>WNFP01003025.1_pt1 | contig 22783 bp, 20 predicted proteins | sample 5400201 | NCBI WGS metagenome assembly WNFP01 (sample SAMN13153355, study PRJNA577476) | soil metagenome | isolation source: 115 cm saprolite under Madrone tree | place: USA:California | collected 2016-06-14
AGTTCTGAGTATGGGACGCGCGCCACTCGTGCTGACGAGCCGGACGGAGCATCTCGATTACTTGGCTGGATGTCTGAACGAACTCTGTCCGCATATATTTGTTTTGAAAGGTGGGATGGGTGCTAAGCAAAGGAAGAAGCTTGCTGAGTCCCTCGCGGCCGTTCCTCTCAAGGAGCCTCGTGTGATCCTGGCGACGGGAAGTTATCTTGGGGAGGGCTTTGATGACGCTCGCCTCGACACGCTGCTGCTCGCGATGCCGATTTCATGGAGGGGAACGCTGCAGCAGTACGTAGGCCGGCTGCACCGCCTTCACGTGAATAAGAAGGAAGTCCGGGTCTATGACTACGCAGATGTCCAGGTTGCTATGCTGGCTCGGATGTACAAAAAAAGACTGTCAGGCTATGCGGCGCTTGGTTACACGGTAGTAGATGGTCTCGAAGACTAGGACATAACGGGCCTCTACGGGTCGGAAGCAGGGCGCCCTTCTCGTGTGTACCCACAACGTGCGAATGAGCGTCCAACCTGCTCGATCGCCACCTTGGTGTCTTTGGTGTCTGTTTAGGGCACGAATTAGAACCAAACAACTGAAAATCTTGATACTATTGCGGAAGTAGAAATCGGAGAAATCGCGAGTATTCATGGGCTTTTCATGCATGTTGCTGAAAAGATTGCAGGATGCTCGAAGAGACTGGGTGAGTATCCCACCCTCTCCGCCATATCTGCAAGTTGCTGATTTCCCTGCCTTTGAATCCGTGGTGTCTATATCGACTCTTTGTGCCCGGCCCGCATACAGCAGACTGTACAAACACGCGCGAGGACCGTCCGCCAAGTGGTCGGTGAATGGAGGAACCCGCAAGTCGGATGGTTGCGCGGCCATTCAAAGCTCGTTGAATATAATATGACGCGTCAAAGCGGGTAACCTCCTTTGCAACCCGACGTCTTCGGCCGACTGCCGCTCCAGATCAAATGATATGCTAGGCCATCCAGCCTGAAGCGATCAGCCATCTCATGCTTTGAGGACGGACATGCAAACCTTGCTGAGAACCTGTGTACGCAGAGGGATCCACTTCGGGATTTGGCTCACGGTTTTTGCGTTTTTGGCGATTAGCTTGCCCGCACAGGAACGCGCGGAGCGCGTAACAGCAGAACTTGACGACACCGAGCGTACAACAATTCAGGGCTCGCAACCGCCGATGGCAAGGCCGGAAAACGACGCGGGGCGAATGGCGGTGGGAACGAAACTGGAGGGCATCAGCATTGTCCTGAGCCGCACTGTTATTCAGGAAACGACTTTACAAGCACTGATCGCCGCACAACAGGACCCCACCTCGCCGTCCTATCACCAGTGGCTCACCCCGGAAGAATTCGCGACCCGCTTTGGCGTGGCCGATGCTGATATCGCAAAAATACAATCCTGGCTCGAGAAGCACGGCTTTACGGTGGACAGCATCTCGCGCAGCAAGAACCGCATCATCTTCTCCGGCACGGTCGAGCAGGTGGAAGCAGCCTTCGGCACCGAGTTGCACTACTACAAAGTGAATGGCGAGGCGCATTTTGCGCCCTCGCGAGATATCAGCGTGCCGGCGGCAGTTTCTTCGGTGGTGCAGACGGTCACGAATCTTTCGACATTCCGCCCAAAGCCTCATGTGAGGTTCAAGAGCCCGCAGCCAGCCGTCAGTCCAAATTTCACTTCCGGCCAATCCGGGAACCACTATCTGACGCCGAAGGATGTCGCCACGATCTACGACATCAATCCAGCCTATAACGCAGGTTATGCGGGAACGGGGCAAGCGATTGCGGTTGTCGGCCAGTCGTCGATCTTGTTGTCGGACATCGAGCACTTCCAGACCGCCGCGGGCTTCACTCCCGTCAAGGATCCAACGCTGGTCCTCGTGCCGGGTTCGGGAACGGCAATGGTCAGGACCGGCGATGAAGGCGAATCGGATCTCGACCTGGAGTATTCGAGCACGATCGCCAATGGCGCAACCATCTATTTCGTATATGTGGGCAATAACGCCAGCTACAACGTGTTTGACGCAATCCAATATGCGGTCGACAACAAGATCGCACCGGTCATCAGTGTCAGTTATGGCCTATGCGAGGCTGCTCTCGGCCAGACCGGATACTCGAGCCTCAACCTCTTCCTGGCGCAGGCCGCCACTCAAGGCCAGTCTGTGATCGCCGCGTCCGGAGATAGTGGCTCGACAGACTGCTATGGTGTAACCGGCCTAACTACCGCCCAGCAGGAGGCATTGGCCGTCGACTTCCCGGCGAGCAGCCAGTATGTAACTGGAATGGGTGGAAGCGAGTTCCTTGCGCCGGATGTTGCGGCCTCGAACACCACGTATTGGCAAGCAGGCAGCGGCAGTGACGTCATTAGCTCGGCTCTCTCCTACATTCCCGAGCAGGTATGGAACGATGATTCTTCGCAGGCAGGCCTGTCCTCCGGCGGCGGCGGAGTTAGCACGCTGACGGCCAGGCCCAGTTGGCAGACTGGCGTGACCGGGATCCCCTCCGGCAACTTCCGCCTGGTGCCGGATATTTCGTTGAGCTCCTCGCCGAATAATGCTGGGTATCTTTATTGTTCGAGCGATTCGACGACCAGAGTTACAGGAAGTTGCGCGCATGGCTTTCGCGATAGCAACAACACGAATTTGACGGTCGCGGGAGGAACCAGTTTTGCGGCGCCAATCTTTGCCGGGATGTTGGCGATCATCAATGGAAAGCTGAACTCGACCGGGCAAGGAGTCGTCAACCCTACCCTGTACGCGCTTGCCGCAAACTCGACCACGTACGCTTCAGCTTTCCATGACATAACTAGCGGCGGCAACCAGTGTACCGCAGGGACAACGCACTGTTCGACGGCCGGCACTTCGGAATACCCGGCCACGACCGGCTTTGATGAGGCGTCAGGATTGGGCTCAATCGACTTCTTTAATTTGCTGGCGGCGTGGCCAGGGTCCTCCACAGCATTGGTGCCTTCGAAGACAACGCTTTCGGCGGCGACCGCCACGCCCGCTGCCGGCGCGAACGACGCCATAACGATTACGGTGGCTTCCGGATCGAGCTCGAACACGGCTACACCAACCGGGACTCTGACCATCGCGGTCGATGGAACGACCCAAACTTCGTCACTGGCGCTGGCGAACGGCGCTGCCGTTTACACGTTCTCTTCGACGACCACGGGTTCTCATACGATCACGGCAACCTACTCGGGAGATTCCGTCTATGCGTCTTCAAACAGTTCGCTAACCGTGACGGTCGCTGCCGCATCGCCGGTAGCGTCGAAGACAACGCTTTCGGCGGCGACCGCCACGCCCGCTGCCGGCGCGAACGACGCCATAACGATTACGGTGGCTTCCGGATCGAGTTCGAGCACGGCTACACCAACCGGGACTCTGACCATCGCAGTCGATGGAACGACCCAAACTTCGTCACTGGCGCTGGCGAACGGCGCTGCCGTTTACACGTTCTCTTCGACGACCACGGGTTCTCATACGATCACGGCAACCTACTCGGGAGATTCCGTCTATGTGTCTTCAAACAGCTCGCTGACCGTGACGGTCGCTGCAAACAAAGCCTTCAAGCTTGCTGCCACCAGCGTGACGGTGTCCGCACGCAATGCGGGCACCTCGACGGTTACCGTCACACCGCAGAACGGCTACACCGGTACCGTCGCGTGGACTATCTCCAGCAGTCCTTCGCTTTCGAATGGATGCTTCGTGCTGCCGAATACAACCGTCTCTGGAACCAGCGCGGTTGCAGCGACCTTGACCTTGTATACGATCGCCTCGTCGTGCACCAATTCCGCGGTAGTGTTGGCAAGCAGCAGGCATGACTTCCTTCTTGGCGGTGTGCCAATCGCCTCCAGGGACGAGCTGCAGCCGTTTTCCCCTCTTCATGCAACACAAGCCAGCATGGCAATCGCGGGACTGCTTATTGTAGGGCTGCTGGGTCGTCGTTCCCGCAGGCTTGTTACCCTTGCGGGAATTTGTACTTTGGCCGTGGTGGGTTTAGCGGCATCAGGTTGTGCCGGCGGCTTGTCCGCGGCGCCGTCGAGTAGCACCCCAAGCGCCGCGAAAGGAACCTATACCATAACCATTGTTGGCGCCGATACGGTATTCTCGACCATAACGGCATCGACCACCATGACGCTGACGATCAACTAACCGGGCGAGTTTGGGCATAAAGCAAGCCCAAATTTCCGATCAGATTTTTTGTGTCCGCGGGCGGGACAACCTGCGAAGTCCACGCATGCCTTAAGCTGCGTTGAGCACACCTTTTGCACGTTTTCCTATCATGCAGAAGAGCCATGTCACCTACCAGCGACCGCCCGCGTCTGCTAGATCTTGTGCAACCGGTCTAGCCGACTTCGGAAACACTTCAACCGCGAGATCATCAGCGCGCCCGGTCCCGGACGATGCGTACAATGATGCGGGCGGCCCGGGCTTTTCCCCTAAGGGGTTTTCTCTTACCGCCAGCTAAATCCCGCGCGGGAGGAGTTCAAGGCAAGGTGCGCCAGCCGAAGGCATTTCCAGCTCTTGAATCTTGAGCGATTCCGAGACGCGTTTCCGATCGTTGTGTCCTCCACGGCTCGCTGCTTTCCGCACGCCGATGGAAGCGTGGTAACTTATTCATTGAGGTACAGGGATCACCCTACACTCTCTGGCAGAAAGCCGTTACTCTAAGGTTTGATGATCCTTCGCACGGTTGCGCAGGTCCGCCGAGTCTTCCTGGTCATTGCCGGTTTTACCTTGCTATTAGCAGGAGTCGTGATGCTGGTCACGCCGGGGCCGGGAATGTTTGCTATTTTTCTCGGGCTGGGCTTGCTGGCGGCGGAATTTGTATGGGCGCGCCGGCTGATGGACCGAATCAAACGCGAAGGCGGCCGCGTTCGCGACGCCGTGTGGAAGGGAAAGAACTAAGGAATCGAAGGGAACGGATTGGTCAACGGCAAGTGCAGTCCAAATGCAGCCCGGAATGGTGAAAAAGATGGCGGCAGAGTGGCGCGGGACGTGGGCCCTGGTGACCGGGGCTAGCTCCGGAATCGGCGTGGCCCTGGCGCGCGAGCTGGCCGCCGGTGGCACGCATCTCGTGCTCACCGCTCGCCGGAAAGACCGATTGGACGAACTCGCGAAGGAACTCACCACTAAGCATCGGGTGATGACCGAGGCTTTCACAGCCGACCTGGCGGATTCGGACGCTCCCGAAAGGATTTTTGACTTCACGAAAGAAAAAGGACTCGAGATCAATCTGCTGATCAACAACGCCGGTTTCGGTCAATACGGCGAATTCCCCTCGATTGAGAAACAACGCTTGCTCGACATGGTGCAGGTGAATTGCGCTGCCGTAGTCCATCTCACCTGTTTGTATCTTCCGGAAATGGTCGCGCGCCGGCGCGGCGACGTGCTTATTCTCGCTTCCACCGCATCTTTCCAAGCCGTTCCGTACATTTCAACCTACGCGGCGACCAAAGCCTTCGATCTCCTGTTCGCCGAAGGACTGGCCGAAGAAATGAAGTCTTTCGGAATCCGTGTTTGTGCCTTGTGTCCGGGCTCGACCGAATCGGAATTCCATGTTGTCTCCGGCCAGGAAAAATTCAAGCGCAGAGCCGAGACTGCAGAAAAGGTCGCACATCAGGGCTTGAAAGCCCTGGCCGCCGGCAAAAGTTACGTTATTCCCGGCCTCGGAAATTATCTCGGCGCTCACGGCCAACGCCTCGTCCCCCGCCGCCTGGTAACTAGGATTGCTGCCGGCATGTTTAAGTCTCGCAAGAAATAAGAGTGCGATTTCGATTCAGGCAGAAACTGACTCTTTGAAATCATGCTCCTCCTTGACACGCGATAACCTTGCTCTGCGTCTAACTAAGTGTGAAAGCAACAACTTCCAAGCCTCGTTTCGGGCACCTGGCGCCACCTGGGAACCTTTTCGCCCGGCGCCGGGAATTGCTACATGAAACCCGGCAGAACGTCTTGTCAGGAGAGATGAGCATCGCCGACCAAGAGAAAGACGACGTTCTGTTGCGGCGGGCCGCCAAGGGCGATGAGGGGGCTTTCGTGCTCCTCTACCGGCGGTACCAGGCGGCCATGTACCGCTTTGCCCTGCGCATGACGGGAAACACCTGGGCCGCGGAAGAGATTGTGCAGGACGTGTTCATGACTCTGATGCGTGATCCGAAAAAGTATGACCCCACGCGCGGAGCGCTTAGAGCGTTCCTGTACGGAGTGGCACGCAACCGCGTGATGAAGCATCTGCAACGTTTGCCGCGGGAGATACCGCTTGAGGAGAAGAATGAAGACGGCACGGGCTCTGGAGTTGTTTTGCAGGACGCGTCCACGCCGTCGAGCTGGCTGGAAAAGCAAGAACGCATGCAGCAAGTAAGAGCCGCCGTGCTGGAATTGCCTGCGGAGTTTCGCGAAGCAGTGATGTTGTGCGAACTGGAAGAAATGAGCTACGAGGAAGCGGCGCAACTTGCCGGGTGTCCGATTGGCACGATCCGTTCGCGGCTACATCGCGGCCGGGCTTTGTTGATGGCCAAACTGGAAATGTTTCGCGATGTGCCGCGGCGTGCGAGTGTGGCGCGATGAAAACAGTTTTGAGATTCGGCGGCTGTATTGCGGTCGCCAAGATGCGGACTGTACGGCGGTCGCAATGAATACCGGATGCACGAGATGAACTGCGAAGAATTTGGAGCGATGGGGTTGGACGCGGAGCGCGACGCCACCTTGAGCGAAGCGCAGCGTGCGGCCGCGCGGGAACACGCTTGCAGGTGTTCCCGATGTGCGGCGCTGCAGGACTCCTGGCAGGCGGCTCGGGTTGAACTCCGTGCGTTCGCGGAGGATACCGCCATGGCCGAGGCGCCCGCGCGCGTGGAAATGCGATTGCGGCAAGAGTTCCGCACGCAGCACGTGACATTGAAAGCGCGGCGTGTGGCCGTAGTTGCCGCGTGGGCGCTGGCCGCTGCGGCCGCGCTGGTCGGCGCGGTAGGCTGGCGCAATTGGCGCCACAGTCAGCAGGAAGAGACTACCGCCCATCTGAATTCCTTGCCGGCCACCAACAATTCCCCGAAGAATAGTTCCGTTGCCGGAGCGAATCATGAAACTCCTGCCGAGGTTCCCAACGGAGTGCAGCAGCCGGGTTCGACCCAAACGGCCAGCTCCGAGACGCTTATAGCTGACAGTGAATTCAGTGGATTTATGTTTCTGCCTGGAGCCTTTGCCTCAGATACCGATGACGCCGCGATTCTGCGCGTGCGTATGCAACGCGGCGCGCTGGGCGCGCTGGGCCTGCCAGTTAACGAAGAGCGAGCCAGCGAATGGATTCAAGTGGATTTGCTCATTGGTGATGACGGATTGCCGCAAGCGGTGCGGCTGCCGCAATAAACATTCATGGGGTGGGCGGCAGTCTTACTGCGCCTCGGGAAGGAATACACGGGTGAGAGCAGCGACGTTTTGGGAGAGGTTAAAACCGGCGAAACGAGCAGAGCAGACGGGACAGATGGGGCCGGTCGGAGCATGGATCGAGCAGCTGAAGAAGGGGCTGGCCGCGATTGCAGCGGCAAAGAGTTCGCAGCAGTTCGGGAGAGAAGAGGAGACGAAATAATGAATCGCAGAGTATGCAGGAACCTGCTCCTCGCTGGAATGTTGGCAGAAGCCGCTAGATCGTTGCGGGCACAAGACGCATCACCTCCCGCACCTCCACCGGAAGCAGGAATTCCCGGCGGGCCGGGCGAAGGGATGTTGGCTGGGCCAATTGGTGAGCGCATCGAGTTGCTGGGCTTCGAAGGAATGCACAGCGGAAAAGTCGTGACGGGCGCGCCGTTCAGCGCGATCGCCGTTTCCGAAGCAGCGCAAACCCTTCGGGATGGAAACCGCATCTCGCGTAAAACCCAGACGAATCTTTTTCGCGACAGCCAGGGCCGCTTCCGCAAGGAAGTGACGCTCCCGGCGATTGGGCCTCTGGCTACATCGGGGCAGTCGAAGTCGTTTGTCATGATCAACGATCCGGTGGCGAATACGAATTTCATCTTGCACGCCGACACAAAGACGGCCGAGCAAATGACGAGGCACTTTGGAGCGATGAAAGGCCCGGCGAACGGTGAGATGAGAGGTGTGCTCAGGGGCAAGATGGAGTACTGGCAGCAACAGGCGATTGCCAGTGATAACTTGAAAAAAGAAGAGTTGGGAACGCAGACGATTGCTGGCGTGAGCGCGCAAGGAACGCGAATTACTCACACCATTCCCGCGGGACAAATCGGAAATGAAAAACCGATTACCATCGTGTCCGAGCATTGGTATTCCAATGATTTGCAAGTGATGGTGATGAGCAAGCGGAGCGATCCGCGTTTTGGCGATAGCACCTACACGCTGACGAATATTCAACGGTCGGAGCCGAATGCGTCGCTTTTCCAAGTGCCATCGGATTACCAGGTGACGCAAGGCGGACCCGGCAGGCACGGCACGAGGAAGTTCAAACAGGGGCCACTACCTGACAATTGATTCACGGGATAGCGATCTTCTCTCCTGAAGACGGCGCGCCCTTTCCGCAGCAGCCCCCATCGCTGCGGGAAGGGCGTCGTTGTTTCTTGAGCGTCCTTATCGGATGCGCGAAGGATGACAAGCTCACTTTTGAGCTTGCGCGCTGGCCATGGCGCGGTCGAGGAGTTCGACGACATGGAGGACTTCCTGATGGGTATGGTGGATTTCGACGCCGGCGCGGAGCTGCAACAGGCAGCCAGGGTTGGCGGTGACGATGGTTTGGGCACGAGTGGATTGAACGTGGCGCATTTTCTCGGCGAGCAATTCGAGGGATGTTTCTGTTTGGGTGACGTTGTAGACTCCGGCGGAGCCGCAGCAGATTTCCGAGTAGGGCAATTCCACAAACTCGAGATTGGGGATGGCGCGTAGGAGTGTGCGCGGTGCCTCACGAATTTTTTGGCCGTGAAGAAGATGGCAGGAATCCTGATACGTGACGCGGAGTGGAAGCGGCTTCAATTTCGCGGTGAGACCGAGGGCGGCTAGAAATTCGGTGACATCGCGCGTCTTGGCGGCAAATTGACGGGCCTGGGTGTGCTCTACCTCATCCGTCGAAAAGAGATCATCGTATTCCTTGAGCATGGCACCGCAGCCGGCGGCGTTGGTGATGATGGCGTCGAAGTCTTTGCGAAGAAATGTGGAGAGATTCTTTCGAGCGAGATCGCGGGCGGCATCGCGAACGCCCGCATGCGCGGCCAGCGCGCCGCAGCAAAGCTGGTCCTTGGGGATGACCACTTCGCAGCCGTTGGCGGCGAGGACGCGTACGGTGGCTTCGTTGAGCTGAGAAAAAGTGACGTTGGCTACGCAGCCCGCGAAGAAGGCAACGCGGGCGCGGCGCGGACCGACGGCAGGAAACGTCCAGCCCAGGCAGCGAAAGAAAAAACAGTCGTCGATGCGCGGGAGGAGACGTTCGCGCTCGGCCACGCCAAGAAGTTTCAAGACACCAATACTGCGCGCGATGCCCTGCAAACCGGAGCGTTGATAGAAACGCAAAACGCGTGCGGCGTCGATGATGCGATGGGGATCGGGGAGCAGGTGCCGGAAAACAAAGTTGCGCGCGACGCTGGCAAGCCAGGAGCGGGGATAGTCGCGCTCGATGCGGGCGCGGGCGTGCTCGACCAGCTTCCCATATTCGACTCCGGAAGGGCAGGCGGTCTCGCAGGCGCGGCAGTCGAGACATTTGTCGATGTGATCGACGAAGGAATCGGAGATGGGTTGTTGGTTCAACTCGACATGAATCATTTGTTGAATGCGGCCGCGCGGCGAATCGGCTTCGAGATTCCAGAGGCGGTAGGTGGGGCAAGCGTTGAGGCAGAGACCGCAGTGTACGCAGCGCGCATAGTCTTCGTAGATGGGAATGAGGCCGGGTATGGGCGTGGGGGACATCGTTGGGTTCGGTGTGACGGAACGATGATAAGGCCGCGGGGTCCGGATCGGAAGAACAGCAGGTCGGTGTGCGGCTGGCCAGGCCTACAGCCAAGAGTGGCTGTGCGGAGACTGGACGCAACGTATCCCAAACCTGTGTTGGTTACCGATGCGATTTGTGGGGCAACGTTGCCACCATCCTCCGCTGTGCGCGGCAAGAACAGCGGTCCTTCGGTCGGGATGGCAGGGGGACCGGGCAAGCTTCCACTAGTAATGTAGGGGCGGGCACCTGCGCTCAAAGGGACTCCCGGTTATGAAATTATCACCGGAACTTCGGGGAGGGTATATCGAAGTCGTAGGAATGCCCGCCATCGGCTACGGTGATCGTCATTTTCCTGCTGAGACCGACCTAAAGAATCGGGACGCCCTCCGCCGAAGTTTTTTCCAAAAAGATGGAGGCCGGTACCTGATGGCACCGCCGCAATCGTCACAGAGGACCTGTTTGATGCCCCAGCTTTCGGAGGAATTTTCCTTGTCTTCGATGCCGTCAACCCACTTGTCGCAACGATTGCAATAGAAGGACGCTTCTTTTTCCGAAGTCAGTAATGCCATCCTGAAATTCAACCTCCGGTTTGCGTACCTGCCGCCGATGAGAAACAGCTAAGTCTAGTTTAGCCGAAAGTGGGGACCACAGGCGCGGACTTGTTTGTGGACTGTGGCGCTCCGAGTTTAGAGAGAACCCGTTCGCGGAAACAGCTGATGACCGGGAAGTGGTTGCGAAACGACTACTTAACCAGAGGGACGGTAGCGTGGGGCTATGAAGGAGTCGGAGGCGAGATCAGGATTTGGGCGAAGCGGCCGGGGGCGAAGACGTTGGAGGGGTCGAAGGCAGACTTGAGGCGGCGCATGAGGGCGAGGTCTGAGCGCGAGGAGCCCCAGGTGTTCACGCGTCGTTTGAAGGTTGTCGGGGCGAAGAGAAGAGCCGTATCGCCGCCGACGGCAGAAAGCGATTCGAAGATTTGGGTTGAGGATTCGGCGAGGCGCCCGGCGGTCTCATCGTTTGCGCTGGGGGGTAACAGGGCGAAATAGATGGTGCCGCCAGCGCGGGCTAGGAAAAGGTGAGCAAGGGACGCACGGTTGGCAATTTCTTCCAGATTCGAAAAAAGGGTGGCATGGTGCGACGGGAGAACGCTTAGTTTGAAGATGCTGATGATGGGCGAGGACTCGAGCAAGATGGAAAGAGTTTCGCGAAGGCGTCCCCACACGGCGGGGCGCGTCGCGTCGTCGAGGATGGCGGTGGAGATCGCGCCGGATTCGCCAGCAAGACGGGAAAGGTCGCGCTTGTAACGGTCGAGGACTTCGGGTGTGCCTGCGAACGCGGCGCAGAGGTGCCATTCACACGGATGAAACCAGTCGCCGATGGGCGGAAGTGAGTTTGAGCCCACATCGCGATTCTCGCCCGGGAACACCGCGATTTCCGGGGTAGCAGGAGTTTGCGTTGCAAAAATCTGGGCAAGGCCTGGGCTGACGATATCGAGAGTCAGCGGGGTGAGTGGCGACTGAGCGATGGCTCGGCGAAGAGCAAGTGCGCCTTCGGCATTAGAGAAAGAGGCAACGAAGCCGCGGCTGCCTGCGAGCGGGGCCGGAAACGTGCGAAAGTTGAGGCAAGTGATGACCGCGAGCGTGCCGAGCGAGCCGATGAGGAGTTTGTGGAGGTCGTAGCCGGTGACGTTCTTAACGACGCGGCCGCCGCTCCTGGTGATGGCGCCGGAGCCGCTGACGAATTCGGCGCCGATTAGGAAATCGCGGGCAGTGCCGTAGAACTGGCAGAGCGGCGAGTCGATGCCGGAGGCGAGCGTGCCGCCGATGGTGCTGCGGGAATACCAGGGAACGAGGAGCGGAAGGAACTGATGGTGTTCGAACAGAGTGGCATTCAATTTTGCGATGGGCATGCCGGCCCCCGCGCCGAGGGTGAGATCGCCGGGATCGTAGTGGACGATTTGATTGAGAGCGGTCATATCGAGAGCGACATCGTAGCGGGAGGGAGGCATGCCGATGCGCAGTTTAGTGCGCGCGCCGCAGGGGATAAGGGAGAGTCTTTCGAGCGCGGCAAAGCGGACGATTTCAGCGACTTCTTCGGCGGTGGCGGGTTTTGCAACGATGGGAGGGGTGATCCCGTCGACGGTGTAGACGGCCCGGGCGGCGGGATCAGAGAGGATACGCGAAGCGCCAAGGAGGGCTTCCAGTGCGGGGGCGAGATTGGTAGATGAGGTGGTCATGGGGCAAACAGTCGAAGAGAGGAGACTAGCACTGGAGAGATCATGCGGCCCCCGGACGGGAGGAGGATTGAGGGCGGACGCGGATTTCGCCGCAGCCTTTGTTGAGGGGGAAGATTTTGCCGGGATTGAGGGAGGCATCGGGATTGAAGGCGTCGTGGACGCGGCGCATGAGATCGAAGTCGGCATCGGAGAAGAGGAGCGGCATGAGTTCCGATTTTTCCATGCCAACGCCGTGCTCGCCGGTGAGCGCGCCGCCGACTTCGACGCAATAGCGGATGATTTCTGCGGAGGCTTCGAGGGCGCGTTGGAATTGCGCGGCGTCGCGGGGATCGTAGAGAACGATGGGGTGCAGGTTGCCGTCGCCAGCGTGGAAGATGTTACCGATTTGAAAGCCGTATTGATCGCCGATTTGCCGGATGCGGCGCAGCGCTTGCGGAAGTTTCGAACGCGGGATGACGCCGTCGAGGACATAATTGCTGGGAGCCAGGCGGCCGAGTGCGCCGAAAGCGTTCTTGCGGCCTTTCCAAAGGAGGTCGCGTTCTGCGTTGTCGCGTGCGACGCGGATTTCGCGGGCATGTTGCGCGGTACAAACTTCGGTGATAGCGGCGGCTTGAGCAGCGACGGTTTCGGCCAGGCCTTCCACCTCAATGAGGAGAACAGCGCCGCTGTCCATAGGAAAACCGGCGTGGATGTAGTCTTCGACGGCGCGAAGCGTCCAGCCATCAAGCATTTCACACGCGGCAGGAGTGATGGCGCGAGCGGTGATGTCGACGACGGTGCCGGCGGCATCATCCACGGAATCGAAAATGGCGAGAAGTGTCTTCACGGCTTCGGGCTTGCGCGAGAGTTTTACGGTAATTTCGGTGACCAGGGCGAGCGTGCCTTCCGAACCGACGAACAGGCCGGTGAGATCATAACCGGGCGTGTCACCGTGCGGGCCGCCGAGGCGAACGATTTCTCCGTCGGGAAGGACGAGTTGGAGGGCGGTGACGTGATTGGTAGTCACTCCGTAGGCCAGGGTGTGCGGGCCGCCGGCATTTTCGGCGACATTGCCGCCGATAGTGCAGGATTTCCAACTGGAAGGGTCGGGGGCGAAGTAGAGACCATAAGGCTCGGCGGCGCGGGTGAGTTCGTAATTGACGACGCCGGGTTGCACAACGGCGCGCTGGTTTTCCATGTCGAGGGCGAGGATGCGATTCATGCGCGCGAAGACGAGCATCACGCCGCCGGTGCGGGCAAGCGCGCCGCCGGAAAGCCCCGTGCCACGAGTCTGACGATGCGCGAAACCTCTTCGCTGGAATCGGGAAAAACGACGAGATCCGGACGCCCCTTCACGACGGAGCCGTCGTACTCATAAAGAAGAAGATCCTCAGGCCGGTAAAGGACGGAAGACGGGCCGAGGAGTTTTTCGAATTCGCGAACAAGGCCAGAGTTCATAGGGCGCAGGGTTAGTTGCGCTTTGCACTATAGTGAGATTTCCAGGACGCGCGCAACGCCAAGTTATGGCGGGACCGCGGGGGTGTGTTAGTGTAATTTCCTTAACGTTGCAAAGAGGATCTGATGCCCAAACCGAAAGTGTTTGCGACCCACGGCTTGTTCGACGCAGCCCGTCAAATTCTTCAAAAAAGCTGCGAGGTGCAATACTGGACAAAACCGGGACGTCCGCCACGGGAAGAAGTTTTGCAGCAGGTGAAGGAAAAGGAGGGACTGATTTGCCTGCTGACCGAGAAAGTAAACGAGGACCTGCTGAGAGAGGCGCCGAACCTGCGCATAGCCGCAAATGTGGCGGTGGGATTTGACAATATCGACGTGGCGGCGTGCACCAAGCGAGGTGTGGCGGCGACGAACACGCCGGGCGTGCTGGATGAAACAACGGCTGATTTTGCATGGACCCTACTAATGGCGGTGGCGCGGCGGCTGAGCGAAGGTGAAGCGTTGGCGCGTTCGGGAAATTGGAAAAACTGGGACCTGGATCAACTGGTGGGGACGGATGTGTGGGGGAAGACGCTGGGCATTGTGGGATTCGGGCGGATTGGACGAGCGGTGGCGCGGCGCGCAAGCGGTTTCCAGATGAAGGTGATTTACACGGATGCGCTGCGCCCGGCAGAAGAGGTGGAGAAAGAGTTGAAGGTGGAATTTCGGGAAATGAATGCGCTGCTAGCGGAGTCCGACTTTATCAGCGTGCACGTGCCGCTACTGCCCGAGACGCGGGGATTGTTCGACTTGCCGAAATTCTACCGGATGAAGCCAACGGCGTTCCTGATCAACACTTCGCGAGGGCCGGTCGTGGATGAGGCGGCGCTGGTGGCCGCACTGGAGAGCGGGAAAATTGCGGGTGCGGGGCTGGATGTTTACGAGAACGAACCGTTCATTCATCCCGGGCTGAAACGTGCCAATGTGGTGCTCGCGCCGCACATCGCTTCGGCGTCACTGGAAACGCGAACGAAAATGGCGTGCATCGCGGCGGAAAACGTCGTCGCGCTTTTCATGGGACAACGGCCACCGAACGTTTTGAATCCAGAAGTTCTGAAGGCATCTTGACGAATCTCCAGACAGACCTCGCATGCAGCAACTGAAGCAGATCGCCCTGCAGATTTTCCACGAGACACTGGCCGCGATCGATATTCCTGCGACCATGCAGCGGAAGTTGCGGCGTAAGGGAGCGTTGGTGGTGTGCAGCGAAACGAGACTCGACCTCGGCGATTTCGAAAAACTCCGCGTGGTGGCGATCGGGAAAGCGGCGCATGCCATGGTAGATGGGCTGGCGCTGGTGCTGGCTCCTTTTGTGAGACTAAAGGGGGTGGTATCCGCGCCGACGGCGGCGCGAAGGCCATTGGTAGGAATGAAGTACTTCGTGGCTGGACATCCGGTGCCGAACGCCGAGAGCTGGAAAGCAGCGGAGGCGATTTTAGCGCTGCTGGAAAGTTGCGATGAGAAGACCCTGGTTTTTTTTCTTCTATCGGGAGGCGGATCGGCTCTCGTGGAGTTGCCTCTGGACCCATCGCAGACGCTCGAAGACGTACAGCGGATGCATCGGGCGCTGGTGACTTGCGGCGCCCCAATCGAAGCAATCAATGCGGTCCGGAAACACATCTCGGCGGTGAAAGGCGGCCGACTCGCGGTGGCGGCGCATAACGCAACGAAAGTCACGCTGGCGGTAAGCGATGTTCCGGTGGGGAAGGGGTCGGCGCTGGCGTCCGGGCCGACTCTGCCTGACCCGACCACGGTTGCGGACGCCAAGCGCATCATCGCCGCGCATTCCCTGAATGGCAAATTTCCAGCCGCATTGCGACGCTGGCTCGACGAGGGGAAGATGCCGGAGACACCGAAGGCTGATGCCGCCGCATTTCGAAACTCACACTTTATGCTGCTGCTGGGGATGGATGACCTGTTTCATCCGGCGCATCACGCGGCCGAGGCGAAAGGGTTTATCGCCTGCTGCGACAACACAACCGATGACTGGCCGGTGGAGAAAGCGGCGGACCATCTGCTGCAACAGTTGGAGGAACTGCGGAAGGAGCACACCGGAGAACGCGTGGCATTGATTGCGGATGGCGAGGTGAGTTCACCGGTGACTGGAAACGGGATCGGAGGCAGGAATTCGGCTTTCGTGCTGGCATGTGTGGAGAAAATCGCAGGAAAGAAAATTGCGGTGCTTAGTGCCGGAACCGATGGGATCGATGGCAATAGCCCCGCTGCCGGAGCAGTGGCGGACGGACAGACCTTGACTCGCGCGCGCTCGATGGGATTGGAGGCGACGGAGGCGTTCCGGCGGAGCGACGCATTCACGTTTTTTTCCAAGCTGGAGGATGCGATTTTTACTGGGCCGACGGGGAACAATCTTCGTGATTTGCGGATATTGATTGCTGAGCCTTAGGAAGATGAATTTGAAAAAAGATTGACCTGGAGAGCCTAGCGGCCACAGAGAAGAGAGGGCGGACTGAAGTCCAGCCCTACACATAATCCCGACACGAGAACTTCGGCCCCTTATTGTTTCGGAGGAGGGAGGCGCTTCTCCATGGACTTGAGACGCTCGCTAATTTCCTGAAGCAGGTGCTCGAGTTTATCAAGCCGTTGTTCTGTCGTGAGTTTTTCACCGCCAGCCTCGGCGGATTCTTCGTCCGCATCTCCAGAACCAGCACTGGCGCTTTGCTTTCCATCTGCGGGTTTCTTTAGACGTGCGATCTGTCCTTTGATCATGGGTGCCATTTCGATGCTGAGGTCGTCGTTCTTTAGCAGGGCTTCCAGGGCAGGAATGGCACTGGTATCGCCACGCCCGCCGAGCGCATAGATGGCGGCCATACGAACGCGGAAATGCGGTTCGGTGAGATAGGCCGCAATTTGTTTGGTGATGTCCTGATTGTCCTTCTGCAGACGCGCGAGGCTGTTGATAGCCGCAGTGCGCGAATCGATAGGCTTACCGGCGGCAGACCACTGCAAAAGAAGCGGCACCGCCTTATCGTCTCCGAGCGAACCGAGCGAGCGAAGAGCGGCGCTACGGAGGAAGCCGTCCGGCGAATCGGAGGCGACGGCGGCGCCGAGCGTGGCGAACGCGTTGGGCCCCTTAAGTCGGCCAAGTGCCTGCAATGCGGCGGCGCGAGCACGATAGGAATCGTCCTGGTTGGCGACGGAATTGAGCTTCGCCGCCACGGTCGTGTCGTCTTTGAAATTGCCGAGGCCACTGACGACGCGATTGCGGACCCAAGGCCCATCATGCGAGTCTAGCGCAGCGAGGAGCAGCTTCGATGCGGATGCGCCGCCCAACTGGCCGAGTGTGTCGGCGGCGGTGGCGCGAACCCCCCAGGCTTTATCGTTGCGCAGGATATCTCCGAGGACAGCAACGACTTCGTCGTCGTTCTTCATCTTGCCAAGTGCAACGACCGCATCAGCACGATCGGCAAGATCCGTAGCGTTCTTCACTTGGTACAGCCACTCTTTCTTTTCTTTGTGGAATTCAGCGGACTTGAGGATGTGGCCGCCTTTATCGAAGAGAACCATCAGGGGAGCAGATTCTGCAGGCAGGGGAAAAGTCTGCTTGTCCTTCGAAACGGCGAAGTTATAGAGCTTGGGCCCCGACCCCGTGGTGATCTCGACCTCCACAGGGACGCGAAAGAGGCCCACACGGCCTTCGACCCTTTGGATCTGCTTGACGGTAAGCATCACTTGGTGCTTTTCCCCGTCGTAGGTGTAGCTCAAGTCGAATTTCGGCGCGCCTGCGCCGTAGAGCCACTGACTGAAGAATTGGTCAACGTTGACATGCGCAGATTCTTCAATGGCCTTGGCAAGATCGGCGGTCACTACGTTCTTGCCGCGATTTACGTCTAGATAGTATTTAAGGCCGCGGTAAAAAGCGTCTTCGCCAATCTGCTCGCGAAGCATGTAAAGGACCCAGCCCGCCTTATTGTAGGCGTTGCCGTCAAATTCGCTGGAATCGTCGAAGTCGTGCCGCACGATGGGCTTGTTCCACAGACTATTGCTTTCGAACCACTCGCGCGCGTTGTTCCAGCGCTCGTAGTCGGCCTGATCCTTGCCGTAGTGTGCTTCCGTCCAAACTGCTTCCAGGAACGTGGCGAAACCCTCGTTGAGCCAGATGTCACCCCAGTCCTTGCAGGTGACGAGATCGCCGAACCATTGGTGACCGAGTTCGTGAGAGATCAAGTCGTCTTCGCCGGTGAAGTACTCGGGAGCGAGCTTGGGATGAACTAGGGAACTACTGTTGTTGGTAGTGGCACTCGAATTCTCCATGCCGCCGGCGACGAAATCATCCACCATGACCTGCGCGTATTTTTCCCAGGGATAGTCGACGCCGAATTTCTTGCTGAACAGCTCCATCATTGCAGGCGTGCGGCCATAGTTGAGGGGGAGGCGGTCGCCGCGCCCCTTTGGCGCGTAATAGATGACAGGAATGCCGTGCCAGGTGTCTCTTACTTCGTCGAATTCACCGGCCACAACGGTGATGAGGTAGGTGGAGCTGGGGACGGATTCTTTCCAATACCAGGTTTTTAGGCCCTTACCGGCTTCGCTGACGTTCATAAGTTTGCCGTTCGAAACGGTAATCCAGGAAGCGGGTACAGTGAGAATGGTTTCGGTCGTGAGGCGATCGTTGGGGTAGTCGTAGGTCGGGAGGTAGTAGCGGGTGTCTTCGGATTCTCCTTGAGTCCAAATCTGCCTCGGGCGGTCCGGGTAATCCTTGTCCGGCAGGATGAAGTACATGCCTTTGGCGGGTTTACCTTCATATCGGATGGCGATTTCGAATTTGTCTCCGACTTTGGCGGCCGCCGGCAGGGGAACAATCAGCTTGTCGGCGGAGGTTTCGAATTTTATGGCCGCTCTGTTGAGCGTCACGCTTTGGATGGTGAGGCCGACAGAGTCGAAAAAGACTTTCGTGGAGCCGCCCCGAAGAATAGAAAGCGAGTGCGTAACTTCACCGAGAACTCTTTTCTGGTCAAGGTCGAACCGCAGGGCGATCTTGGAATGCTGCAAATCATAGTCGCGGCTGCGCGCGTAAGGTTCATCGGCGCGGAGTTGCGCCACGGGGATGAAAATCGCCAGCAACGCGAGCGCAAGAAGCGCCGAGCGACTGCGGTGGGGATTGGCGTTTGAAAGGGGTTCCTTGATCATTCAGCTTTGCTCCGGTAAACCGTGTGTCCTGCCCCCTCCAGCGCGGCGATGACGCCCGACAGAGTTTCGGAAGCGACGAGCAGGTAGTCCGTGTCAAAAGTTGAAACGGCAAACAAACTGATTTTTGCTTCAGCGAGAGGCGTGGCGAGTGAAGCAAGGACGCCGATTTCTGATAAGACGAAGGGCCCATGAACTTTCAAGACGCGCCAGCCGCGCTCGGACTGAACGCCAAGGGGGACGCTAGAAAGTTCGGTGACAACGGAAAGTTCATCTCCGGTGCGCGTAACGGAAAAGAATGGACCTTGGGTCGCCCAGGCAGGGATGGGCGAATCGGCGGCGAGCCGGGAAATGGCGAAGCTCCCGGGCAGCAAACTGAGTTCAAGGTGACGGGTTGCGGGGGCCATTGAGGGCTAGAGCAGGCTCCTGACAAGACCACCGTCGACGGCGATGGAGGCGCCGTTCATGTAGCTGGCGCGCTCCGAAGCGAGGAAGGCGACGACTGCGGCAAATTCCTGCGGTGTGCCAAGACGGCCAGCAGGGATTTCGCGTTCCCAACCGGCAAAAACTTCTTCAGTCTTGCAGCCCGTACGCGCGGAGATCGAGGAGGCGAGGCCATCGAGGCGAGCGGTGCGCGTGTAGCCCGGGCAAACATTATTCACGGTTATGCCGTCAGCGGCATATTCATTCGCCAGAGTGCGCGCCAAGCCGACGACGGCGGCGCGAATCGAATTCGAAAGCAATAGGCCGTCCACGGGCTGCTTGACCGCGGACGAGGTGATGGTAATCAGGCGTCCCCACTTGTTTCTCTGCATGCGCGGCAGAGTTTCCTTGGCGAAAAAGATGGTGCTCATCAGAAGTTGGTCGAAGGCGGAGCGCCAGTCTTCCGGCTTTGTGCTCTTAAACGATTTAGACGGGGGGCCGCCGCAATTGGTAACGCAGATGTCTATGCGACCAAAGCGGGCCTCGACGGCAGCGACAAAGGCAGCAACTGCTTCCGAATCAGTCACATCCAGCGCCTGATGGAGAACCTGGTGGCCCGTCGTTTTCTGAATGTGTGCAGCAGTGTCGGCCAGGGTGCTCGCAGTGCGTGCGCAGATGGCCAGGTGCGCTCCTTCGCGAGACAGTTCTTCCGCTGCCGCGCGGCCAAGTCCTTTGCTGGCCGCCGCGACGATGGCTACGCGGCCTGTGAGCCCAAGGTCCATTCCGGCACCCTATTGAAAACTTCAATCGTCTCGCGAAACGCGGAATGCGTCAATCATGTGGTTCGCAGAATGCGTTCCGCCCCGGTTCAGTCGAGCGTAGAGCGTAGCTAAGGATTTTGTTTGCCTAGCGGGGAGCGCGGCACTAAGATGCAGACAATCGCCAGCGTGTGGAGGTACTTATGCGACAAACCAAGTGGTTGAGTGGCGCTCTATTTCTGCTGGGCTGCTCAGCAGGTCCCCTATTCGGGCAGCAGATCGGTAAGTTTGTTCCGATTCAGGCGGGTTCGGAGGTGGACCACGCGTTGACGGAGATTAACGCGGCGACGGATGCGGCTCAAAAGCTTGCGCTGATCGAAAAGTTCGCGGCGGGGCCAGGCAGCGAGGGCGACTATCCACTGCTGGCGGATGGTCTCTTTGTGGATTACTACTTAGGGCAGAAAAATTACAATAAGGCATTTGAATACGGCGACAAACTTTTCGCGCTCGATCCTGATAGTTTTCAGAATGCCCTGAACATGATCCGCGCGGCTTCGGAAAAAGGCGACGTGGACCGGCTGATTTCCTATGGAGAGAAGGCGCAAGGGATCTTGAAGCGATATAAGGATGCGCCTGCCCCGAATGGGACGGTCGCTTCCGATTCGGAACGGCAAAAGGCACAGACACTGGAAAACAACAAGGATGGCATCGCGTACATTCAGCAAGCGGTTTTCAGCGGAGCCTATCAGACCAAGGATCCGGCCAAGCGTGCGGGGCTCCTAACGCGGTTCGCACAGATTTTCCCGGATTCGCCTTACGCGAATCAGGCGCTCGGCGTGGCAGCCACAGCCTACCAGCAGGCCCAGAACGCCCCAAAAATGCTGGAAGTGGCGAATGGACTTCTGGTAAAGGATCCGAACAATCTGGGGATGTTGCTGTTGTTTTCCGATTATTACAGCGAGAAAGGCGAACAGCTCGATAAAGCCGAAGCGTATGCGAAGAAGGCGGTCGCGGTTCTGCAGACCGCGGAGAAACCGGAGGGCGTGACGGACGAACGGTGGGCCCAGCAGAAGGCTTTGCAAAAGGGCCTCGCGCTCAGTTCGCTGGGACAAGTGAACATTCAGAAGAAAGACAATGCCCAAGCGGCGGAAAATCTGAAAGCGGCGGCGCCGCTGCTGAAGCCAGATGACGGGAGCTACGCGCGAAACCAATATCGTTTGGGGTTTGCGCTGCTGAATCTGAAGAGAACCGCCGAGGCCAAGGAGGCCTTCACGCAAGCGGCCTCGGTGAACAGTCCTTATAAAGCGTTGGCACAGGAGAAGTTAAGGGCTAGCGCGGGGGCGGCGCCGGCGCGGCGAAAAACGCCTTAGAGGCGTTCTCCGAACCGCCGGTCGTGGCGCCAGCATCTAATCGCCGAGGTTAGAATTGGTAAATAGTTTGATTCCAAGGAGTGACATCCATGGCAGAAATAGCGACATTTGGCGCGGGGTGCTTTTGGGGTGTGGAGGCGACGTTTCAGCGCGTCCCGGGTGTGAGTGACACCGCCGTAGGCTACAGTGGCGGGGACATGCCGAATCCCACCTACAAAGACGTTTGCACGGATGAAACGGGGCATGCGGAAGTGGTGCAGGTGACGTTCGATCCGGCAAAAGTAAGTTACGAACAGTTGCTGGACATTTTCTGGCAGGCTCACGACCCGACACAAGTGAACCGACAGGGTCCGGACTTCGGCACGCAGTATCGCACGGCGATTTTCTTTCATTCGCCGGAGCAGGAAGCGGCGGCAAAGAAATCACGCGCAGTACTCGATGCTAGCGGCAAATTCAAGCGGCCAATCGCGACGGAGATCACGCAGGCGAGCACCTTCTATCCTGCTGAAGAGTACCACCAGAAATATCTGCAGAAGCGCGGCGTGGCGTCCTGCCACTTTTGAACCTGAGAGCTCTAGCCAGTTTCGAAAAAGGGGAACCGCAGGTATGGCGGAGAGGGTGGGATTGCAACCCCGGTTGGTGAGTGGGAGGTGAGGGGTTGGTGAGCGTTGGTATGTCTCTTGTTTTCAACATGCATTTTTAATTTTCTCCAACCGCTAGAATCCATGGGGGATCCAATGCCCTCAAATCAGTCAAAATTAGTCCAGTGGGTCCCCATTGACGGAACTCGATGGAGAATACGTGAGCGTCAATTAGCCACGTTACGAACGGCTTGGGCGGCCCTCGTTTTTGCTGGTCCCGAAACAGGTTCGTTGCTCAGCTCTTTCTCGGCTCTAACCCAGTCCTCGACATCTTTTCCGTGTTCGCCGCCGCGTTGAAGATACAGCTCATGAGCCCGGCGAGCGATCGCTTCTCCCGATGGTTCTCTGAGTCCAATCATTGCAACCTCCTTGGTTGTCAGGACGGGGCCGGAGCGCCGACCGACCTCCGTAAGGTGGACGTGGATTACTTGCCGTTCGCTGAGACGCTGATCTTTATCTGCTTCGGCTTAGACTCCTCACGCTTCGCCATATGCAGGCTCAAGACCCCATTGCGATACTCGGCCCGAATGCTCTCGGAGCTGACTGTGTTCGGAAGAGAGAAGCTCCGCGTGAACGGACCATAGGCGCGCTCAACTCGGAGGTAATTGTCCTCGTTGACGTCCTTCTCGAACTTCCGCTCTCCGCGGATGGTCAAGGAATTGTTTTCGACGCGTACGTCAATGTCCTTCTCTTCGAGATCCGGCAGGTCGGCCTTTATCACCAGTTCGTTCTCGGTTTCGTATATGTCCACTGGTGGCGCCCAGGTTGCCAGGTCGGCATGACCCGAGCGTTCGC
>WNFP01007374.1_pt1 | contig 22773 bp, 15 predicted proteins | sample 5400201 | NCBI WGS metagenome assembly WNFP01 (sample SAMN13153355, study PRJNA577476) | soil metagenome | isolation source: 115 cm saprolite under Madrone tree | place: USA:California | collected 2016-06-14
GTCTGCATTTCGCGCTGGGAAATCGGCGGGCCGCCGATGATCTGCACGCAGAACGCCACCGCGGGCGAGGAGTACCGGCGCGGCTGGCATCCGGAAAAATTCCCGAAGCGCGGCTCCGACGACTCCATCTTGGTGGTCGGGGCCGGCCCTTCCGGCGCCGAGTGCGCCCGGGTGCTGATGGAACGCGGCTACACCGTGCATCTTTATGACACGGCCGCCAAGATCGGCGGTCATTTGAATTCCATCATCACACTGCCTGGACTCGGCGAGTGGGGCTACCACCGCGACTATCGCGAGCTGCAGATCAACAAGCTCGTGAAGAAGAACAAGCAGAGCCAGGTGGCGCTCGGCCAGAAGCCGATGACGGCCGAAGCGGCCCTCACTTACGGCGCCGAGAAAATCGTCATTGCCACCGGCTCATCGTGGAACACCGACGGCACGAATTGCCTGAGCCACGACCCCATTCCGGGCGCGGACGCCTCGCAACCGGACCAGCTCACGCCGGAACAGGTGCTGGAAGGCAAGAAGGCCATCGGCAAGCGCGTCGTGATCCTGAATGCCGACACCTACTTCATGGCGCCGAGCCTCGCGGAAAAGCTGGCTGTCGCAGGGCACGAAGTCACCCTGGTCACGGGCGTGCATCTGGCCAATTACATGCACTTCACGCTCGAGTATCCGAACATGATGCGGCGCATGCACGAGCTGCACATCAAGGAAGTTCACAACGCCTTCGGTTCGCGGATCGAAAAGGGGCGTCTCGAGGTGTACGACATTTACGGTGATGGCTCCAAGCGCACCTACCGCGGACGAGGTCATTTGCCGCGCGAGGTCAACAAGAGCCAGCGCTGGGTGGAATTCGACTCGCTGGTCCTGGTCACCGGCCGGCATTCGAACGACAGCCTGTATACCGAGCTCAAAGCCCGCCACGGCGAGTGGCAGAAGAACGGCGTCAAGGATGTGTACTTGATCGGCGACGCCGAAGCGCCGCGTCTCATCGCCGACGCGACCTTTACCGGCCAGCGGCTGGCCCGCGAAATCGAAGAAGCCAAGGCGCAACAGCCGCTGCCGTACAAGCGCGAAGTCGCCGTCTGGGGCGCGGCGCATATGCCCGGCGGAACGTTCGAGCTCGAGTACAAGACCTGATCATGAGCCGCACTGACGCCGTCACTCGGATACTTTTCGAGGCGTTCGGAGCAGCCGAGGTGCGGCTCTTCTACTTGCTGGGTTACGCGGCGATCGCGATCTTTTGCTACGGCGTCTATGTGCAGATCCGCAAGTATCGCCGCGGCGCGGCGCTACGGCTTGAAGGGGGGCTGTGGGCAAGGTTCGGCGCTATGCTCTCCTCGGTTCTCAGTCATCGCACCGTCGACCGCCGTGACCCGGCGGCGGGAGGCGCGCATCGCCTGATCTTCTACGGGTTCATGTTGCTGTTTGCCGGCACGGCCACGATCACGCTGGAATACGACATTCTCGAACCGCTGTTTGGAATTCGTTTCTGGTACGGCCGGTTCTACCTGGTGTTCTCGTTGGTACTGGATGTGGCGGGCGTCGCTCTGATTGCGGGTCTTGTGTTCATGATGTATCGGCGCGGCTGGATGCGCCTGCCGAAACTGGACTATGCAAGACCGGACCGGGTGCCGGGCGATCCGGACTTCAATCGCCCGCAATACCGCCGCGAAGATTGGGCTTTCCTGTGGATCCTGTTGATCATTGGCGTGACGGGCTATGTTCTGGAAGCGGCAAGGCTGGTTTGGCTGCAGGGCCGCGCGGACGTCTGGGGCACTCGCTGGTGGTCTCCCGTGGGCGCGCTGCTGGCGGAGGGCATGCGCGCCCTGGGGCTGGGAGAGCATGGCGGCGGCTTGCTCCGCCATGGCTTGTGGTGGTTTCACGGCCTGATTGCGCTCATCCTCATCGCCCTCATTCCCTTCACCAAGGTCAAACACATCTTCACGTCGGCGGCCTCGCTGATGGTCCGCGATCCGCTGGCATCGCAAAGATTGCCCCGAGTTCCCGACTCTCAGGAACAAGTGGGCGCCGCGAAAATCACCGATTTCAATTGGAAGCAACTCCTGAATCTCGATGCCTGCACCAAGTGCGGCCGCTGCCATGAGGCCTGCCCCGCCCGCGCGGTCGGCGCACCGCTGTCGCCGCGCGACGTGATCTTGAGCTTGCGCGAGTTCGCGCAGGCGACGCTCGAATCCGGCGTCGTGCCGGCGGCCGCCGAGCTCGACATCCACGGCAAGGCGCCCGGACAAGTGGCCATGGAGACTCTGTGGTCATGCCGCACCTGCATGGCCTGCGTCGAGATTTGTCCGGTCGCCGTGGAGCACGTGCCCATCATCGTGCAAATGCGCCGCAAGCTGGTCGAAGACGGGGCCATGGATCCCTTGCTGACCAAGACACTGCAGACGATTCACAAAACGGGCAATTCATTCGGCGAATCGAAGCGCAAGCGCGGCGCCTGGAGCAAGGCCCTGCCCTTCCCGGTCAAGGACGCACGCAAGCAGCCGGTGGACGTGCTGTGGTTCGTCGGCGATTATGCTTCCTTCGATCCGCGCAATCAGAAGGTCTCGCAGGTTTTCGCCTCGCTGCTGCATGAAGCGGGCGTCGATTTCGGCATTCTTTATGACGGCGAGTCGAACGCCGGCAACGATGTTCGGCGAGTGGGCGAGGAAGGGCTCTATGAAGTGCTGGCGACCGCGAACGTGAATGCGCTCTCGAGTGCATCGTTCAAATCCGTCGTAACCACCGACCCTCATTCCTTCAATACCATTCGCAATGAATATCCCGACTTCGGCGGCAAGTACGAGATCGAGCACTACACGACATTGGCCAAGCGATTGTTCGCGGAAGGACGCTTGCGAGTCACCAATCCGCTCAAATACCGCGTGACTTTTCACGACCCCTGTCATTTGGGCCGGTTCAACAAGGGCTATGATGCGCCGCGAGAACTTTTGGCTCTGCTCGGCTGCGAACTCGTCGAGATGGGGCGCTGCAAGGCGAACTCTTTCTGCTGCGGCGCCGGCGGCGGCAGGATCTGGGTCCCTGACCCGGTGGGCTCCGAAAAACCGGCACAGAATCGGATGAAAGAAGCGGCGGCGATTCCGGGGCTCGAGGTCTACGTGGTCAGCTGCCCGAAGGATCTCACCATGTTCGAGGACGCGCTCAAAACCACCGGCAACGAGGGCAAATTCGTGGTCAAGGAACTCATAGAACTCATTCGCGAAGCCATGCCCTCGCGCCGCACCGAAGAGGTGCCGGCATGAAAATTCTGGTGGCCGTCAAGCAAGTCGCGGCACTCGATGAAGATTTCGCAATCCGCGACGACGGGCGCGATGTCGACCCTGACTTTCTCATCCGCGACTTGAACGAGTGGGACGACTTCTCTTTGGAAGAAGCGGTCAAGATCAAGGAGGCGTCCGGCGTGCCCGTCGAAGTCATCGCTGTGTCGGTAGGACCCGAAGAAGTCGACGAATCCTTGCGCAAATGCCTGGCCAAGGGCGCCGATCGGGCGCTGCGCGTCTGGGATGAGGCGGTGCGGGGCTCAGATCCGATCGCCATCGCGCGTATCTTGGCCGCAGTCGCGAGGCGTGAGGCGCCGGATCTGCTGTTTGCAGGAGTTCAATCGTCGGACCAGGCATTTGCCTCGACCGGCATCGCAACCGCCGGCCTGCTCGGCTGGCCGCACGCTGCGGTCGTGGCGAATCTACGCTACACGCCGGGAGCCAAGACGGCGGTGTTTCGTCGCGAACTCGAGGGCGGTCTCTTGCACGAAGTCGAAATTCAGGTCCCTGCCGTACTGACCATTCAGGCAGGTATCAACACGCCGCGCTACGCATCTTTGCGCAGCATCAAACAGGCGGCGGCCAAGCCGATCGAAGTCTTGGGCCTGACCGATCTGCAGCTCGGCAGCGACGCAGTCGGCGAAGCCGGTTCCTTGTCGCGTGTGCGGCGCATGTATATTCCCGAGAAAGGTCGCGCGCAACTGATCGAAGGTGGTCCGGCCGAACAGGCTCTGCGGCTCGCAGCGATCATTCGTGAGTTCAAAGGGGAGGCAACGTGAGCGGCATATTGGTGATCGCGGAACAGCGGCGCGGCGAATTGCGTCCGGTCTCGCTGGAACTCGTCGGCGCAGCGCAATCCTTGCGTCGCGACGGCGAGCAAGTCGCCGTGGCGGTGCTCGGCCAAGAGCCTGGTCGCTTCGTACCTACCTTGAGTGTTGCCGGCGTGGACACGATCGTGACGGTCAAAGTGCCCCAGCCTGAGTTCGATCCCGACACGTTTGTCGCTGCGGTGGGCGCGCTGATCGACGCGAGAAGTCCCGATGTCGTGCTCGTGGCGCACAGCGTCGACTCGTTCGGCTATGCGGCGGCCCTCGCGGCCGTACGAGGCTACGGATTCGCCACCGATGTCTTCAAAATCGAGCGCGTCGACGGCGACCTGGTGGCAACGCGCGGCGGCTATGGCCAAAAGGTCAGCGTCGAGCTCGATTTTCCCAACCGCAGCACGGTACTGCTGGCACTGCGCAGCAACATGTTCAAGCCGCCCGATCCCGGCGCCGCACCGCAGGTGACGGCCTTCGAGGCGCCCGTGACAATCGGTCGCGCAGAGGGTAAAGAGTTCGTCGAGTTGAGCTCGGCCGACGATGTCGACATGACGGCCGCCGAATTCATCTTGAGCATCGGCCGCGGCATCGGCGAGGAAGCCAAGGTCGAGCAATTTCGGGAATTGGCGGATGCCGTTGGCGCCACGCTCGGCTGTTCGCGTCCGATTGCAGATGCCGGCTGGCTGCCCAAGAGCCGTCAGGTAGGGCAATCCGGCAAGACGGCGAGCGCTTGTAAGCTCTACATTGCGATGGGCGTGTCCGGAGCCATTCAACATCTTGCCGGTATGAAACACGTCAATACCATCGTCGCTGTCAACAGTGACGCCGAGGCATCGATTTTCACCGTCGCCACATATGGCATCGTGGGAGATATCTTTGAAGTTGCCGATGAGCTCCGCCGTTTGTTTTGAATATAAGCTCTTGAATACTATCGGACGGGGTCGCTCCGACCCCGTTGAACCCTGCGCGCAGCGCATGGACGAGAACACTCTCGGACGGGGTCGCCGCGACTTTTTCATGCGCTTCGCGCAGATATTAACGGGGTCGGAGCGACCCCGTCTGTGAATGTTCAAGAGGGATATACATGAGCTCAACGGCTGAAGCGGCTACCGTCGATACCACTGTCAAGACTACCGGGCTGGAACGCGGCATCGACTGGACCGGCGCGTTTTGGGTGGCGAGCGGCGTGCCGCCCCTGGTGTTATTTTCAATCGGTGCGGTAGCGGCGACCGTCGGCAAGCTGTCGTGGGTAATCTGGACGGTATCGATCGCGCTGGGATTCATTCAGTCCTTTACCTACGCGGAAATCGCCGGGTTGTTTCCCAACAAGTCCGGCGGTACCTCGGTGTACGGCGCGATCGCGTGGGTCAGGTACAGTAAAGTCATTGCCCCCATCTCCGTGTGGTGCAATTGGTTCGCCTGGTCGCCGGTGCAGGCCACGGGCTCGGCGCTCGCCGCCGGGTACATCCTGAACGGCCTATTCGCGCCGGATTCAGTGATCAACACCTGGCAACTGACGCTGCTCGATCTAGGGTTCGTCAGGACCGGCTTGAGCTTGCGCATCAATGCCGTGTTTTTGCTCGGCGCCGTGATCCTGTTCTCTGTCAAGGCCATCCAGGACGGCGGCATTTTGCGCTCGGCCAACACCACGAAGATTCTCGGCATCTCGGCGATGATTCCGCTGATTCTGATCGGTGTGGTGCCGATCCTGACGGGCGACATCGTCAAGGCCAACTTTTTCCCGTTGGTACCCTTGGCCCACGACACCGTGGGCCATGTCATCAACGGCACGTGGAACATGAGCGGCATCACCGTGCTGGCCGGCGGCATGTTTCTCGCTGCTTGGTCGACGTACGGATTTGAAACGGCGGTGTGCTACACCTCGGAATTGAAGAATCCAAAAACCGATACGTTCAAGGCCATTTTCTATTCCGGCCTGTTGTGTGTGGTGGTGTATACGCTGGTGCCGTTCGCGTTCCAGGGTTTTTTGGGCCTCGGGTCGCTGCTGCAGCCGGCGGTGACGGATGCCGCCGGCAATGTGACGCCCGCCGTCTACAGCGGCATGCTCGCTCCCGACATCTACAGCGGTATGGGCGTCGCGGCCGTCATGGCCAAAATGGTTCACGCCGGCCGATTGATCGGCGCGATCGTCGTGGTAATGCTCGTCCTCGCCTTGGTGTTGTCGTTGATCACCTCGATGGCGGGTTCGTCACGCACTCTGTACCAAGCCTCGGTGGACGGTTGGCTGCCGAAGTATCTCTCCACGGTGAACAAGCACCATGCGCCATCGAGGGCCATGCTGACCGACCTGTGCTTCAATTTAGTGCTGTTGCTGATGTCCGATTCGGTATTCGTGATCGGCGCCGCCAACGTGGGCTACATGATTTTCAATTTCCTCAATTTGAACGCCGGCTGGATTCACCGGCTCGACCGGCCGACGCAGGAGCGACCCTGGCGCGCGCCCAACTGGGTTCTTGCCGTGGGAGCCTGTCTGTCGTTCGTGAATCTGGCCTTCATGGGATTCGGCGCAGACGTTTACGGCGTCGGCACGCTGAGCTTCGGCCTGGCGTTCTGCTCGCTGATCATTCCGGTGTTCATCTATCGACACTACATTCAGGACAAGGGCCACTTCCCTGAGGACATGGCCGAGGATCTGGGCCATACCTCGGGCGCATCCGAGATCAAGCGCGCCGGAATCTGGCCGTATGTCGTGGTCCTGGCCGGCATCGGTGTGGTGATCGTCACGCACAAGCTAGCGGTGTACTAGCGCACAGGCCCCATGGCACACAGGCCAGGGTTTCAATATAATTTTTCAAAGTGGAGTGAAAATAATCATGGCACGAGATCCTCGGCACGACATTTTGTTTGAGCCCATCAAAGTCGGTCCGCTTACGTTCCGGAACCGCTTTTACCAAACCCCCCACTGCATCGGAGCCGGATCTGACCGACCGGGTTTCCAGGCAGCCCACCGCTCCATGAAGGCGGAGGGTGGTTGGGCCGCCATCAATACGGAGTACTGCTCCGTTCACCCCGAGTCGGATGATACCCATCGATTGTCCGCCCGGCTTTGGGATGCCGGCGACGTCCGCAATCTTCGGGCGATGACCGAGCACATTCACAAGTTTGGAGCGTACGCGGGTGCCGAACTCTGGTACGGAAGCGCGCACGCACCCAATATGGAGTCCCGCTGCACGCCGCGCGGAGCTTCGCAGTACGCATCCGAATTCGAAACCCTGACCTACTGCCAGGAAATGGATCTGGACGAGATTGCCCGCGTTCAGCAGATGTATGTGGACGCGGCGCTGCGCGCGCGCGACGCGGGCTTCGATCTCGTGTACGTGTATGGAGCGGACTCCTATATCCCGCTGCAGTTTCTGTCACGCTATTACAACAAGCGTACCGACAAGTACGGCGGGTCCTTCGAGAATCGCGCAAGGTTCTGGGTCGAGACGATCGAGAAAGTACGCAAGGCGGTCCCCAAGGACATGGCGGTGGTCGTCCGCTTTGCGGTCGATACGCTGTTGGGCAAAGACGGCGTCGAAGTCGAAGACGACGGAATGAAGTTCGTCGAGTATGCCGACGACATCGTCGACTTGTGGGACGTGAATCTGTGCGGCATCGCCGAATGGGGCGAGAATGCCACCCCTTCGCGCTACTACCCGTCCGGTCACCACCTGCACTGGACAAGATTCATCAAGCAGGTTGCCAAGAAGCCGGTCCTCGGCGTGGGCCGCTACACCGATCCCAACAAGATGCTCGAAGTCGTGACCAAAGGGTATGCCGACATCATTGGTGCGGCGCGGCCGTCCATCTCGGATCCCTTCCTTCCGAAGAAAATCGAGGAAGGTCGCTATGACGACATCCGGGTGTGCATCGGCTGCAACGTGTGCATTTCCCGCTGGGAGATCGGCGGACCGCCCATGATTTGCACCCAGAACGCGACCGCCGGCGAAGAATACCGCCGCGGTTGGCACCCCGAGAAGTTTGCAAAGAAGACTTCGGACGATTCCATTCTGATCGTGGGTGCGGGACCCGCGGGCTCGGAATGCGCGCGTGTTCTTCTCGAACGCGGTTATACGACACATTTGTACGACACCGCGGAAAAGATCGGCGGCCACCTGAACGGCATTGCCACCGGTCTGCCCGGCCTCGGCGAATGGGGGTATCACCGGGACTACCGTGAGGTCCAGATCAACAATAAATCGTGCCGATCAGCTGACTCCGGAACAGGTTTTCGCGGGCAAGAAGCCCATCGGCAAGCGGGTCACCGTGCTCAACTACGATACGTATTTCATGGCGACGAGCTTGGCGGAGCGACTGGCGATGGCCGGCCACGAGGTGACCATCGTCTCGGGCGTTCACCTCGCGGCGTATACGCATTTCACGCTCGAGTACTCGAACATCATGCGCCGCAACCACGAACTGAAGTTCAAGGAATACGTGGAGCACTACTGCACCCTCGTCGAACCCGGGCGTATGCAAATTATCAGCAAGTGGGGCGATGGGTACAAGGCCAACTACCGCGGCAAAGGCGTCTCACCCCGCACTGAGAATACTTCGCAAGAATGGATCGAGTTCGACTCGCTCGTTCTCGTCACGGGCCGTCACTCCGATGACAAGTTGTACCGCGAATTAAAGGCGCGGAAGTCGGAATGGGCGAAAAATGACATCAAGGCCGTATATGTGATTGGCGATGCGGAGGCGCCCCGTCTGATGGCGGATTCCACGTTCACCGGCCACCGGCTTGCGCGGGAGATCGAGGAAGCTGACCCGCAGTACCCACTGCCGTACAAGCGTGAAGTCGCGGTCTGGGGAACGCCGCACATGCCCGGAGGCCAGTTCGAAATCGTCTACAAGGTATAGCGCTATAGCGCGAGTTGGTACGGGCTGCCGAACCACTGTGCTCTCAGGCACTGCCGCATATGCTGAGTGCACAGTGGGATCGGCCTCGAACTGATCCCTCGCTCGACTGCATCAGGCAGGCAGCGACCGTACATTGAATAACTCTGGAGGCTTTTATGGCACTTAGCTGGCGCACCTCGGTTTTGGCCGATCGGCATCGGGCACTCGGATCGAAGCTCGAGGACTGGAATGGCATGGGTACGGCGTGGACCTATTCGAAGGATGTGGCCCAGGATCATGTGGCCATCCGCACCAAAGCGGGTCTGATGGACGTGTCGGGCCTGAAAAAGATGTATCTCGTCGGGCCGCATGCCTCCGCCGTGTTGAACTATGCGACCACCCGCGACGTCACCAAGATTTATCCGGGAAAATCCGCCTACGCCTGCATGCTGAACGAGGCCGGACATTTCATCGAAGACTGCATCCTGTATCGCCTGGGGCCGAACTCGTGGATGGTGGTGCACGGCAGCGGCGCGGGTCATGAAACCCTGGCCAAGTACGTGGTCGGCCGCAATGCCGCAATGATCGTCGACGATGATTTGCACGATCTGTCGCTGCAAGGCCCTGTGGCGGTCGATTTCCTCGCGAAGCACGTTCCCGGTGTTCGCGACCTCAAATATTTTCATCATATGCCGGCGACGCTGTTCGGCCGTCCCGTGACGATCTCGCGAACCGGCTACACCGGCGAGCGCGGCTATGAGATCTTTTGCAAGGGCGAAGACGCCGGCCTCATCTGGGACACCATTCTCGCCGAAGGCAAGCCGCTCGGCATCATCCCCACCTGTTTCACCACATTGGATTACCTGCGCGTCGAAAGCTATCTGCTGTTCTATCCGTACGACATGTCCCAGATGTATCCCTTCGACAAGGATCCGCCCGGCGACAGTCTCTGGGAACTGGGCCTCGACTTCACCGTAAGTCCCGGGAAAAACGACTTCAATGGCGCAGACGCACATTTTCGCTCGAAGGGAAAGGAGCGCTTCAAGATCTTCGGTCTGCTGGTGGACGGCAAGGCGCCTGCGGACATGGGCGATCCGGTGTATTCGGGCGACAAGAAGGTGGGCGTCGTCACCTGCGCCATGGTGTCGACGTTGACCGGTAAGTCCATGGCCATCGCACGCCTCGATGTCCCCGCCGCCGTTCATGGCACACCGCTGCAGATTCGCGGCAAAAATGTCAAAGGTCCCGCGACGGCGCATACTCTGCCCTTCGACGATGTCGACAAGAAAAAGCGCACGGCGGTGGGCTGACATGCAGACCAAGCTATTGATCGACGGGATGCTGGTTGCCGGTGAGGGCCCGGTCGAGCGGATATTGGATCCGGCGACCGGCTTGATGCTCGCCGAGGTTCCGGAAGCCACTTCAAGCCAAATGAATGCTGCCGTTGCCGCGGCCGAAGCGGCCGCGCCGGCGTGGGCTCAGACGGTTCCTAAGGATCGCGCGGCGCTGCTGTTGCGGCTCGCCGACCGGATCGAAGCGGAGGGCGCCGCCTACGCCAAGCTCGAATCGGACAATACGGGCAAGCCGCTGGCCGCGGCGCTCAACGACGAGATCCCGGCCATAGCCGATGTGTTCCGGTTCTTCGCGGGTGCGGCTCGGGTCCAGCACGGCGCCCTGGCCGGCGAATACCTGCCGGGCTATACGAGCATGATCCGGCGCGATCCCGTCGGAGTCGTCGCCTCGATCGCGCCTTGGAATTATCCTCTGATGATGGCCGCATGGAAGCTCGGGCCCGCGCTCGCCGCCGGCAACACCGTGATTTTGAAGCCGTCCGAGCAAACACCCTTGACGGCGCTGAAACTCGCGGCCGCGCTCGCGGAGCTCTTTCCCAAGGGAGTCGTCAACATCATCTGCGGCCGCGGCGAGACCGTGGGCGCACCCTTGGTGTCGCACCCGCGCGTTCGCATGGTGTCCCTCACCGGCGATGTGTCGACCGGTCAGAAAATTCTTGCCGCGGCGGCCGGCAATCTCAAGCGCACCCATCTCGAACTCGGCGGCAAGGCACCGGTCATCGTGTTCGACGATGCCGATCTCGACGCCGTGGTCGCCGGCGTGCGGACTTTCGGCTTCTATAATGCCGGCCAGGACTGCACTGCGGCGTGCCGCGTCTACGCCGGCGCCAAGATCTACGACAAGCTGGTTGCCGGTCTCAGCGACGCCGTACGCTCATTGAAAGTCGGTTTGCAAACTGAGCCCGGCGTGGAGATGGGACCGCTCATTTCCGCCGAGCAACGGACCCGCGTGGCGGGATTTGTCGAGCGCGCCGCAGCAACCCGGCATGTGGAAATCACCACGGGCGGAAAGGCGCGCGCGGGCGGGGGCTTCTTCTTCGAGCCGACGCTCGTGGCCGGCACCCGGCAATCGGATGAAATCGTGCAGCGCGAGGTATTCGGTCCAGTCGTATCCGTGACTCGATTCACCGACGCGGATGATGCCGTCGCCTGGGCCAATGACTCCGAATACGGCCTCGCCTCGTCGGTGTGGACACAGAATGTGGGCAAGGCCATGAGCGTGGCGGCGAGACTGCAATATGGCTGCACCTGGATCAACACTCATTTCATGATAATCAGTGAAATGCCGCATGGCGGCTTCAAGCGTTCGGGATACGGCAAGGATCTGTCGGTCTACGCGCTCGAGGACTACACCGTGCCGCGGCACGTGATGGTGAAACTTTAAGCCTAATCCGTGCTGCGGCGGCCCCGTTGTTGGCGGCGCTCGTGCGATCCTGGATTGGGACGCCGAAGACCGGTGATTTCCTCGGTGCGGCGGGGCCGCCCGCGCCGATCATCGTGGTGCTTGTACGCACAGGGACAAGAACTGCCCGCGCCGCATCCAGGCAGCGGCAGACGCGGCGCCTCGTGAGAAAGAAAGCGGATGGCCCGCAGCGCACGAGCTGTGTGACAACTGGCGTTGGTGGTCACGATGGAGACAGCGTGCCATGGACTCCGTCGGTCGGATTCCGACGTGCTGCCCGAGGATGCGCCAGTTCGATGCCTTTTCCACATGAGCGAAACCGCGGCGATGTTTCAAGCGCCGCCCGCCTCAATTGAACTTAAGGATACAGGCTAGTCCTGAACGACCCCGGCGGTTATCTCCTGAAAGCGGATTCAGATTGTCAGACGAATCCTAGGTAAAATGACCGGGGGATGGTGGATGATGGATGATGTGCCTGTTCTTGCTCGTGGCGTCGATCCTATCCAGAGGGCCTTTCAGTTACATAATCCCCCATCAATGAAAATATTCACACTCCTTCTCGTGGCGCTGATCTCCCTGCCCGTCGCGGCGCAAGCCGACACACGCGCCGGTGAACAGTTGGGGAAAGTCTCCTTCGCCGTGTCTTGTTCACCCTCGGTGCGCGCACCCTTCAACCGCGGCGTCGCGTTGCTGCACGATTTCTGGTACGACGAGGCGCAGCCGCAGTTCGAAAGGATTGCGAAGCTCGACCCCGAGTGCGCCATGGCGCATTGGGGAATCGCGATGAGCTCGTTTCATCAAATATGGGATCGCCCCGACGAGCATGGGATGGCGCGCGGATGGGCGGAGATGCAAGCGGCGCGTTCGCACCCGGCGAAAACCGCTCGCGAGCGAGAGTATATCGCTGCGCTCGCCGGCTTCTTCGAGCCGGACAAGCGCCATTATCAGGCTCGCATCGACGAATACGCCGCAGCAATGGCCGGGTTGTACAGCCGCTACCCTCGCGACGTCGATGCGGGCGCGTTCTACGCCCTGTCGCTGTTGGCGGCCGAAGCTCCGGATGACACCAGCCTGACGCAGGAACACAAGGCGATGGCGGTGCTCACCCCCTTGTTCGTGAAATATCCCGACCATCCGGGAGTGGTGCACTACGTCATTCACGCCTGCGACACGCCGTCGCTCGCGCCGGATGGATTGCCTGCGGCCAAGCACTACGGAGAGATCGCCGCGTCGGCTCCCCATGCCGTGCACATGCCGGGACATATCTTTGCGCGGCTTGGCATGTGGCAGGCCGACATCGACGCCAATCGTGCCTCGGTGGTGGCGTCGCGAGCGGCCGACGCACGGCACCAGAGCGGAGCCATGGATCAGTTTCACTCGGATGACTTCCTGCTCTATGCCTATCTGCAAAGCGGCAACGACGCCGCAGCCAGAGCGGTCATGGCGGATGCGGTGGCGGCCCTCGATCACTTCGAGGCCATGCCTAACATGGCTGATCACTACATGACCGGCATGTTTCCTTACTACCGCACGGAGATGCCGGTATTTTTCGACCTGGAGAGGCGCGATTGGAAGTCGGTGTCCACTCTCGCACCCGTAGCCGGTGCGCCTCCGGAGACTCAGACCCTGACCTACTGGGCTCGTGCCATCGCCGCGGGTCATCTGCGCCAAGCGCAGCAAGCGCGGGCCGGCCTGGCCGAGTACGACTCGCTGGAGGAGCAGGTGAGAAAGGGCCGGCATGCCTACTTTGCCGACTCTACGGGTGCGCGGATCAATCGGGGCGAGATGCTGGCGTGGATCGCCTTCGCAGAGGGCAACCCGGCCGAGGCGCTGATGCAGATGCGCAAGAGCGCCGATCTGCAGGACAAGGTCGGTCAGGGTGAAGTCGATATTCCGGCGCGCGAAATGCTTGCGGACATCTTGTTGGAATTGGGCCGGCCCCAACAAGCGCTGGCAGAATACAAGGAAGCTCTCAGACTGAGCCCCAACCGTTTCAACGGACTGTTCAACGCAGGCATGGCGGCCGAAGCGATGGGAGACAAGGCGCAGGCGAAGAGCTACTACGCCGCCCTGCTCGCGGCCACGGACAACGGCTCCCGATCCGCGCGGCCCGAGTTCGACCATATAAGAGCCTTCGATTCGTCTGCGGCGCTCGCGGAGAAATAGCGGACGGATTTTTGCCGATTTCGCGCTCGCCGCACCGTCGCCCGGGGCGTGGAAGTCCGTCGCTAACCGGAGCCTGAGAAGGGGTATGCGTGGTCAAGATGCGGCCAACAACCCTTCCGGACGCAACTCGCCCGCAAGCTCAATGACGATATCCGCAGGAAGACCGGCGCGGCGGGCCGCTTCCCTGATGGCGTCTCCGCTTTCCGCTTCATAGAGACAATATGTCTTTCGCTTGTCCGCAGACAGAAACGAATGCAGCCATTTGACACCAACCGCGGTGTTGATATCGACAACGGCCCTGAGATCTTCTGCAGAGGCGTTCAACGCCGCGGCGAAATTTCTTTCTATCATGAATAATGCCATGATCAACTCCTTGGGTTAGCTAGCGGCGGGAACCGATTGCGTGCATTGAAGTCCGTGCCGAATGGCGTAGGTTGCAGCTTCGGTACGATTGGCGCATTGCGTCTTGTTCAGAATGTTTCGCACATGGGTCGCCACAGTATTGAGACTGATCGCGAGCACCAGCGAAACATCCTTGTTCGTCCGCCCGATGGCAAGCAGACGCAGAACCTCGACTTCACGAGCCGTGAGGTCGTCGGGAAAAGTGACACTACCGTCCCTGGCGTGCAACAAGGCATCGATATCGGCAACCAGGCGCGTCATTCCAAGTCGACGCGCGAGCTGGTCAGCCTCGCGCAGCTGCTGAAGGCCCGGGCGCCGCTCCGCCTCTGCCTGCCGTGTTGCCAGGAAGGCACCGTACCGGAATAGCGTCCGCGCAAGGGAAGGCCACGCGCGCATTGCGCGATTGAGTGTCAACGCCTGATCGAAGTGCTCGCGGGCAAGATCCGGCCAGTTCGCAGTGCAAGCCAACATGGCTAAATAAAGGTCGGCGGCGCCGAAGCACACAGCGGTAGGATGGTTTGCGGTTTGTCGTCCATAGGGGCGTAGTAGTTGATAGAGCGACTCGGCATGACCGGCATCCGCCAATGCGCAGCAGGTCTCCGCGCAAAACACCAGGTAAGTCACGTACATATCGTCCCGGCGTATGGCGCAGCAATCCCGCGCGACGAGCCGATTGAAAATAGCGCGTGCCTCGGGGAGCATCCCTATCTCGGCGCAAATGAGCATCAGACCGGGCTCCCATATGCGCCTGGTTGCGCCGGCGGCAATTTCCTTTATCTGTGGTGCTAGTGCGTGCAATCGGCCAAGGTCGCGATTCAGCGCAAACATCTGCGCACCATAGACACCGTCCGCATCGTCGCGACGAGTCTTTTTACCGATCTCGAGCAACTCTTCAATCCGGCGTTCCAGACCGACCCAGTCGCCGCGCAACAGCGCCAATGTCACGCGATGGGCACCCGTCTGGTATTGATGCAGTCCGAGACGAGCGGCAGCGCTGAGGCTGTCATAGCGATCGAGAATAGTTTCTATTTCATCGACGTATCCGGATTCGAAGTGATTCAGAGCTTGCCAATGATAGGCTTCCGCCAACAGGTAGGCGCTGCTCGTAGACCGAGCCACCGCGTTGAATTCCTCGCAGAGCAAGAGACGGCGCTGCAGGCTCTCCGGGCTGCCTCGCAGCGCCATAATCGCGAATTGGTAGCACACGCAGCGCGACGTGGCGTCACAACTTCGGCTGGCCATATCAAGAGCTTTATCCACCAGATACTGGATCCGCGATTTATCCGTCGATGTTCTCTTGGCGAAAGCCAGCGTGGCCAATGCCTTGGCGCGGGGGGACGAATCGATCTCAGGCAAAAGCGCCAATGCGCGTTCAAGCAGCGGAACGAAGCGCTGCTGCTCAACGTGGCGTGTCATCATTGCAAGAAGCGCCAGAACGTCGACCAACAGCTCGGCGCTTCCCAATACCCGGGTCCGGTTCACGGCCTCGAGCAGTACTTCGATGCACTGCTCAACCTGACCCAATTGTTTCAGCGCCGAGCCCTTCAGAATGTAGGCGCGCGCGAGACGCTCATCGTGCATCAAGCCGCCGCTCTCCAGCACCTGTATGACATGGTCGTAGTGTACGACCGCCTCTTCGTAGGCGTACATCCGAACGGCACTCTCCGCGGCTCGCAGTGCATAAACGACAGCGTTTTCGGTGTTTCCCAGCGCGGCCGCTTCGTGGTAGTGATGTGCAATCCGGGTGAGTGCGGGTTCTAGATGCGCGGCATGAACGCCGACGAGAGCATCCCCGACACGGCCGTGCAAGCGCAAGCGGTCAACAGGAGGCAAGTCTTCATAGATTGTCTCGCGGATCAATGCATGGGTAAATTGGTAGCTGCCTGAGGCGTCGAGCTTCGATTGAACGATGCCCGCCTGTACGGCCGGTTCGAGGCCGTTCAGCACGCCGCGCAAATCCTCGTCCATGGCGGCGGCGATTTCACGAGCCGTGAATTGACGGCCGTGGACCGCAGCGACACAGAGCAATTCGTTGCATCGATCAGGGAGACGAATCAACCGTCGGCCGATGGTCTCGTGTACGCCGGCTGGAATTCGCGAGGGCATCGTTGCAATTGCAGCGCCCGCACCCTCATCCATGAGAACCTTGATCAACTCGATCGCGAACAAGGGATTTCCATCTGTCTGTTGATAAATCATCTTGATCGCAGGCTCAGACAAGCTGACGTCGCACAATCGCGCGGCGACCTCGCCGATGGCAATCTCAGAAAGTCCAGCAAGACGAACGCGCTGCGTATCGGAATCGCGACTCAGACCGCCGAGGGTGCTCAGCAATGGTGTCTTTCTCGAGGCGTCGGCGTCCCGGTACGTGCCGACGACGAGCAGTCGACTGCGCAGCAACTCTTGGCTTAGGAATTCCAGGAGCGACAGGGAAGGCGCGTCGGCCCAGTGCAGGTCGTCCAGCACCAAGGTAATGGGCACCTGCTGCGTAGCTTGGTGGAAGAAATGCCGTATGGCGCAGGGCAGCGATATCTTTCGCCGCCGTGCCCATGTTGAGGCGCACCTCGTCGAGCGACGAGCTGTCGACATAGGACCGAAGGATTTGTACCCACGGCCAGTACGGCGGCGCTCCGGCCTCCTCACGGCAGCGCCCCCAAAGCACGAGAGCGCCCTGATCCTCCGCCACGTCCGCGAATGCCTCGGCACAACGTGTCTTGCCGATTCCGGGCTCACCGGATATCAATACCAGCTCGCGGCGACCTGTGAGCATGCGATCAAACGCTGCCTGAAATACTTCAAGCTCGCCGGCCCGACCGACGATAGGCCGACGCTGATTCCCACCCCCGGTTGTAGGATCGCTCATGCTGACCTGATTCTACATAGGATTCTGGATGCGGCAGTGCGCCAGGGTTCTGGTCCGTGCGCCGCGCATCCACCGCTCGACTCCGCCCCGTGGGCCAACATCCGCTTCGAGTGCGTCGACGCGGATGTTGGCAGTCACCCTCGAGTGAACTTCAGCTCACTCGAGGGTCTGTTGTTCGCAGGAGACGTGCGTATTCCAATCGGCAAAGTTGCCTTTCGGATTGTCCTGCCACGCCCAGACATGCAACTCCCAGAGCGCCGGCAGGTCGTAGCGGTTCGGCGCGCCGATCAGATTCATCAGGTTTCCCTCCAGTGCAGGCGGGGGCCCGTTCGGGTGTCGGGCAGTCCAGTCGCCGGCGATCTCGATGTACTCGACGCCGACCAAGCGCATCGCGCCCCCCGGCAGCGGCTCGTAGATCAGAGCTTCCGGCTCGTCGGCGCTGATGATGCCGTCGGCAAGACGGCTGCCCATGACGAGATGCACTCCCATGGCGCCCGTATCGGGCCCGCTGACACAGGGGGTTGCCACGGTCCACCCTTCGCGAAGCGCGACATTGATGTCCTTGAATCGCGCCGTCGCGGCGCGGACTTTGTCGATCAGCGGCGAAGTCTCATTCTTCGACGGCAATGCGGCGGAATTGGACGGTTGGCCAACCGCCATGGCGACGAGGGGTATTGCCAGCGAAAAGCAGATACACGTCAAACGGCGAAGGATGCTCATCTGCGGTCTCCTCATGATGTGACGGAGTGTTCTCGCTCCTAGGGTACGAGCCGCGCCGAACGGCGACCATCATCAGAATTGATGAGAGAGCGAGCCGCTGCGTGTGAGCGAGTGGCACCGGCACGCGCCGGCGCCGGCGATCTAGCCTATTCGAATGACGCAGGGACGCCGGCTGCGCGGTCGATCGGTACTCCTTTCACGCTATATCAAGGTGCGACCGTGCGGCCCATATTTGCGCCGTCGATAGCTTCCGCAACGCCCCTGGTCACACACTCATCTGGAGCTCAACATGAACATCCGTGCCCCTGTCCTCAATGCCAAGGCCTTCACCTTTGTCGCAGCCCTTGCGGCGTGCGCCCTTCTCTCCGGACCCATCCACGCCCAGGAGCGAATTGTCACGGTCAAGGTTTCCGTGAACACAGCCGGTCTCGATGTCGGCCAGCCGACCGGTGCGCGCCGGCTGTATAGCCGGCTGCACGTCGCTGCCAATGTCGTGTGCGGCAACGGTATGCGGGTGGGTCTTCAGGCAATTGACGACTTCGCGGGCTGCGTCGAGACGGCGATTGGCGAGGCGGTCCGATCGGCCAACCTGCCGCAGCTGACCGCAGAGTATCTAAGAACGCATACGCTGCAGCAGGCGACGACCCACGGGATCGATGTCCCCGTCCTGGTGGCGGAAAAATAACTCCGCCGGCGGACCCAAGCGCATGCCCTGCGCTTGGGTCCGCTGGTCAATGCGTCTCGGCGACGTTGCAGCCAAGCCAAGGAGTTCGCTCAAATGTTTCCGATGGGTTAAGGCGCCGTTTTCTTTGGAAGGTAGATCGCCGCCACACCATCCGCAATGCGTTCCGGCTGCGCGTCTCCGAGATTCGTCAGCACAACCACGGTAAGGCCGTCATCTACATAGCGAGAGATCTGTGTCTCGAACCCCTGCCATTGGCCCTCATGCTCAACGACGCGGCGGCCTTTCTTGATTTTGACGAACCATCCGTAGCCGTATTGGCCGGAATTCGGCTTTCCGTCGCGCAGCGCCGCCACGGTCCACATCTGCTGCAGAGTGGAACGCTTTAGGAGCTTCTCCGTGTAGAGCGCAGCGTCCCATTTGGCGAGGTCCAGAATCGAGAAATACAGGCTGCCATCCGCGGTGGTGTTCACCGACGGCGAAACCCATTCCTGGTTTTTCAGGCCGCCCTTGTCCAATCGGTATCCTGCCGATCGATTCGGAACGATGTCCGCCTCATTGATGATGCGCGTCGTGGACATGTTCAGTGGCTTGAAGATCCTCTGCTGAAGGAAGTCTCCGTAGAACTCGCCCGTCACCCTGTGGATGAGAATTCCAAGTGTCAGATACCCTAGATTGCTGTAGCTAAAGTCGGTGCCCGGCGGATAGGCGAGCGGAATCGCCTCGACAATTTTGAGCAACTGGTCTTCGCTGTAATCCTTGCGCATATCGAAGTCTTGCGGGTAGTCGGTGAAGCCGCCGGTATGACTCAGCAGTTCCCGCACGGAAACGTGACTCCACGAGGCGGGCGCCTCGGGAAAATACTTGGTGAGCGGATCTTCCAGTCCGATCTTGCCTGCCTCGACGAGCATCATCACGGCGGTTGCGGTGAACTGCTTGCCGACTGAACCCGACTGAAAAATCGTTTCGGGTTTGGCCGCCACTTGCAATTCCACGTTCGACAATCCGTATCCCTCCAGCCGGATCGGCTCGCCGTTCCTGGACACCAACAGAGTCAATCCCGGAATGCGCTGCTTTTCCATCTGCGCACGGACAAATTGGGCGGTCGCGTCGGTGGGCTGATTCGCCGCTACCACTTGCGACGAGGCCGCTGCCACTTGCAATGAAAAAATGAAGCCAAGGACGAGGATGACCAGCCGAGAATATTTCAACGAAAGCCCCCCTGATTGACGATGCCCTACGACGGTCTCTACCCGACGATTTGCCTGCGACTGCCCCGAGCAGAGGCAACCGCCAGTCCGCCCAGCATGAGCAAGGCCGCGCCGCTGAGCAGCACCGGCAGTCCCCGGCTGGGCCAGAGGTCCATCGCCATGCCGCCCACGCTCGGTCCGATCACACCCCCGAAGCAATACACCATGACGAACAAGGTGTTTGCACTCGCGAGGTCTTCGACGGCGAATTCTTCGCCGAGAAGCGCGACTCCCTGGCTGTAGAACGCATACAGGGTGCCGCCCCAGACGAAGAGCAGGGGCCAAAGCAGCAGCGGGACACCCAGGCTCGCCTGCAGCAGCAAAGGTCCGATGCAGCTTGCCACCGCGCAGATTCCCAACAAGGTCCTTCGCCCATAGCGATCGGCGAGCAACCCGATGGGCACCTGCAATACCACATTGCCGGCCATGAACACCGCGACCAGCAGCAGCGCCGCCTGTTCATCCAACCCTGAGTGCAGTCCGAACAGCGGCAATAGCGTCAGATCCGCGGACTCGACCAAACCGGCAACGAGGGCCGCCAGCATCACGATGGGCGCGGTCCTCAACGCGCCCGACAGTCCCCGCAGCGGCGTGAATTCCTGCGCCGCGCTCGTGACCCGGCGCAGCACCGCGAGTGGCAGCAGCGTCAGGATGAGACAGGCGGCGCCGATCGCGAAGGGTTTTGCGCCCTGCGTTCCGGTGAACTCCAGGAGAACCGGACCCGCGACGATGCCGATCGAAAAGACCGTACCGTATATCCCCATCACGGTACCGCGGGACTCGGTGCCGCTGACGCTGTTCATCCAAATCTCGCTTGCGATCCAGACCAGCCCCAGAGCGCATCCGGCAATGAATCTCAATGTCAACCAGAGCGGCACGCTGGGCCAAAGCGGCATGAGCAGCAATATGACGGCGGCAAAGACGATTCCGCCGACGATGCAGCGCTTGAGGCCGAGGCGGGCTATGGCGCGAGGATAAAAGGGTCCGCACAGGATCACCGCAATCAAGCTCGCGGCCGTCACGGCGCCGATCGCAAAGCTCGAATAGCCCATCCGGCTCAACGCGAGCGCGATCAGCGGCGGCTGAAAGCCGAAGATCAGGCCCACCCCTAGGCTGCTGGAGAATACCGCCGCGAGAATTAGGCGGTGCGACGGGGGTTTCACGCTCAATTCCAGAGCGTGAAACGAAGGATGCGCCCCGCAATCGTGCGGTCAACCGCACTCATCGTCTCACCATGCGCAATTCGCTCCTAAGCATCTCGGCACAAACTATGCATTAGACACCATCGGGGTCACCGTGCGGATTGCAACATTTCAGCAACGCCGGAGGCTAGCTTTCTCGTGCCTGTTGTGCAATAAATTTGCGCGACAGTAAACCCTATGTTATGAATTGAGTCTACCGATCGCTTGCGGGTCGCTAATAAGCGCGAGGGGATGAATCAATCGGGCGATATTTCCGGCACAGTCAAAGCGTTGGGCAGCCGATTTTTGCCTAACCGTTGGGGGAAATTCATGATGAAGCAAGTGTTGTGTGCAGGAGACGCACGCGCAGAAATCCGCGCGTCGATGGTACCAGCCCTTCTGTGCACTGCTACCCTGGCTGGGTCGGCATTGGCAGCCCCAACCGCACCGGACGCCGCCGCGCCGAGTGCTGCGGCCGAGTCGCACGAATTGCTGAACGAGGTCGTCGTCACTGCGCAACGCAAAGAAGAGCGGCTGCAGGACGTAGGCATCTCGGTTACCGCCCTGGCTCCCGACCAGTTGAAGCAAATGGACGTGAACAACGCGACCGACCTCGTACGCGCCGTTCCAAGCCTGAAACTCAACGCATTCGCCTCTTCCGCGGTCGTATGGAACGTTCGCGGCGTGTCGCAGAACGACTACGGCGACCAGCAGGAGCCGCCGGTTGCCGTCTACCAGGATGACAGCTACTCCAGTTCCATCAACACGGCCAGTTTCCCCATCTTTGACCTAGCACGCGTCGAAGTGCTGCGAGGCCCGCAGGGCACCCTGTTCGGCCGCAATGCCACCGGCGGCGCACTTCAATTCATTTCCAACAAGCCCATTCAGCAAGCATATCTACGAAGGCGCCGTCTCCGGTCCCTTGCTCGACAACCTGCAGTTCCGGCTGGCGGGGATCAAGGACGATGACACCGGCTATATCGCGGACGTGAGCCCTGGAGAAGCGAACTTCGGCGCTTCCAGACACTACGCACTGCGCGGCATGCTCGCCTGGCAACCCTTTGACGGGACGAACGTCGGACTCACCCTGCGTTATATGCGCGCCCCGCACGAGCGCACGGGGGGTGCCTATGGATTCCAGCCGGCTTGCCCGAACGCGCAGTTACAGGGCGCCATCGAAGGCCCAAACCAAACCTGCGCCTTCTGGGGAAACACTGTTCCCGGCTCGGACGGGAACAATTATCGCAATGACGCGATCACCCCGAGCCGCGGTGGCAACCCCTGGACGACGGCGGCTACCGCGTCGCCGACTCTCGGCCCTCTGCAGTCCGACCGCAGAATTTGGGATTCTGCGCTCAGGGTCGACAGCAAAATCGGCGGCTATGACCTGGTCTCCATTACCGACTATCAGTATTGGCGTAAAAACTATCTCGAGGATGATGACTCATCCCCCCAGCAGGACTCGAACTTCTATATCAACAACCAGGTATCCCAGATATCTCAAGAGTTGCGCGCGTCCCACGATTTTGGCAACCATGACCTCACCGTCGGTCTGTTCGGCATGCACATAGTTGGTCACTACGTCGGGGGATTTCCGATCTATTTCATCGGGTACGTGCCCGCGGTGCGGTATTCCGAGGACACGAAGTCCTACGCCGGATTCGCCCAGGATGAATGGAAGTTCGCCGATCAATTTAAATTGATCGCCGGTTTGCGCTACTGGCACGATGAACGGGTGGCATCCTACTATGGCTTCACGCCGGCGAGCCCCCTGAGCACTCAGCCGCCGGTGACCATCATCTTCAATA
>WNFP01001993.1_pt1 | contig 22749 bp, 17 predicted proteins | sample 5400201 | NCBI WGS metagenome assembly WNFP01 (sample SAMN13153355, study PRJNA577476) | soil metagenome | isolation source: 115 cm saprolite under Madrone tree | place: USA:California | collected 2016-06-14
GCGGACCGTTTTGTCGGTGAACTGATTCTCATTGCCGTGTTTGTGATCGGTGCGCTCCATGGTCAGATGAGCAACCATCGCAACGCGCCTCGATCGTGATCTGGAGTTTGCAGTGATCGACGCGTCAGGCGAGCATGCGCTTGTCTTCCTATGCCGCCGCATCCTTTGTGGATGGATAGACGCCACAACGAAGAAGCGGGTCGATGTCCGCCCGACGCACTGACATGAGTGGATGAACAAGCTTTAGCCGCTGGCGCCGGCGATAGTGCAACGCCACAATGCCCGATTTGAGCCGTGCCGCGGCCACGAACTTCAGGCGCAATGATGGCTGTAGGCCGGAAAACAAGAACGGACCGTGCCCGGCCACCACGGGGTGGGCCACGAAGCGATATTCGTCCACGAGGTCCAGGCGCTGAAGCGCGGCCGAAAGTTGGGGGCTACCCACCAGCAGTCCGCGCGGCGTGGCCTTCTTCAACGCCTTCACCGCCCGGGTCAGGTCCCCTTCGACGTGATGCGTGTTGCTCCACGGGAAGTCGCGGCGCGTCGTCGAGACCACGTACTTGGGCTTGGCTTCGAGCTTCTTCGCCCAGTCCCGGTTCGACGGTGTCGCCTTCGGGTCTCGCGCCACTTGGGGCCAGGCGTCCTCCATCAGCTCGTAGGTCCGGCGCCCGAAGAGCATCGCTCCCGCCGCGTCCATCACGCGCGTCCAGTAGCGGAGCATCTCGTCGTTGGCGACCATTTCGCGGTGGTCGCAACACCCGTCCAGCGTCAGGTTGAGCGCGAAGGTCAAAAGCCCCATTGCGCTGACTCTCTCCCAGGCTGCATCAAGCTTGGGCGAAATCGAACCCCGCCGAGGACGCAATCACGAACCCGGCGGCCACTACAACTCGCGAAACATCCTAGCCACTCCGGCCTCGTCAGCACCAGTAATCCAAATTTTGGGATCGGTTCTCAGCCGGCCGGCTACGGCGTCCAACCCTCCACGGCGCAGATTGTGTCCCAGATTCGCAGCGGAGGCATGCGAGTGCCACCGGCGAATAGAGTTCGTAGGAAGCACCGCCCGTACAAGTGCAGGAGCACGGTGTGCCAGCTCTCGATGCCCCGGCGCGGCGCCGCGAAGTTCGCCTGAATCACCTGCTGCGGGTTCTTCAGATTGCCTTGGGCTCGAGCATCGAATGACTGCTCTGCGGCCTCTGGATCGGCATCGAACCACCAGACCGGGACGCCGGCAGCCTGCAGCGCGAGCACGAGCGCAAAGCCACTGCGCTGCGCGGCGGCTCCGTGAGTCCGCTGCGAGAGACTCTGCTACGGTTGCCAAGAAGGGGGCAAGGAGGCGCCGGAGGACAGAACGAGACTCATCCGATCTCTTCGTGCGGGCAGCACACGGCTCGCTGTTCGGATCGACGCGTTTGGAGTACTCCAACCGAGGACTGGCAGAATAGGTGGACGGAACTCCGTGAACGCACGGAAGGAAAGAACATGGCACATCCCATTCTGGTCACCGGCGCGGCGGGCCGCGTCGGCGGGGTAGGGGGCAGGGTCACCGAACTGCTCTTGAGGCAAGGCAAAGCGGTGCGTGCGATGGTGCGAAACGAAGACGAACGTGCGCAGGCATTGCGCGACATGGGTGCGGAGGTCGTGGTCGGCAATCTGCTCGATCTCGACTCGATGCACGAAGTGATCGACGGCTGCGAGACCATGTATTTCGGGATGTCGGTTTCGGCTGACTATCTGGCCGCGACGGTCAATACGGCGGCGGTGGCGAAGAATCACGGCGTGAGAGCGTTCATCAACATGTCGCAAATGACGCTGTCACAAATGAGCGTCACCCAGACCACCGCGAGCCCGCAGCACAAGCTGCAGTGGCTCTCCGAGCAGGCACTGGACTGGTCCGGTCTCCCGGTCGTGCACGTACGGCCGACAATATTCCTCGAAGGGTTCTTCCTCACTTTGACTCCCGATTCAGTTCGGGAATCCAACCAGATCAGACTACCGTTCGGCGAGGGCAAGACTTCGCCGGTCGCTGCGGAAGACGTCGCACGGGTGATCATCGCGCTGCTCGTCGATCCGCAGCCGCACATCGGCAAGATCTATCACCTGACCGGTCCGCAGTCCGAGAACATGCATTTCTTTGCACAGGAGTATTCGAAGGCCCTTGGCCGCACGATTACCTATCAGGACATTCCCGTCGGGCGCTGGCGAGACGGGTTGCTCGAGCACCGGTTCCCGGTTCACGTCGTGAACCATCTCGCGACAATGGCCGATCTGCACCGCGCGGGACGGTTCGACCGGATGTCGGACGACGTGCTCACGCTAACGGGAAAAGGCCCGCTGAGCGTGCAGGAGTTCGTCAGGAAAAATGCGGCGACATTCACCACATCGGCAAAAGCGGTCTGAGGGTCTGCGCGGCTGCTCGGTGAGCTGGTCTTCCCGGCATACGCCATCCTCCGGACGCCGCCGCCCCCTATCACGTCGAGACGTACAAGCCCGTGTTCGCGTATCTCGGCGCGCATCGGCAGCCGGGAGATGCGGTCTTCGTCTTCCGCTCCGCCGGCCTCGCGGCAACCTGGTACGGGCCGCAGCTGGGCCTGAAGGCAGACGACTACGTGCTCGGTTCCTGCCATCGCGACGACGACCGGATCGATCTGCGGGACGTCGACCGATTCCGGGGATCGCCGAGGGTCTGGGTGGTCACCTCCGCAGTCACCCAGCGCGTTCTTCGGTCCAGCGACCGTCCACCTCTACGATCTGAGCGATCCGGGTCGCCTGCAGGCGGCATCGGCGGCGACCTAAGAGCCCCTCCGGCCCGAGCTCTACCGACCGCTGGCGGCTGCATGCGGCGGAGGTGGACTCGTTTCCGCCGCGGCAACGCGAGATCCTGCAGCGGTACGCCCGCCTGGTGAAGCCCGGCGGCCGGTTGGTGTACGCGACCTGCTCGATCAACCGCACCGAGAACGAGGACGTGCGCGCCGCCTTTCTTTCGGTCCATCCGGAGTTCAAGCCGGCGCAGGCGTTGCCTGAATCGATCGGGTTGGGGACGGGGCCGGAGATCCAGCTCTTCCCGCACCGCCACGGCACCGACGAATTCTACATCTCGGCTCTCGAGTGGAGTGACCTCCACTCAACGGTCGCTCGTCGATAGGGGATTCAATCGCAGAGTCACTCCGGCTAATGTGCGCTACCGCCGTTCAACGCTCACCAAGTCCGCCCGGGATGCACTGTCGCCGCCGGGCCGCGGAGGGGTTCAATGAGACTCGCAACCAGACTGGCCGTTCATCTACCGGTGTGTCTCGCGCTAGTGGCTTGCGGTGGATCGCAGGCAACGGGCGATGCCGCATTCAAGGACCGGCCAGCAACGCGATGCGCACCGCCACCACCGACCTTGGCGTCACGCCAGGCGGCGATACGTCTTCGTTCGTCATGCACGGCGTCCCTGTGGGGGCCGTGGTGTTTTCGGGGGCTGCATACCCGGATCGCTGCGCGTTCGTCTTCAACGGCGGACAGGGGGTTGCATCCTGGATCTCCGAGGACGTGACCGTCACCATCAGTCCCGGTGGAAGCCCGGCGAACGTCGCTCTTCGCTTCCATGGAGTGGGGAACGCGACCGTCGGCATCGACTTCGACGCTGACACGTACATCGCGACGACTCTCGCTGGAAACGGCATCCAGGGTCATGCCGACGGTTTCGGCTCGGCAGCCCAGTTCGAGGGTCCGAACGGCATCGCCCTCGAGGGTGACAACCTCTACATCGCCGATCGCAACATCGACCAGAACACGAGCGCGATCGTCGGCATGACCATCCGGCGACTGACGCTCTCGACCGGCCAGGTGACCACGCTGGCCGGCGACCCCCAGGCGGTGGGGACGACGGACGGCGACGGCAGCCTGGCGCGGTTCGCCCTGCTCCGCGGCCTAGCCGTCACCAACGGGCTGATCTATGTGCTCGACCGCTGCGCCCTTCGCACCGTGTCGACGGCGCCACCGTTTAGGGTGACGACCCTGATCGGCACGAGAGACTCCTTCAACCCCGATCGGTGGCAGTGCTTCTTGACGTTCGGAGCGATCTTCGACATCGCCATCCGTCCGAGCGGAATCTACGTCGTCGACGCCTTCCGTTTCACCGTCAATCGAATCGATCTGAGCACCTCACCTCCGACCGTCACTACTGTGGCCGGCACAACGGACGTCTCGGGGTCGGACGACGGCCCCATCGGGACGGCGCATTTTTTCTCTCCGAACGCCCTGATCTTTCCGTACGCCACCGACGACGTCTTCTACGTGGCCGATTCCGGCGTGACCCCCGATTTCCAGTTCTACGGCTTGATCCGCCAGGTCTCGAACTTCACGGGCGAGGTGAGGACGGTCGCGGGCGCCGCTCACTCGGATGGCATGGTGCGCGACGGATTGGGCACCGGCGCGCTGTTCAATGTCCCGCGACGCTTCGCCACCGACGGCAACAACCTCTTCATCGGCGATGAGCCGGCCGTGCGCCGGATGGATCTGGCGAGTTTCGCCGTCACGACTATCGCCGGTGGGAACACGTCCGGCCTCGCCGACGGGCCGGCCGGCTCTTCGCTCCTCAGTGCCGCGTTCGGGCTCGCGCGCGGTCCCGGAGGGAAGATCCTGTTTTCCGACCAGGCGAACTTCGTCATCCGCGTGCTGGCTCCATAGACGGATGCGGGGAGCCGTCACTGCAGTGCTGGTGCTGGGCGCGTTCGCCTGCGGGCAGGACGCGCCTGGCGGCAGCCCGGATCCCGAGGTCGATGCGCGCACTCTGTTGACCGCACCGGCCGGCGTGAGGTGCATTCGAATCGTGGCGGCTGGCGTCATCCGGACGGAGACGAAGCTCTTCGGCATCGGCGAAGGAGAACAGCCGAAAGAGCTGGTCCTGCAGGGACTCCCGACGGGCGACGTCCTCTTCGCCGGCGATGCGTTCGACGTGCCGTGCGCGTCGATCGCAAGTGCGCGACCCACCTGGATCGCGGAGCCGGTCACCCAACGACTCGAGCCGGGGGTGCCTGCAACGGTCATGCTCCGGTTCCACCCCGCGGCCGGGATCGCAGGCACTGGAGCGGCCTCCGCGCATGATTTGGCCTTTCCCGGTTGCGAAGAAAGGGGCAAGGAGGCGCCAGTAGATTGACGACTCAGCCATTTGCTTCTCAGCGCGTTGCGCCGCTCTCCGGCGCCTATCGATACTGAGGCGCAGCGAGTGCGCGCGCCTCGCCGTTACCGAAGGGCCACACGATCAGCCCGCGGCCGGCCGAAGGCGCGCCATAGGTGGGCGCGGCGCCGTCCAAGATCTTCAGCCGGTCGCCCGTGGACTGCGCGAGGATCTCCAGCCAGCTGGTATTGCTGCCGCTGCTCGGGGTGCTCGATGCCACCATGAGGACTTCGCCCACCGCGGGCATCGCGGTGAGCACGTATCCAGGAGTGACATGGCGCCATTTGACCGCGCCGGTCGAGGGTTCGAAGGCCACCACGCTTCCCGGCTGACCGTCGGGCGTGTAGCCGCCGGCGGCGTAGAGGGTGGCTCCCGCGAACGTCGGCGTCGAGAGCGTGCCCCAGCCCTCGGTGGCGTCGCCGCCCTCGGTCGCGTGCGAGGGATCGACGATCGCCAGCTGGTATTTCCAGACCGGGCCGGCCGCGAGCGCGTCGCGATTGAGCACGTAGAGCCAGCCGTCCTTGCTGGTGGCGGCCACGTAATTGATCCCGCCCGCGGCGAAGAGCGTAGGCGAGCCACCGAAGTCGCAATCGCTGAGGGGGCAGGGATTCTGCCAATGGGCGACGGGGCCCAGCGTCCTCGCGTCGAGCCGCACGATTGCCTGGCTGAGAGAGGTTGGCGTGAGGATGGGCAGCTGCTTCCCGGTGCCGGTGGAGAGGTAGATCGCAGATGTCCCCTCGTCGACGCTGATGCTCGTCCAGACCGCGCCCGTGTGCGCGCCGGGATCGGTGAAGGCCGCCGTTTGCACGGCGTGCGTGCCTATATCGACCGAGACGGCGCGGCCGTCGACCTCGGAACAGTAGATGGCCGACGCGATGCCGACGTAGAGCTTGCCCAGCGCGGTGGAGACGGCGGGCGACGACACGATGAACTGTCCGCGGCCGGCCGGGGTCGGATCGGCGACCTGCGCCGACCAGAGCGTGGTGCCATTCGCGGGATCGAGCGCGTAGACCTTGCCGTCCACCGCCGCGACGTAGAGCGTGCCGCCGGCGAGCGCGGGCGCGGACCAGAAGCCCAGCTGCATTGGCGTGGACGAGCAGTTCGAGTCGACGGTGATTGCGCCGGGGAAGGCGCTCGCCCAGCGAGTGCTGCCGTCGGCGGCGTTGACCGCCACGACCCTGCCGCCGGCGGCCTGGCCAAAGGCGGTCGCGAAGTAGACGGTGTCGCCGGCGATCAGCGGCTGCGAGTAGTAGTAGTAGCTGCCGGGCCCGCCGAAGCGATCGGCCGGGATCGACCACAGCGTCGCGACGGAGGCGGCCGCGCCGGCGGCGAATAGGCCGGGGTTCTCTGAGGTGCCGCCGAGCGGGCTGTTGCGGTACTGCAGCCAGTCGCCGCCGCCGGGAGCAGGGGGCCCTGCGTCCGGCGATCCCCCCTCCGGCGCTCCTGCATCGCTGGCGGGTGGGATTCCGCTGTCGCTGCCGCGGGAGCCGGATACCCCGCCGCCGGTGTTGGACCCGCAGGCCGCGACCGACAGTCCCAACGGTAGAAGCAAGCTGACGCGCATGGGTACCTTGACCTGCCCGCGCCTTCGGTGCCAAGAGCGGGCTGAATAGGGACCTTGGCGCTCAGCCACCGACGCCGGGAATGGGAGTGATGTTCGGCGACTGCAGCGGTGTCTGTCCGAGGGCGAGCCCGTGCGCGATGGAGAACGCGAGGACATAGCTCTCCACTCGAGGCGGGCGGTGAACACGGAGTCGCTCTTCAAGTAGCGCGGAAGCGGCGCGAGCGCCTCCACGCGCGCGCACTGATAGCCTTGTCGTTCATTCTCTATCCGATTCATTTCGATGCCTGCGGCTGTTGCGACAGCGCCTCGAGAGGCGCGTAGTCCGCTGTCGAGCCGTGGCCGCCGGCGAAGCGCTGCGGCGTGGAGCTGAGCCGCTTGACCGCATTGACGAGCGCGAGCTGGCCGGGCGTGGGCTTGTCGCCGAGCTTGTCCCGGCCCGGGCTCCAGATGTCGACGACCCAGCCGAGCCGCGCCTCGGGGAGGTAGCCGATCAGCAGTCCTTCCGCGTGCGGATTTTCGATGCGCAGGATCTCCAGCTTGCGCGTGCCGTCATCGAGCGTGCGTTGGTCCGCGATCTCTTCGATGTGCGCAGGCTGTGGCTTCTCTTGCAACAGATCGCCATCGATCCCGTGCGGCGCATTCACCACCTTTTCGAAGTGCGCGCGAGTGCCGGCTCCGACGAGCAGCGTCGCGCCTTCGGCGACGTACGTGCGCAGGCCGCCAGCGTGATCCATGTGATGGTGCGTCTGCACCAGATACTTGACCGGCTTGCCCGAGTACTTCGCTTTCGCGGCAGCGATCGTGAAGCGTGACTGCGCCTCGCTGACGGGCGCGTCGAAGATGACGAGGTGGTCCGCCATTTCCACCACGAGCCCGTTGTGCGTGCCGCCGACGACCTGCGAGATGCCGGGCGCAAGCTCGTTCAGGCGCAGCGACGGCGTCGCGTCGGGATCGAAGCCGAGCGCATCGGAGTCCAGATACGTGCCGATGAACTGGCGGCGAATGACCCACTGGTAGGGCACCTTGCCCGTCGCTGGGCGAGTGGCGCTGGCCCGCAGCTCGGCGGGAATGTCGAAACCGCTCGCATCGATCTGAGGGTTGAGCTGCACTTCGTCGTACTCGATGTGGATCACCTCGCGCCCTTTCAGCTCGTAGCTCTGCCGATAGGGGAATTTCACGCCGGAAACGTCGCGCCAGTCGGCGAGGACGAGCTCGTAATTCGAATCCCCCTCGACGTTGTCGGCATCGCGCGTGCCGATGCGCGAAGGCAGGCCCGTCGTGTCGTCGAAAGAGACGGCGAATTCGACATCGCCCTCCTGGAACGCGAGCACAGGGCCGCGCGCGCGCAGCGAATTCGGAGCGGATTTCATCATCGCAAGCAGGCGAGGCGATGTGCGAACGAGCTCGCGTTGCGCGGCCGCCAGCCGAAAGCCCGACATGGTGTGGCGCGGCGGGTCGGACGCGATCTCGCGCTTCACGCGACTGGTGGTGTCGATTCCCTCCACGTAGCCGGCGGACGGCGTGACGATTTCGCTGAATCGGTACTCGCGCGGCGTAGGATAGACGAGCTTGCGATCCCAATCGGTGCGCGCTGCTTTGGCCGAAAAGCTGCGCGTCAGGACGAATGTCGAATCGCCCGCGAGGCGCATCTCACCGTCCGGCTTGTACGACTGGTGCGGCTCCCAGTGCCGCGCAGTGCCCTTGGCGGTCATGGCGTCGATGGCGCGGAGCTTGTCTTCTCCGCCCATTGCGGCGAGAGCGCGATCGAGCTGTTTGTTCTGATCGCCACTCGGCTTCGGGCGGCCTTCCGAGCAAGAAGCAGCGAAGAGCAAAAACGCGGCGGCGGCAAACAGACGGCCCATGGGATGGTCCTCCGTTCGCGCGCTGATCTACTCCAGCGCAGCGAGAAATGCACCACGGCAAATGCGGCCGCTCGCGAGGGCAGCCGTTGTTTCTTCAGAGACGAGCGTGACATCGACTTCCGGCCCGTACGACGGGGATCTGACAGCTCACGGTATGAAGTCTGCCGGCACGCACTGAGCGGAGTGTCGCGTCGTCCCCGTGCGGAATGGTCCGGCATCCGCTGTATCCCAGGACGCCTGTCGGGCCGTGATGGTGACTTGATACCCGACGCCGGGCTTGAGGATTCCCGGAGGCACCTTGAACGAGGTGCCGCTGCGGATCACGGCCGAGAACCCGGCGATCTCTCCGACCAACGCACACGGGTCGGCGGCTATGACGTCGAGCACATAGGACGTTGCGGTACCGAATGACGGCACCGACCAGGAAATCGTAGGCTGCGAGCCGACGCCCGTGTGGAGGGCGAATGCGTCGGCACCGTTGATTCGCGGCGACTTCGGGGGACCGATCACCGGCGCGATCGCTCCTCCGGGCGGAGGCATTGGGAGATTTGAAGTGAAGACCGCCGACAACTCCCCCGAGTTGGTTGGGGACACGTTGTAGGTCCAGATGACGCGGAGCTCCTCCTTCCAGACTGCATCGAAGAACTGTCCGTACTGGATCGTGCCGTAATCGACGTCCGCGTTGCTGGTGCCATGCAGGGAGAAGACGTTTGTGAAGTCCATCAACGGCATGTCCGGGAAGCTGAGCGAATGTGGCGTGGCGGCGACGATTACGGCGAAGTCGCTCAAGGTGGCGGTCGGGTTGATGTCCGCGGCGAGGGACGCCGCCTGCGAATTCCGAATGGCCGTGGCGAACGCTCCCGTTTGCGGCGTGCTCTGCAGGGCCACCGTCGCGGAATTAGGCGCCGTCGTCGACACCGTCAGGTTCGTCAGTTTCAGCGACTTGGTAGCGCTGGTGAAGAATCCCGCCGTCGGCCCGGTTCCAATGGATGTCAAATGCCGGTGGTACACGTAGACCGTGTCACCCTTCGAAGCGTCCGGAAGCTCCCCGATCCACGTGAACATGGCCGCGACCGACGTCTCTCCCGGCAAGGGAGAGGGAAGGATCTGCTGAGTAGACTGCGCCTGCGAGCTCGATGCAAAGATGCTGTCCCCGCGCACCCAGGGATCCAGGTTTGAAATGTCGAAGGTGACGGTCGGTGGCGTTTGCGGCACGATAGCGTCCGGCCTGGTGCTCGTGACGTAGGCGAGGTCGGGGGCATTCGCCGTCAGCTCGAAGAGGTTCAGGATCTGCATCGGCACCAGCTTCAGCTCCTGGCCGCAGCGCACCAACGGCGTCGTCGTCGCGTTGAGCTCCAGGAAATAGGAACCGGTGGGCACTCCCGCGACCGCGAAGCTCTGATCGGCGTCGAGGGTGAGGGGAGACATCGTATAACCGGCAGCGCTCGCGTCCGGGATCAGGAGGGCCGTCGGCACGGCAGGAGGATCGGCTAGTCCCGCGCCCAGCGAAGGCGTTCCAGTCGTGATCGTCTTCGTCCCATCGTCCGTCCAGTGAATCGCCTGGAACTTGCCGCTGACAGTCCGCTGACAGGTTCCCGCCTGGCACGTTCCGCCCGTTCCGCATGGCGAACCGTCCGGCGCGTTCCCGGAGTCGACACATACGGGCGCTCCGCTCGAGCACGAGATGGCCCCGCTCCGGCAGAGTGTCGATGAGGTGCACGACTGCCCCTGGTTGCAGGTCGTGTCTCCTCCGCCGCCTCCGCCGCATGCTGCGACCGCGAAGAGAAGGGCGAGGAACACCGTCAGGTTCGCGAACTTGGTCAAACGGACCCCTCCGCTTTGGAAAGACCGCCCTTAAAGCCATCGGTCGGGGAGTGCCGTCAAGAGCCCAGGAATCCGGCAGTGCGGCTCGAAACCAATACGCCTGTTAGGCCCGAAGCGGACCGCAAGATCCGCGCAACGCTGCAAATCAAAAGCGAAACGGCAACCGTCATCCCTCTGCGGTCTGGCTGTCTTCCTCTGGAAATCGTCGCCACGCTGCGCAGCGGGGTGGCACACCCCGTCTACTTCAACGCGCCGGCGGACGGGACGATCCGCCCCGTCCGCGCGATTCCGGAGGACTGTCGAGCTGCAGCGTCCGACCTCCGCCAGCCCCTGAACGCGGTCAGTTCAGGTTCGGATCCGGAGGCGGCACCCGGTGGCTCGCCGGGGCGTGAAGGACGCCCTGCTCGAGCGCGAAGGCGAAGCCGATCAGCCGCCCCTCGCTGAAGCGCGGACCGGTGAAGGTCGCGTCGATCGGCGACGTCGGGGGCGTGGGGAAGCCGGGGAAGACCGTCGTGAACTGGAACTTGCCCGCCGGCACCGCCACGCTCGGGTAGCCGCCGCGCGCGGGTGGGTTCGCTCCGAAGTTGGCGGGGAAGAGCAGGGCGTGGAACTTCCTTCCCACGCAGTTCTTGTCCGTAGGCAGCGCCGCGTTCGCGTCGAGCCAGTCCTGGATGAACGGCCTGCAGTCCACCTCGCCGTTCTGTCCGGTCGGGACGTGACCGGTGAACATGATCTCCAGGCCGCAGGTGCGCGTCAGGAGCAGGTCGAAGGCGCGGTCGGCCTTGTAGTCGTCCACGTCCTGCTGGGTGGTGAGTGAGTCCGCAGCGATCGCGGTCTCCTGTCCGTACTTGAGGCCGAAGTCGGGGTGGTGAGCGTTGAAGTCGATGATGTCGGAGAGGTTGTGGATGGTGCGCACCGGAATGGTCGGGTTCGACACGCTCACGCCGGGACCGAAGTCCTTGTCGGCGAGATAGGCATTGAGATCGTTCTTGAACCCGTTCAGCAGGACTGTCGAGCAGGGGGCCGGCGTCGGTGAGGTGTTCGCGCGCCGGGCCGCGACCTGGGCGATCCTGCTGCAGGTGCCGAAGTTGTTGAGCGCGGTCTGCGAAGGAATGTCGCAATCCACGAACGTCGCGCCCATCGCGGTCATGTCGTTGATGACCTGCTGCATCACGGCGCGGCGGTTCGGCGACAAGCCGAAGCCCACCTGCCAGTACGGGTTCTTGGGCACCCCGATGACCGCGCCGCTCAACGCATTCGGGTCGAGGAACGGCGTATAGTCCCTCAGGCAGTTGCCGGGCTTCAGGCATTCGGCGGTGGCGGGATCCTTCTCGTCGAATCCGGCGAGCACGCCCAAGAGCTTCGCCGCGTCGGTCACCGTCCGCGCGAGCGGACCGGCCGTGTCCTGATCGGCCGTGATCGGCACGATGCCGTGGCGGCTGACGAGGCCGACCGTCGGCTTGATGCCCACCAGCATGTTCGCGCTCGAGGGGCTGAGGATCGATCCCGAGGTCTCGGTCCCGACGCCGACCGTGGCGAGGTTGGCGCTGACGGCGATGCCGGGACCCGAGCTCGAGCCTCCGGGCGTGACGGCGGGCCGGCCGTCGAAGGCGCCGGGGCTGCTGCCGGTGTCGAGTCGCGTATCGTACGGGTTGTAGCCGTACCCGACCTTCCCGGGATCGGAGCCGGGCGCCTGGAGGAAGACCTGGAACCGAAGCTGCGAGCTGAAGCCGGCCGGCATGCCGACCGCGATGAAGTTCGCGAACTCGGTCAGCGTGCCCTTGCCGAGGATGATCGCGCCCGCCTGGCGCAGGCGCTTCGCGATCGTCGCGTCCTTCTTCGGGTGCGAGCCGCCCAGCGCGATCGAGCCGGCGGTCGTCGGCATGTCCTTGGTCGCGACGTTGTCCTTGAGGATGACCGGGATGCCGAAGAGCGGCCTCTCATCGGCATCGTCGCCGTCGTCATCGAGCCGGCGCGCGTCTCGCAGCGCGTTTTCATTGACGTGCATGAAGCTGTTGAGCGGCTGATTGCCGAATCCGCCGTTGAGCGGCTGCCGATCGGTGCTCCGATCGAACGTCTTGATCCGCTCGAGATACTTGTCCACCACGTCCTGTGGGGACACGGCCCCCGCCCGATATGCGGCCTGGAGATCGGCGATGGTGGTCTCGACGACATTGAAGTTGCTGCGGGCCTGAGCATGCCCGACGGCCGGCAAGACGAGCGCCGCGAGCGCAAGCAGCAGCGAAATGCGCAGATCGGGACGGTTCATGTTGTTCGCCTCCCGCAGTGATGTCGCGTTTTTTGCGCGGCGGCTGCGACAATGAATGGAATGGCTCCTCACCGCCGTCCGGGGATGGCGGCCGGCGGATGCTAGACGCTTCGCCGTCGCTGGCTAAAGCGACGGGAGTCGGAGTCACGCAGTCAACATTGTTGCTGTGTCAACAATCTCATCGCGATCCTCGAGCGCTTCGATCATACACGCTCGCGCCGACTCTGCGAGGGGGACCTCAATCCGGCGATCGCATGCGCCACTCCGCCAGATCGTCGTGCACCTCCACGGTGCCGGAGTAGGGGATGGCCAGCGGCGCGAGCAGGTCGTGGAAATGGCAGACCTTGATCCCGTCGCCGACGGTGGCGGACCAGGCGTCTCCCGGGTTCAAGACGGGGGACGACAGCTCGGCGCAGTCCTTGGAGTACATCTGGTGAGGTCGTGCGTCGGCGTTGACGAACCGGAGCGCGCTGCCTGCCTCGACGGTGATGGCGGGTGCGCTGACGCCGCGTTCGTCCAGGCGCTCCTCCGGCACAGGCTTCGTCCCCCGCGCCATTCCCGCGCACCCGCACAACCCCAGAAGCCCTGCTGCCGCGATCATCCTCATCTTGCGATTCATGGTCATCCTCCCTGTCGGGTTTCAGCCCAGGAGACCGCGCGGCCGCCGCGTCATTCCGCGGGGAATAAGTCGCTGGCGGTGCAGTCCATGCATGGAGCCGCGCCTGTCCCATCGCTGACCCCGTGCATCCGGCAGCGGCATGTTCACGAACCGGGCCAGGCGAGCTTGCCGGGGTAGCTGCTCCGAGCGGATCCGGCGCAGGGGTCCGAAACGAGCCCGAAAGGGGTCTCATTCCGACCCCGACGCGGTCCATTCTGGCCATTCGACGCGAGAGCGATCGCCGCGCTCCGGGGCGGCACAAACCAGCGTTCGCGGATGCAGCGATATCATGAGCCACAATGAGCAGGCGCGGTGGCTAGCCCTTCCCATGACGCGCAACGAACGCCGCCAGGTCTTGGGGGCGGAGGCGGACCAGGTTCGCGATGCGGACGTGCGGAAGCACGCCCTGCGCGGCCCACTTGTAGACCGCCGCCGCCGAGCTGGTCTCGCGGCGCGCGCTTCCGTGTAGCCCAGGAGGATCCAGCGAACGTGGCACGAAGTCTTCAGGCGCACCCTCGCCGATCTGCGGGTGGGGAAAGGAAGGGACCGCGGAATCTTGCCGTTCCCGCGCTGTTACCCGCAAACTGCGGGAACGACCGGTCGGAACGGGGTACCGGCATTTGCGTCCCCCATGAAAGCCACGGCCACCCGAGACGAACGCATTGCCGGAGCCGCGCTGCGGCCAGACGGCTCGGTTCCCGCCGTCCAGCTCATCGGAGTCGAGAAGGCGTACGGCCTCATCCGCCGCAGGCCTGCGCTTCGCGGCGTCAGCCTGCGGATCGCGCGCGGCGAGTGCTACGGTCTCGCCGGCCGGAATGGAGCCGGAAAGACGACCCTCATCAGGGTGATGCTCGGCCTCATCGCGCCCGACGCGGGCGAGGCGCGGGTGTTCGGCGTCCGTCCGGACCTGCCTCAGATCCGGCGGCAGGTGGGATTCGTGCCGGAAGCCGCAGAGCTCCCTCGCGGCGCATCCCCACTCCAACTCGTCAAGCGCTGGGCGCGACTGCGCGGCCTTCCCCTGTGCGAGACCGTCGCGCAGGGCGAGGCGCACCTGCGCCGCCTGGGAATGGGCGACCTGTTACATCGACAGGCGCATGGCTTCTCGAAGGGGGAAAAGCAGCGGACCCTGGTGGCGCTCGCGCTCCTCGGCGAACCGGATTTGCTGGTGCTCGACGAGCCGACCGACGGGCTCGACCCGCTCGGCCGCGCGCTGGTGCGAAAGGTCATCCTCGACGAATGCGCCGCGGGCCGGACCGTCTTCATCAACTCGCATCTCCTCTCCGAGACCGAGCGTATCTGCACTCGTGTCGGCATCCTCCACGACGGCCGGCTGGTGCGGGAGGAAGTGCTCGGAAAGCGCATTGACACGGAACGTTCCACCAGCGCGCTGGTGCTTGAATCCAGGCTCGACCCGAAGCTGGAAGTCAGCCTCGCCGCGCGCCGGCCCGCCTCGGAGACCGGCTCCGCGCACGTCTACCTGATCGAGCACGACGACCTCGATGCCCTCAACAGCGCGATCGATCGCGTGCGGGCCGCCGGTGTGCGCGTCGTAGAGGTCCGCCGCGTCCGCCGCGATCTGGAAGAGACCTTCACCGAGGTCGCTACCGCTGCCGCCCAGGATTTCACCGCGGTGGATGCCGGCGATCTGGTCGAAGCGCCGCCGCCGCCGTCATCGCCGCTGCGGGCTGTCCTGGCGACCTTTCGCGTAGCAGCGGAGATCGGACTCGATCTCATCGCGCGCAAGATGGTCCACGTGGCGGCGGCCGGGGCTGCGCTCATGCTCGCCATCATGCTCTTCGCGCTACGCAACCAGGTCATCCAGGGCGTGGCCGCGAGCGCGCGTCAGTTCCGGGCCGGCGGCCTTCTCGACGACGAAGAGATGGCGCGGATGATCGGACGGGGCGCGGCGGCCACTGAGTACTGGTCGCTGCTGTTCGGGGGGATCCTGCTCTCGGCGCTCTTCGCGCCCCAGCTGCTCGACAGCCGCCGGAGCACCCTGCTGCTCGCACAGCCGGTGTCGCGCGCCGACGTGGCTCGCGGGATCTTCGTCTCCGTGTGCATGCTCGCCGCGGCCGTGTGCGTGCTCGCGGGCATCGCATTGTTCGTCGGGGTGCGCAGTCTCGGCCTGCGTGTTCCCGCAACCATCCTGGTCGTCCCCTTGATGACCACGGTCGCCTTCGCGTCGATCTACGGCGGCGTGCTCCTCGTCACCTATGTCTTTCCCAACGGATTGTTCGCGGCGATCGCCGGGGCGACCAGCGCTCTCGCGCTGGTGATCGCCGGGAACGTCGATGCGGCACTGCCGGCGAATGCGCGGCAACTGAGCGGGTTCTTCTTCGGTCTCTTGCCCAAGATCGTGGGGCTGCATCACCAGGCGATGCGGCTTGGCGCTGGCTCAGGAGTCGGCGTCTTTCCCATCGCGTCGACCATCGGGTACGCCATCGCCGTGCTGCTCCTGGTGCAGGTGGTCGCGTCCAGGAGCGAACGATGAACGTCGCGCCGCCCAGGATCTTCATCCCGCGGAAACGGACCGTGCGCGATCTGCGCACGCTGGGAGTCGCCGCCTGCGTCCTCGCCCTGTCGGGCGCCGTCTGGGTGTGGATGTCGAAGAGCGCCGCCGAGCGGCGCGAGAACACTCTTGCCAGCGTGCCTGCGTTTCCTACGCGCGGCCAGGAATGGCGCGTGCGCGGCGTCTCGGCCTCGGCCGCCTCACGGCCCCCGGCGCCACGCCAATCGGATCCGCCGCCCGCCGTCGAGCCGGTGCGACCCGCCAAAGCGGACCCGATGATCTCGTTCGTGCTCAAGCCCACCCACAACGTCGCGTTGGTCCATGTGAACGCCCTTTTCAACACGCCTCTGTTCGATCGGATCAAGGAGTGCATGCCGGCGGAGTGGCGACAGTTCACTGAGGGGGCGGCGGGAATCGGCATCGACCTCGAGCGCGACGTGGACCGGTTGGCAGTGACGCCGGATGGGATGGCCATGAGCGGGTTCTTCGACGGGAAGCCCATCGCGCGCAACATTGCCCGCAACTGGCCCCAGCTCGAAGAGCGCGAATACCGCGGGCACACGATCTGGCTCTCCAAATACGGGGGGATCGCGCAGGTTGGAAACCTCCTGGTCGGTGGCAGCCGCGACTCGATGGAACGGCTGCTCGACCGCGCCCTGGATCCCGCGCCGGAGGGCTCAGACCCGCAAGACGTCTATGGCGACGTGTTCATGCGCAGCGACCTGTCCGATGTGCGTGGCTCCGGGGATCAGGCGGGCAAGCCGGACGCGATGGGGGCGATCCTCGACGGTTTGAGCGGCGTCACCGTGCGCGCCAACGTCTGGGACATGGTCGCGGTCTCGATCGAGGGCAAGCCCCAGGCGGAACGCAGGGTGACCGATCTCGCGGCGATGGCCCGCGGCGCCATCGCGCTCGCGCGGGAGCAATTCGACCCGAGCCAGGTCGAGCTGGCGACGCTTGCCGAGCTGGCCAAGGTCAGCGGGTCGGCCGACGTGCTGAACATCGACCTCGCCCTGCCGGTCAACGACCTCTTCGACAAGCTGCACTTTCCCTGTCCAGGGGCAGAAGTCGCGGGAAAGAAGACTTCGGATGAAGGGCGCGCCGTTTCCCGGGACCGGCGTTGAGTCTCTCGGTCGCCTGCGCGGCTGGTGCGTAACACAGTCGCGTGGGAGTCTACTACGCTCCCAGGCGCAAGGCGGGCGGGTACGAGGCGACGGCAATAAGGTTATCCCCATCAGCGGCTATGCAACTCGACTGCGCCTCAGCCATGCAGTCGCGCCATTTCCAGTAACGGACGTAGAACACATACGCAAAGAAAGCCCCGATAGCGAGGTAACCGCCAACCCAAAGGAGCTGCCAGTGCTTCGATTTGCCCAGAGCGCCCATGTAATGGCCGGTCTCCAGCCAAGTAGAAATGGCCGGTTGGGCTCGTCGAATCAAGCTGGGCCCTGAGTCAGCGCTTTGCGGCGGAGGGCGGTTCGCGTCGCCCGCCAGCAGCGTCCCCGCCCAGGACTGCTACGTGGTCGGCGACGCTGTCCGGGACCTGCGCGCCGCGCGCCGGGGATGCTGAGCGTGGGTGTGCTCAGCGGTGGTTACGGGGAGGACGAGCTGATCCGCGCGGGCGCTTATCGCGTGTACCGGGACGCCGCGGCTGGATGCCTGGCTCGACGAGCTGGGGTGTGCTGGACTGACTGGACCTTCTTTTTTGCCTTCGAGTTTTGCTCGTGGGACCGTTCATGGAATCGTGAGCGCAGACAATCCGCTGAGAAAGGTGGGATTGATCGTCGCCGGCGCCGGCACCGTCGTGTGGCTGGTGGGAGCCTTCCTGTTCGGCGAAAACTTCCGCCACGGCGCGAGCATCGAAAGATGGCTCGGATTGGGGGCCTTCCTGCTCATCAGCGCCGGGATCGTCTTTGCGCTGATCAAGGACGTCGTGGCGCGCTTCCTCGCACCGCCGGAGCGCTCATCACCGTCAGCTTGAGCCGCGTAGTCGCGTGCACATCGGCGCCCGAAGTGCTCTGGCCGATCCTCGCCGACACCGAGCGGTTCAACCGCGCCGTCGGGCTCTCGCGCATCTCCGTGCAGCCGCTGGAAGGCGCAGGCGCAGCGCGCTTCCTCATCGCCACCACCCTCGGCGGGTTTCGCGTCGAGTACGAAGAGCGGCCAGCCGAGTTCGTGGAGAACGAGCGCTTCAAGTTCCTCCGCGTACTGCGGCGAGGGCCGGTCCGGTCCATCGAGACGGGGTTCGAGCTGCGGCCGCGCGGCGAGGCCACCGACGTCGTGCTCTCGCTCCGCATCATTCCCCGATGGCCATTGTCCGGGCTCACCGCGCGTTTCAACGGCTGGCGCACGTTGCGCACCTTCGCCCGCGAGGTCGCGCGCATCGATTCCGAGGCGCAGAGTGGCCGACCGATCGAGATCGCTGGCGGGGCCACACCGGCAGACGTGAGTGCATTCGGACGTGCGGCAGAGGCGCTGCGAGCTGCCGTCGCGCAGGACCTCCGCGCGCTCGCCGAGAAGCTGATCGAGCACGTGCGCAGCGGTCCGGACGTGGCCGTCTCCCATATCCGGCCCTTCGAGTTGGCCGACTCCTGGGCGGCGCCGCGCCGCGACCTGCTGTCGATCTGCCTGCAGGCGGTCGTCGCGGGACTGCTCGAGCTGTCCTGGGACCTGGTCTGCCCGAGCTGCCGCACGGCCGCGGAGCGGACTCCTTCGCTCGCGAACCTGGGCGAGCGCGGCCACTGCCAGCTCTGCGACCTCTCGTTCGGCCTCGAGCTGGACAAGGCGGTGGAGGCGACCTTCCGGCCACCGCGGCCGGTGCGCGACGTGGACGGCGGACCGTACTGCATCAGCGGACCGGCGCGCACTCCGCACGTGGTGATGCAGGCGTTCCTGCCGGCCCTCTCCGAAGTGGCCCTCCCGGTGCCGCGCCGGACCGGCCGGCTGCGCCTCTTCGTCCGCGGCGGCGCGACCGCGAGCCTCGAGGTGCGCGACGACGGTCCGGCGGTAGCGAGCGCCGAGGCGGGCGAGCAGGTCACGCCGGCAACCCTGGCCGTGCGGCCCGGAGGCACGCTAGCCGTGCGAAGCGCCCTTCCGGTCGAGACGCACCTGAAGCTCGAGCGGAGCGAATGGGTCAACCGCGCCGCAACCGCGGCCATGGTGGGCGCCCTGCCTGACTTCCGCCGCCTCTTCTCCGGCGAGGTGCTCGCGCCCGGGCTCGCGCTGAAGGTCGGCCGCATGGCGCTTCTCTTCAGCGACCTGTCAGCGTCCACGGCGCTCTATGCGCGCGCTGGCGACGCCTCTGCCTTCCGGCTCGTGCGCGACAGCTTCGAGGTGCTCCGCGCCGCGGTCGAGCAGAACGGCGGGGTGGTCGTGAAGACGATCGGCGACGCGATCATGGCGGCGTTCACGAGCGACGAAGACGCCGTCCGCGCGGCCGTCGCGATGCAGCGCGCCTTCCCCGATTTCATCCGGCGGTACCACTACGCCGAGGACGTGGACCTGAAGCTGGGGATCTACTCAGGCCCGTGCTTCGCCGTGACCGCGAATGGCGTCCTCGACTACTTCGGCCAAACCGTCAACATCGCGGCGCGTCTGCAGGGGCAAGCAAAGGCGGGCGATCTCATCCTTCCCGAGGAACTTGCTAACGCAATCGCCGCCAGCAGCTGGCTGACGGATACGGGCGCCACCGAGCGATACGACGCGGCACTAAAGGGAATCGACGGACCAATCCATGTGGTCCGTTTCCGGGCTATCAACCATCTGGCGCGCACAACAGGCTAGCAGAGCGCGGCAGGGATGTGCCACTCGCCGCGCAGGCTGGCCTGCCGCTACGAGCCAGGTATCCAGCGGACGTACGAGGACCTGGCGGGCCACTACGGAACGACGGTGCTGCCGGCCCGGCCGCTGCGTCCGAGGGACAAGGCGAAGGTGGAAGTCGGCGTGCAGGTGGTCGAGCGCTGGATCCTGGCTCGGCTGCGCAACGAGACCTTTTTCTCGCTCGAGGCGCTCAACGAGCGGATCGCCGAGCTGCTGCTCGACCTGAACGAGCGCAAGATGCGGGTCTACGGGGCGAGCCGGCGGGAACTCTTCGAGCGGCTCGACCAGCCCGCGCTGAAGGCGCTCCCGGCCGAGCCATTCGTCTACGCCGAGTGGAAGACGGCGCGTCTCAACATCGACTACCACGCCGAGATCGACCACCACTACTACTCGGCGCCGTACCCGCTCGTGCACGAGCAGGTCGAGGCGCGGATGACCGCGACCACCATGGAGCTGTTTCACAAGGGCGAGCGCGTGGCGTCGCACGTGCGCAGCTACCTGCGGGGCAGGCCAGCGCGGCGAGCAGTTGCCAGAGCCTTCGATACTTCCGGGTGTGTGCCGTGCCCTGTTGTGCGAGCAGATAGGCGAAGATCGCGACGATCAGGAGAATGCCGGACGAGAACCACGCGGGGATGGTGTTCTCGGCGTTCAGATTGAACAGATTGAAGACCTTCCCCTTCGGGACGATCAATGCCTGGACGTCGATCAGCGCCGAGAGAATGCCGGCGCCGGCGAGAAAGAGGACGATGCTGAACAGTCGGTCGGCCAACGGCGGCGAAAGAACGGACGTCATCGCGCTGCGCTCCCTCGAGGCGCCTGCCTCGGGTCACCCAGGCGTCGCGAAATCGTGACGCCGATGAACCCATGCGCATCGCGCGTCGGCCGCGCAGCCGGAATTGAAAGGCCAGCCGTCCGGATTCGGCCAATCCGTCAAAGTGCGCGTGGGACCGTGTTGACCGGCACGCGACCCGGCGGCCATCGGAGGACGGAACGGCTACTGCGAGCTGGGCCAGGGAAGCTTTGAAGTGGCGATCCGCTCTCTGGGGCCGGGTGTGGTGAACTTGTTGATGGGGCTCTCCACCCCGTCGCTCTTCCCACCGCTCTCGATCGAGGTCACCTTGTAGTAATAGGTCGTCCGCGGCTTCAGTCCCTGCACGCTCACGCGGAACATCGTCTCCGGATGCCCCCGGTTGACCCTGACCTCGGACTTCGCGGTCTGGCTCAGGTCGTTGGGATCGGTACCGTAATGCACGATGCCAAAGTGAACGTCCGACCCGCCAGGGTTGGTGGTGATCCACCTGAAGAAGGTCAGGTAGTCGCTAACCAATTCGAGCACTGGCCCTTTGGTGATGGCGACGCGCGCGGCCTTCTTCGCCGGAGGAAGGACCTGAGCGGCGGTCGGGCTGGAGAAGAGGATGCTCACGACCGCGGTCGCGATCGCCAGTTTCACAAGCGGTCCAATCATGGAAAGCTCCAGGTGAGGGATTCCTAGGAAGGACTCAAGCAAAGAGGAGGGGGCGCGCGTGCCCCCCAATGCATTCGCGCGCCCCCATGCCTTCATGACTCGGTCGGCTCGTCCGCTTTCACCTGCGCCGTCCGCATCCTGCTCAAGGAATTGGCATCGTGGGCAGCGGCGCCACACCGCACACCTGTGCCGAGCAGGGCGGGAGAGGTGGGGTCGGGATGAGGAACTCGTTCCCTTGGGTCGATGCCCTCCCGCCGGTCATGCACCTACCCGTAAAGGTATTCTGGTTGGGGTAGGGTTTCGTGAAGCCGTCCGTGAGCGTCTGCATGAAGATGACGATCAGGTCCTCCTCGTGATCCGTCAGGCCGAGATGACCTACGGTACGGTCCATGTTGTTCGAGACCTCGGGCATCGGCCAGCAGTCCACCTTTTCGGTCGTTCCCGGCGGGCAATGTCCGGACGTGACGGCGAACGGGAACACGTCGCGCGTATTGTAGAAGTGGACCAGTTGCTTCAGGCTCTTGATGTAGCCGTTGTGGAAGAACTCCTTCTGGAAGTACGGCCCTGGCGCCTCGGTGGTCGGACACTGCGGAGGCGCCATGGCCACGTTCCGCACGGTGAGCGTCTGCATCCGGCCGTCCTGCATCGGCGCGAGCGCTGTCCAGTCCGAATTCGGACTGTCCGCGGAGCCGAAGCCGCTTCTGAGGAAGGTGCCCAGTCCCAAGTCCCTGAAGGCGAAGCCGAGGGGATTGGGCGTGAACCCGAAGGCGTCCGGCGTGGTCTCATAGAAGAAGGCAACCCTCGGGTTCAGGGGCACCCCGAGATTGGCATAGCCGAAGCAGGTGAAGAGTGGCGCCACATCCGCTGCCATGCTGGTGTCGGTCTGGCCGGGGGTCAGGGTGGTCCCTCGTCCGTCCAGATGGCACGAATTGCAGTTGCCTTTGCCTTTGAACAGGTTGTAGCCGGCCATCTCGTCCGCGGTCAGCGTCACGCTCCCGCTCCCCTTCAGGAAGGCGTCGAACTTCGACGTGAACGGGCTGACGTCGTTCGAGCTTTCGTAGAAGGAGATGGACTGTCCCCAGTTGTCATAGACCCTGTTCGCCCTGGTGCGGTCTTCCGGGCTCAGGCGAACCGGGGTGACGTTCGTGCCGAACCTCGCCGCCCCTCCAGGGGTGCAGCAGATCTCCTCGGTGTCTCGCGGGAAGTCGATGTCGAACGACCCCTTCCCCCAGATGTCCTCGAAGAGCTTCCGGTACTCGGACTGGGCAAGCTTGAATGCGATGCAGGCCGTGTCGGGGTTGCCCATTTCCAGGGGGTCCACTGGAGGATGCTGGGCCTGCTCCGCGTCAGGGCTCTGCAGCAGGTACCCGGTCGCGCGCCCGTCCCAGAAGTTTCCGCCGAAGAACAGTTGCTGCGTTTCGTTGTACTGGAGGACCGGGAACCTGGGTGAATACGTGTATCGCTGCGCCGTCCGCTTCCCCGCCCGGAAACGGAACGATCCGGGATACGCTACCATCGTGAGGTTGACGGACGGGATCGGTCCGCTAAAAGCGGCGTACGGCATGTGGCAGGAAGCGCAGGCCACGTTCCTGAAGGGGGACATGTTCTCGTCGAAGTT
>WNFP01008254.1_pt1 | contig 22745 bp, 24 predicted proteins | sample 5400201 | NCBI WGS metagenome assembly WNFP01 (sample SAMN13153355, study PRJNA577476) | soil metagenome | isolation source: 115 cm saprolite under Madrone tree | place: USA:California | collected 2016-06-14
GCTCTTGGGATTTCCAGGGTCGTGGGTGAAAACCTTGAAGTTGTAACCGTCGAAGCGGTTCAAACCGTATGGAGTGCCAAACCACACAAAGCCCTGATCGTCCTGCACAAAGGGTCCGGCGTTGGATTTCGAAGGCCCTTCGATGGTGTAGAAGCGCGCGAAGCGGATGTTGGCCCCATCGATGATGGGCAGCCGAATCGGTCGAGACTCCACGCTCGCTTGTGGGACTGAGCCCTGTCCGAGTTGGCGATCGTCCGCGCTTCCATTCGTGACCAAGCCGGACAACAGGCTCAGATATAAAAGCGACGACAGCCGACTCTGCACAGAAGGCAGGTGCCGACATCTTGTGCACCCAAGGAGGCTGCGGAAGGCGGTAGCGCAAGGGTCCGCTCGTCTCACTGACGACTCTGACGCGCCCGATGGACTCAAATTCGAAAGCGAACAGGGGGCGACCCCAATCATTCAACCCCCTTCTCCGGTTCCCGGAGGTTGGAACCCGACCCTTCATGCGTTAGAGCTGGGTTCCGCAAAAGGCTTTACGAAGGAAACGATCATACCGCAGAAGCCTCCACCCCACGACAATGCAGAGCCTTGGCGGGACGCTGCGTACTCCATCCGCCACACTTCGCGCTGTTATTCCCCTCTGCCGAACCGGCCAACTCCTGGATTGTCAGCAAACCTTCCTTTATCCCGTTACGGAAGAGTTGCGCGTCATCCGACAACGATTGCGGGATTGGACCCTGCCAAGACTCCGGTAAACAGTACGCAACTTTGGGGGACCAATTTCCACCTGGCGAGGTAACTGTTCGCATTTCTGCCAGGTGCGCCCAGTTACTTCAACTTCGCGTACTCCGCTTTAGCTTGCTGCAGGATAGGGATGTCAGGATCGGCGTCTTTCAGAGTGTGAGAAAATCTTGATACGCGGCGCGGCTCTTAGCAGTGTCACCCTGCATGGCGTAGGCGCGACCCAGTTGGAGATGCGCCAGCGCACCGATGGCTTTTAGCCCAACAATGCCAGGATGGTCCAGTATTTTTTGAAACTCGACGGCAGCGGCGCCGCCGTTATTCAGCATCAAGTAAGCTCGCCCTCGCTCGTAGATCGAGAACACTTGGAGATTGCCGATCTCATTGGGGCCTACCACATGCAGCAGTTCAATTGCCTCTGGAGCATTGTTGCGATCCAAAGCCACGGCGGCAAGGATCGTCGGTAACCAATAGCGCTGCACTCTCGTGTGCAACGGAAAGTTCTTGTCCAGTTCCACGGACAACTTCTTCGCCTTGGCTGCGTCTCCTGCCAAAGCCAAAGCCAGCACAAGCTCTGGAAAATTATTGCCTTTCATGTTCATCTTCATCGCCGCATTGGCATCGAGCTGGGCCTGGTGCCTGGCGCCATAGTATGCTTCGACCAGGCTCAGTTGTGCGCAAGGCCGCCCGCAATCCCGTGTGGCAGGCTGGATTAGTTCCCGAGCCTTGCGCAGTCTTCCGTGATAGGCCTCCACGTGCCCCTGCCAGATACGGAGCTTGTCCGCGCCCTCCTTGCCCGCGGAGTTCGTCACCAGCCGCTCCATCTCAACCTCATCACCCTTCAGGAACGCCAATTGGTAACGGTTCCACAGCAGCAACTCACTTTCAAGCTTCCGCTCCTCTGCCTCCCTGAACACTGCTTCCGCATCATGCAGTCGATTGAGATACAGATACAATTGACCTAAGGCGACATAACCGTCTTGATTATTTGGGTACAGTCGGTGTGCCTCATGCGCCTCTTGCAATGCCCTCTCATAGTTGCTGTTCTCGCGGTAGAACGATGACAAGTTCGAATAGGGCTCGCCTTCTCGCGGGTAAGTCTGCTGCATCACTTCCCAGACCGAAGCGGCTTTGTCCAGCTCTCCTGTGACATCTCGGAAATAGTGAGCCTCGATGTAAAGCCGCTCGCGTTCGGAAACTCTCGATCGCAGTTCGTAGGCTCTTCGCACGCTCTCGGCGCTTAAGAGTGGATTGTCGCTGGCGCTGTACTTTGTTCCCAGCCGGGCGTAAGCCATGGCGAAGTTCGAATCGAGATCCACCGCCCTCTGAAAAAAAAGGAATAGAAGGCTTTACGCCCTTCGCATCGACCGTGCTCAGCCCCAGGCTATAAGACTTCAACGCATCGAGTGAGGTTGTTGTGGCCCGCTCCAAAGGAGCGTCGTATCTCTGAATTGATGGCAGCGACTCGCCGAGTTTCTGCCGCATCTTGGTTGCCGCGTTACCCAGTTCCTTTAGCACTTGCTCCCGGCTGTCCGCTTCTACCTGTTGACTGCCCAGGCTGTCGCCGTTCTGACATGCACCGGTACTCCACGAAATGAGTCCTTTCGCGGGGGTCGCTGCGCTGGGAATGCTCTGTACCCGCAACTACAGACCTATCGAGATAAGTAATGTTCTTTGTGTTCTTTGTCGGTCTGTTGAGCGGCCCACCGCCGAGGAGCAGAGTGCTGTCAGTGTGCGCGTCATCGCGCCGGAAGAAGCACAGCTGTGGAGTGACATAAGCGCAAGGGGCTGGTCGCACGAACATCCCGAACTTCGCGATTTTCTTCTAGATCTCGGCGGCACATCTGTTGCACGCGAGGAGAGTCTGTGCTTTCTTGCCGAATATAACGGGAAACCTGGCGCCGCTGGCGTGCTGTGCATTCATGATGGCGTTGCTTTGTTCGGCGGCTCGGCTACGGTTCCGGAGCTGCGGCGTCGTGGGCTGCAAGCAGCGCTCCTTCACAAGCGTATGTGCTACGCCTTTGACCATGGATGCGATCTGGCAATGATGGTCGCACAGCCGGGCAGCGATTCCCAGCGCAATGCTGAGCGTAAAGGGTTCCGGATTGCGTACACACGCACAAAATGGCGCTTGTGCTCCTCGCTATAGCTAGGCCCGGTTACGAGGGGCTGAGAAGTTTACCGGTCCCGCACATCCTCATTTCCAGCGCGATCCTGGCTGCCGGAGAGCGTCACGGCGGTCATGCCGAGAAACAAAGACACTACGGCGAGCGAAAGTAGCTTTTTCATTTTCTGCTCCTCGTCACTCATGTCTCCCTTGGTCAGTCAGCTTCCCAGTCTCGCTCTCGGTTTACTCAGATTTCAGAGAAGCCATATCGATCGAGAACCGATACTTCACATCGGCCTTCAGCAGTCTTTCGTAAGCTTCATTCACCGTCTGGATCGGGATCACCTCAACATCCGAAGTGATGTTGTGCTTCCCGCAGAAATCCAGCATCTCCTGAGTTTCCGCGATGCCGCCGATGGGCGAACCAGAAAAGCTGCGGCGCGCCATGATCAGTCCGAATACCGAAACCGCGAGAGGCTTCTCAGGTGCGCCGACCATAACGATGTTGCCATCGCGGCGCAGCAGATTGATGTACGCGTTTATGTCGTGATCGGCGGAAACAGCGTCGAGAATGAAGTCGAAGCTGCGCTCGTGCTTTTGCATTTCGTCCGCATTTTTCGAGAGGATGACCTCATCTGCACCCAGGCGGATTGCATCTTCCTGCTTCTTCGCTGAAGTCGTGAACACAACGACGTGGGCTCCCAGCGCGTGTGCAAATTTCACCGCCATGTGGCCCAGTCCGCCGAGACCAACCACGCCAACCTTCTTGCCCTTGCTCACGCTCCAGTGCCGCATCGGCGAGTACGTTGTAATTCCGGCGCACAGTAAAGGCGCGGCTCCGGCCAGATTCAGGTTCAACGGCATCTGCAACACAAACCTCTCGTCGACAACGATGCTGTCCGAGTAGCCGCCGTAGGTGACACCTCCCAGATGTTTATCCGGAAAGTTGTAAGTCAACGTCATGTTCGGACAGAACTGCTCGAGTCCTGCTTGGCACTCCGGACAGGTGCGGTCCGAGTCCACCATGCAGCCGACCGCGGCAAGATCACCGCGCTTGAACTTCGTGACTGCCGAGCCCACTTTCGTGACGCGGCCGACAATTTCGTGTCCGGGGACGCAAGGGTAGACGGTGGGCATCACGCCGCTCCACTCGTTGCGGACTTGGTGGAGATCGGAGTGGCAGATGCCGCAAAACAGAATTTCGATCTGCACGTCATTTTTCGTTGGATCGCGCCGCGGGATTGTGGCCGAGGTAAGTGGTGATGTCGCATTTACGGCCGAGTATGCTTTCGCTTTGTACATGAACTCTCCTAATTTGTTGGCACTCGATTCGAAACTAAAGCTGAGGTAATCAGCGCGGCTACGGTCTCCAGTTCGCGGAGAGCTGACCCGCTACCCGATTGCGTGGTTGACTCCTCAGAAGCCGGATTCCTCGTATCCATCATGATTGATCGATCGGCTGCATGTGCTTTTCGGATCTATTGCGCCCTTCTTCGTTTTAGTCGTTGATTAGATCCCCTTTACTGCCTTCACCGCTTCGTTCATTGGATTGCTTCGACCCTGTGCTCAGCGGCCAACCATTTTCTGCAAGTGTTCCGGATACCGAGCACCTTCTACCTTGATTTTTGAAGCCGCGCTGTCGATTTCGCGCAAGTCCTCCGCCGTTAGTTTGATGTTCACTGCCCCAAGGTTTTCTTCCAGCCGCGACACTTTGGTCGTGCCTGGGATCGGAACTATCCACAGCTTCTGCGCCAGCAGCCACGCCAGCGCGATCTGCGCCGGTGTCGCCTTCTTCTGTTCCGCGATTCTGCCCAGCAGATCCACTACCGCCTGATTTGCTTTCCGCGCCTCGGGCGAAAAACGCGGCACGATGTTGCGGAAATCGGAACTGTCAAACGTAGTCTTCTCGTCGATCTTCCCGGTAAGGAAGCCTTTCCCCAGCGGACTGAAGGGAACGAACCCAATTCCGAGTTCCTCCAGCGTCGGTATCACTTCCGCTTCAGGTTCTCTCCACCACAGCGAATATTCGCTTTGCAGCGCAGTCACCGGCTGAACTTTGTGTGCGCGACGAATCGTTTGCACTCCCGCTTCCGAAAGGCCGAAGTGTTTCACCTTGCCTTGCTGAATCAGTTCCTTCACCGCGCCCGCCACCTCTTCGATCGGTACGTTCGGATCAACGCGGTGCTGATAGAACAGATCGATCACATCCGTCTGGAGTCGCTTGAGCGAGGCCTCCGCAACCTCTTTAATGTGCTCTGGCCGGCTATCCAGTCCGGCCTGTTTCCCGGTGCTCGGATCAATTTTGAATCCGAACTTCGTCGCAATCTTCACTCGGTCACGGAACGGCGCGAGAGCTTCGCCCACCAATTCTTCGTTCGTGAACGGCCCATAGACTTCCGCCGTATCGAAGAACGTTACGCCGCGTTCGACGGCTGCTCGAATCAGCGCAATCCCGTCCTTCTTGTCCACCGCCGGCCCTAAGCCGAAACTCAATCCCATGCAGCCCAGCCCCAGAGCCGAGACTTCCAAGCCGCTTTTTGCAAGATTGCGCGTTTCCATTGTTTCTTCTCCTTAACCGTTGTCCGCATCCCCAGATTAAGACCAAGCGTCCTGCAGGCGGTAGCCCGATCCTTCCGATTTATTGCCTATTCCTCTTGTCAACTGAAAAAGTATTGGTATATCCGAGGCCGGGTGGCTATCTTAGGGTAGGGAACAAGAAAACCAATACATGAAAAACCTCAGCAAAAACATTACTCCGCCGAAGGGCCGAGTCCCTGAATTGCTCAACGAGCTGGCCAGCAAGATTGCCTTTTTCGTTGGCTCCAAAGAGAGACTCTTGACCGACGTGCCTGGCTTGCTGCTGAGCCGCCGCACCGCTCCCACGGCGCCCGCCTCCGCCACCTATGAGCCGAGCCTCGCCGTCGTCGCACAAGGCCGCAAGCAAGCAAACCTCGGTGGAACCAACTTCATCTTCGACCAGTCGCGCTACCTGCTCACCTCGCTCGATTTGCCGGTCATCTGCAACGTAATTGAAGCAAGCGAACAGGTCCCCTATCTCTGTTTCGTGCTCAAGCTCGAAATGCCGCTGATCCGCGAGCTTCTGAGTCGCGAGGAAATTCGGGAGCCCGAGTTGCCGTCCGACAAGCCGGCCATGGCCCTTGGTAAAACCACCCCCGAACTACTGGATGCTTGCTGCCGCCTCGTGGATCTGCTGCACACTCCGCAAGACATTCCATTTCTTTCCGGGCTGATTCAACGCGAGATCATCTACCGCATTCTCCGCGGATCGGAGGGCGCGCGTCTCCGCGCAATTGCGACCTTGGGCGATCAGAGCCATCGCACCGCGAAGGCCATCGCCTGGGTCAAGGCCAACTTCGCTGAGCCGCTACGCGTGGAAGATCTCGCCAACATTGCGGGCATGGGCGTCTCCACGCTGCACCACCATTTCCGCGCGCTAACCGCCATGAGTCCTCTTCAATACCAAAAGCAACTTCGCTTGCAGGCCGCACGCGAACGCATGCTAATGGATGGCCTCGACGCGGCCAGCGCCGCCTTTGAAGTCGGTTACGAAAGCGCCACGCAATTCAATCGCGAATACAGCCGCTTCTTCGGCCAACCGCCCATGCGGGATATTCGGACTCTTCGCTCTCCAGGCGCTCTGCCCTTAGAGTTGGTCAGTAATCGGCAGAGCGTTAGCTGAGTGTTGTAACAAGGCACGACATTTCCATGGTGAGTCTCAGCATAATGAGTGATTGCGCGATAGGACCGGTCTATGCAACGACTTCCGCGAAGCGCCGTTGAAATCCAACTACGGCGTGCCCACCGATTCACGGTTGAACATCACTCCAGCAGGACGAGTCCACCGCCGCGACCTTCGTCTAACCGCTGAATAATTCCTGCCTTGGCCAGTACTACCTGTACCGCAGGACAAGGCTTGTGCTGAAGGGCTGCCTGCTAACCTTTGGCAGGCTAATCTTGTCGGTAGGAAGGCGTAGTTGCGATGAAATTATTGAGTCATACAAAAAGAGCGGTCAATTCGTCAAAGGTGAAATAGAAATGAACCGTTTGTTCGAAGCTATTACAAACGATGCAGTACTCTCCGAGCCGTGGGCGGAGCTTGGGATCACCCGGCGCAAGATACTCCAGTATCTCAGTCTGTTTTGGGTTCTGTGAGTCATCTACTCGATCTGCCTTTCTAGCTACTACAAGTTCCTTATGGCGGAACCTGCCGCCGGATTTGGATTTGGCGATGTCATGAAGCCGCTGATCGGGCCTTGCCTTATCTCGACATCGCTGCGTTGGCCTACTCCGACAAGACCTGGCGTTCCGGCGATGCCGCTGGAGTTATTCTCGGTGTATGGATTGCGGTGTATATTGGCCTTTCGTTCCAATATGACAAACTCTGTCTATTGCCGGTGGCTATTCCGTTGGCCCCGTTTATCCTCTCTGCGCAGCTTGCTCATACAATTGGGACACTTTGCCAACCAAAACGACACGACGACATGAAATCAACCTACCGTCCCTAACGCGTTGCGACAACGCTGGGCACCTTCCGATAATTCCGTTTTTCAATCGTAAGCAACAAGCAACTAGTTAGGCCGCTATGTCGGATCGTTCGGCAGGCTAGCCGTGTGTGTGTTTGCCTTCGCTCCCGAACGAGACGGTCTTCGCCCGAAAACGAGCATCTTGTCCGGCGTAAGTTGTTGATTCCGAGCAACAGGACCAGAGACGGTGTCTCTTGCTAAACCGCCATCTTGATCGATGCGATCGCCGCCCGCGGGATCGGTCCCTGGAACGCGGTTGGGCCTACCGACTGATCAGAGTGCTGTCGCGACGGTGAGGTTAGCCTGCCGTGATGTGGCCAAGTATTAGGGGTGATCGCATCTTCGGCTGGCTTAATCGGACAACGGTAATGAATCGCCCCTCAGGAGCAAAACGCTGCTCCGCGACAGATCGATTCAATGAGGATTCTGAGTAGCGCTAAAGGAAGAAACCGAAAGGTGCACAACACTGGAATTCGACGTGGGCGGCCCCACACTGCTTCGAGCAACGATCACAAGATCATCACCAGTGCCTGGCACAGTCCCGGCCGGAATGGCTAAATCCACGCGTACGGTTCCGGACTCCCCGGCGCCCAACGCCAGCTCTTTCGGTTCCACCCGGCTCACGAATTGATGCGCGTCCGCTACTGTCAGTTTGAATGTGCGCGGGAAGCCGATGTTTCGCACCGTGAACGCGAATTGCTTGGTGCTTCCTGCGGGCAATTCGTCAAAATCCAGTTTTGGAGAGACTTCCACGCTTTCCGCGTGAAATAAATTCGAGAAAAATCTCTGGTATTGTTTGTCATTCGAGTCGCGTCCCGTCACGGCAACGCGGAATGGCACGTTCGGAAGATCCACACTGCCGACGAATTCAAGGAATTCCCGGTCGGAATTCACTGCGTGTATTTCGATCCGCGCGCCACTCTCCCGCTTCGGGCGAACTTACCGTCAGAATCCGGCCGCAATTCAATTCCGTGACCTCTGTGCTCGCCGAACCCTGCGTAACCGCTCCGCCGGAAGGTTGCGTGAGCTTAAGCTGGTTGCCTTTGGTATCCACGGAGAACGTAAACGTAATTCTCTTGGTCACCGAGTCCACAGGAATTGTGATGGCTTGTGGTTTTCCGTCGAGTGTGCCCGTCGCCCAGAATACCGTTGACATGTTGTTCATCGTCGATTCGCGCACCAGGTGGAGAGCTTTGACGGCTTCGGACCGTTGCAGAAACATCGGTATCCCGCCCGTCTCATTAGCGGTATGAATGTAAGCAGAATCCGCCGGACCGCAAGCGTCCGGAGCAAAAGCCCTCGATCGATTCGTTGAAGGTTCCGTCTGTCCGAACACAAACGAGGCGGTCGCGCAGAGAAATCCCGTACTCACGAACGCTCGCACCCACGCGCGTACCGCAGGCCGTCTTGAAATTGCGGAATTCATTGCTCAGAGTGTGGCACTGCACTCTCGGGGAGCGTCTGTTCCCTTTCTCGTAACCGACAGTAGCAAACTTGCATGCGCTTAGGGCCAACAAATTGATGGATGCGTTTGTATCCGGTCATCTGGGAGCGACAACTCCCGGATGGCAGCCCTTACTTTGGGATTACTTCAGGGTTCCCTGTATTGCTTGGAGCGTGAGTGATAATTGTAGATTTTGTTAGGCGCCGTGACGCGTAAGCTTAGTCGCTCTAGCTCGCCGATAATCCATTCGCCACGATTCGGTGCTTCGGAATTGCCGAATCTCATCCAGATCGAAGGTGGCGAGAAGGATCTCCTCATGCTCTCCGGCCCTAGCGATCAGAGTGTCGATAGGCTTCCCGTTTCTCCAAGCCACGCACGTGTATGCCTGGGAATTGCCGTTGTTCTGTGGCGCGGGATAATTGACCATCGCGATGCCAACGAGATTCTCAAAAGCCCTAGTCTTTAGTCCCGCAGTTCGAATGTCATCCCATGTGCAGGCATTGGATACTACGAGCAGTTCCGCGCCATTCAGCATGAGCTGGCTTGCCGCTTCCGGAAATTCCCGGTCAGCGCAGATCATGGCACCGATCTTCACTTCACCTTTGCCACCAATAAGCGTGCAGACGTCGAACAGCTCGCCGGGGCTGCAATTCACATCACATCCAATGTCGTGAACATTTGGGGTCGGCTTTAAGAGCTCTTCTCTGCCGAAGTCACAGATGAACACCTTGGAATAGTTCAGCATCACCTCGCTTCGCCGATTGATCACGGAAAGCGTATTTCTTGGCATGGGCTGGTGTGCTTCCAAATAGGTGATCGCAATGTTCAAGTCCAATTCCCGAGCCAGTGTCGCGAAACTCCGGAAGAATGTACTCTGCTGATCTATGGCGGAACCCGTCCATAGTTGCCGTGTTTCAAAATCGATGGGGCTTGGCGTAAACCCGATGTTCCACAACTCGGGAAATAGCGCTAGATCTGCCCCAAGTGCTTTCGCTTTTCTGCAATATTCGAGGCCTTTCGCCAAATTTCTGTTCTGATCATCCCCCGATGGCGTAATTTGAAGCAGTGCGACCGTAAATTTCATGATTTCGCTTCCCGTCCTTGCGTACATAAATGGAGTATCATCCGGGCCGTGCTTCGCTAGCCACTTTCGCGACGAACTGTCTGAGTGCCTCAGGGTTGCGAAATACGTGGAGGTCCGCATTGACCGCGCTGTTCGCGATCGCTTCCATGAGAATCGGACGGCTTTGCCAGCTATACGTCACAAGCCACCGCCAGAAATCAGCACGCTCGCGCGATCGTCGTATTGTTCGCCAAGCACAGCGGACGAGCGAGAAGTCCAACAAAATGATGGTGTCCGCCGCACGAAGCCGGATCTCGACAACGTCATCGGGCCCCAAATCACCATCCATGATCCATCCCTCTTCCGCGACAAGCCTCTCTTGGACGACCACCCACTGATCGCGAGGTGTTGCGACAAGGCCAGGCCGCCAGAAGACCTTGTCCAGCTCTATTACCGGAAGCCCCGTGAGCTCGCCCAAGCGCACCGCGAGAGTCGATTTGCCTGAGGCTCCGCGACCTATGATGACCACGCGCTTCATATTCTCCAATGTATGCTACATCGGAGTTCGACTGATGGAGTCAGAACTCGAGTGGCGATGTGAATCAAAACAGTAGCTGCATCGCGCCATCAAAAACCAGGCGATATCGCGGACATTACTCCTGTCCGCAACTCTTCCACGACCGCGCACCCAACTCAGGGATTCGGCTCGCGTCCGGAATTGCGGTCGAAAAAAGAAAGTCCACCCGCTCACTTCCATTTCCCGGTATAGCTGCGCTGGGTCTCGCGCCGTGCGTTTCGGGCGCGGACCTTCGACAGATCGCCGGTTTGGTCCCCACCTCCGACGATGTGGTTGTCCCACGCGAAATCAAGCAAGCGCCACGGATAGCGCACCAGCGCCTCTGTAAAAGGAGCGAACCGTGATGAATCGGGGATCGCATTGCCGCTGTCTTCTCTGCGGCATGGAGCGCCATCTGACCGAACAATTCTCCGGACCGCAAGGAAAGAACACGTACCGGCAATTCGCCAGTATCTCGCCCGTGCTGTCCGCATTTCCGACCGCTTCGGATCTCATCTTGTTTCTGCACACCGAGCACAGCGCGGGGAACGGAAACCTTTCGAAGGATGAGATTCTCGCAGAGCTTCTTCACGGGACGACCAACAACGGCCGGTCGTCCACGTCGCGGGAACTCCTGCTCCTGGCCGTTGATCTCGAACGTGCGTCGCATGGAAACGGCGCGCAACCGATCGAGCACGCCGCTGTGCTCCGCCATTTTCTCGACCGGTGCCGACAGCGAGGAATCCTTTCGGGCCAAGACCTGGAACTACTGGTCCATTTTAAGCTCGACGAGTTGCCGAGCGGCGATTACTCCAACGCGTCGCGCCAGCGGATGAAGCGGGTCCTCGGGAAGCTGCGGCGCGCCGCGAAGCGTCCGCGCCGCCCGAAGTTCGACGATCGCCAGCTTCCCTTGTTCTAGGCGTTCGTTGTCGGATTTTTTGGGAGCGCAAGACTCTTTTCATTTTCTGCGACACAAATTCCCCCGCCGCTTACAGATATAGGTACATGCAGAAGGAATTCCCGACTCGTGAACAGCGTGGTTCGCAATCCCTTCCGGTACGGCGGGACGGGAACTCTCGGCTCTGCTTTTTGATCTCACTAGGAGACTCTTCCATGACACGACGTTCTGGTTTGGTGCAGCGTTTTCGATTACTAGCGCGCGGAGTCGGCATCGCGGTAGTGACCCTGGCTCTAGCCGTTCCGGCCTTGGCGCAAGCGAATTCACCGTGGGAAAACGCGGTGAACGTGTTGCAGCAGGCATTCACAAGTACCATCGCTCGCGGCCTTTCTCTAGTCGCCATCGTTGTGTCCGGTCTCACCTTCGCGTTCGGTGAAGGCGGTTCGAAACGCGTTCTCGCAGGAGTGCTCTTTGGCGTGGGCATGGCCATTGCCGCGGTGAACTTCATGGCCTGGCTTTTTCCGTGAGCCACGCGAAGTGAGGAACCCGCCATGACCTACGTGCGAAGGATCAACCCGGTGCAAAGATCTCTCTCCCGACCGCTCACGATCCTGGGAGCGGAACGGAAATTGTTTTTCTTTGCGATGTGCCTTGGCGCGGCCACGTTCAATTTGTTGAACAGCCTTTCCGGTGGCGTCCTTATCTTTTTGCTTTTGTACTTCGTCGCCCGTTGGGCCACCGCCACCGACCCGCAGATTCTGAAACTCCTGCTTCGCGCTGCGAAACTTCGCCGGCAATACGACCCTGTCAAGTTGACTCCCGTTTCCGTCGAGCGGGGCGCGCCATGTTGAATCTCAAGCGTATTTTCAGGAACTACGAGGAGACCGGCTCGCTCAACGCAATGGTCAACCTGTTCGGATTCATTGGCCCGCACACTTTTCTCACCAAATCCGGCGAAGTCGGCGCGGTTCTGGAGATGAGCGGCGTCGACTATGAGTGCCTTGAGGCCGCTGCCGTCGACACGCTGACCAAGCGTCTGGAGTCGGCCCTGCGTCTGTTCGACGAGAACTATCGCGTCTATCAATTTCTGTGCAAGCGCAACCGCCAGGCCATTCCTTATTCTCTCTGCGGCAAGCCCATCATCGATGCCGCCATCCGCGACCGTGTCGCCTATTTCTCTGGGAAAGCAGAAAACTTGTTTTCACTCTCCATCTACTTCGTATTTCTTTGCCCCGCACTAACAGCCCGCCGTTCACTAGCAGGCAGCATTCTCGAATTTCCCGAAAACCCTCAAAAAGCCTGGAGGGAAGTCTTTTCCCGGTTTTCCTCGAATTCGGCGGTACAGATCGACGTAGCGCAAATGCAAAGCGCAGAAAGGGCCCTTGGTCAGAAAGTCGAAAGTTTCCGCAGGCAGGTCAGCGACTTTGTGTCCGTGCAACTGCTGGGAAAACAAGAGGCGTTCTCCGTTCTGAAACGAACGCTGAACTTCGACTCTCTCAAAGTCGATTCCGCAAAACTCAAACACGACACCTTCCTTGACTACTACTTATGCGAATCGCACCTGGAATGCCACCGCAACTACCTGCGGATGGACGACCACTTCGTCAAAGTTCTCACCCTCAAGGAGCCCTCGGCACACACCTTTCCGCTCCTGCTCAAGGGGCTCCTTGACGTTCGCGCGAACTACCACATCGTTACGGAATGGAAGAAAGAAGATCCCGGTAAAACACGCCGCGCCATCCAGGCTAAGCGCCGACACTTCCACAACACGAAACGATCATTCTTCAGCCAGGTCAATCTGAACGACGCGCAGCCGCACGATCACCTCCTCGACGATGCCAAAGAGTCTCAGGTTCGCGAGCTCGGCAAGGGAATCGAGGAGATCGAGCTTCACGGCAACTATTTCGGACAGTTTTCATTAACCGTTGTCCTTTACGACCGCGACCTCGCGAACGTCGAACGCGCGGCCGCGGATTTCTACAAGGTCTTCAGCGTTTACGACGCGCAGCTCTACGACGAACGCTACAACCTGTTGAACGCCTTCCTCGCCGCCGTTCCCGGAAATCACGCCTTCAACCTTCGCTATCTCTACCTCCTCAATACCAACTACGCCGATCTTTCGTTCCTCTTTACGCTGCACTCCGGTGAAATGCGAAACGCGCACCTCCGCCAGGAGTATCTCGCCGTGCTCGAAACCAGTCACGGCACACCGTACTTCCTGAATCTGCATTATCGCGACACCGCCCATTCCGTGATTCTCGGAAGAACCGGCAGCGGTAAGAGTTTCCTTTTGAACTTCCTGATCACCAATCTTCAAAAGTACGACCCGTATACCTTCATTTTTGATCTCGGCGGAAGCTTTGAGAGCCTCACAAGACTCTTCGGGGGCTCCTACCTGGGGCTCGGTCTCGAATCCAGCGACTTCTCCATCAATCCCTTCTGCCTGCCTCCCACTAAGCCGAACCTCGATTTTCTTGCGCTTTTTCTCAAGGTTCTCCTCGGCAACGGCTTCGGCACGCTCGATCCGGCGACCGAGCGCGAGCTTTACGAACAGATCGAAAATCTCTACTCTCTCGACCCGGCGCTGCGCACCCTCGATGTCCTCGCGAACACCTTGCCCCGCCCGATCACTTATGCCCTTGCGAAGTGGCTGCGCGGCGGACAATTCGGATTTCTGTTCGATAATCCGCAAGACTCCATCTCGTTTTCACGCTTCCAGTGTTTCGATTTCCAGAAGATGAGCCGTTACCCGGAGCTTCTCGAACCGCTGCTTTTCTACATCCTCCATCGCGCGAATGAGGTCATTTCAGATCGCGAAATTTCTTCCACCTTCAAGGCATTTTTCATCGATGAAGCCTGGGTGTTCCTGCGTAACGCGAGCATCCGGCGCTACATCACCGAAGCGTTGAAGACCTGGCGCAAACACAACGCGGCCATGATTCTATCGACGCAATCGCTCGACGAACTGAAGCGCTCGGAACTCCTAGACATCATCGTCGAAAGTTGCGCCACCAAGATGTTTCTCGCCAATCCGGACATGGATCAGGATCTTTACCGCCGCCAGTTTCATTTGAACGACACGGAAGTCAATCTCATTTCCTCGCTGATCCCCAAACAGCAATTTCTTCTGAAGACTCCGGAGCTTGCCAAGGTCGCGAACCTTCATGTCGACCGGCGCAGCTACTGGCTCTACACCAACGACCCCTACGACAACCGCAGGCGGAAAGAAACCTTTGATGCTTACGGATTTGAAAAGGGACTGAGTGTGCTGGCGGGAGAGGCGCCGTGATTCCGAGCCTTTCGTCTACGGCCGAGCGCTTGGGAGTGACCGCAGGCTATCTGCCGCCGGTCTTGGTAGGACTCGTCAGCGGTTTCGTATTTCTCGTCCAGGCGCTTGCCTGCTGGTTCGAGGATCGAAATCCCTGGCGATTCGTCTTCAAAAACAAAGGAGAAAGAGCCATGTCGTTTGAACGGAAGTTGCATTCCCGATTCGCCGTGCTGTTACTCTTCGGACTTCTCGCCGGGTTGCCCACGCTGGCCGAAACGAACGGCGCCCGCGTCGTCAAGTACAGCAAGGAAGATGTCGTTCCCGTCCATGCCAAGCTTCGTTTTTCCACCCTGATCGTCCTCCCAGACAACGAAGAGATCCTCGATTTCACAACCGGGGACCGCGAGTTCTGGATCATCAACGGCGCACACAACCTCTGTTACGTTCATCCCGCCCAGGCCGGCATTCGCAGCAACCTCAATCTGATTACTTCAAATGGCCACGTCTATTCGTTCCTGCTTACAGAGATCAGCAACGATCCCAATGCCCAGCCGGATTTAAAGCTTTTTGTCGAACCGAAAGAAGAATCGAATTCCGGAACCGCGCTGCACGGCTACGTTCGCGCAGTGGACGCCGAAGCCTACAAGAAGGAGATGGAAAGCGTTCACACCCAAGCCACTCAAGAAGTCCGCGCCGCCGAAGCCCGTGCCACAGAAGCAATCAACCAATTCCGCTCGACCTACGCGACGAAACTCCATTTTGACTACACGCTGGACCCGAAGCTGTCACGTGAACCCTTCCTCGTGTCCTCGATCTACCACGATGATGCCTTCACCTACATCCGTTGCTCTGCGCGCGAAAAGCCCGCTCTCTATGAAATCCAGGACGGCAAGCCCAACCTCATCTCCTTCCAGGTCGAGAACGGCGTGTACATCGCACCCAAAATTCTCGATAGCGGTTATCTCACGATCGGAAAGAGAAAGCTCAACTTCACGCGCATCGTTTCAGGAAAGTGAGCCATGACCTCTCCTGCCGCGATTCAAGACCAAAGCCCCAAGCCGCCGGGTCTCGTTCCCAAGAACGTGCAGTCCTGGCTCCTCATCGGGCTGGCCGTCCTCATGGTTCTCATCATGTGGCTGACCAGCGGGAAAAAACCTCCCACCGCTTCACGCAGCGGACCTCCGCTGCCTGCGGTGCAGGCACCACTTGAAGTCAATGAAGCGAAGATCGTCGAGCTGCAGAATCGCATACAGCAGCTACAGCGGGAACAGATCATTGCGCAGAACGCGCTCACGCAACAGAGCCGCACTCTGACCAACACTGACCCTCAGCTCGCACCGTCGCCCAGCGTCGCGAACGCAACTCCGCAGGAGCACACCGAGGACTCCATCCGCGAGGAGCGCAAGAAACGTGACTACCTCTCCTTGTTTGCTTCGAATGTTGCCCTGACCTATCGCAGGAATGCCGAATCGACCCCGCACACTCTGGAGACCGCTTCCCCTCTGCCGGTCGCGCAGCCCGATCCCACTGCCGCGCAACTCGCCGAACTGTTGAAGCCGCTCCAGCCCCCGGCCCCAAGGCAAGGCGCTGCGCCCGCCCGCAAAGAGTCCGCTGCGGAAAGCGACCGAAAGGAGGAACAACGAAATCCTGTCGCCACGCCGGCCGGCGCACCGGCCGCGGCGACAGGGAAAACCTACGTTCTGTTTGAAGGAACCATTCTTGAATCCGTTCTCATCAATCGTCTCGACGGACAATTCTCCGGTCCTGTCGAGTGCCTGCTGACGACGGATGTTTACTCTCATGACCGTCAGCATCTCCTGATCCCTGCGGGTACCAAGATTCTCGGAGAAGCCCGCAGGGTCGAGACCTTTGCACAAACCCGTCTTGCCGTTTCCTTTCACCGGCTGGTGATGCCAGACGGTTACTCGGACAGCCTCGATCACTTCCAGGGCCTCAACCAGATCGGCGACGCCGCCCTGCGCGACCAAGTCAACAATCACTACCTGCGCATTTTCGGCGCTTCGCTCGCCATCGGCGCCATCGGCGCCGTGGCCGAAGCGGGCACTTCCGGCGCTCTGACCGCATCCGGCTCCGACCTCATGCGCCAGGGTTTTGCACAAAACATGGGGCAGTCTTCGGCGCAAATCCTCGATCGATTCCTGAACATTCTTCCGACCGTGACGATCCGCGAGGGGCACCGGGTCAAAGTCTATCTGTCGGGCGACCTCGCGCTGCCTGACTACACAAATCACACCATGCCTTCAAATCTCTGAGGGAAGAAAGGATAGGAACGTGAGAAAGAAGATCTTCATCGCTTTGCTTGTCGTCGGACTCTCTGTCAGTACCACCTCCGCGCAATTCGGCGGAGTTGTCTACGATCCGACGAACTATCACAACGCCTTGCTCCGTTACTTCCAGCTGCAGCAGCATCTCGTCGAGCTGCAGAAGAGCTACGCGCAGCTCGTCTCGCAATACAACCTGGCCCTGCAAATGGCCCGCAACATCCAGAACATGCAAGCACGCTACCGCGCCCAGTTCTCGCAGTGGCGCAGCGGATCGGCGCTAAATACCTTCGGAAACACCAGTGGCTTGGCTCCATTCGCAACAACGCCCTGAATCTCGAAATGCAAATGGGCAATCTAGAAAGAGACTCCTTTTCAGCAGACTCGGACCTTAACACCGAAGTCTCCGTGCTCAACAAAATCAATGCAGCGAATGTCCTCACGCTTCGCTCCATTCAGGACTCCAACAAACTCCTCGCATCATTACTCGAACAGCAGGTCGTCAGCTCGAAACAGCAGCGCGAGATGACTACCAACAGCATCAACGCCGATATCGCCCGGCAAGCGACCCTGGCCAGCAACATGAATCAGCTGACCGGGACCTTGACCAACAGCTTGCAGAACTTCCGCTTGCCGTAGTTCGTCCGCCCCAGCAGAGCGCCGGAGGAGCCAATCACATGCAGACCGATTTCCTGCAATTCATGTATCAGGCGATCAACGATCTCCTGACGCAGAACCTCGGTTTCTTCGACGCCATGGGGCAAAACCTGTTTCGTATGTTGGCGACGATCCTTGTTGCCTGGTTCGGGATTAAGTCGGCGCTCTCCGCCGCGAGCGGGAAATTTACCTTCCAATTCGACGACTTCGCGAGCCTCCTCCTCACGCTCGCTTTCGGCTTCGCCATGATCAACTACTACAGCACTCCCATCCCCGGTATCGGCTCGAGCTTCCACAATCTAATCACCGACGAAGCCCAGTTCCTCGCCAATCGAATCAACCAGGCCGAATTACAAACCATCGTGGACCGCATCGGCGATTTTGAAGCGCGCATCGACACTCCTGGCGTTACGGATATGCTCGGCATGGTGATCTATGTCGTCGTCATTATTCTTCTAGCCGCCGCACAAGCCATGGCGATCGTCGTCATTGCGTATGGATTTATCGACACCGCCGTTTGCGTACTTGTCGGGCCAATCTTCGTTCCGTTCTTCGTCGTGCCCAAATTGGAGTGGCTGTTCTGGGGCTGGCTGCGCTGCTTTATCCAATATGCCTTCTATGAAGTGATCGCCGCGGCCGTCGTCTACATCATCGGCCATCTCATTATTGGCGTCCTGACGCTTCAGGGCACCGGGACGATTTCCACACTACAACTCATCGGCTGGTTTCCTGTTCTCCTCATTACCTTCGTCTCTTCGATTTACGTCCTTTTGAAAGTACCCGCCCTTACGAACCACATTTTCAGCGGTACCGCTGGCGGCACTTCTGCCGGCATTCTCGAAGCCCCCGCTGCTGCCGCAGCTGTTGTTGCCAAGGAGTTGTGATGGATCGGGATGCCTCATTTCAAGACGCCAAGCGCCTTTACCTCGAATCTTATGGTGACCCGATGGTGACCAATACCTATCTCAAGATCGCTCTGGTTCTCGTCTCCCTCATCGCCGTGGCTCTCGCTCTTGTGGACTTACGCACCATTCGCACCTTCGAGAATTTTCGTCCGCTCGTCATCCGCATCGACGATGTGGGCCGCGCGGAAGCCATCGACTACCACAACCTCGAGTACAAACCGCAGGATGCCGAGGCCAAGTATTTCCTCTCGCAGTTCACGAACCTCTACTATCGCCGCAATCGCTACACCATTCAGAACGACTTTGCGAAGTCTCTCTATTTTCTCGATGGAAAGGTCGCCAACGGAATTCTCGATGCCTACCACAAAGACGACGTCATCCGAAAGTTCCTTACCAATACGTCCGCTTTGGAAATCGACGTGGACGTCAAGAAGGTTGCACTGGAAGAGCTGCAAATCCCGCCGTTCCGCGCGCGCGTCGATTTCTACCTCGTCTACTACTCGCCTGCCGATCACAGTGAGCTAAAGCGCGACCTCTACACCGCGAACTTTGTCTTCACCTTCCAGTCGCATGTGCCGAACGAACTGATCCCCATCAATCCGCTGGGATTGACGATTTCCTATTTCCGCGAAGATCAGGCATTCAAATGACACCTTGGCCGGAATGGGACAATGCGGGAGTGGTCGCGGGCGTCCGCCTGGCAGCCTCGGCCCAGCCTCCGCGTGCCAGCTCTTCCTTTACTCCTCGATTCGCCTCCTCGCACTCGCCACAGCCCATCTCACCGTTCCTCGCCCCCTCGAACCACCGGCACGCGTCAGGAGAGCCTGGCTGCTGCGGACTCCCGCCCGCTCCTCCAAAGCAGCAATGGGTCAGAGAAAAAACCTGCAACTTTGGGAAAACCGACAATGATTCCTAGTTCGCTGCTCATCACCGTTGCCATTCTGCTTGCTCTGGGTTTCTGGCTCATGGGCGAGCTCAAGTTCTTCGTTCCCTACAAGGCAGTTCTGTTTCACGCTTACGCCACGCCCATTCTGATTTATGCGTCGGCGCTGTTCGTAAACGTCTTCGCGGCGGCCTTTGTTTTGATCCGCAAATTCTTCTTGAAGGACACTGGCCGCAAACTGCTCCATCTCGACAAACAACTTCACGTCGGCGAAACCCCCCTTCCTTCCCCCTGGCTCGAAGAGGAGTCGAACTAACATGTCCCGCAGCCAGGACCCCCGAGAGCCACTTCACCGTCCGGAATTCATAGAGACCCGCGAGCTGACCACTCCTCTTTCCGATCTTGAATCCCGCTCGCCTGAAGAGAAACCCGCTCGCGCTTCCAACTCAGAAACACAAATCCAGCCTCGGCACCCATCTCGCTTGGCTCGCCCACGCCAGATCCAGGAAATCCGTGGTCGCACTTATCGGGTCCGGGATTCAGAAGTGAAGGCCATGGTCGAACTCGGAAAATTTCGCGCCATCGCGCAAGAAGACCTGATCGAGTTTTTTTATGCAGGAGATAAGGGACGGTTCCGTCCTGACATGGAAAATCTCGTCCGGCAGGGCCTGCTGGAAATTAAAGCCATTCCCCACGAAGCGCAGGGCTCCCGGACACTGTTCACGCTCACGAAACAAGGACACCGATTCCTGACGCAAACGCAAGCGGCTGCGAAGAATCAGGTTCTGTATCACGGATTCGCGATGCCGCGCGAAGCACATCACGATGCCGATCTCTATCGCCTTTATCAAAAAGCAGCGGAAGAAATCGAACGCATTGGCGGCAGGAATCTTCGTGTCGTACTCGACTTCGAAATAAAAAAACGTGTTTATCACGACCTTGCCAAGCTCGGAAAGGATCGCGATTCTCCCTGGCACAAGCGCGAAATCGCCGAGCGGCATTCTTTGAAGATGGTGCGCAGCAAGATCCCTGTGCCGGACATTCGGATCGAGTATGAAACTCGCGATGGCGAAAAAGCTCGCATCGACCTTGAACTCGCCACCGGCCACTATCGCGGCCAGAACTTAGCGGAGAAAATTAGTGCCGGTTTCGCCCTCTTTGCTCGCGCCGATGACGCCGTGAAACTGCGCAAGGTCTTGCACCAACGTAAATTGACCGCGGAGATCTTGTCCCTGTGAAGCTGCCACACGACCAAATCGAAACCATCATGGGCCTTGGCTACACGGAAATCGAGGCACGCTTTCTCTACATCGTTGCGACGCACGCGGGTTATTTCACTCTTCGTCAATTCCTATTGTTCGCAGGAGTGCATTGGGGAAAGCGCTCCACCTCCTTCGCCCAAAAGCTCCTCGGTCATGGACACGCTTCCATTCGCAATTACATGGGCACCGGCTGCGTGTTCCATCTCTTCTCCCGGCTGGTTTATGGCCGGATCGAAAAGGACAACCTGAGTAACCGGCGTCGGCACTCCTTCGAGTACATCCGCACTCGTCTAGTGCTCCTCGATTTCCTCCTCGAAAACCTCGATTGCGATTTTCTCGAAAGCGAACCGGACAAGGTGCGCTTTTTCTGCGAAACGCTGGCGGTTCCGAAAGACGCGCTTCCCGCCAAGGTGTATGAGGGCGGTCCGAATGGCCGTCCAACGGTGCGTTATTTCGTCGACAAGTTCCCGTTCGGTACTTTGCGGTCCGCCGCAAATGGGAACGGCACGAGTACGTCGTGCCAATTACCGACGACCTGGAATTCCTTTCTGACGCCAGACGCCGTTTCCACGGACAACGTTTTGAAGAACTCTACCACTCGTGGGAAACCGGTGGGGTTGATGAACAGGCATTGCGCGTTGAATTTGCGCAACTCTCTCCGGGAAGGAAAGTCTCGTTTGAGACTTATCTCGTTCGAAACGGACGGACACCCGTCGACGAAAGACAGAAAAGGCACGTGAACGTCGCATGAAAGACACAGATCACTATCGCGTTCGCGGAACTTATACAGAGCACGAAGGTTGTGCATGGCACGGCGATTAATTTTGCACGCGGAAAAAAGCCCGGCTGGAAATGCTCATGAACAAGCCGGGCGTGGCCGCGTCCGAGAACGCAACCAACACAGTAGAGGAGAGGTCCATGTCGATCATCAACAAACCGCCAGAGATGGTGAAACGCGAATACGACTGGCAAGAGCCTGTCGCGCAGGCCGTCGAGAAGTCCGCCGCCTTCATTCAGAGCACGCCCGATCACGTCGTCAACTCTGCATTGAAAATGGTCATCTGCAAGGAGGCCGAGTTTCGTCGCTGGCGCAAGCAACAACAGAGCAACTCGGAACGCAAGGAAGGCACAGTTCCCAGCAAGGCAGCGAAAGCGTGATTCTCAGGTTGCTGCATTCACGGCAACTGGTCGCATCTTTTCTCGCGGCGGCAACGGGAATGGCGCTCTACTTCCGTGCGCCATTCCCGGAAGCAAATCTGTTCCTGCAAGTCATGGCAACTCGCTCTACGGCTGCATTCCTGTTTCTAAAGTATTCTTACACGCTGTTCCTCTACACAACTCCCTTTATCGGTTTCTCCATCTTGTTTTCAGGCTTGTATATTTTTGCGCTTAAGAGTCGCAAGCGGATTCACGTTGGCAAGCTGCCGCCCTACCCCGATCCACAACGGCGGACAGAACTTTCAGTAGTCCTCGGCGAAGTGCACCATCCGCGAAAACCGATCCCCTCGGCTGACCCTCGCTGGTTGACCATTCCGGAAAGGGGATTGTTTACGGGAATCGCCATCGTAGGCGCCGTGGGCTCGGGAAAAACGGCCGGCTGCATGTACCCGTTTGCAGAGCAGATTCTCGCCTTTCGCGCGGACGATCCCAAACGTCGCATCGGCGGGCTGATTCTCGAAGTCAAAGGGGATTTTTGTGGAAAGGTTCGCGACATTCTGGCTCGTCACGGGCGCTCGGATGACTACGTCGAAATCAGTCTTGAATCGGAGTATCGCTACAACCCGCTGCACAACGACCTTGACGCCTACGCTCTGGCCTACAGCATCGCTTCGCTTCTGAACAACCTCTTCGGCAGAGGCAAGGAGCCGTTTTGGCAGCAAGCCTACACCAACCTCGTCAAGTTCATCATCTTGTTGCACAAGGTTGCTTTCGACTACGTCACACTTTTCGATGTCTACGAGTGCGCCATCAACTCCGAGGCTCTCGAAAGGAAAATCGCGGAAGCGGAAAGGCGAGTGCTGGAAGCGGACTCCGCGCTCCTCAGCGAAGAAGAATATTTGAGGTTTCCGCGAGACCTCGAACCATTCCGTTTTCGCCTCGACCTGGAATCGAACCGGTATCGCGCAGCGTTT
>WNFP01000938.1_pt1 | contig 22740 bp, 19 predicted proteins | sample 5400201 | NCBI WGS metagenome assembly WNFP01 (sample SAMN13153355, study PRJNA577476) | soil metagenome | isolation source: 115 cm saprolite under Madrone tree | place: USA:California | collected 2016-06-14
TGCCTCGCTTCGCCGGATCGCTTCTTCTGCAACTTTACGTTCCGTGATATCCATTATCGCGCCGAGAACTTCTGCGTTGCCGGTCGCGTCCCTAAAGCAATGGGCAAGGTTGTAAATATGCTTTATCGAACCATCCGGCATCAGCAACCGGTGCTCATAGTCAAAGTCATCTCCGCCCAGCCCCGCACGCTCAATGGCATCGGTGACAAGGCCCACATCCTCGGGATGAACTCGCTGTAGAATCAATTCGGGCGTCGGTTCCGTCCCGGGTGCGTATCCATAGATCCGGGCAGACTCCTCGGACCAAAATATCCGCTTCGTACTGACTTCCATTCCGACGCTGCCGACGTGGCTCAGTCGTTGGGCTTCTGCCAGACAATGCTCGTTACGCCGCAGGGCTTCTTCGACGCGCTTACGGTCTTCGATGTCAGTGACGATGCCGTACCATTTGATGATGTTTCCATCCTCAGCTCGCAATGGGAAACCGCGATCCAGATGCCATCGATAGTCCCCATCCGCTCCGCGAAAACGAACTTCGCTTTCATGAGGTTCGCCACTTGCAACGGATGCGCGCCACTTGGCTTCGTGCCTCTGAAGATCATCGGGATGAACTGCATCTTGCCACGCCGACCCGGCTGTTTGTGCCGCCGTCATGCCCGAGTACTCCACGAATCGACTGTTCACGTAAGAATTAGAGCCGTCATGCCGTGCAACCCACACTATTGCCGGAATCGTATCGACGATGTCTCGAAGCTCTTGCTCGGCCCGCTTCCGTTCTTCAATGTCGAGATTAACCCCTATCCAATACAGAAGGGTTCCGTTCGCATCCCGGACGGGGTCCGCACGACTGAGGAACCATCGATACCCGCTTTCTGCGTTACGAACTCGAAAAGTCCCCTCAGCGGCGCAGCCTGTGCGTAAGGAAGTTGACCACACATTACGTGAATCTTCGTGATCGTCCGGATGCAATAAAGCGATGTGATAATCCCACTCTGCGCCAGTCTCGATGCCGAAACGGAGAGGATGGTCTTTCGGTAGTCCAAGGTACTCTGCAGTTCGTTCATTCACGAACGTAAGGGCGCCTGATGGGACGGCGTACCACGTATGCGCCGGAATCAGATTAAGAGCGAGCTGTAATTCCGCGCCCAGCGGTAGGCGCTTCTGAGCGACGCTATCGAAGTGATCAGATGAGCCAACCGTCAGCGAGTCAAGACTCACCGCCGAGGCTCCAGTCTGATGATTGAGGGAATCTTCTTTCAAACGCCCGCCTGCTGCTCCTTCTATTAATTACTCTTCTCGATGACTCGTCCGCGTCACTACGACGTCGCACGCTAAGCGAGCCGGTCTTTTTTCGGTAGTCTAACATCAGGAGTACGTGTTTCCGAGTGTTGGACAGAAATAGTCACGCTGCTAAGTGGGCTTTTGAGTGTGGGTTTTAAGTGACGTCTCACAGATTCAGCTTCGTCAAACGCTCCTACTCAAGCTGTCAAAAACCGACATCATAAAAACGCCAATGGGCCAACACCATCCTGTAGGTTGGCTCTCTTGGTGTCTATATAAGGTATGGGTGCCGAACTCCACCTTCGGCACCCATAGTAAACTATTGAATCTATTAGACTTGCGAAGTTGATTTGCCGAAGGGGGGACTCACAAACCCTGCTGTTTTACGCCGCTTTTCAGGTCTTTTTGATTTTCCCCAGTATTCTGACACTTTGCGTCATCGCACTATTCACACCGTTCGTACTAACCGGATTATTTTGTGACTCAGATGTGACTCCAAGTTCTCCAGGGCCGGGCCCAGAAAAGGCCCCCTCGCGAGACAATCTCTGCGAGAAGCATAATCAAAGATGAATCTAGTGCTTGGACTGTAAACATTCTGAAGGAGCGCCCCATGAGACACCGTGAACGCCTTGGAGGCAAAAGCAAATGAATCGCAAAAGGAAACTCGAATTAATATGTGGTGTGATCACGTGTGCGCTCGGCATAGGCGTCACGTTCGGCGTGCTTTGTGTAACCGAGCTAACTGCACAAATGCTGCATGAATCACCTCCAATTTTGAGCGCCATCTTCTTTGGTCTTGCGCTGTACCTTCTCCCAAGTTTTTTTGTGGCGGTAGGTAGTTACGCCCATGCGGTCAAGAGTGAATCATGGGGTCGGATCATGGTCGTAGCAGCTACGTTGTTTCTTATCGTCATGCTTTTGGTTTCTCTTGTTTCCTTGGTTTGGTCTAGATGGGTTCTCTTATCATTGCTAGAAATCTCAACAACGCTGTTTGCAATTCTGACTTCCGCCTTCTCTCTCTTAATTCGAACCTCAGATAAAGCAAAAAACTCTGGCTTCGGCTCGTCTGAACATCACCAAATAGTCTACGGTAGGCCACGATGAAAAGGGGACTTCTGAAGATTGCGCGGGTCGGTTTCTTCGTCATTTCACAGTGTGTGCTCAACCGGCAAGTGTCCAGATCGTCGTGTGAGGGGGTTGACTATAAAATGTTTTCCTTGAAGCGTTGACATATGAACTCGATTAGCAATCACACACTGTTTGGCGAGAGACTTCTCTCAGTCAAAGGGCTTACCAAGAAGCCTTATGAGATTGAGGAGATTCTGTGAGGAGACTCTATTCTGTGCGGAGACTCTATATGGAGTGGAAACGAAGACTCGAACTGCTCGGCGGACTGGCAACAGCCGGTCTCGGCGTCATTGTCGTCATTGGAGCTGTTAATGAGAGTCAGCAAATAGCACAAACACAGCAAGAACCCGCCGCCACCGGGAAGGCCTTTGTTGTCGCGATGATACTGTATGGCCTGCCCGCCTTGTTGGTAGCGCTCGGCGCGTTCACGCATGCTATAAAACGACAGCCCTGGGGGAGAATGCTGCTGATAGCGGCAACCGTGTTTCTAGTTGTATGGTTTTTTCTATCGTTTCCTGTCCTGGCGTGGACAGCATGGTTTTGGCCGATAACGCTCTTAACCGCTCTTGCATTCTTAACTTCCATTATTTCACTACTGGTCCGTAGCGAAAAGTAAAAAGCGGACTACAAATCTTCCCAAACGGGACCAAGGAACGATCATCATCACCTGATTGCGATCCAATATTCCCGTTTCCTCTTTCCTTATTAGTCATCAGTCAGTTTTTGTCTGTTGACGAGATTTAGCGAACGATATAGGATCTTGGCTCTCGCGTTTGTCAGCATACTTCCCGACTTTCCGCAAAACAGAGTCCGAATTCAGAAGCGCATAAAAGCGCTTCGCATCGGTTCAAGTAGAGACTTTGAAGGAGGCCCCCCAATGAAACGCTCACTTTGGAAAACCATCCATGTCGGCATTTTTCTTATCTGCTCGCTTTTATTTGTGTTTATTCCCGTCAGCAACGGCCAGACCTCCTGTGACACAAGGGACTACGGACTGCCTAGTGGGATTCTTGCTGGAACCGTCGAGCAAAGGATGGATACATATTGCAACAGCAGCCCCCAAGATTTAGTACTTAACTATTCTGATGGGCTGGTTGTTACGAAACATAACGTTTACAACTGCACGAGCCAATCCTGCTCTAAGAGCACATCCGGCGGCACAGATACATGCACCAATTACCCAAAGGAGATCGTCATTACCTTCTCTCGACCAGTGGCTGATTTCTCTGCAGGCGTATACGGCGCAAGGAAAGTCACCGCGAATACCGGTCAGACGATGACTATTGGACCAAACATATACATTGACGGTTTTTCGGGTCCAACCGGGTCTGGGTCAGTTTTTTTCGAGGGTGGCGGAATTACCAGCGTGACTCTCTCCGATCCGTTTGAATACGATATTACCGATGGCGGAGGTCTTTATGCCACGGGAGCCTGGGAAATGTGGTTTATCAACGCCACCTTCAACGCCGAACCGAAACACAATTCATGTGATTGCGCCAGACCCGCGATTGCTACTCCGCCAATTCAGACGGCTAGCGGTCATGGATGGTCCATGCAGGTTGAAGTAAGCGCCAACGACGGATTAGTTCTTCACGATGTCAAATTAAGGAATCCGAACACGTCAAACGATCGATACATGGCCGAAAAGATCAGCCTCCCATATTACTGGCTGCAAACAAGTGCCTTCGCCAACCAGCGTGGGGAACTCAAACCAAGTAGCACAGATGCATCGATGCGCAGCCGATTGGTTGATTTTTTTATCGACCAGAACGATCCTGACAAACTGGTCGTTCAAGCCACCTACGTGATTGATCAGATTCCCGCCGGTTCACAAACCTGTTTGCACATAACTCAGCGCTATGAGTTTTACAAGCAAGTACCAGGTGATACCTGTGAACCCAGCGGAACTTTGCCTTGTCAGCGTTGGAAGCCGATTGTCAGTTACAAGTTCTTCCCTCAGGCGGGCGAGACGTTGACGTCAATAAACATCGCCCAACGACAGCATCTTTTCGTCGACAACGGCCCCGCGAACTCAGTAGGTCTGTTCAGGGATAATGACTCCGGGCTTGAAGTACTAATGTCTGGATTAACTGGATTTTTGAATTTCGACGGATTTGCAGAACGGTGCAATCCCGTTCCTCATGAATGGGCCGGGACGATCGTGAAAAATGGAAGTGACGCGAAACAATGGGACAACATTCATACGACTTACAAAAACAAGGTGGATGAACCCTACCCATCATTTTATAGTTTAGAGCAGCACAAATGGTTCTTTGTAAATCCAGGTTGCCCCGAATGTGTTCACAGCCATTGGCGTTGGGGTAAGATGACCGGAGGAGACGGCAACGGTAAACTGATTGGAATTCCCTCCGGATCGACACAAGATGTAGATTTCGGAATAGCTCTTTATCGTGCCGGCGAGGAGGATCCGTCTGAATATCATGGCCTGATAAGTTCAGAACCAATTCGCAGTTGGAGCCCACGTAGGCTCTTTCGGAGGCACTATCCCCGAAGATATAGTTTACTGGCAGTCGGGAACTGGACGGCAGAACTCTGATACCTTTTTTGCGTACGGGGCCTTTTTTAATCCGGCTTGGATAGATCAGGTCTTGTACAACGGTTCAGGATCCAATGATCAAATCACCCCCATTTCGGCTTCACGAGTTTATACAACCGGGGACACGACGATTGCGCCGTTCGATGCCACGCAGGGCGGTCCTTTACCTGGGGGTTATTCCGAATACAACAATCTTAGTTACGACGTAACCACAACCGCGGAAGCTTCCAGTGGGTATACCGCCACCGTAACAGTTCCCTCGGTGACTGATCAGACATTGTTCGCAAGCCTAAGAGTTCTCCATCTTGAGCAGGACCCATTCGATCCGGATAACGTACTCTGGGTCGATAGAACAATCCTTGCTCCAGACCCTCAAGCGCCTGACTTTGCGACGAGCACGGTGCACGCGAAAACTAATTCGCTCGGAAAGTTCGTCCTCGCATCTTTAACCGAGCCTCCGCCCAACACTAATGTGGCGGACATCAGTGTCACCAGCAGTCATTCGCCCACTACCGTAACAGTTGGAAACAATCTGACCTACACTTTGACCGTAACCAACAATGGACCGCAAGACGCCACCAGTGTGGTACTCAGCAATGCCTTATCGCCGAACGTACGATTTGTATCGGCAACTCCAAGTCAGGGAAACTGTGCGGAAGTTGATGGCACAGTCGCCTGCAAGCTCAACACGATTGTGTCAACCGCGAACGCAACTGTGACAATAGTAGCGTCACCAGGAGAAGGACGAGTGGCAGTGCCATCCGGGGGCATAACGATCACCAACACCGCGTTCGCAAGCGCGAATGAATCAGACCCGACCAATACTAATAACAGCGTCAGCGAGGACGCCACAGTATTGCCCAATCCTAACGCGGCGCCCACAGTAACCGTCAGCAGTCCGGTAGATCAAACGATGTTTGTCGGACCAGCGAGCGTTACGATGAGCGCCACAGCCAGCGACAGTGATGGCAGCATCAGCGAAGTGGATTTTTATGGTGATGGCAATCTAATCGGCACCGGCACACTCTCCGGGTCTGTATACACTCTGACATGGAACAACGTGACGTTTGGACCCCACTCGATAATTGCCACAGCCACGGATAATTTGGGTAGAGCCACTATCTCGGACGCCGTACGCGTAATCGTAAATGGCTCCGCCGTTGTTAATATCACCAGCCCAACATGGTGGGGGGGAACTTTCAATAAACCGGCAAACGTTCCGATTACCGCCAGCGCGAGTTTGAGTGGTGGGACAATTAGTAGAGTAGATTTCTACGCAAATCAGATTTCCATTGGCACGGGCACAGTCAGCGGCACGGACCAATACAGCATCACATGGAACAGTCCGCCTGACGGCAATTACGCCTTGACGGCCGTCGCGACCGATAATACTGGCGTAACAACCACTTCGAGTCCAGTCAACATTCTCGTCAACGATCCACCGGTTGTTAGCCTCTTAAATCCGGCGAACGGCGCTCTGTTTAATGCGCCGGCAACCATTACTCTCACCGGCGACGCGAGCGATGGCGACGGCAGCATCCAGCAGGTTAGTTTTTACCGCAATGGATCGCTGATTGGCACGAGCCATACGGTGGGCGCCAACCAGTTTACTATTCCCTGGAGCAACGTGGCGGCAGGCAGTTATTCACTGACGGCTGTCGCGACCGATAACCTTGGAGCCACAAACACGTCTGCTCCTGTCAACATCGTCGTCAACGCGCCCCCTACCGTGAGTCTGACGAGTCCCGCGAACGGTGCAGTGTTCGCACCGCCCGCAAGTATGACCATGACAGCTACCGCCAGTGATAGTGATGGAAGCGTAAGCGGAGTTAGTTTCTATGCTAACGGGAATTTGATCGGCAGCGGTACGTTCACCGCGCCCAACCAGTACAGCTTCACATGGAACAATGTCGCAGCTGGCAGCTACAACCTTACGGCAAGAGCTACGGATGATCGCGGCGCGACGACGACTTCGAATTCGAGGAACATTAACGTTGATAATCCGCCGACGGTGAGCATTACGAGTCCAACTAACGGAGCCACGTTCGCAGCTCCAGCAAGCATCGCGATCAATACCAACGCTGCAGACAGCGACGGTTTTGTCAGCAAGGTTGAATTCTTTGAGAACTCAATCAAGATCGGTGAAACCAACACTACGCCATTTAATTTCACTTGGAGTAGTGTGGGTCCCGGTAATTACACCCTGACAACCGTAGCCACCGACAATTTGGGTGTTACCACGATTTCCGGGCCGGTCAACATTACAGTCTCTCCTTCAGCTCTATTTGTAACTGGATCGACAACGCTCAACGCCGCCGAGACTGCGGTAAAGACGCGATTGCAAAACCTGGGTTATGTAGTGACGGTCAAGGATGCCAAATCGTCGGCAAGCGGCGATGCCACCGGCCGCACCGTCGTAGTAATCTCATCGACCTCTACTTCAAACAATCTGAGCACCAAGTTCACCAACGTCACTGTTCCGGTGGTTATCTGGCAACCGCTGTCCTTTGCCGACATGGGAATGGTTGCGACGGGAAACAGTAATCGCGGAACGACAACCAGTCAGACGCAAGTGAAGATCATTTTACCTTCGCATACGCTAGCCGGAGGGTTGACCGGCACCCAGACCGTGGTAACCGCGTCGAACGCCTTCAGTTGGGGCAAGCCGAATGCGAATGCAGCAAGGGTAGCAACCTTGAACAGCGACGCGACGAAGATCATCATCTTCGGCTACACGCAAGGCGCATCAATGCCAGGACTCGTCGCACCGGCAAGGCGGGTGGGGTCTTTCATGAGTGACACGACTGCAGGCAGCTTCAACACTAATGGTTGGACACTGTTCGACGCGGCGATTGATTGGGCTACTGGAACCGGCCCATGAGGGACGACTGGATATGATCGCCGAGACTTTAATAAAACGGAGAGCAAGGCTAGTGCTAATGTAAGTATCCCTTCTTTAGGTCCACCCATAAGTAGAGACTTCGGGGATTTGGTTTAAGAGATATTCCCTGGGGGTCATGTCTCCCAGAGCGTCATGTGGCCGCTCTTCGTTGTACTCGGTGAGCCACATTTCGGTTTGTTCACGTACCTCGTTCAAAGTCTGAAACACGAACATGTCGAGCACCGCCTGGCGGTAGCTGCGATTGAATCTTTCAATGAAACCATTCTGCATCGGCTTCCCCGGTTTGATGAACTCGAGCATTACGTCGTGCTGCTCGGCCCATTCAGCCAACGCCAGAGCGATGAACTCCGGACCGTTGTCTGTTCTGAGCTTGAGGGGATAGCCGCGGACAGCGGCTATCCGTTCAAGCTCGCGCACCACGCGTTCGGCCGTCAGGCTGAAGTCCACCACGATCGCCAGTGCTTCACGATTGAAGTCGTCGACGACATTGAAGGTGCGAAAGCGACGACCGTCCCACAACGCATCGCTCATGAAGTCTGCTGACCAACATTCATTCATCGTGTGAGTTACCTGTAACGGCGCCGGATTACGTGTCGGCAACCGTCGCTTGCCCTTGCGTCGTTTGTTCAATTTCAGGCTGCAATACACCCGATGCACTCGCTTGTGATTCCAGCGCCGGCCCTGCCGCCGCAGCCGCTTGAACAGCTTCGGAAATCCTTCCTCCGGCCGCCGGTGCGCCAACTCCAACAACAGCTTGATGAGTTCATCGTCGCGGCTCGGTCGCCGTCGATAGCGATACACCGATCGTCCCAAGCTCACCGCCGCACAGGCCCGACGCTCGGTCAGTTTATGCTCGCGTCGCAACTCCCCCACCAGTTCGCGCTTGACCGCCGGCGTTACAGCTTTTTTGCGATCACATCTTTCAGCGCCCGGTTCTCCAGCAACAACTCGGCGGACATCTGTTTCAACCGCCGATTCTCGTCTTCCAGTTCACGCAGCCGCCGGATGTCAGCCGCTTCCATCCCGCCGTACTTTGTCTTCCACTTGTAATAAGTCGCATCGCTCACTTCGTGCTCGCGACAAACATCTCTTACCGTCCGTCCCGCTTCCACTGCTTTCAAGATCGCTATGATCTGGTTCTCACTGAATTTGCTCTTCTTCACTTTGGCCTCCTGGTGTCATACTCACCCGGAAACCTCTACTTTTCAATGGCCCTGTTTTTAGGGGTACTTACACTAATCCCGACTTAATGCTTGCCGTCAAATAAACCGAACAGTTAAGATGGCTTTTGAGTTAACTATTCCCACAGAAAGTAAACCACAAGGACATACTCAACCATGCCTAACATTTCGCAGCGTGTAACAGGCAGGACGGTCACCGCCATACTCGTTGGCCTTATTCTAGGAGTCCTCTCAGGTGGCTCCGTTGCTGGCGCTGGATATGGCGCCTTTGTTGCTCTGGGTTTCTGGTGCCTGGTCTGCCCACTCGTAGTCTGTTTGATGACTGACAAGGCAATCGTATTGATCGGATTTCTACCGAGTATCCTCACTTGGCCGGTAGCCACGATCGTGATGCGAATTCAGCATCCTGGTGCGAGCTTTCCTATCTCCGATACACTTATACCAACCGTTGTAATCGCCTTGTCATCATTGGTTGTTTCGGTACCCATTTACTTCATCCGAAGATACTGGATCAGGCGTGCAACGTAACTTAGGCCACCGACGAACCAGTAGCCGATCCATTTAATACCTGCTCCACTTGTAAATAGATTTCAGGCCTTGCTTGCGATGCGCGATCGCCCTTTGTATGCAGCGATTAATTGGGGCTTGCGAGTACTAGACCACAAAAATAGTGGATGGCCGGCTATGATCGCTGAGACTTTTTATGAATTCAAGCAGCAGAATGACGTTTTCAAGAAAACTTGAGTTCGCGAGCGGAATCATCACAGGCGCGCGCGGATTCTTACCACCGTTTTGAAAACATGGTGCTCATGCCTTTGAACTGTTTCGACTGGGTTTATTTGGGCTGTGGTGCCGAGAGTCGGCATCGATGGGATATTACCTATAGACACAAACAGATACTTAACGTAGAATCTAGACGCGCAGCTGTAAAGCATTGCATGGAAAGGACTTGGTGCCGAAGGGGGGACTCCACACGACCCCGCAACTCCTTATTTCCTTAGACTTATGCTCAGCGGCGATTCTTTCCGTCACAACCGAGTCACACTTTTCTGGGGTGACGTCTATGGAATCAGCGTTACCAAGTGAATCAATAATTAAACGCGAAGAGAATCGGATTAACCCGAACTATTTGGGCATAGTTTCCTAAGTTGTTTTTGCAGGCGCTCAAACTGTACATCTATCTTGGGTCGCTTCTTTGTTTCGAGCTGATCGTTCCGATCGTTCCCAAGCACAAGCGGCGGCCCTGTATCATCCTGTTTGATCGCGACTTGCGAACTGACTGCTTTGTCTCCGGAAAGATACGAAGGGCTTTCCGATAGGTTAATGTGGTTATTCCCGTTCTTAATCGGATCGAGGAAGGTTGCGTATCTCTTAAGCACTCGATAACCAAGAATTAGAATCGTTACCACTAACAAGACCGCTTCGAACGTGATCCAACTTTGATGAACCAACGGGGAAAGATTTCGAGTCACGAGATACCCGGTCAGACCTATGCTTATAATCGCCATGGAACCCCACCAGACCTCTCCTCCAGTCGGTCCCCAACCCTTCAGCTCAGAGAAGTCTTTACGCAGATGTTGTTTTAGTCCCCTACGGAAGCTCTTGTTGGGATCGCCAGCCCGACAGATCTTGCTGTATAACTCGGCGGCAAGCGCGCGATGCTCCTTGTTTTGACGGCCCCCGGTCAACAAAAGATGAATTCCAAGCAAGATCGGGAACGACCACGGTGAGAACATTGAAAATCCAAAGGCCAATCCTTGCGCAAGAGCCAGGGCCAGATCGATTCCCGGCCGATCAAGAGGCTTTTGCGGCATCGTCAGGATTTCCGTGCGGAATTTCAGATAGAAGCTGATGGTCAGAACTGCGAACGTTAAGGAAATCGAAACGTACTGTGCAATGAGCAAGAAAGCTATCAGTCGAGAAGTCTGTCCGGATGCACGATTCGCAATCAGGAATCCGAAAAGACAGGAAACCAAGAGACTTCCGAAGAATAATTCTGACACTTTACGGACCGGCGCGTCAGTAGCCTCTCTATATGCCTGAGACGGTAGAGTGAGTAGTTGTGTAGGGGCCATGTCCAGTCTCCAGAGGAAAAGAAATTACAACTGCTGGAAATTCCGAATTCGGAAGCGAGGGTCGAAAAGCCGTGACCGTCTCACTCAAAGAGTTTCGAGCTTAGACCTTACGCATTTCTTCGAGCATCTGGCGAATACTTTCTCGCATCAGAGTCGTCACCTTTTCGTATGTTTGTTCGCGGTCGATGTCGGCTGATGCGAGGTCATGCGCTTGAATTGGTTCGCCGAACCAGATCTTCGCTCTGGCTAAGCGAATGCGCGATGAGCCCCGCGGCCAAATACGATACGTCCCATCCAACGCCACCGGCACTATCGGCACATTCAACTCGGTTGCCAAAATCGCAGCGCCCTTCTTGAATGTCCCGAGTTGCCCATCGAACGATCTGCGACCCTCAGGGTATACATTGAGAATCTTCCCTTCACGGAGTGCTATGAAACCGACCCGCATTGCGCGCAGCAGGTGGACGTCTGGATCGACGGGGACAACGTTTATCAACCGCGCGAGCTGTGATTTCGCAAAGCCGGTGAAGTATCTGCTTGCGCCGACGTGAATAATGTGCGCGAGCGCGTCGAACGGAAGAGTCGAGCAGATCAGAAAAGGATCAATGTAGCTTTGGTGATTCGGACAGATTAGATAAGGAGGCTTTAGGCGTTTTAGAACAGCGCCGCCTTTTATTTCCATGCCCAGCAAAACTTTGGCGCCAAGATAGATTCCCCGCAGCAGCAGATAACCGAGGAAAACCGTTACGCTCCTACGATTCAAAAGGGGCTGGATCTCAGGAATATTTATCGCCGTGTCCTTCAGAATTTCTTCCCAGTGAGACTTGGAGGAATTGGAAAAGACTTTGGAAGTCTTGCGAGAACCAACGGGACCGCTTTCCTCATTTATCTTTTGGCCCGACAATTCCACTAGGTCGCCCACCGTGAGAATTGATGTGGTTTCCTCCGGCTCAAACTGAATTCCGAGCAACTGCTCGACATTCGTAATGCACTCGATGCGGGCCAGCGAATCGAGCCTGAGATCAATTTCCATGTTCATGAGCGGGTGAAGAATCATCGTGTCCGGCGAGTGCTTAGAGATGATCTCCGTTACGATGTTCCCAGCCTTTGAATTCATCAAATTCTGATCTGTGGGACTCAGCATCCGGCCACTTCCATTCGGTCGGCTGAAGCGAGATGTATCAGTAGTCTCCAACTCTAGTCGCAACTCGTGCCGGCGTATCTTGCGCGTTGTCGTACGAGGCAACGGTTCGGTGCGAACGACAAAGTTATGCACGCGTTGATATTCAGGCAGTTCACGGCCCAGGTCTTCCAATTCCCAAGGAATCCATTCACCAGGATTTGTGATGTGCTGACTCTTCAGAAACTCGAAGTCTGGAACTACAACAGCGCAGAGGGCCTCCGCAGCACTGAACCTGCTGGTTGTATCTCGCTTGCCAAGGACACAAATTTCGTTGATTAAAGGCGAGCGTTCGTAATGTGCTTCAACATCCTCTGGAAAAACATTCTTGCCGGAAGGAAGGATGATCACGTCCTTCTTTCGCCCAACGATATAGAGATGTCCTTTATGATCGAAACGGCCCAGATCGCCGGAGCGAAACCAGCGATCATCTGTGAAGGCCTCAAGATTGGCTTCCCGATTGCGATAGTAGCCGGGGGTGACGATTGGTCCGCGGATTAGCACTTCGCCAACACCTGCTTTGTCCGGCTCATTTATTTTGACCTCGACACCGTCGAGTGGGGTACCGACGGATCCGATTGTGTTGTCTTCGAAGCGCGTTGCAGTCACGGCCCCTGAAGTTTCAGTTAGACCGTAGCCCTGCAGGATCGTAAAACCGAGGCAATGAAAATCCTGGGCGACTTTTTTGTCAAAGGTTGCTCCGCCAGAGACGGCCAGCCGCAGTTTGCCCCCGAATGCGCGGTGAACTGGTCTGAATAGAATGGCACCCGCGTTAAGATGGGCATAGTCTCGAAAGAGCCCGTTAGCCAACAGCATCGTCTTAACTGCCCAGCGCACTGGGGCCGGCTTACTGCTAATGGCGCCGAAGACTCTTGTGTGAAATAGGTACCAGAGTCGAGGCACCCTCGTTAGGGCCGTCGCGCCGCAGTTCTTAAGACCCTCTTCGATCTCGGCGCTTCCGAACTGATTGAGATATACCACCCGTGCTCCGAATGTGGCGGCCAGCCATAGGTTGACGACTTGGGAGTAAGCATGAAACAGCGGCAGGACACTAAGCACCACTTCCTGATCAGTGACCTTCATCACCTTTTCAACAGCATCGATTTCGGCCTGAATGTTTCCATGCGTAAGCGGTACCGCTTTGGGTTGAGCGGTGGTGCCGGACGTGTACATCAGCAGCGCCAGATCTTTCGGACCGGCCGGTGTTGGAGCAGTGGCAAATTCTTGAGAAACTGCGTTGTTGACCCAATCATTGAAGCAAGCATCATTTGACTCTTTGCCGTCGGCAAGCGGCTGTAACAGCACTGCCGGTATGGCGCGCCCCAGTTGCGCACAGGCGGCGCGGAACTTGCCCAAAAAGGATGGAGAAACAAATGCAAGTTTTGTTTCAGAGTCAATCAGAAAAGCAGCCAAGGTGCTGATCGTCGCTGCCGGGTCGAGAGGCGTTACTACGGATCCTCGAAATAAGATTCCAAGATAAGCGATCGCCCAGTGGGGATGGTTCTCGCCTATGATCGCTACGCGATCGCCAAACGCAATTCCCTCCTGACCGAGGCGATACGCAACGCTGCGAATCTGCTCCAACATTGATTCGAACGTTATGTCCTCGGAGCAGTTTGGGTCGAGCATGGTCATCGCCACCTTATGTGGACGCATGGCCGCGGCGGCGACGATTCGTTGGCAGAAGCTTAGTCCGGCTTGTTGCATGCGAATAATGTCTTTGTATTCAGATCGAGACTGGCAGCGAATCGAGCCCGCGGACAATTAGGCTCTTACGCCAGCGTATTGATTCCGGCGGTCCGGCGAGTCGCAAGTCCGGAAAGCGACGAAACAATGCTCTTAATGCGATCTGCCCGTCCAGGCGCGCGAGCGGTGCTCCGAGACAAAAGTGAACCCCGTGACCCAACGCCAAATGCTTATTCGGTGCGCGTGTAAGATCCAAAGTATCGGGGGCAGTGAACTGGGATTCGTCACGGTTTGCAGATCCCAGTACGGCGAACAGAGCGTCGCCATGCGAGATCCTAACCGAGTTAATGATCATGTCTTCGCGCGCAAACCGCTGCGTAGCGACATCGAGTGGGCTGGTGAAACGCAATAACTCTTCGATTGCCGACTCAGTCATGCCTGGATCCTGTTCGAAGCGTTTTCGTTCCGGAGGGTTCTGCATCAATACCAGTGCGCCGACACCAATCAGGTTTACTGTTGTTTCGTATCCGGCAATGAGAAGAAAAAAAATCGTCGCGACCAGTTCCTGTTCGCTGAGCTTGTCACCTGACTCCTCCGCTTGGATCAATGAAGTGATCAGGTCAATCCCAGGCTTATCACGGCGGCGTTTGATAAGGCTGCGAATCTGACGCGCAAGCAGTCTTTGGTCGGGAACGGCGCGCAAGACGCCCAGAACAGTAGACGGGGAAAGGCTGCTTCGCGATCGGGCGTGAAACAGCGCGCGATCCTCCGAAGGAATTCCCAGCAGCTCCCCCATTATTGTCAGCGGTAATGGCAAGGCGTATTCGCGCATCAGATCAAAGCTACCGGCGACTTCCGAGCTATTCAGCAACTCGTCACAAGTATGCTGAATCCGCTCGCGCCACCGTTCTATTAGACTCGGCGTGAAGGCTTGGTGCACCAATCTTCGCAAGCGAGCGTGATCCGCATCGTCTTTATTCAGCATGTGATGAGTAATTGAACCACCGGCGAAGTGAATCCAATGCGTAACCTGCGGCAAGTCCTTAACCGCTCGTTGATCTTTCAGCAAATTAGAGACATCGTCGTAACGGGTTATCAGCCAAGCGGGCCTGCCCAAGAATCGAGTGCGGCAGACAGGAGCTTCCGCGCGGAGGCGCGCATAGAATGGATATGGATCGGCCTTGAATCGTGGCCGGGCGAGATCGGGAATTCTGACGCGATGGTTGTGACTCATTGAATGAAAAGATGCATCATGAATCTAATGGTTCCCAGGTTAACTTCGCTCCTGATCGAGGAGCGCGCAGCAGCGTAAGTCCCCTTAACAAAGTGCTCTTGTGCAGAAACAGCCGCGCGAGCCTAGGATGCGAATACACCCGTCGCGCGATCATGTGTCGTCGCCGCATCATTGAGCCGATAGAACTGCGGCGAACTAGTTGTTCATAGGTCGAAAAGGAAGCGTCCTGTTTGCGAAGAGCATCGACTGCCGACTGCGCCGCTATGATTCCCAACTCCAAAGCTGAACTGATTCCTTCGCCAAAAAGAGGGTCAGCGCCCGCGGCGTCCCCGACAAACAACACTCGATGCTGACTGCAAGCAGCGTTTGGAACATAGCGAAGAATTGGGTGTGCTTTCGCCCCGAAGGAATTCAGATCCAATCCGATCGTTGTCAGCCAGGACGCGAAGGCGTTTTTCATGTATGCACTGTCTCCGTCGCCGGTCGATGCTCCAAATATCCCGACGCTCCGCAGCAAAGCGCCGTCGTTTACTGCTGGAAACACCCAGCAGTACCCAGGTACGCCGCGGTTTAGCAGGCTCAGGTCAATGACAGCCATATGGTTCATAAGATTCGGAATCGAAATGTCCGCCAATGGAACGTGTAACTCCATGGCGACCATTACGCGTCCAAGCCTGCTCAAACCGAGTTTTGTACGCACAGTGCTATTGGCGCCGTCAGCCGCAACCAGAATTTTCGCTCGGTATTCGTGGTGGGACGTTTGCACAATCACCTCGTCACGCGTGGGTTTCGAGCTCACGACTGCCTCTCCTTCATGGACGGTAAAACCGCGCGCGCGCACCGCTCGCAAAAGAAGGTGATCAAACTGCTCTCGCCTTACGACGCGAAATTGGCTCAGTTTTTCGAATGTGAGATAGCCGGTAGGAAGGACGAAGCTCGTTTTGTGTACCGGAATTGTGGGCAAATCCAGGTCGACGCCGAGGTGTGCCAGCGCTGAGTCGGCATCGGCGCTCAGGCCTCCGGCGCAGAGTTTTGGACGCGGGAATACTGCCTTATCAATAATCAAGACCCTTCCCACAAGATTCGGATCGAGGTTTGACAGCTCAAGCGCACACGCACAGCCGGACGGCCCTGCTCCAATTATGATGATGTCGTAGTCAGACATTTGAGCCAGCGGCTTGCGTTGTACTTACGAAACTGGAAAGTGCGGGCTTAAAACCGGGTTGAAACTTGTCGAGAGACAGACGAAACCAAAATGTGTAGCGCTCAGGATGCTTTTCAATGTCGATCTTCAGAGCTGCCCAATTCATCCACTTCCACTCTGCCACCTCGTTATTATTAGGAATCGGCATCCCGTCGAAGCTGCCAACCATGACGTGATCAAATTCATGTTCGATCAGACCGTCTTCGAGCTTCGTGCGGTATACAAAATCGAAGAGTCGCTCGAGCTTCGAATCAAACCCCATTTCCTCGCTAAGCCTTCGCCGCGAGGCCTGCTCAATTGTTTCTCCTGGGCGAGGATGCCCACAGCACGTGTTCGACCAGAGGCCTCGCGAGTGGTATTTTGTTGTCGTCCTTCTTTGCAACAACAGATCACCCGTCGAGTTAAAAACAAAAACCGAGAATGCTCGATGCAGTGCTCCGTTTAGATGAGCTCTAATCTTCTCTTCCACGCCGATGAACTCGTCGCGCTCATTAACCAACACGACATGTTCCGGGGTGGTTTTTCGGCTGTCGTTCGAGTTCGTTGGCAATAGGATTTCCAGGACCTCACTTCGGCTAAGTTTGCTCTCACCTTTTTCAAGCGTCTCTAAAGTTGCGTAAGCAAGTGCCTGAGGACCACGGCAGAATTCGTAAGCAGGGCCGGCCGGGAATCCAGCGACGAAGTCGTCTCCTCGCAAAAGATTGCTCCGCGCATAACGAAGAAAATCCGCCACATTCCAGCCATGTGGAAAGAAGTCGACACCGCGAGCCAGGTCTTCTGAACGATTTCGAAGAATGTTGACTGCTTGCAGACCTCGTCCGTATCCGATGGCGTCGCCTTTGCGGCTCGAAGTTCCGTCATACCATTTCCATAAGTCTGAGAGGAGTACTCCGACAGCTCCCGCAACACTGAACGTGTAGCGATCAAGATCGCGCTTAGTCGATATCAGCCAATTGTTATTGACCCAGTAGGCCATGCGGCGCGCCATTGTTGATGTGGTCTGATGAATCGCGGGTGCGATCACCTCAGGCGACAGCGCAAGCCACTCTTCAAGGCGATTTGTTACCTCGGGAAGGACCTCAGCGTAGGGCTCGAAGATCTCGTCGAAAGAGCGTGTGGCTTGATCCGCTCGTCGCTCGATTTCAGCGCTGACGTTTTCGAGCAGGTTCACCCTGGTGGCTCTGTTTAGTTCAGGATGATCTTCGATTTCATCGATAGCCCGCAATGAGAGGTATGAAGACATGACTGCTTCTTTGATTCGAGGTGGTAGGCGCACAATCGATACATAAAACGTTCGACTCGTCTCTTGAAGTATCTCAGTCGGATTCTTTTCCAGATCCATGGGGCCTCCGAAGAAGTGCGCAAGGCAATCATCTAACCTTGACTTCCACGGCAAGTTCTAATTTTGAACGGTGAGGCACAGTGGGTTGCCCAACTGGAGTTAGAGGTTAGCGCTGAGCCTCGCCTAGAGTTTCGCAGCCAGAATTGTACAGATAATTAGGAATTATCAGGGCTCTCGGTAATAGCGACTGGGCTCACGAAATTCTCATGTCACCATACCTCTTTCTTGAGTTGGCGCTAATTGTCTTCCTATTGGGATTTGGGTGGGAGCAGTGGAGCCTGCGAGAAATTTTTTCGCGTTGGTTTTGGCTTACTGCATTGGGCTTGGCGTGTTTTTGGTTTGTGATCGATCAGGCGGCGGTTCGATTGGGTCTCTGGGCTTTCCCACGCGACGGAAATTCGAGCCCACAAGTGCTGTCGTTGCCGGTTGAAGAGTACTTGATGTTCTACCTCCACACAGTCATCTGTTTCATTTTTGTCAGACACCATTCGGAGGACGAGTGATGTCTCCTATCTCGGCGTACACCTTCTATAATCTTGTGCTTGCCGTTGTGATACTGACGATCGGTTACGGGATAGCAGGCCTCAAAGATCGAAGACGAGTGATGTTTCTCTCGGCCCGAATCGCATTGCTGATAACGTTGCTCTTGTATCCGTGGGATTTTTTTGCGATCCGGTTGGGAGTTTGGACCTATCCAAAAAATCCAGGACTAACGATTTACGGTGTTCCGTTTAATGATTCGCTTTTTATTTGGCTTTGCTCTTTTCTTGCGTGTGTTGTTTTGCTTAAGGTCGATCGGTGGAGCACCAGTAACCAAACCAATACCGAGCGCTACAAAGCAGTTGAAGAGAACGGGAATAATGAGTGCTAACCGTCTTCTGGCGGAGACTTTCCATTCATCGACAGATTCGCTTCGGCTGTCGACATCTACGTTCGAACCAAGCTCGCCTTCAATCACCACCGCCAAGGGTTCGTGCACCTTTGTCAGCGGATATTTGATCTCGAGCCCGGTGGGAATCAATGCCACCCCCTTGTTGACGTTATCCCCCGCCTGTTCTTCATTAAGGGAACTCCATACTTTGGCCGGCGGGTGTGCCATTTCAACCAAATAATCAGAATTACCTCCGTCGGGATCGGCGATGAACACGAAACCAGGTTTGGCGGATATACCGCCAGCCGTTTGAGTCTCTGTTCTTAACTCGCTGATGAAGGCCGGGCGGTCAAAGCCGATCGCAACCCAACCGCCCGAGTACATGGTCGCTGCCACGACCGCGGCGGGGGCCAGGATATGAGACAAGGCCTTGAACTTATCGATCTGGGGCAGCCGCCTTACCTTGTTTAGGATGAGGGTCCCGCAGGCTATGGCGGCTCCAACCAGGATCGGTTGGACAAGATTTTCAATCATGACGGAACCTCTTCCAGAGAGTTAGGGCCACTGAAACGAAAGCAACGGTCAAACATAGAATCACCCCCACACGTACCGTCCGGACAGAATCCAGCGTAGGGCACTTACAGTATCCTGGTGACGATTGAAAATACCTCAGCCAGATTATTGACCCGAACAAAAGAATCACCGACAAGAGGTATGGCGGAAGCCGCGAGACCTTTCCGGCGGTCCCGATTAGGAGTCCTGTGATTAAGGCATACCCACCCATCAGTATGTTTCCGACGATCCAAGGATTCTTGAATTCGTATTGGTTTGATAGATACAACCCCCCGAACACCGACAACGCGATCGCGACAAGCACAGTCATCATGAGTTGATAAAATCGTGCCTCCTCCGGCATGGGCTCAACCTGAATTCGTCGGGATCTTTTCATTACTTTTCGCGCCCAGATAAGAGCGACGTGCACGCTAGCCAAGGTTGAGCCATTAAATGACGACAAGAAACTCGCTATCAAAGCCACTGCGAAAACAACAAAGATCCCCTTGTTGTAGGATGAGTCGGGTAGCTTAAAGCCTTTGAAGTCGTGCGGGTCATTACAGCATGGCTTGAATGTGTACTTCGCACTGGCGCTAATGGCAACCGGAAGGAGAACCAAATAAGGAAGCAATCCTACAGCTACAAGAGTCAACGCACGCGTGAAACCCGGGTGCTCACGCGCCTTCTGGTCTTTGCTTACCTGGTAGATCCTTTTCCATGTGTCTGGGCTAGATAAGAGAAGTCCAAGCGCCATGACGGTCGCAATCATGACGTGCCACAGGTATAAGCCGTGGGTTGAGCCTGCGAACGGTATTTCCCACAAGCCCGGTCTCGGCTTGAGTGACCTGGCTGTCCAACCTATCTGTGAGTGATGTACCAGAAGGTACGCGCTAACTGCGACCGCTGTGAGGCAAACAACGATAAGTTGAATCCGGTCTGTTCGGAATAGCGCGACATATCCGCCGAGCAGCACGTAAAAGTATCCGAGGATTGCAACGCCGATCGCCAGCAGAGTAGCTTGTTCAGAGCTTAGCCCGAGTCCGGCTTTTCCTAGCTCGCGCAGGATCAAGAGTTCAGATGTCGCGAACAGGCATTGGATACCTGAAATTGCAAAAGCAAACACTGTCCCGTCAATTATGTTGTCCGGCAAGATGGCAATTAGAAAATCTTCGAAAACCGGTTCCTCCGTTTCTACTTTCTTTACTTTCTTTAAGGTTCGGACTATCCACTGATGAACGATGAAAAGGCCTAGAACTGTGCCAAGTGCCAGGCCGAGCAGTGCCGGCAGACCGAGCATTATTGCAATGCCAAGATATGCGCCAAACAAGCCAGTCAATGAGAAGACGGTGCTTGTTTGGGCAAGCCATGGCAACGGTAGGTTGTTCTCAACGTTTAGAGGCTCCGCTGGCAGCGGTTGTCTCGTCTTCCAGTAATAGACAAGGAACAACGAGTAGGCTAGGTAGCCCAATAGCACCGTTAGTAACAAAGCCGACATTCTTCTTTACCCTGTGTCAGATGAGCTGAGAGTTCATCCTTACCATGGTCAGACGGAGCACCGCTTGGAGCAGCCCGCAAAAACCATTGAATAATTCCTAATTATCCAAAGGGCATGAAAGCTAGAGTGATGCCCTCGGCTCGAATGCGGCTATTATTATTACCCCAAATTAGGATTGCGACAATAGCCAAGAGAGTTGTGGCCGGTACGCAATTTATTAGGATTCTGCTCGACGTTTTGGGCCAGAGCGAATTCGGACCGCCTTGAATCCTTGCGCTCGTCTAATTAAACTCGCCGCGGTTTACCTATCCACAGAGACGCTCTACCAAGCTTTCTAAAATCTCGAACAGTCCGCCGCGGACTGGTCGCGGGGGTGCACACTGATGTTACTGGAGCAAGCGATCGTAGATTTCTTCAATGGATACTTTTCAACTCATGAGCGAAGCCCGAAAACGAAAGTGGCCTACCACTCAGACCTTAACCAATTTGCGGCTTACGCGCAAAAGGGCTTTGTCCTTGGCTCGCTCGATTCGGAGTTCATCGAAAACTGGGCGGCAGCATTGCGGCTAAAGCGTTATTCGCCCGCCTCGATGAAACGCAAGATGGTTGTCCTTAAGGTTTTCTGCTCTTACTGGGTCAGGAAGGGGACTCTTTCTGAATCACCCTTCTGGAGGGTCAAGCTGAGTTTCGGAAGAGTAAACCAACTTCCACGTGCCCTGAGTGAATTGGAAATACGAGGGCTCTTGGATCAAGCTAAACAAAGCCAATCCGCATCGCTCATTCCACGCAAGCGATCGATCCTCGCGAAGGGTAGAATGTCGGGGAGTTCGGTAAGAGCGTACCGGGCGTTGCGCAACTTGGCGCTAGTCGACTTGCTCTTTGCGACCGGCATGCGAGTGGGAGAGGTTTCCTCGCTAAATTTAGAAGACTTCTCGATCGCGGAAGCAGTCTTCCGCGTCAAGGGCAAAGGTGGTCGAGAACGATTGGCCTTTGTCGTAGATGACCAGACGATGCGAATTCAACGAGAGCACGTAGAATTGCGCTCTTACGTAGGTTCTGAAAGTCCGGCACTATTTCTGAATTCCTCAGGAAAGCGGCTCTCGACGCAAGGCATTGCTAACATCATTAGTCAGTTCCGAGAGGATGCGGGAATTAAGAGACACATTACGCCACACATGCTCCGCCATACGGTAGCCACTTTGTTACTGCGCAACGGTGCGGACATAAGAATCGTGCAGGAGTTCCTGGGCCATGCTTCGATCGCGACGACCCAACGGTACACACACGTTACTAAAGATCATCTCATCCAGGTCTTGCGAGAGCGCCATCCATCGTTGGCGATTAGAACCGCAGCGTGAGCGAAAAGATTTGTTCTTAAGCCGGTAGTGGCCATGCGGAAACGCGGCCGGTTAGGGAGACTGCCATGCAACCGTGGCCGGACAACGGATTTGTGTCCGTTGTCTCGTTTAAACTTCATTCATTGTGGACGCGAGATTTACACAGCGCAGAATCGGTGGGAATGGAGCACTTGTATCTCGCTTTTGCCGACACACCATAGTCACAAAAAGCGCTCTTGCCAACTCGTTACCTGCTCTCCGTAACCTATTGAAAACATTGGTGCCCGGGGGGGGGCGAACCCGCACCCTCTTACGAGGAACGGATTTTAAGAACGTTGCAGAGGGTACCATGTAGTCTGACGAAACGATATGAGCCAGTATTTATGCGCCTAGCGGTCGTCAAAGGATAACTTCGGCTGGCTACATATCAACACGTAAGGCCCCCATCTTGGCCCCATCTTCTTAGTCGGATACGCAAACCGCTTTGTACAAATCCCCTGAAAACCGCCGACTCTTAGTGCAGCCACACGCCTTTTTGTACAAGTTTCACAGAGCGTCCGTATCAGACTCTTCCGTCCGCAAATCTGTGTAATTGATCCATTCGTATACTAAGTTCATACTTCACGAAGGGCAATCATCGGGTTCACTTTCGTCGCGCGCCGCGCCGGGAGATAGCTAGCCAGCGCGGCCACTCCAAGTAAAAGCAGAGGCACGA
>WNFP01000942.1_pt1 | contig 22708 bp, 20 predicted proteins | sample 5400201 | NCBI WGS metagenome assembly WNFP01 (sample SAMN13153355, study PRJNA577476) | soil metagenome | isolation source: 115 cm saprolite under Madrone tree | place: USA:California | collected 2016-06-14
GCTGGGCGAGCCGATCGCGGGAATCGCGGATGTTCTTCTGTTTCATTCTATTGTATGAAACACAACTGCGACCTTTGCGTCAACACATTTTTACATTTTTCTCTTTTGCGGGCACTCAGAAACTGGGGGAGGGCAAGGGGCCGCTTCGGCAGATGCTCAGCTCCGCCAGGCTCTAGTGCTCATGCGCGTCGAAATCCTGGGTGTCGATTCAGGTGGCGATGCCGAGCGAGAGGCAAACAGAGCTATGCGCGACATTGTGCTCGCCGATACCACGCAGACGCCGCCGCTTGGCTCGCGCACTTTTCGGTTCTTGCATGCACCGACGTTGCGGCAGCGCAGTAAGGATCACGCGTAACATTCATCCAGGCCAAGCAGGTCCTACTTCTTGCAGGATAGTCACAATAGTTTCAGTTATTGCGGCTTGCCGGCAATGAGGACGGGTTTTTGCGCTCGTGTCGGAGCCCTTTGCACGCGAGTTGAAGTCACACTCGCCAGGATCGTTACCGGTCGCTGAATCGAATCTCGAAGAATTTCCCGGCAACCAAAAGGGGATCTGGAGGCCAGTTGACCGGTGTGTTCTGACTCAATGTCGATTGGCCTCAGTAAGCGCGAGCACGGCGTAAGCCGTGGCCGCGTCGTTCATAAAGAGAGCGGTGCTTGGAGTCATGTGGTGTTCTATGTTCTTGTTTAGGGAGTAGGACTGCCAGAAGCCTTCCGACTTGTTTTGATTACCGGCCAGCCACGCGATCCCCAGCTTCAGCTGAGTATTGTCTCGAGGGATCCCCGCCTGTTGTAGCGCATACGTGATCAGCCCGGTTGCATATCCGTCGCTCTTCGCTTCCTGCGGGGTGCCATCATTTCGTTTCCAGGACCCAGACAGTGACGATAGGCTCCAGCCGCCGTCGGCCTGCTGCTTACCCAACAGTTCAGTGATGATCGCCCTTTGCTTTTCCGGTTCGAGGAGTCCGGGGACTTTCGCGGAAGCCCACAAGAGGACAGCACGATTGATGGTGGTCTGGGCTGCGCATTCGCGGTTCAGGTATTCGCGCAACATCTTGAGGTTATCTTGGATTTCAGGCCGCGCGCGATAACTCCCCGGGGGAGTGCCCGCCGCGACTGCGGCAAGAGTAGCTCCATAGTAATCTGAATCGTCCGCTTCCCACGGCTCATTGGCGAAGCGCAGCCACAGCCACGCGCCCTTTTTATTTCCCGTGGTTTGCTGCTCGGCCCACATGTTATCCAACGCGGCGCGCGTGTCGTTGCTGAGTTGGCCGCTCTGCTCGTCATTGCTGGCCAGGATCAGGGCATTGAGAACGGATTCCGTCCCGCGAGACTCGACAGTCTTGTACACGCCGCGATCCGCGTCGCTGTAGAAAGGCGCAACTTCTTTCCAAAGGCGTACGCGCTTGATGACATTGTCCAGAAGCCTGCGTTCGTTCGCGGAAGGGGCTGCCTCGGCGAGCGATTTACGAAGAGCAGGCCGCGAGAGCGCGTAAGGTACCGCTGTGTGACACGACACGCAGAAGGTTTCGTGATCGCGCGCGGCCTTTGGCCATTCCATCCACCAGGCTGCCCTTTGATCGAGGTAAGCGGCGGCAGCCTGCTGGTCCCAGGAGCTGGCGATCCTTGTTTCAGGCTGATCGAGGCGATTCGCCCTCGCCTTTGGATCTCTGGAGCCGGCGGCTCTAGTTTCCATGTGCCAACAGACAACTATGATTCCCGCTACGAAGCACGCCGCAAGGGCACCTATTCGCTGCACAGTCGCATTCATGGGGATTGTCTCCCTTTACGTCCAATTCGAAAATGGATCGCACCCACACGAACCGGGCGCGGGAAATATCAATCCAATGTGAAGAGGTTACCACGAACGCCGCTTGTCGACTGTGAGAGCAACAGTCCGATGACACGAAGTGAGCAGAGCTAGCCAGGCAGGCTCCTGGGCCGACCTCCGCGACAAAATCAAAGTCATGTGCTGTAACAAAGGGGGAAATTGCACGTGCCTGTCGGGCTCTTTCAAGAACTGCTGAAACCCTCACCACTACCAGCAGGCTGCTCATGTCCACGGAATGCCGGAATGATTTATTACCTCAAGCGTCGGTGGCATACAGTTTCTGCAGAGCTTCCTTTCGCGGAACGGATAGCGCGGAAAATCTACTGATTCTGTGGGTTTCTGACCTATTCGCTTACAAGCCCTTCATTTTTGTGTAGGCCGCAATGACCTTGATTCGTTGCGCCTCGACCTGGAAGAAGCGGTCCAATTAGCACCTAGCCAGACGCACCTCGGCGGGCGGCCGCCATCAACCACTTAACCAGCGGAGACAGGGACGCGGGTGTGGCGCGCTCGTCGGTCTCGACGGTGTGGTTTCTGCCATCTTTTTCAATGCTGATTTTGTACTGGAACTGGTCGGCTCCGCCGGAGCGTGAAACTTCCGGCAAATTGAAAAAATTTGCCGCATCCACCCACGCGGTCACTTGGGTCGCTTCTTCGGCGGACAGATTCTCCGTATTAATCTCGCACGCGGTGCGAATTCCCGCAAAACCGCCGGTACGCTGGAAGGCGATGTGCATCTCGACGAGAGCCTCTCGGGCTCCTGCGCCTCAATTCTATCGCTTAGGTGCCAATAAACGTGCGGCATATGAACACACCTACCGGAGTGCTCCGCACATGCCGCACGTATACGGTGTTCTGCTTTGTTCTAGCGGGTCGCGCCCACTGTCTTGGTGATCGAAGGTGCGCTCGCAGGTCTTATTCCCACTCTCGTCCAGGAGTCAATTACCGCCTTCTGCTCATTACTGTTCTGTCCGAAAAGGTCGCCGGCGGCGCTTGCCGTCCCATCCGCTGCGGCCTGGAAGTCGGACTTCGGACTCAGCCTCTTCGTCAGCGTCTCGTACCAGATCTTACCGGTCTTCTCCCAGGCGTTGCCCCCGATGGACGTCGCCGCCAGGTAGAATGCGTAATTCGGAATTCCGGAGTTGATGTGAACGCCGCCGTTGTCCTCGGTTGTGTCGAGATAGTTGGCCATGTTCTTCGGCTGCGGGTCCTTGCCAATCTGCGGATCGTTGTAGGCCGATCCCGGATCTTTCATCGAGCGTAGCGCCACTCCGGTCACTGCCGTCGTGAAGAGGCCCGCGCCGATCAGCCAGTCGGCCTGATCCACGGATTGCCCGAGCACCCATTGCTTCACCATCGTGCCGAAGACGTCGGACATCGACTCGTTCAGTGCGCCGGACTGGCCCGCGTATTCAAGCCCCGCGGTGTTTTGCGTGACGCCGTGGGTGAGCTCGTGACCGATTACATCCAGGTCCAGCGTGAAACGATTGAAGAGCTCGCCATCCCCGTCTCCATAAATCATCTGGCGCCCGTCCCAGAAAGCGTTGTCGTACTGCTGGCTGTAATGCACGGTAGAATCCAGTCGCAATCCGTTGTTGTCCACGGAATTGCGCCCGAATATCTGTTTGTAGAAATCGTATGTGTTTCCCGAATACTTGTAGGCTTCCGTGACGGCGACATCATTCGTTTCCGCGTCGCCCTCCCCGCGGACAAAGGTTCCGGGCAGGCGTTCGCTCGTTTGCGCGTCATAGATCGTACGTCGTAGCGTTCCCGTCGGAACCGCCCCGAGCATCGTTCCTAGGATAGAGCGCCGCCCTCGCGCGTGTTCCGTCAGCGCTATTGTCCGTAAGGCGCGCTGCCGGTGGCGGTTAGATTCAGTCATCTTGGTCAGGATATGGGGTGGAAGTATGGTGCAAATGTACTGTGGCGATTTACACATTCTAATGACCCTCCATTCTTTGGACATCTTCCCGGCGCAGGGACAAATTGACCAGCCGGTCATTTGGAAGGGTAGTGCCAGGGGAGGCCTGAACGTATCACCACACTTTGTTTAATTCAAGGCAATTAGAGGCAACCCTGTTACATTCTGATCGCCTGGGCAGCCCCCTCCGTTTCGTCTTCTTGAGCGAGGCGGATGCCCACTCCCTCTGCGGCCCCTCGGCCGAACCAGCACGCCCAGCGATTCGAAAGACGCGCCCCCGTTAAACCCTATGGCAAACATTCTCCAGCAGTGCGCAAGAAGATGCTGTCCGTTGTGCTTGTGGGTTGGCCTACTGTTCGTGGCTATCGCCCCCAAGGTGTTTAGGCACTATCAGATAGGCGTTCTTACTCTTTGGGTTTTATATGGTTAGGGGATTGCTTCATTTCATGGCTAGATTTGTTTTCAAGTGTATTTAAAGTTCCCGGACTGGAGAGACACCATGGCTGAAGCTTCCTACACCACACGGCGCGTCAATCCGCGCTTCTCGTTTTTCGCGGATGCCGAAGTTACCCTGCTCGACGGAACGTGGGTTCGCGGACAGCTTAGCGAATTGAGCTCGGGTGGTTGCTATATCGATACACTCGAAGCCATTCCCATCCGTACGAGATTACGTCTCTGCATCCGCGATGGCATGAGCACATGCGAAATCCATGGCAAAGTGATCTACGTGCATTCTGGCGGCGGCTTCGGAATTTTCGGCATGGGCGTGCTGTTTGAAGAGATGGATGCCGAGCAGCACTCCGCGATCGACGCGTGGCTGCGCAGACTGGCGGCGTATCCTGGGGACGTTTCGGGAAAGAATTCCTTCTCTCAAATCAGGCTAAGTCCTGCATGAAAAGCATGAACAGAGAATAGCGACTGATGCCGCTCTCGAATCTTCTGGTCCGATTCAGCACTATCGTCAACTAGGCAATCACTGACAGCAAGGCGACCGCTTTAACTCATCGGCAACGACAAGCAACCTGCCACGAAGCACTTTAGTGTTTTCCCCGCTCTGCTTTGCAAGCACGGGCCGGGGATTCGCTTCCCCCCACGTCCACCATAATCGGCCCTAGGTGAATGGCGTCGGCGGCAGTAGCCTGCGGCGCTATTCGCACTGGCAACAGAAATCAACTGCCGCCAGATGTGCGGTAACCGAATACGCCCGCCATGCGTAGTAACATCGAGAGATTATGCTGCCAACAGGTAATGGTTCCGCCGTTTGCGCCAAGCGCGTTTCGCGGCACTATCAGATGGGTACTGCGCTGATTCGAGCCGTGGATGACGTCACGCTCGAGGTCCCAGCCGGGGAATTCCTGGCGCTGCTCGGAAGCTCCGGCTCGGGGAAGTCCACCCTCTTAAACCTCATGGCGGGTCTGGATCGCCCCACCTCCGGCGCCATCTTCGCGCAGGGCCGTAATCTTTCCGAGATGAACCCGCTCGAGCTGGCGCGCTATCGCAGCCGCACCGTCGGTATGGTTTTTCAGTCTTTCAACCTCCTGCCGCGCATGACCCTTGAGGAGAACGTCGAACTGCCCTTGCGTCTCGCCGAAGTGGATCGCGGTGAGCGCGCAGGGCGCGTGCGGGAGGCTCTTGAGCACGTGCGTCTGGAAACGCGTTTGACACATCGCCCGAGTGAGCTTTCCGGTGGGGAACAGCAACGGGCCGCGCTGGCGCGGGCGCTGGTGAATCGCCCTGCCCTGTTGCTGGCCGACGAGCCAACCGGCAATCTCGACAGCGCCACCGGTGAATCCATCATGGTCTTATTGCGTAAAATCCAGCGATCACTCGGAATGACCATCGTGCTGGTCACGCACGAACGTCATCTGGCTGAAAAATTTGCCGATCGCATCGCCTCTGTTGCCGACGGCAAATTGGTGAGCGACGGAGTGCAATCGTGAAAGCCAGCGACCTCGGCGAACTCGCTCTCCGCAATCTGCGCGAAGCCATCTTGCGCAACTCACTGACGACGCTAGGAGTCGCCGTCGGCGTAGCCTCACTGGTCGCCATGCTTTCGCTTGGCGTCGGCCTGCAAGAGCTGGCCTCAAAGCGCCTGGCCAATTCCGGTTTGTTTGATACGGTGCTCGTTACGTTGCGTCGCAACCTGCGTGATTTCAGCCGCCCCACTAGGGAAAAATCCGCGTCCCCGCAAAAAGAGCGATCTCTCGACGAAGACGCCCGCAAGGAAATGGAACGCTTGCCGAATGTCATCGAAGTTTATCCGCAGATTCGCTTCCCCACGGAAGTGCGTTACGCGGGCAATCCCTATTCCACGGTCGTGGCGGGCGTGCCTGCTTCCGCCCGTGGGAATGGCGCCTACGATGGCATGCAGGGCAGCTTTTTTTCGCGTCCTGCCGCCGATGAGGCCATTCTGCAGATCGAGTTTGCGAAGGATTTATCTGATCAGCCTTCCACGCTGATCGGCAAGGAGCTCGTGGTGCGCTACGTCGAGCGCCAGCCGCTCGCGCCCCAACCTGTACCGGCAGATCCGCAGCGCGCTGGAAATGTCGACCGCTCCGCGGTTACGTCTCCCCATGACAGTGCCAGCGAAGGCTTTTCCATTGTTCCTCGGGAGAAGAAACTCCGCATTGTCGGCATTGTCGAGACCGAACCGGCCGCCGGGTTTGCCGGTTACGGTAACGGCCGCTTGTTCATCCCGCTTGAGGTTGCGTCGGCGCTGCGGGCGGCACAAGTGAATGATTTGAGGGATGCCGTGCGCACATCGAACGGCAAACCAAGCTATGCGAACCTAACCGTTCGCGCCAAGAGCCCCTCCCAGGTGGAAGCGATTGAAACCTCCATCAAGAACATGGGCTTCTCCACCTTTTCCTTGCTCGACGCCACCCGCAATTTACGCCTCTTTTTCACCATCTTCGATCTTCTCCTCGCCATCTTCGGTAGTTTGGCGCTCACCGTCGCCACCATCGGTATTATCAACACTCTGGTAATGGCCATTCTTGAGCGCCGGCGCGAAATCGGAATCCTCAAGGCGCTCGGCGCCGCCGATCGGGACGTGAAACAGCTCTTCTTCGTCGAAGCCGGGGTCATGGGTCTGCTGGGTGGGGTCTGCGGCGTGGGTATCGGCTGGCTTATCGGCAAGGCCGTGACCTGGGGGACCAATCTCTATCTACAGCGCCAGAATTTGCCCCCCGCCCATGTGTTCTCCGTTCCGTGGTGGCTGGTCCTGTGTGCGATTGCCTTCGCCATCCTCGTGAGCCTCGCCGCCGGGCTTTATCCCGCAACGCGCGCCGCGCGTCTCAACCCCGTCGAGGCCTTGCGGTATGAATAGTTCCCGGCTGTTTCGAGGGGCTGTGCTATTTTTGGGTTACCTCGCCTTGCATCACCCCGTTTTCGCGACCGGCCGGGCAGAATGTCTTTCCGCAGCTAGCAAAATACTAGGTCATCCCGTCGCTTACTGCGTGCTCCTGCCACCTAGCTACGACGCGGAAAAGACGCGCCGGTATCCCATCCTCTATCTTCTCCACGGCCTAGGTGACAACGAGCAAATGCTCATCCATTCCGGCGGTTTCAATCTCGTCGAGGACCTTTGGGAGCGCCATCAGCTCGGTGATTTGCTAATCGTCACACCGGATGGAGGTTCCAGCTTCTACATAAATTCCCGCGACGGCCACCGTCGTTATGAGGATTTCTTTCTCCGAGAATTCTTGCCGCAGATCGAAAAACGCTATCGCACCAGGGCCGGGCGCGCCTCTCGCGGCATAGCCGGAATTTCCATGGGCGGATACGGCGCGATGCATCTGGCCTTCCTTCATCCGGAGCTCTTCGTCTCCCTGGGCGCCCACAGCGCGGCCCTGCTCGAGAAAATTCCCACAGTCGCAGTCAGCGATGCCCGCCAGCTTGCCAGGTCGCGGATTCTCGGTGACGTCTTTGGTTCTCCGCTCGACCCCGTCTTCTGGAAACACAACGACCCCCTGACCATCGCGCACACCGCGAGTCTCGTCGGATTGCAGATCTACTTTGATTGCGGCTCCGAAGACGATTTTGGTTTCGACGCCGGTGCCGTGGCTCTGGACAAAACGCTTGACTCGCGCCACATTCCCCACGAGTTTCACCTCTACCCCGGGGGTCACAATTGGGTCTACGTGGCGGAACATCTGCCTGCTCTGCTCCAATTTCATTTCCGCGTATTCGAATCGGCCTCACGTCGGCGCAATTCGTCGCAATAGTTTTCCTGATGGTGTCTCGTCCACATTCTGCGTGCGGAGGACGCGATACCGGTTGCCTCTCTGAGAAACAGTTGTCCTAGCCAAAATTCACAATGCCTTAGGAATGAATAGCATGCGCAGCCGCCGGTAGGATTGTTAGGAGAAAGGGATTCAGGGGGTTGTGTCGCCATTCTTGGAAGGGCAAGGATAAGGCCTGGGCCATTAGCATGAAAACGGCGACCGCAGGAAAATCTGGCAGTGCTTCGCTCGAAGAAAGACATTGGCTCCAGCCTCACTCTGACCCACAAACACAAAACTAGATAGAAATCTTTCCGGTTGAGAAGGTGTGGCTGCCGCATGTATCGTTTACGTTTCCGGAGGAACAAAAACTTGAGAACGACCTCGCTCGCTCTTCTAGTTGCATGTCTCAGTACCCCAGTGTTCGCGCAGAAACACCCGCCGAAGCAGACCCCTGATTCCGGCCAGAAGCAGGCAGAGACTGCCGGGGCGCAGACCGCTGACACTCAGAGAGAGAAAGAAGAGGGCGAGGACGAGAACCCGTGGAAAGGTCTGCAGTATCGCCTGGTCGGCCCATTTCGTGGCGGGCGCGTGGTCGCGGTGTCAGGCGTCGTCGGACAGGATAACGTTTATTACTTTGGCTCGACCGCCGGCGGCGTGTGGAAGACGACTGATGGCGGCCTCAACTGGAAACCAATTTTCGACAAGACGAAGGATGCATCGCCGGCGATCGGGGCGATAGCGGTTTCCGAATCTGACCCCAATGTCGTTTATGTCGGCACTGGAGAGGCGTGCATTCGCGGCAACATCGTCGGTGGAAACGGTGTTCACAAGTCGATCGACGCTGGGAAGACCTGGAAGTTTGTTGGGCTTGCCGACACGCATGCCATCGGGCGCCTCGCCGTGCACCCCAAGAATCCTGACATCGCCTTTGTCGCGGCGCTCGGACATCCCTTTGCCGATAACGATGAGCGCGGCATCTTCCGCACGCAGGATGGCGGCAAGACCTGGCAGAAGGTGCTTTATAAGGATGCCAAGACCGGGGCCATCGATGTGGTGTTCGATCCCAGCAACTCCAATGTCCTGTTCGCTGCATTGTGGCAAGCTCGGCGGACCCCGTGGAGTTTGGATAGCGGCGGCGCAGGAAGCGGCCTTTATCGTTCCCGCGACGGCGGAACAACCTGGAAAGAACTCAAAGGCCACGGACTCCCCGAGGGTATTCTGGGCCGCATCGGAGTCACGGTCTCCAGCGCAAACTTCAACCGCGTTTGGGCGGTCATCGAGGCAGAGAAGGGCGGAATTTATCGCTCGGACGACGGCGGCGATTCCTGGCACTTGACCACCGACGACCACCGTTTTCGCCAGCGGGCCTGGTACTACTCGCACATTTTTGCCGATCCAAAGTCGGAAGATACGGTGTACATCCTGAACACTGCAGCGTATCGATCCAATGACGGAGGCAAGACTTTTAGCCGAATCCGCGCGCCGCACGGAGATAATCACGCGCTGTGGATCGATCCCACGAATCCCAAGCGTCTCGCGAATGGCAACGATGGCGGCGCCACTATTTCCACCGACGGCGGCGATTCCTGGACCAGCGTGTATAACCAGCCCACCGCGCAGTTTTACCATGTCATTACCGACAACCGGTTCCCGTATTACATCTACGGCGCCCAACAGGACAACTCCACTGTGGCCATCGCCAGTGCGAGCCCGAAAGGAGGGATTGATCGCCCTGACTGGTATGACGTGGGTGGCGGCGAAAGTGGCTACATCGCACCCGACCCGACGGACCCCGAGATCGTGTATGCCGGCTCTTACGGTGGCGAGATCACCCGCTACGATCATCGCACCGGCGAAGAGCAGGCCATCAACCCCTGGCCGGTGAACCCGATCGGCTGGTCCGCGGGCGACGTCAAACACCGCTTCCAATGGACCGAGCCCATCGCTTTTTCACCGCACGACCCCAAGACGATGTACTTCGCGGGCGAAGTGCTGTTCAAGACCACCGACAGCGGCATGAGCTGGACGATCATCAGTCCCGATCTGACGCGCAACGACAAGTCAAAACAGGTGTCCTCAGGCGGCCCCATCACCAAAGACAACACCGGTGTCGAGGTTTATGACACGATCTTCTCGGTCGTGGAATCGCCCGTACAGAAGGCTCTGATTTGGGCAGGAACCGATGACGGATTGGTTCAACTCACGCGCGATGGTGGCGAGCATTGGGAGAACGTCACCCCGAAGGCCATGCCGGATTGGGGCACGGTGAGCATGATCGAGGCTTCTTCGCGTGAAGCAGGCACCGCTTATCTCGCCGTCGAACGCCACAAGTTGGATGACTTTGCACCCTACGTGTTCAAGACCACAGATTTTGGCAAGACCTGGACCAAACTAGTCACCGGGCTTCCGCCGAACGATTTTGTCCATGCCGTCAGGGTCGATCCCCGGCGTCCAAGTTTGCTTTTCGCCGGAACCGAACAGGGGGTGTACGTTTCTTTCGATGATGGCGCGCACTGGCAGCCGCTTCAACTGAATCTTCCGGCGGCCCCGGTAAACGACCTGGTGATTAAGAACACTGATCTGGTGGTGGCCACGCACGGACGCAGCTTCTGGGTGCTGGATGACATTGCTCCGCTTGAGCAATACGAAGATTCGATTCCGCAGCAGGAGGCTCACCTGTTCACGCCCACCTCAGCGAATCATACGGTCTTCCGGGGTTCGTTTTTTGCCCCCAGCGGCAATGTTGGAAAGAATCCGCCGGCAGGAGCCGTCATTAATTATTGGTTAAAAGCTTCGCTCAAGAAGCCAGAGCAGGCGAAACCGCAGGCTTCTGGTGGTGGTTCTGAGGGCGCACCGGCAAAAACTGAAGCCACCCCGTCGACTTCCTCTGAAGCCAAGAAGACTGATACCGAAGAAGCCCCAAAGATCACTATGGAGATACTGAATTCCTCGGGAAGGGTCATCCGCAAATATCCTAAGAAGGAAGAGCCAGCCAGCGACGAGGAGGAAGATTTCTTCAGCCGCGACCGCAATGCGGGCGGACTGCCCGCCGACACGGGCCTGAACCGCTTCGTCTGGGACCTGCGCTACGAGGCAGCGACGAAGGTGCCACACGCGCCACTCTGGGGCGGCAACACTGACGGTCCAGAAGCGCTGCCGGGCGCCTATCAGGTACGGCTGACGGTGCTAGGCAAGAGTTACACTGCGTCGCTGGAGATCAAAGCTGATCCGCGGTTGAAGATCGGTCAGCAGGATCTGGCCAAGCAATTCGATCTGCTTCTCAAGATCCGTGACAAGGTCACGGAAACGGACGATACCATCATCCAAATTCGCGATCTTCGCGAGCAGATCCATACGATTAACAAGCGCCTGAAGAGCGACGCTCGCGCCAAGGCCATTGCCGATGCCGGCAAGACGCTCGATACCGAGATGACGGAGGTGGAAGAAGCGCTTATCCAGACCAAGGCCAAGAGCGGTCAGGATGTGCTCAATTTCCCGGTTCGTTTGAACAACCACCTGGTTGCCTTGAGTGGTGTCGTGGGGAGTGCGGATTCGGCCCCCACGAAGCAGTCCTACGAGGTGTTCGACATGCTCAGCAAAGCGGTGGATGAACAACTGGCGAAATGGAAGGCCATTGTCTCGACCGCCGTAGCGGCCTACAACAACCTGGTGAAACAACAAGAGGTTCCCGCACTGATGGTGACGCAGCCCGAGGCAGGAAAATAACCAAGCCACGGCTCCTCAATCTCTCGAATGGCCCGGCATGCCTACTCGTCCCTAGCCGCGTGTGGTGCCTGCGATGGGGGTCCGGAATGCGCAATTCTCGCCGGATGGAAGATGGGTAGCCTACGCCACGAATGAAACAGGAACTTGGGAGGTGTTTGTATCGCCGTTTCCCAACGCAAACAGCAAATGGCAAGTGTCTAGGAGCGGTGGCGAGCAGCCGAAGTGGCGGCGGGACGGCAAGGAATTATTCTACCTCTCCGGCGAAGGGAAAATGATGTCCGTAAGCGTAAAGACGGGAAGCAACTTCGAAGCAGGAACACCCGTGGCGCTGTTTCAGACACACACACGACAGCCGATTTCCTCCATGGACCTGTTTTCGTATGATTTGACCGTCGATGGCCAGAGATTTCTAATCAACGCAAGAGTGGATGAGCCGAGTCCGGCGCCGTTGTCGATCATTTTGAATTGGGCCTCTGAAATAGAGAAGTAAGCCGGTCGTGCGCTTGGCCAACCGCAGGAACAACCGACCCTACCGAAAATGCTATCCGGCGCGAAGGCTTTTGAACGGCAGGGTTTGCACTTCTAGTTAGCGGCGCTTGAGAGCCTCGAGTTCCTCGAGGGTGCGCGGCCAGTCCGATCGCAAAAGCCGAGACAAACCGCGATCCGCAAGAACTTTTCCACCAGTTTGGCATCGAGCACAGTAGTTCGTTTCGTTGTCCGCGTAGCGAATCCGCTGAATCCTTTCTCCACACCTCAAGCAAGGCTCTCCATAGCGTCCGTGAACCGCCATTTCCTTGCGAAAGGCGGTCACCTTTTCGGGAAAGCCAGCCTCCGCTTCCGCGCGCAGCCGGTCGATCCACAGCTCGAGGGTATGGCGCGTCGCAGCGAACAGTCTTTCCCATTCGTGCGGCTCCAGCTTGTGCGTGAGGGCGATAGGCGACAGTTGTGCTGCGTGCAAGATTTCATCCGAATACGCGTTGCCAATCCCACTGACCAGGCGCGGATCGGTAAGAGCTCTCTTGAGCGTGCGGTTTTCGGCCCTGAGTGCGTCGCGAAACGAGCAAAGATCACTCTTGAAGATTTCGATTCCTCCTGGGTCGACGGAATGCAAGCCGTCTTCGCCAGTTAGCACACTCAACGATGCGCGGTGCTTTGTGCCTGCTTCGGTAAGCACGAGAGAGCCGCTGGGAAAATCGAAGGCTGCTAGACTCCGGCGGCCCACCAGCATTGCCTTGGGGTGCCGCCAGTGCAAACGGCCAGCAATCATCAGGTGCAGCACCAGCCAGAGATCGCCTTGCACTCCAATCGCGATTCGCTTGCCGATTCGCCGAAGTTCGCGGACGACGCGGCCCTCCACATTCGTTACTGGGGGTTGCGCCGTTCGAAGCAGAAAAGGGCTTGCCAGTCGCACTCGTTCGACCGGCTGCGCGAGGATGCGCGGTTCGAGTGCAGTGATGTAGGCGGCGATATCGGGCAGTTCCGGCATGCCTATCAGCTTGCAGGCCGCACCTGTGCTTTTGCAACCTAACTCTTGAATTACCGGTTTCTGGCAGAACCGCGGCAGAGTGGGAAATCGACGAAGGCCCGCCGGACTTCCGCATTGCCGACTCGTCAGCCAGACGTTGGTCTTAAACGTTCCCGCTGCACTTCGAGCGCTCCCCAAAGACCTTTATCTCACTCCGGACATTCAATTTTCGACGAACGACATTAACCTGGACAGCGCCTGATCCCACTTCTCGGAAACGAAATCGAGGTATTCCTTAATTCCTTCCATCGGCTGGGGATCGAATTCGAATCGGCTCTCGCGACCCGCACGAACGTTGTGCACAATTCCTACACTTTCCAGCACTCGAAGATGTTTGGTGATCGCCTGCCGGGTCAGCTTCGAACCCTCCGTTAGCTCAGAGATCGAATGAGGCCGCCCGCCACAAAGTTTTGCAACCAGCGACAGCCGCGTCTCGTCGCCCAGCGCTGCAAATACGGGTGCACGGGCCCGCCGTTTGTTTGCCGTGCTGCTACGACGTGGGTGCGACATGGTTCTCGATGTTCTTCATCTGCTCGGTCCAACCACCATCATTACTGCGGAATACTTCGAGGCGTCGGTCGCCGGGGATTTTGTCGAAGCCGGACTCCGTGAGCAGGAGCAGTGTGCCGCTCGAGGTCTTCTCCAGCCTGAATTCGACGAGGGTGGACGGCTCCTTCGAATAATCTGTTTTGGAATCTCCGGAATAATGGGGCCAGGTGAAGGAAAAGAGCCGTTCGGGCTCCATTTTTTGCACCACGGCCTCCCATTTGACGTGCTCGTAGCCGGGATAGGTAATCTGGCCGAGCGAAATCTGACCCGGTACGAACGGGCCATCCAGTCTCACGCGAAACCATTCGCCGAACTCCCGGTGATCCGTCAGCGCACGCCAGACACGCGAAACTGGGGCCTTGAGTTCAATGCGTTTCTCAATACGAATATCCATCTTAAGCAACCTCCAGGTTGCAGATTAGCGCGGCACGACCGGAAGCGCAACCTTTTTGTTGCTCTTTCTCGTAGTACTCCCCGATTTCTCGAAGCGGCCCAGCATGGCTGGGGATCCTCAGCAGACTATGTCTGCATGACGGGTGCCCGGACGCCGCATCCTAGTGTAGTGTCGCATAAATGTCTTTACTTATAGTCACGAGCATGCCATGATCTCTACCGTTGAGAATCGCCGAAGCCATCACGCTCACCCCCGACGAACGAACCGTGCTGGACAAATGGGCGGCGGGGCGAAGCTTCCCGATGCGCCTGGTTCAACGGGCCCAGATTATTCGAAAGGCTGCCGAGGGAGTGTTGAGCCAAGATATCGCTCGGCTGCTGAGAATATCGCGGCCCACCGTGCAGCTGTGGCGACAGCGTTTTCTGGCGCTTCGGCTGTCGGGACTGGAAAAGGACGCGCCTCGCCCCGGACGTATTCCCCGGATTTCTCATCGCAAAGTCCAGGCGGTTATCCAGGCCACTCTGCACAAGACGCCGGCCAATGCGACTCACTGGAGCGCCCGAAGCATGGCCGAAGCCCAAGGTCTGAGCAAAGACACGATTCATCGCATCTGGAAGCGCCACAATCTGAAACCTCATTTGGTCGAGACGTTCAAGCTCAGTCGCGACAAGCGGTTCGTCGAGAAACTCCACGACGTCGTGGGCCTGTACCTGAATCCTCCCGACAAGGCCCTGGTGCTTTGCGTGGACGAGAAAAGTCAGATTCAGGCCCTGGACAGGACTCAACCCCTGCTGCCTCTGCGCCCGGGAATCCCGGCTCGCCAGACGCACGACTACAAACGCAACGGCACGACCACACTGTTTGCCGCGCTCAGCATGCTCGACGGCAGCGTGATCGGCGACTGCATGCCGCGCCACCGGCACCAGGAATTCATCCGCTTCCTGCAGCTCATCAACGTCAGCACACCGCTCGATTTGGATCTCCATCTGATCGTCGACAACTATGGAACTCACAAGCATCCCCGCGTCCAATCCTGGCTAAAACGTCACCCACGGTTTCATCTGCACTTTATTCCAACGTCGAGTTCCTGGCTCAATATGGTGGAGCGTTGGTTCCGGGAGATCACCGACAAACGTATTCGCCGGGGCTCGTTCAAAAACGTTCCGGAGTTGATCAAGGCGATCGACCAATACATTGGCACTCACAACCAGAACCCCAAAGTCTTTATATGGAGCGCCTCCGTTGAAACAATCATGAGTAAAATCGCCAAATGTAAAGAAGCGTTGGAGACACCACACTAGTACGGATTGCTGGCATCCGGAATGCATGGTGTGGGCTGCTCGGTTATTTGCCGAGATTCCCCACTTATCAGAGATCCTCCGCCGCTCTGCCAAACGCTGGAGCGCAGGATAAAGCGCGCCGTGCTCCACCAGCAGTTCTTCTTGCGACGTCTGCTGGATGGCCCGGGCGATTCCAGAGTGCCCTGCGGCAGTTCTGGCCGTTCTCTGGCTTCCCCGGGAGACATATAACCTGAGTATGGAATATTTGGGTAAGATGTCAACCCAACAACAGCGGGGCACCACCAGCGGCGCTGGGAGGGCCGGAATCGAAATCACCGCAGCGTAGCGCTTTCATCGATTCGCTTGCCAGAGCCACGGCGCTGTTTAGCTGCTACCCAAGAAGTGACTCACTTGGAAGCCGATGGCAGTGGATGCGTTCCACGCTGGGCCATCGGTCCCTGGACCACCATCTGCTTATCGTCTTGACCGAGCGTTTGCCTGTAAACCTCCACCGTCTACCCGTTCAATCACAAGACGAAATCTCGACTGCCGCCAGAGGTCACCACATGAATAACTCGTTGTCCTTGGTTCTGTTTCAGTTGAATCTCGGTGATGTCCAACCAGAGGAATTTGTGGGCGCCCACGCCAACAATGTTTCTGAGGGTAGGTAGCCCTCCATCGTCCACCACGTCGAAGCTAACCGCTTCCTTAAAACGAATGGGAGTCCCGCCGATTTCTGTCTTGGTCTCTTGCCCATTGGTAATCTGCACCTGGGTGCCCGTCTTTGTGATCGTCTGAGCGGCGGTAAGAAGCGCAGCCAGTGGACCCTGGACGGCTACATTCGACTCCAGCAGCGCCTGGCTGACGAGTGCGCCGGAAGTGTTGATGTTATCTCCTAACGTGCGGAAGATCTGCATCCCTAAACTTACGGAATCTGCGCCCGAAGACTGCGCTTCAGCAATAATACGTTTGATGTCCTCGACAGTTAGCGTGGTGCTTGCATTTGCTCCGACTGGCAGTCCTGCGTCGGTCGGCCCTGATTCGGATGGCGACATGAATTATCTCCTTTCGAAGCGATCAGCTGGGATTCGCAATTGGCTGGCCCAAAATCGTTGAGTGCAGTACTTAGAGTGCTGCTCATGGCTTTTTTCGCGAGGCTTGATGGTCGATCGAACTACGATAAACTTGTTGAGCGTGTGGAGCCAGAAGGGAGCGCCAAATGATACTGCACCGGCGCTGATAAACCATCCCATTGGGACACCAGCACGAAGATGCTCCACCATAGCAGGCCGTACCAGCCAGAGGCATCCCAACCGATCGGCAATCCCAAGCGCTCCAGGTCGCGTGCGCCCCCGGGTCAAGTTCTCGCCGACTTTATTCCGCAAACAAGTCAATGTGTCCTGCATCCCTGTTAGCATCCGACCCTCATGCCGCCGCCAGCAGTGCGTCTCGCTGAGGTTTGCGCAACCAAAGATCGTTCACAATAGTTACGCAATTGGCGTCCATGGCGGCAATGACAGACCCAGGGCGAAAACGATCAACTGCGAACGACCCTCGTACCACTCGGGCCAAGCTGGAGTTGTTTGGCAGTGCGATTCCCATGACTGCCAAAGCCAAGTCTCGCGAAGGAATGTAGGACGGCCGAGTCGACTGGCCCCTGCTGGGTTCGGACTGGACTTTGAACCGACCGCTGATCATGCCGTGATTATAAACTTGTTTTACCAAGCGGGAGATATCTGGATCCTTCAGCAGTTCGCGGAGGCCTCGGTCGAGATCCGCCACGCGGTTGTTCAGCGCCCGCTCAACTTGCTTGCCGATCGTCCAGCAGACAAGACCCAGCGGGAGATAGGTAGAAATCATCCTCACGGCTACTTCCACAATCTCTCCGCATCAAGCATCAGATCCTGCGCCGTTCCAAAAAACTCGGGAAGAGCGGTTTCGATTGTGTTCTGCACACGGATGCACTGGCAGCGCCGACAACCTTACAATTCCGGAAAGGAATTGACGCGCGCAGACCGAACAGTGGCGCTGCGAAAATTTCTGATCTCCAATCAGAATAGGCCCTCGGCAGGAGCAACCATCATTCGGATGCCTCAATAATTTACACCTCAATAATTTACACTCAATAATTTACAGTTGACATCTTAGCTCTATGGTTCTATAAGTGCGCTACTTCAGGACTTGGCCTCAGTGAGATTTCGGGCTTCCGATTCGTCTAGGATCGTCACTGCGGGGCCGGATGTTTCCTTTTTTCGAGCTTGCCGGTCGTCGTGATTTGGTGCGATTCTTTGGCGCGAGATCACGCAGAACCGGCGGAGCGACGTGGGGTTATATGGCTCAGTATGATTTCGAATTGGCTCTAGCGCGGGAGCTGCTTTCTTCGGGAATCACTGACTTCGATTTGGACTTGCATCCCGCGCCCGAGAAGTTGCAGCTGGCGGCAGCTGCGGGCACCAAGCTCGGAATCCCTTTTCCTCCGGGGCTCGCTCCTGTTCCTCAGCGGATCAATCCTGCACCGAACCCATCCGCGAGCCAAAGCCCTTATATTGCTGGGGCAGCATCGCCGGATTGTAGCTGGAGTGTATGAGCGACAGCCGAGTTCCAACGGAAGTCGAGTTAGTCTTTGAAGTGATGCCTTGCAACGCGCTTCGCGTGGCCCAGGAACCAGGCCAACAACCACACCCCTGTTCCTATTTCCGAAGTTGGGGTACCTATCACAGCTATGACTATGAAACCTCCGGACCTCCCCTGCAGCGCGGAATTCTGCAAAAAAGCCAATACTTGGGGCGAGCGCCTCTGATCCCTGAGTTGCTGAGCGGTTGCCGGAAAGCGCCATTGATGGCCGTGGGCATCAACCCCAACCTGCCCGGCTGGTGGCCCAACACTCAAAACTCCATCAACCCGATGTTTGACGATTTCAAACAATATGCGCACTACTTTCGCTATCGCGAAGTCGCCAAGCTGCAACTTCCGCAGGCCGACTATACGGCCTTCGGCGGAGGTCCGCAAGACGCTCCCCCGGGGTCGAAACTGGAACTTGCCGTCCCCAAGGACGACCATGGAATGCGAACGATTCGCGTGGAATTGCAGGATCAGAAAATGTATCAGGCCTACCAGTCGCTACTTGAGGAAGTGGCTGTGGCATTGAGTCTGCCCACCGACCACAAGCTCACGATTGGGGAAGACCTCTCCTACGGCAACATGATCGCCTGTCCTTCGGCGAAGTGGAGTACCAGAGCCGATCCCAGCAACCCGAGCCTACCTCCGATGACTCTGGCACAGCAGGCTGGCATCGTGGAGGAATGTTTTCACACTCGGCAGTATTTCCTCAGGCAACTATTCCAAAGCTTGCCCACACTGCTTCTGGTGTTTAGCCAGAGTACCGCGAATGCCTTCATTGGAGCTCTCCAGGGGCGCTTTTCGGCTGGCCATCCCAACGTGAATGATCCCGTCACGGCGTTGCTTGATCGCGACATCCGGCTTAAGTACGGCGATCTTCCGAACGGTACGGAGCTCGATGCGGAGGTCATTTTCGCGCCCCATCCGACGGGAGATCCGGCGAGCTGGGCGACCGCCAAGCCGAGGGTTATCCAAAAGCTTAAGGCGAGTGCCCAAGCGGGACGTTTCCAATACAATCCGGCTACAAAACACTTAACCCGTCCCGGCGGATCTTGCTCGTTTTGTACCATGCTGGAGATTGGGCCTTGCGACTATCTGGAGGAAATCAAGTCCCTGCCCGTCCCTCTACAGCTCACGGGGATAAGTGTTCCCACTCCGGCGGTGGACAAGCCGGTGCAGAACGAATTACTGAAGGAGTTCATTAGGACGACCCACCCTGTGCCTGACGCGTGGGCCGCTGGCGATGACGGCTCTCATCACGACTCGGCCAAGAACGGCTAGTAGCTCCAGAACGCTTCTCAGGCGCTCGCCCGTAGCCAACCGTTCCTCCTGCTTGCTGGAGGTGCTTCTCTCTCCATCACGCCATAGCGTTGGGGCTTATTGGTGCAGGCGCACTGCAGTCTGGTGGCAGCTCCGCTTCGGGTTGGAGCAAACATAGGGTTCAACTATCTGATTGTCCGGCCCGATGCACGTTTGCGTGTAGACACACCAATACTGATGATCTGTGGTGGCGGGAACGCTCGGGTCGGGTGCAGCGGGCGTGAACTGTCCTTTCCAAGTAAGTGCCGGACAGAGATCGCTATGACTGCGATTGAATCGCTCCGCGTGCGTGAGCATCGGCCGTTTGTCCATAGTTCTAGGCCAGCGCAGGGTGCGAAGGTGGAACGTCGAACCCCGCAGCTTGTAGTATGGCTCGTTTCAGGGCAACCTTGGCAACCTGAATCTTGTATCCGTTCTGGCCTAGGCTCTTGGCTGGTTTCAAACCTGCCTCGCTCGCCGAGGCCGCAATACTCTCGTCCAAGGTTTGTCCCGTGAGCAGGTTTTCCGCTTCCCTCGAACGCCAAGGAGTTGGAGCTACATGTCCTAGGACGATCGAGGCTGCCGTCACTTTCTTGGCTATGGTCGTCAACGCAACCGTTGCAGTAGCCACTGGCCAATCAAATCCGTGCTTCTGACGAACTTCATAGTAGGCGGTTGCTGATCCGTCTGGCGGAGGCACATGCACGGAGGTCAGCAGTTCGTTGGGTTCTAGGTCGTGTTCGCGTTCCTGTTCCGAGCGCGGCGCACGGAAGAAACTCTCGAGTGCGATGGTCCGCGAATTCTTCGGCCCGGTGATCGTAACCGTCGCGCCCAAGGCAACCAACACCGGAGCGATTGTCGATGGACTCACAAAGTAGGCCGGCCCGCTATTCCCGAGGATGGCGTGATAGCGATTGTCGCCCTGTAGTACGAGAGACTTGCCGCTTGAATCGATAGCCAGGAGCCCGTAACCGTTACGGAAATACCAGCACCGTGGCCGCTGGCAAAGATTGCCGCCGATGGTGGCCATATTGCGGATCTGCGGACTGGCAGCATCGGCGATGGCCCTTGCCAGCGCTGGATACAACTGCAGCACACCAGCATCTCGCGCTATCTCGTCTAATCGAACAAGGCAGCCAGCCTGAAGTCCGGCTTTCTGATCCACAACGAGGGTGTTCAATGCGGCGATCTTCTTGATGTTTAGTACGCGGGAGGGGGTGACGATATCGTCTTTCATCAAGGCGATCAGGTCAGTTCCGCCCGCGAGAATCTCGGTGCTTCCCCATTGATTTTCCAGCAGTGCGACTGCTGAATCTTGGTCTGCCGGACTCAGGAAGACGAACGGATTCATGACGGAACACCTAGCGCGGCAAGTACCCGGTCGGGAGTGAGAGGAAGCGACGGCACGCGGACGCCGATGGCATTCGCGACGGCATTCGAGATCGCGGCACCGGGCGAAATAACGGGCGGTTCGCCGCAGCCGACGATGCCGCGTTCATCGTATCCCTTCCCAGACATCAGATGAACTTCCAGCGTGCCGATGTCCCCGATCCCACATAGCCGATAGAACTCGACGTTCGGGTTAAGCATTCGTCCTAGGTTCTGATCCATTACCTTTTCCTCGAACAACGCATACCCTACGCCCATGATCATCGCGCCATAACATTGGCTCAAGGTTGTCTTGCGGTTGATGATCAACCCGCAGTCCTGGACGGCGACAAGCCTATTGATGCTGACAACTCCCGTTTCAACGTCGACGGAAACATCCGCCATTTGTACGCCGCCGACACCACTATCATTCAGCGCTCCGGCTCCGGGGTTCACGCCTCTTGCGCTGATGGGTAATGCGCCGATTGCGGCACACGCTTGCTTCCAGGTGACCGTCGACTGGCCATCAGTGACCTTACCACCTGCGGCTTTCAGCTTGGTGGGATCTGCATGCAGTGCTGGGGCGATCTTCGCGAACAGTGCCTGAAGGGCGTCTACCGCGGCACGCCGCGTCGCTGATCCCATTCCGCCGACCGTCCCGCTACCGCCCGAACCAGCTGAGGAAGATAGCGAACTGTCCCCAACTTGTATTTCGATGTCTCCCACTTGAAGCCCGAAAGTCTCGGCAGCGATGATTGCCATGACGGTTCGCGTTCCCGTACCGATGTCTTGCGTGCCCGCGGAAACAGCGACAGAGCCGTCCGGATTGATCGTCAAGCTGCAGGAAGCGGGATGGGCAGTGCCAGCCCAGGTGTGGAAGGAGAGCCCCAAACCCTGGCGGAGCGGCCCTGCGCTGCCTTTTCCACGCGGGTGCCACCGCTTCGCCCAATCCATGGCCTTCGCCGCTACAGAAAACTCTTCTTGGTAAATCTTGGCCCGCGGCCCTGTCAGCGCGATGTTTGCCAGCACAAGATCGAGCGGATCCATGCCGAGCTTAGCGGCAAGGTCTTCAAGCGCGCACATCGTCAGAAGGCAAGCCTGAGGCTGGCGCGGCGCTCGCATCGACCGGGCACTGCCAATGTTGTTGATAATGGTGGTGTGCTGTTTGCGCTGGTTTGGAACGTTGAACAAGTAAGGCACGGGAAAATCAGCGCCGCCCGTGACGCCGCCGGTGCTCCAGGTCTCGGACTCCCATCCTGTGAGATTGCCCTTTGCGTCCGCGCTGAGCTTTATCGTCCCGTATGCCGATGGCCGGCAACCGCCCGTTTCCTGTTCGGTTCGACGGTTGACGATCAACCGTACCGGGAGGCCTCCGGCAAGTTTGGAAAGCTGTGCAGCGGCTAAGCCCCAGCGGTCTGCCGCGAGTTTCGCACCGAAGCCGCCGCCTTCAAACTCGGCTCGGACACGAATTTTGGAAGCGGGCACTCCGAGTGCCTTGCTCATCTGTGTCACAATCCCCGATACCGATTGAGTGGAAATGTGCACATCCAATGCTCCTGAGCGCCAAGCAACAACGCTGCCGTGAGGTTCAAGGCAGCAGTGTGTGATTACTGGCATTGAGTAAGTTGCTTGCACCACGGCAGCTGCTTTGGCAAACGCGCCGTCAGGATCACCCTGCACCTCCGGTTTCATCGGCTGGGCAAAACCGTCAGGAGGGTGCGGACTTGCATCGAGTACGAGATGCGGCAATTCGCTGTACTGCACTTTCACGGCTTTAGCAGCCAGTTGTGCCGATAGTTCATCGACAGCCGCTACCGCCACAACGTCATCGCCTGCCCAGAAGATCTCCGTGCCGGGTTTCTGGATGACCGTGACGGCCTTACAGCCGGGGACTTTTTCAGCCGCGCTAGTGTCAATGCTGATGATCTTTGCATGCGCATAAGGACATCCCACGGTAACGGCATATAACA
>WNFP01007927.1_pt1 | contig 22701 bp, 15 predicted proteins | sample 5400201 | NCBI WGS metagenome assembly WNFP01 (sample SAMN13153355, study PRJNA577476) | soil metagenome | isolation source: 115 cm saprolite under Madrone tree | place: USA:California | collected 2016-06-14
GACGACGCGACCGCCGAACGGGCGACGCTCGCGGGCGCCGCGGTCGTCCGTCATGAGCGCAATCGCGGCAAAGGTGCCTCTTTGCTGACCGGCATGCGGTACCTTGCAGCGCGCGGGTTCACCCATGCGCTCTCGATGGACGCGGACGGCCAGCACCTCGGCGGCGAAATCCCGACGCTACTCGGCGCGGCGCGCGCAGAGCCCGCGGCGATCGTCATCGGCGTGCGGCAGATCGGCGCGCAGCAGGTCGCCACGGCGAATCTCTTCGGCAACCGTTTCGCCAATGCCGCGATTTGTATCGCGGCGGGAACGGCGGTCGGCGATACGCAGTCGGGATTTCGCGTCTACCCGCTCGCGACGGTGCTGAATCTCCCCGCCGACGGCGAACGATTCGAGTACGAGAGCACCGTCATCATTCGCGCGGCGCGCGCGGGCATCCCCGTCCGCTCGGTCGCGGTCGAGGTCTACTACCCGCCGATCGCCGAGAGGCGGAGCCACTACCGCAAGGTCGTGGACACACTCCGCATCATTCGCGCAGTGGCACCTCTGCTGCTTCGCCACTGAGGCGGCGTGACGGTATTTTTTCGGCGCCATGCGGATGCGTGGGGCACGAAAAACGGCGTCTTCGAGGGCGTGCGCCGTGGCATTCGTCTTGCTCCCTTGCCGGTCCACGGAGGAACTGACCGTGGAAAGACTCGCACCCGTGATTCGTGATCTCCGCAATCGTTTGAACCTCACCCAAGAGGAGTTCGCGCACGCCCTCGGCATCACCGTCAGCACGGTGAACCGCTGGGAGAAGGGCCACTCCGCGCCGAGCAAGCTCGCGCGTGCGTCGCTGGCGCGCTTTGCGGGACGCCGTGGCGTCGCGATGGAGAGCCTGGTCGATGATTCCGAGGGCGAGATGATGCACTCGCGCCCCGCGAACTAGCTCCACCCGCCTTGGCGGTGCGCGCGGACCATGGATGGCTCCGCGCGAGGCCGCCGCTCGATCACTCCCCGACCATTCATCGACGACGACGCGCGCGCGGCCGCGACGCCGCCGCGGCGGTCTGACGCGCGTCGACCTGCTTCCGCAAGCCGGCGACGCGGTGCTCGACCAGCTCGTCGGCGCGCGCCAACAGCTTCTCGTCGGTCGTATATTTTTCGATCATGAAGCTCAGGTCGCCGAGGTCGTGGATCAGCATCTGCACCGCTTGATCGCGCCAGCGGCGATCCTTCACGACCTGCAGGAGATCGACGACGACGTCTTCGAGCTCGGAGCTCTCGATGTCGAGCGCCATCGTGAGCGCGCGCTCGACGTCGACGCCGCGCCGTGCCTCCTTCGCGTACGCCGTCAACAGCGCCCGCAGCCGCGCGACCGTGGTGTCGTCGAACCACACCTTGCGATCGCCCGCCAGCGTCGGATCGCTCTCGAGCAGGCTCTCGACGAGCGCCAGCGCGCCGCAATGTCCGGCTTCGTGCCGCGCCATCGAAAACCAGAACCCGCGCAGGTCGTCGGTGTTCTTGAAGGTGCGGACGAGGATCGTGTAGAGCGCCATCGTCTTGCGCTCGAGCTCGATCGCGACGTCGAGGACCTCACGGATCGTCGCCCTGCGGCTCCGCGTCTTCATGGCGCGGGCATAACAAGCGGCTCCAGGTCTTGAAAGCGCTCGGCTTTCGTTCGGAGGCGACGGACGGTAGAGAACCCCGATGCGCGCTCACCGATGGCTGCGGGTCGTGTCGCTGCTCGCGCTGGCCTGTGCCGCATGCACGCGGACGCCGGCCCGCGATCCCGCCGTCGTCCAGGACGTCGTCGTCTACGTCGACAAGGTCAAGAAGTGGGAGCCCGTCGAGATCGAGGTCTTGAAGGCGATTCGCGACGTACGGCGCTCGCAGTACGTCGACGACGATTACGTGATCAGCACTCTCGGCGGCACGATGAGCGACGTCGAGCTGCATCTCGAGGAGATCGATCGTTTCCAACCGCGCACGGCGCGCGTCGGCGAGGTCCACGCCCGCTACACGAAGGCGTGGCACGATCTGCACGATTCCTTCGCGGCGATCATCGCCGCCATGGAGCGCAAGGACTACGTCGCGCTCGCCCGCGCCACCGAGGCGATGGGACACGCGCGCGACGATCTGGTGACGGTGGCGGCGGCGCTCAACCTCTTGATGAAGGACACCGGACTCAAGCCGGACGAAGGCGAGGAGGACGAACGCCCGCCGGGCGAGCGGCCGCTGCCGTCCTGACGGAAACGTCGATCGGCCGCGCTTTGACCGTCCGCTGTACGGCGGGTAGCGGTGGCGCATGGCAGCCGACCTGCTCGAGGAGGGGGCGCGGCTGATCAGCGAGGTCGGCGCGTGCTACAGCCGTGCTCGGCGCTACCGCGCGATCGCCGCCGAATGTGAGGAGCGCCTTCTCGGCCGCGCCCTCGCGATCGGCGGCGCGATGCGCGAGTGGGCGCGCGCCACCGTCGTCGACACCGCGGCGTGCGCGGCCGCGGTCGCCGAGCTGCGGCGGCTGATCGCGGATTGCAACGCCGCGATCGCGGCGGTTCGTGCGAGCGTCCCGTACAGAGATGCCGTCGCCGCGTGGGACGACGCGCGCTGGTCGGCGGTCGCGGCGCTCGCGCCGACGATCTTCGACGGTATCGAGCCGGTCGCGTCGGCGCGCGCGCTCCACTTTCCGGTTTCCGTCGTCGCGCCCCGCGGCGGCACGCACTTTCTCGCCCCGGCGACGGTCGCCGACCGCGTGCGCGGCCTATTGCAGGACGGTCTCCCTGCGGCCGATCCGACTCCCGAGCGCGGCGCCGACGAGAACCTGCGCGCGGTCGTCCTCGACGACGATCCCGGCGCCGTCGAGGCGCCGCTCACGCTCGTCGTCGCGCCCGACGACGTCCCGTGGCCGCGCTTTCGACTTGCGCCAGTCGGCGAGGTGTTCGTCTACGTCGCGCGCCTGCAGGTGCCGGCCCGTGTCCGCTGCGCGGCGCACGCCGCCGACGAGTGGTGGGCGATCCGTCCGGACGCCTACGAAGCGTACGTCGCCGAGCTCACCGGGGAGCTCGGCGCGCGCGGAATCGTCGACGTGCTACGCGGGTGAGCGCGCAGCCGATTCAGAGCGTGTCGCTGTCCGCGTCGGGGGCTTCGGGCTCGACCACCGGCGCCGGGGCAACGGCTGCCGGGGCGGCGGTCGGCTCGTAGACCATCTCGCGTGACGGAACGGCGCGCTCCTCGACCAGGTCTTGCCGGTACGCGGGCACCGCGCCGCAGAACCGGAAGCGCTCCGTGCCATCGAGATAATCCGGCCGCACGAAGTAGTGGCCTTCCGTCGTCGGACGCCAAATCCCCTTTGCCGTCCGCATGTCGCCGCCGGTCGTCCACCCGCCGATGCCGCCGAGCCCGGCGCCGATCACGCCGTAGACGAAGCGGACCGGGAAATAGAGGACGCTGATGGTGCTCGCGGCAACGGCCAGCCCGAACTCCGCGCCGGCGCCGTGCCGGCGTTCCTGGATGACGCGCGCCGTCGGGTTGGTGAAGTTCACCACGCCACCCGGGCCCGCCGCTTCGCACCGCTTGGCCATCGCGCACGGTCCTGCGAATGCCGGACCCGCAACCGCCACCATCACCGCCAAAACGCCGACGAGGATCGTTCGCATGACGCGCCACCTCCGCGAAGTTGTTGCGTCATCTTGCCATGGTTACGGGCGAGCGTGCAATGCATTCTCGTACCCGCGAAGCCGGCGGTTGGTGCCTCCCCCCGCCCTCCGACCCGCCGCCAGTGCGTCGCCACCCCGCTCACAACTTCTCCTCCAGCGCACTCACCAACCGCCGCACTTCGGGGTCGCGATCGCGGCGCGCGCTGACGACCCGCACCGCGTGCAACACCGTCGTATGGTCTCGGCCGTACCGCTCGCCGATCAGCGCGAGCGACAAGCCCAACGTTTTCCGTAGAAAGTACATTGCGAGCTGCCGTGCGAGCACGGCGCGCGCGTCGCGTCGCGGCGAGCGCAGCGCGCGGCCGTCGAGCCCGAGCACGGCGGCGATCGCCGATTCGATCCGCTCCGCCGAGCCGTGATGCTGCTGGCTCGGACGCAGCGGCACGACGACCTCTTGCGCCAGCGTGACGTCGATGGCGCGGCCGGTGAGGGACGCGATGGCGCCGATCCGCGTCAGCGCGCCTTCGAGCTCGCGGACGCTCGTCGCGCGAATCCGCTCGGCGAGGTATGCCGCGACGTCCGCCGGCAGCGTGATACCCGCATCCGCGGCTTTGCGCTCCAAGATCAGACGGCGCGTCGCCAGATCCGGCGGCGTCACCTCGGTCATCAGACCGCCCTCGAACCGGCTGCGCAGCCCCGCCTCGAGGTTGGCGATGTCGCGCGGCGGCCTGTCCGAGGAGACGACGATCTGTTTTCCCGCCGCGCACAGCAGGTTGAACGTGTGGAGAAACTCCTCCTGAGTCCGCTCCTTCCCCGCAATGAACTGGACATCGTCCACCAAGAGCGTATCGATGCGCCGGAAGCGATGATGGAACGTCTCCATCTGTTGGCGCCGGACGGCGCTCACCATCTCGTTCACGAAGATCTCGGCGCCGATCGCGAGCACCCGTGCGCTGCGAAAGCGGGTGCGCAGCTCGCCGGCGATCGCGTGGATGAGGTGCGTCTTGCCGAGTCCGACGCCGCCGTAGATGCAGAGTGGGTTGTACTGCCGCCCTGGCGCGGCGGCGACGGCGCGCGCCGCTGCGTGCGCGAGGTGATTGCAGGTGCCGACCACGAAGGTCGCGAACGTCGGCTCACGGATTCCCTCGCCCGACTTCGGCGCGCGGACGCGAATCGGCGCCGGCGAGGAGCTTGCGATCGCGTCGTCGCGCGCGCCGGTGCGCGCTTCGGCCGGCGCAAATGCTCCCACCGCGAGCACCACCGGCACCGGGCGCCCGGCGACGCTCGTCACGGTCGTCCGAATGCGTTCGAGAAAGTGCCGTTGAACCCAACTGCGATGGAATGCGCTCGGCGCTTCGACCGTCAACGTCTCGTCGGCATCGCCCGCCGTCCGCAAACAGGAGATCCACGCCGTGAACTCCTGCCTGGGGACGACGAGCTGAAGCTCCGCCAGCGTCTGCTCCCACAGTGTGCCCATCAGCCCACACCCTTCCTCTCCTACTCGTCCCCGCGGCCCCCTTTCCTCTCCACCCCACCCCATCCGCACGATCCACGCCGACGTCACTTCCCAACTTTGTCCACACCCTGGGGATTGCGTGACGCGTGCCGGAGGACGAGCAGTTGCAGCGTTCGTCCCTCGCTCCGTGCACAGCGCGCGCACCTCTCCCGTCGCGACCATCGAAGACGATGGTCATTGCGAGCTGCTCAGTACGATTCATCAATACGATTGTGTTACGAAAATGTTTAGTTGCGGTTTGGGCGACGCATCTGAGTACTCTCTGCGCAAGCGGAACGCAAGAAAAAAATTTCATTCTTGAAAAACGCTTGCGCGAGGCCCTTTGCCGCGTGCGCACGCGACGCGTGCACCGCTGGCAGACCGATCACGAACGTCGTCGTCGGCAACGCGAGCCATGCGCGTATCGCCCGCATATCGGGGTGAAAGCGGCGCAATTCCGCAGTGTCCTGCCAATCCGGCGATGTCGACGCTGTTTCGCCGTTTGCTTGACATTGCCGCGACAACTCCGTTACGGAAGGCGCAAGCTTCGAGACGGGCGCGGCTGATCTGCTCGTGGCGCGTTGGCGGACACGATGCCGGATCCCCAATCCAAGGAGGTGGCTGATGAAAGTCGGACTGCGCTTCGCGGTGACGTCGCTGCTACTCGTGGCGTTCGCGGTTGGCTGTACCTGCATGCAGAAGTCGTGGGGAACCGGCGCCCTCGCCGGAGCCGGAGTCGGTGCGATCGCCGGCGGCATCGCCACCGGCGCGGCCAGCAATAACTCTGGCGCTTTCAACGTCGGTAACGACAACGAGGACAAGGCCGTGGCGGTCGCGAGCGGCGCCGTGAGCGGCGCGATCGTCGGTGCGCTCATCGGCCACTGCTTGTGGGATCGGGAACCCGTCGTCGCCCAGGCGCCGCCTCCACCGCCGCCCCCCGCACCACCTCCACCGCCGCCCGTGCAGCAGAAGATCGTGCTCCGCGGCGTCAACTTCGACTTCAACAAGGCGAACATCCGGCCCGACGCCGCCGGCATCCTGCGCGAGGCGGCGACGATCCTCACGGAGCATCCATCCGTGCAGGTCTCCGTCGAGGGGCACACCGACGCGATCGGCAGCGATCAATACAACCTGAAGCTGTCGCTGCGGCGTGCCACCGCCGTGAAGCAGTACCTGGTCAAAGAGGGCGTCCCGGATTCGCGCCTGTCTGTGCGTGGCTTCGGCAAAACGCAGCCGGTCGCGAGCAACGATACCGAGGACGGTCGCGCCCAGAACCGTCGCGTCGAGCTCAAGGCCGCGGAGTAGGCTGTGCCGTATCTGCAGGTTCTGTGAATCATCGGAGCGGCCGACGGAGTGTCAGCCCGCGGCCGCTCCGCTCGCCTCGACATCGCCGCGCGTTAGCGCCGTCGTGAGGCCGAACTCGCGTTGCCGCTGACTCGACCACTTCCCTGCGCCTTTCGTCGAGAACGGGCACGCAGGCAAATGACTGGCTCGATCTCGAGCTCGTGCGACGTGGGCGCTCAGGGGATGCGTGCACGCGCATCGAAGTGGAGCGCATCGTCGGCCTTGACGCCGCTCACGACGAACGACGACTCCCAGCACTCGCCGGCGTCGTTTTGAAGCTGTACGCGGATCGGCAACGCGAGGGGCAGCGCGGGGTTCGCATGCGACCCGACGACGGTCGCGACGACGCGTGCGGTCCCGTCTTTCCCGGATCCGAGCAACAACGAGCGCAACTCGCCCGCAGCGGGCGCGCCGTTCACGTACCGAAAGCCGTGTCGCGACTGCTTCCAGCACGGCTTGCGGTTGCACGTCCCGCCCGCGGCGGCCCGCGCGCTGACGAGGAGTGTGGCCACGCCACCCGACTCGTCATAGAGGCAGAGGGCGTAGTCGTCCTCGGAGAGCGGATCGCCGAACGCCTCGATCGGCGTCGCCTCGCCGGCCAGCCACCGCCACGCGAAGACGTTTTTCGTGTCGGGCGTCCGATTGCGGATGACGAGTGAGGCGCGGCGGTCGGTGGTCGGACGACGACAGCCGGCGAAGGGCTCGCTCGCGCAGCCGAAGGCCGTCGCCGTAGGCGTCGGCTTCGGCGTCCCTGCCTGCGCGGTGGCGGTCGCATCCGGTGGCGCCGGCGTCGCGGTGGCATCGGGATCCGTCGCGATGGGGGTCGGCGTCGGGCTGAGCGTCGCCGTCGGCACGACGGGATATTCGGGGCCGATGAACCCGACACCGAAGGCGTGCGGCTTGTTGCCCGCAACGATCGTGCCGAGAACCTCCGTGGTCACGGCGTCGATCACCGAAATGCTGCCGCCGTAGGATCCATCGGGGTTCTTCACTTGCGAGTTTGCAACGTACGCGTGCTTCCCATCCGGTGTGAAGTCGATGCCGTATGCTCCTGCCCCGACCTGGAGCGTCGCCACGACGCGATTCGTCGCGGTGTCGATCACGGAGACGGTACCGTCGAACAAATTCGACACGTACACGACGGTCCCGTCCGGATGCACGGCGACGCCACGCGGATGGCTGCCGACGGGGACGGTGGCGATCACTTGGTTCGTCGCGGCATCGATCACCGACACGCTGGCATCGAAGGTGTTCGCGACGTAGAGCCGGCTGCCCCTGGGATCGACGGCGGCGCCGTACGGTGTCTGACCGACGCCGACCGTCGCGATCACTTTGGCGGCCGCCGTGTCGACCACCGAGATGTTGTTGGTGCTGCGGTTGACGACGTAAAGCCGCGTCCCATCGCGATTGATCGCGAGCCCGCGAGGCTCGCCACCCACCGCAACGGTGGCGATCACTTCGTCCGTCTGCGTTTCGATCACCGATACGAAGTTGCTGCCACGGTTACCGACGTAGACGCAGCAACCGGAGGGATGCATCGCGATACCGAACGGATTCACCCCAACGGGGATCGTCGCGATGACCGTGTTTACCCAGGTGCCGATCACCGACACGGTGTTGCTCTGGTCGTTGGCGACATAGACGCGGGCACCGTCCGGCGTCACGACTGCGCCGTACGGAGTGGATCCTACGGGCACCGCGCCGACGACGGTGTTCGTCGCAGTGTCGATGATCAGTACGGAATTGTCTCCCGTGCTCGTCATGTACGCGAAGGGTGCCGCCGACGCTTGCTCGGCGATCAACGAGAGCAGCAGGGCCCCCAGAGCGGCGGAGGCTCGCCAGCAAGCTATACGGCGCACGGACGCCTGCATCCGATCCGATGGGAGCACGGTACGTGCCACCGCATTGCTGACAATGCGGCGGCTCTCGGTCATGCGTGGACGCGCGAAGGTGCGCGAAAGTGCAGCCATGCGGCGCGACACCCGTCCATCGAACGGCCGAGCGCAGGGTGGGCACCACCCGCACGACGCCATCGCTTGGGAAGGCTCGAGATCGGCGCCGCGCGCCGACGACGATGTGGCAGCGCTCCGGATAGCATCGTGACCGAGGAGCCGGAATCGCGTAGGTCGCCGAGCGTAGGAAGGTCGGAGAAACGCGCCTCGCACTGCCGTTGGCGTAGCCGGGATGCCGGCGGCGACGCCCGAAAGCGCCGCTGGATAGCAGCCTCGACTCGTCCGCTTGCAGATGTCGTGTAAGTCGATCGAGCCGCGCAGCGGGCGCACAGGGCCGGCTATAGCGAGCGACGCGATGCCGCATTTAAGTGCATGCGACACGCATACCAACTCTCATTTTGCCGTAGCGCCGGCGAACATTTTGTGCCACGGTCCGGGCGCTAGTCTGATTGCTCGTGCGACACGCAGCGGGGCAGGACTCTCGCCGGTGGGTGCCGTGATCGTTCGCGATCGCCCGGTCGACCGCTGCTGGTTCAGATATCGAGGAGCTTGTCATGCAGTACGTCCGCATGTTGCCTCGCACGCTCGTTATCGCAGGGTTGGTGCTCAGCATCTGTCGAGTTGCGAGTGCCGTGATTCCCATCGAGGTCCAGCAATGTCGCCGTGGAATCGCCGCGTTCTCCCGGAGCCTCGTCCAGAAAAGCCTGAAAGCGATCCAGAAGTGCAAGAACAAGGCGCTGCGTGACCCGAGCAGCTGTCCGGCACCGCAGCCGTCGCCTGCGCTCGAGGTCTTTGCCGACCGGCTCAGAAACGATGTCGGCAAGGCCTGCGGTGGAATCGCCGACAACCTCCTGGGCACCGGGTATCTGAATTACCCAGGCCCGTGTACCGATCCCACTCCGAACGACGGCTTCAACGTCGCCGACCTGATGGAGTGTCTGGTGAACGGGCATGAGGCCGTCGTCAACCGCCTGATCGACATCGAATACGATACGGTGGGGCCGCTCGATGCCGCGACAGTGGGCTGTCAAAAGATCGTCGGGAAGGCCGCGACGAGGTTCATGAGTACTAGACTCAAGGCCATCCAGAAATGTCGGAACGCAATCGACGCCGGAACGCTGGCTATCCTTCCGGAGACGTGCGCGACGATCGACGGCAAAACGGCGGCGACAATCGCGCACGCGACGACCAAACTCCGAATGGCGATTCCGGCCCACTGTACGGCGGCGGAGGTGCAGACGCTCGGCATCTGCGCCAACCCCGTTTGCGCAACGTTTTGCGGCTCATGTGACGCAAGCTGCGTCGCGGAATGCCTCCTCGCGACCCACGCCGACGAGATGGACGGGCCCGGTACGAACGGGACGACGCTGATTGGCTACGAGTACGCGCCGCCGCCCCCACCGCCGGTCTGTGGCGATGCGAGACGCGATCGGCCGGCAGAAGAGTGCGACGGCGCCGACGACGGCGCCTGCCCAGGTCATTGCGGCACGCCGCAATCGGCGTTTCCGTGCCTGTGTATCACCAAGCCGCGCGAGCGCGTCGTCGAGCATTCGAATACGGATCTCGACACCGGTTGGACAGGTCTCGCTCACGATTTCAAGCTCGTCGAGGGGGGAGGATACTTCCTCGATCTCTACGATTGCGACGGGCCGCAGGGTCCGGACACGATTTGCACCGTTGGTCCGAGCTGTAGCGGCGCGCCGCACCCGCCTTGCAGCAAAGACGCCGATTGTTCCGGCCTCGGGATCTGCCGTAAGGAGGGCACGGCCGTCGGTCCGCATTGTAAGGTCGACGTCAAGAAATCGTGCACGTGCAACTTGGAATCGACGGCGCAACCAGCGTGCATCGACGACGTGGATTGCCCGGGAGTCGGGAACCTCTGCCTCCAGCAGTTTCATACGCCGCCGCTGCCGCTGTCCGCCGGCGGTGTGCCCGTGTGCGTCGTGAACGTATTCACTAACGACATTTCCGGAACCAAAAATCTCGCGAACGGATCCATGGCCGTACGGCTGCAGCAGAAGTCGATCGTGCAGATGACAGGCACCCCGGCGCAGCCGTGTCCGGTCTGCGGTGGCTTCTGCAAAGCCTCAGCGGGCGATCTGGCCGGGCGCCACAACTGTACCACCAACGCCGACTGCGCCGACACGACGAGCCAAACGTGCGTCACCGATTTCCTCTGCAACACCGGCTCGAATGAGGGAGAACCGTGCCGGCCGGACCCACCGTACGGCGGCCCAACGCCGCTCTTCGGCAATCCCAGCATCGATTGCCCGCCGACGCTCTCCTCGCCGGGCATCCTCGACATCGTCTTCGATCCGCAGACCACGGAGACGGTGTCGCTCGCGCCGAATTACCAGTGCAACGCGGCGGGGTTCAGCGGCAAGACGTGCGTCGGCGGCGGCAACCAGGGCGCGAATTGCACGACCTCGTCGGAGTGTCCGGGCGGAACCTGCAACAACCAGTGTTTTTGTCCGGCGGTCGGCGGCGTACGCGAGGCGCCGAACGGCTGCGGCGCCGCGTGCGTCGGCGGCGGGAACGATGCGGAGCCTTGCACGTTCGACAGCCAGTGCGCCGGCGGTTTCTGTCATCTCGCCGATTGCCGACCTGACCTGTCGGCGCCCGCCGCGCTGCAACCGAACGAGGGCGGATGCACTGCGACGATCGAGGGACGGTGCTCCTACAGCTCGTATCGGAGCTGCGTGCGCGACGCCGATTGCGCACCGCCGACCTGCAGCCGATGCAGCGGCGGCGAGACGTGTCAGTTCTTCGCCAAAGACTGCTACATTAACTCGGGCATCACCCGCACCGGCGCCGCATCGCCGACCGACCCGGTGTTGTCGGCGATCTTCTGCATCGCCGGCACGGGTCAGAGCGCCGTCGACACCACCGCCGGCCTTCCAGGCGCGGGCGCAATCCGTCAGCCGTCCACGGTCATCGATACCGGGTTCTGAAAATACGAGCGCCCGTGCGCTCGGCCGCTCCGCGGCCAGTGAACCCTGCGCTGCGGCGATGTCGCTACCTGCGATCTCGCCGGACCGCGGCGGCGCCAGGTTGGGCCGTGCGCCCGCTTCGCCGATCGCGGCGTAGGCGCACGATGCTGCGTTTATGCAACGGCCGACGGCGGCGGTTCTGGTCTTCGCCGCGGCGCTCTCGTGGATAATTTCTCCTTCCAATCTAGGCGATTAGGCCTGGCCAATGGCTGCCGTTCGATGCGGCCCATTGGTCCTGCTCTTGCTCATTCCGGCCCCCGATGCGCCTTCTCCTCCCACTGCTGTTTGCGCTTCTCACCCCCGCGCCGGCCACGGCCGCGCAGCGCACGTTCGTTTTCTCGCCCGCGGATGTCGTTCAGATCGTCGACGGGTTCAACGGTGAGGTTCTCGGTCACGCGCCCTCTTTCAGCCGGCGAATCAGCATCCACGGAGGCGCGCTGCGGTTTTTTGGCCGCAGTTGCCCATCACTGAGCAGCGGCGGCTACACGATCAGCCGGATTCGCGTCCTCGATGGCGCGGCGCGAGCGGCGCAGCTTGCTGGAAGGCCGGCCAATTTCGCGCTTGGCTCGGCGTTGCAATCGATGGGCGGAGCGGCGTGGGGTCGGCCCGCGTTCGCGAACGCGTTGCAACCCCGATGGGTCGTCGACACATCCGTCCAGGGAACGATCGCGTTCTCGACGGCCGGGTTCGCGACCGGCGACCCGAACGGCGCGATCGGCGCGTCCGCTGTTGCCGACATGACGCCGAGCTTCCTCTTCAGCGTCGACCTCTTCTCGACCGTCACCGACGGACCGGTGTCGCTCGTCCTCGCGCTGACGGCCGATGCGCCGCGGCCGCGGCCGGGCAGAATGCCACGGCGCACCGAGTGTTTCCTCGTTGCCTCGCTTTATCCAGCCGATCTCCGCGCGTTGAGCGATCTCGTCGCGGAAACGCCGATGCCGGACACGACGCGCAGCCGCCTCACGGGTCTGCTCGACGACGTGCACCGCGCGTCGATCGCGAGTCAGCCGAACGTCGTGCGGCGTTTCGCGTACACGGTCGCGCACCGGATCGGAACCGAGATCCCCGCCGACGCGGGCGAGAAGATGATCGCACGTGCGTTCATGGTGATCGATGCTCTCGGCCTCTAAGCGTCGTCGCCGAGTGCGCTGCGGCGCCGCGGTAGTCGCCCTGCTGCTCGTGACGCGACCCGCCGCTGCCCGCGCCGAGTCAATGACGTTTCATCTGACGGTGGGTGACGTTCTCGCGAGCGTCGATCGCTACAACGCGTTCTTGGTGTCGATCGGCACGTTGGCGCACGGCGTGAAGGTCGTTCCTGGAGGGACGACGTTCGCGGGTCAGACCTGCGCCGGATTCGGATCGGTTTTCCAGCTCGGATCCGTTGCCGTGCTGCAAGGCCCCGCCGCACTGCCGGCGCGCGCTCCTTCGCGCGGCGGCAAGACGGCGGTGGCACTGGGCACGGTGTTCGGTGCTGCAGGCGTGCGGACATGGACACCGCCGGCGACAGACGTCGAGACGGACGTGCCGTTCTGGAGCGCTGCGCCGGTCCCGGACGGGGCATTCTTCGCGGCGGCGGGGATGACATCGGGCAGCGACGACGGTCTCCTCACGGCGGACGCGCACGATGGCATTCTGCGTTTCCGCGCCGACGTCAACGGCTCGGCCGACATCCGCGGCCGCTATCGGTTTCTCCTCGAGATTGGCGCTGCTTCACGTTCGTCGATCTCGCTCCTGTGGATCTCGCCGCGTTTCGTCACTTCATCGATGCAAACGTCGTCAACCCACGTTTGGCGTACTCGATTCTCCGGCCGCGCCTGGACGTCGTCGAGACGGCGCTCGGCAGCCGCGACGACGATACGGCCGCCGCCGAGCTCACGGTGATCGCGGCCGCGACCATTTCGCATTCTCCCGATCTCGTGCCCCTTGCGACGGCACGCGTCCTTGCGGAATTCGCCTTGCGCGTTCGGCACGCAATCCTGTTCGCGCCCGCCGACGCCGCGTGCGGTAACGGCGTTCGTGAGACCAGTGAGGCGTGCGACGGCGGCGACCTCGGCGGGTTCACTTGCGCGTCGCTCGGCTTCGGGTCCGGTTCGCTCGCGTGCACGGCGGACTGCCACCTCGATACGAGCGGGTGCGTGAGCACTGCGCTCTGCGGCAACGGCATCGTCGAACCCGGCGAGGAATGCGACAACGGCGCCGCGAACTCCGACACCGTCCCCGATGCCTGCCGGACCAATTGCAAACGCGCCTACTGCGGCGATGCGGTAATCGACTTCGACGAGGAATGCGAGGGCACGAACTTGGCCGGCGAGACCTGCGCCTCCCTCGGGTACAGCGGCGGGACCCTGCGGTGCGATGCCTCCGCATGCGAGTTCGACGAAGATCGCTGCGTCGATCGTTGACGTCGTCCACATCTTCGACACGAAGGAGTGCTTTGCCATGGATGAAGTTCCCTGGAAATCTGCGTTACTTGCGCTCGCCGCGACGTTATGGACGGCGCCGGCGGTCGCCGCTCCGTTCCTGTTCGTGGCCAACCACGGCGCCGACAGCATCTCGATCGTCGATACGGCGACCAACAAATCCATTGCCACGCTGCCGGTCGGACGTCAGCCTTTCGGTCTCGCAGTCGATCCCGACGGCGCGCACGTGTACGTCGGCAACTTCTACAGTGAGACGCTCTCCATCATCACGACCGCGACGGAGGCCGGCACCTCGATCCCCATCGGCAGCACTCCCAAGGGCATCGCCCTGAAGCCGCCGGGCACGCGTGTCTACGTCGCCGGCCGCGACGGAAATATCGTGACGGTCCTCGACAGCGCGACCAACGAGGTGGTGACGACGATTCCGGTCGGCAATAGCCCGATGGGCATCGCGGTGAACCCCGCCGGCAATCCGGCGTACGTCGTAAACAAGAGCGACGACTCGATGACGGTCTTCGACACCGAGACCAACGAGGTGCTGACGACGGTCCCGGTCTACGTCAATCCGACGCACGTCGCGGTGAGTCCGGCGGGCGACCGCATCTACGTTACCAACTACACCCACAGCCAGGTGACCGTGCTCAACGCGACCACGCTCGATGTCACCGGGTCGGTGACGGTCGGCTCGTTTCCGGAGGGCGTCACCTTCAGTCCCGACGGCACGCGCGGATACGTGGCCGCGAGCGGGCCGGGCACGCTCGCGGTGATCGACACCGCCCTCCAGACGCTGCTCACGACCATTCCCGTCGGCAAGGATCCCGAGGACGTCGCCGTGCATCCGGACGGCACGCGGGTGTACGTCATGAACCACGCCGACGCGACGGTGTCCGTCATCGATACGGCGTCCAACACGGAGATCGACACCGATGGGAATCCCGCGAACGGGATGACGCGGATCGCTGTCGGCTTCGGACCGCTGGCGCGTGGGCAGCCGATCATTCCGGCGTTGCGGCCGCCGCGCTTGAGCAAGCCGGCGCTCGCGTGTCAGGCGATGATCGCGGCGCAGGCGCGTGCGTTCGCCACCGTCGATCAAGGGCAACGCACCGCATGCCACAACCTCGTGCGCAAGGCGCTTGCCAGCGGCAACGGATCGCACGAGGCGGAAACCACGTGCGCGCTAGAGCTCGACGTCGGGAATCCCAGCTCAGCGCTTGCGAGGGCTCGCAGCCATACGGACAAGGCGATCGTGAAGAAGTGCGCCGGGGTCGACGTGACATCATTGAACCGGCCGTGCGACCGCGAAGCGGGGTCGATCGAGAATGCGACCGCGTGCATTCTCGATCATCACGAGAAGCGCGTCGCGGAGATGGATGCCGAGACGTTCGCCGCCGATTCGACGCCGCTCACCAAGGCAGCGCGTGTATGCCAGGGCGCGATCGCAAGCGCTGCTAGCCGGTTCGCGACGAGTGAGCACGCGGGGCTCGCCAATTGCCTCCTCCGCGTTCTCAAGGATGCCGCACAGCAGAAGAACGTCGAGCTGTCAGCGGCGGCATGCGCGAAGACGCTGGACCCGCAGGAACCCGGCGCCACGCTTCCCAAGGTCCGCGCTGGTCTCGTCGCGAAAATCGCGAAGAAGTGCGCCGGCGTCGTCCCCGCCGCCATCGGTAATCCATGCGATGCCGCGGCGACGACGATTGCGCAGATCGCGAGCTGCGTCTTGGGCGCGCAAGCAAGCCGCGTCGAAAAGATGGTGGGTGCGGAGTTCAACGACGCGTGTTCGATGTTGACGGCAGCCGGGCTCGGCCGTGCATATCCTGGCGTCTGCAGCTACCGGCCGCATCTGCCGTAATCGCAGGCCGTGCCGCGATTCGCAGAGAGCGGTGCATATCGAGCGCTCGCTGCGTCGCGGGATGATGATGAAGGACCGCGGCGTCTGGGAGGCATCGCGTCGTCAGGTTCGGAGCCCGGCGCTCCCCGCCCGGGCGGAGGAGCCGCGGGCACCGCCGCGCGAAGCAGTACTGAGTGTTGCAAGTTTGCAAACCGTCGCAGGACTGAGCCTTCGGGCTCGCCTGGATGCTTCGTGCAACTGTACGATTTTACTCCCGCGGTCGGGCACGGCTGTTGCTCAGCTCTTGGGATTTGGTGAAGCGGTGCCTACGTGCGGCGCCCCGCTCGCGGTTGTCGGCCGTGCGACTGTGCCGTGCCGTGTTTCATCGCTCCAGCATACTTTTTGGCCGGCCGTGAGCCGCAGGACCGACGTGACCGCGACGAGGAAGGGACCCGAATGCCGATCGTGAGGACCTCGAGTGCCGGTGCGCCGCGATCCGGAGCGAACGCCCCGTGTCTCGAAAAGCGACGGCCGCATGGTCGTCGGGCACTGCGAGCGTCGCTGCTCCTTCTGGTCCTCACCGGCACGATCGGGCTGCGCGCAACGGTCTTCGCGGCGTACCACATCGGAACGTACATGCTCCCGGTCACCGACATTCCCGAGGGACTTCATGCCGGCGACTGCACCGGCGATGGCATTCCGGATGTGATCGTCGCCGGTCAGGGCTCGAAAGATCTCACCATCCTCCGCAACATCGGCGACGGCCGATTCGGATTCTTCACCAGCATCACGGCGAGCCCGCGCCCTCGCGCCGCGATCTGCGCCGACTTGAACGGCGACGGCTTGCCCGACGTCGCCTCGATCGATCGTGACGCCGGGACGCTGAACATTTACATCAGGCAGCAGGGCGCTGGATTCAAGAAAACGGTAAGCTACCCCACCGGCAACCAGCCGAACTCCGTCCAGGCGGCAGACCTCAACCACGACGGCCATCTCGACCTCGTGACGATCAGCGAGAGCTTGCGGATCATGACGATTCGCTTCGGGGACGGCACGGGCGCGTTCCCACGCTCGATCACGATCCCGCTCACGTTGCGGCACCCCCGCTCCGCCGCGATCGCGGATTTCGACCTCGATGGCAAGCTCGAGATCGCAGTCGTAGGGGGAGGCACGAGCGGCACCCGGGGCATGACGCTCTTTCACGACGCCGGTCCCGGCGACGACGGCACCGAGCTCTTCGTCCCGTCCGACGTAACCCTGCCGTCGTTGCCAGCGCTGCGCTCGGTCACGGCCGCCGATCTCGACGGCGACGGCATTCCGGATCTCGCAATCCTATCGCGCAACGGCACCGTGGCGATCTATCTCGGCACGCCGGCGGGAGGGTTCGCGCTCGGCCAGACGTTGGCGCTGCCGAAGATTGGTCAATCCATGGATTTTGGGGACTTCGATGGCGATGGTGTGCTCGACATCGCCCTTGGTCTCGCGAAGTTCAACAGCGTCCTGCTCCTGCGCGGTCTCGGTAATCTGCAGTACGCGCCGTTCAGCGCCTTTGACGACCTCGTTCCGGACGACACGGTCGTCGAGCCGCAGGGGAGCGCAGCCCCGCGGGCGGGAACGTTCGACGACGCCATTCCGTCGACCGACATCGTCACCGTAAACCCGACCACTCGGACGGTCGACACGGTCGATCTCGGCGCCAGCGCGACGCTCCAGACGACACAGCTCGTGGCCGTTCAAGATCCGCCGCAGACCGTCTTGCTCGCCGACATGGACAACGACGGCATCGCCGACGCCATCGTCGCGACGAAGGGCCACGGCGGCACGAGACTGCAGATCTTTTTCGGGAATTCCAGCGGTGGGTACGATCCGCCGCCCGCGGCGGCCGGTAGCTGCGGCAACCGCGTTCTCGATACGGGCGAGCTCTGCGACATCGCGACGCCGCTCTGCAAAGCGTGCGCGCCGGTGATCGGTTCGTCGATCGTCTCGATCGCCGCCGCCGATTTCGACGGTGATGGCAATCAGGATCTCCTGGTGGTTGGAGCGTCGGGACGGCTGCTGCTGCTCCTCGGAAACGGCAAGGCGCAGTTCCGCGACGTCCGGCTGCTCGGCAAGACCGCCGCGAAGATGCCGGCCGTCATCGGAGATTTCGACGGCGACGGCGTCCCCGACATCGCCGCGGTATTCCATCAGGCGGGTGCGCGCGGGCTGACGATATTGCTGAACGACGGCACGGCTTCCTTCACCGCGACCGGTGTCGCGGTCGATGGCACGATCAAGCCACCGCTGATTGCGGCGGATTTCGACCACAACGGTGCCACGGATCTCGCGCTGGGCGTCTCGGGGTCGGGCGGAGGCGGCATCGCCGTGCTGTTCAGCGACGGTGCGGGCGGGATGCCGAACATGACGAAGATCCCCGCGGCGCGAGGGCTGCGCGCGCTCTCTGCCGCCGACTTCAACGAGGACGGGTGGCTCGACCTGCTTGCCATCTCCGGCTCCGCCGCGCACAGCACGGCGACGTTCTATGCCGGCGGGCCCGGTGGCCAGTTCGCGGACGGCGTGCCGGCGATCGATCCCGGCAGCGGCGCCGGCGGGGTGCGCGGTGGGAAGGGCCGGGCATCGACGACGATCGCCGACATCAACGACGATCGCCACCAGGACGTCGTCGTCTGCCAATCAAGCCCAGCCACCAGCTGCACCCCGTACTTCGGAACCGGAAGCGGTACGTTCATGAGCGATCTGCCGCCCGTCGCGAGCAACTACGTCGGCCGGCAGCTGAAGACGCTCACCGTCGCCGATGTCGACGGCGACGGCGTTCTCGATTTCGTCGGGGTGAGCCGCCGCGATGCTCGTGTCGTCGTGCTGTTCCGCGACGTCGCCGGTGCGATCACGTCGCAAGTCGTCTTACCGACGAACGACGTCAAGCCGCGAGCGCTTGCGATGGGTGATCTCAACGGAGATGGATTGCCGGACCTCGTCGTCGCCAATGAAGTGGGCAACACCATCACGGTCTTTCTGAACCAGGGCAACCGGCAGTTCCGGACCATCGGGCCGGCGACGCTGGCGCCGATCGGGCGGGTGCCGAGCGGCGTCGGGCTCGTCGATCTCGACGGTGACGGCGTGCTCGACCTCGCGATCAGCTTTCAAGCAACATCCAATATCGGTTTCTTCCTGATGAATCTCGATCACCTGATGGATCGCGGCCTCATCAACATCGGCATCTTGAAGACGGGCGGAACACCGGTGAACATGATCGTCGCCGACGTCAACGCCGACGGCATTCCCGACCTGATCACCGTCAACAGCAACGGCGTGCCGCCGCCGGACGTTCCTCCCGACACGGGTGACACGGCGGCCGACAGCCTCGTCGCGACGCAGGGGACAGGGTCGACGCAGACCTCCACGCAGGCGACCGGGAGCCTCACCATTTATCGCTCGAGCGCAATCGGCACGTACAGTCGAACCGACCTCGACAGCGGTGGAACGAATCCCTGGGCGGCGACGGTCGCCGACGTCAATCACGACGGCACGCCGGATCTCCTCGTGATCAACTCGGACCGGCTCCCCGCCACCGGCAACCTGGTGACGTTCTTCAACGACGGAGCTGGAAACTTCACGAAGGGGACGGTGCACAGCCGTGGTCGCAAGACCCCGAGAGCCCTCTGCACCGGCGATTTCGACGGCGACGGCAATGTCGACGTCGCGATCGCCAGCACGCGCACGACTGACATCATGATCCTCTTCGGCAACGGTGACGGAACCTGGAGACGCGCCGAGCGGACCTTTTCGGTCGGCAAGTTCCCGCGTGCGCTGGCATGCGAAGACGTCGATGGCGACGGCAAGACCGACGTCATTTTCGGCCGCCTGAATCGCGGCGACATCGACGTCATTCAAACCAAGAAATAGATCTATGATCCAAGGACGGAGACGACCATGAACACGCGAAGGCGCACGGCGCTGCCGTTGATCGTATTGCTCGCACTCGTACTGGCCGTTCCGGGAACGAGCGTGGCGTTGCATCACTTCACACCACCGGTCGTGCCGGTGATCCCAAACACGGTTCGGCGTGGCGACATCGGAAGGCTGGTCGCGCCGTTTCCGGATCAATGGGTGTTCGAATCGAATGGCGACCCACTCGGCAACGGTAATGTCGACTGGCAGATCTTCCTCTTCGATTTGCTAGAGCGAGATTTCGCGGGGATCACCGGAATCAGCCAGCTTACGTTTGGCTCTTACAATCCGCGCAATCCGATGATGTCGCGCAACGGTCAGTTCGCCATCTTCGACGTCACGTTCGAGGCCGACGGCGGCCTCTGCGCAGATCCCCAGAACAATTGCGGTGCGAGCGCATCGCCGGCGCCCGGCCGACAGATCTTCGTCTCCGCGGTTAGGACGCAGAAGATCTACCAAATCACGGATGTCGCCGGCGATTGTCACAATCCGAGCCTGAGTGGCAACGGCCGCTGGCTGGTGTTCGAGTCGTCGGCGGATGTCCTGCGCGATGGGATGGTCCATACAGTCCCCGAGCTGTACAAGGTCGATCTGACGCAGGTCTGTCCAGATTGCGTCCCGCTACTACCGACTATCCCCAACACTGGACCTCCGATCGCGCGGGTCACGACGGGCGGCGGTACGCACGGCGTCCTCGACGGCACGGGCAAGACGATCGTGTTCGAATCACGCGGCGATCTCGCCGGCGGTGGCGCGCACCCGGGGACGCAACAGATCTACGTCGTCGCGAAAGGATCGTTGACGCAGCTCACGCGCGGAACCACCGACGCCCGCACGCCGTCGGTGAGCAGCAGCGGAACGAAGATCGCGTTCGAATGGGATCAGCCGAGCTCCACCGGCCCGATGAGCCAAATTTATTGGGCGAAGTTCCGACTGGGGCACCCCATCATATTCACGCAGGTCACGAAGGGGAACGCCCCGAGTCAGCATCCGTCGCTCGGCTATAACGGCCGCCGACTGACGTTCGTCTCGAGCGCCGATCTTCTCGGACAAGGCACCCAAGGCGTGCCGCAGGTATTCCAGTACCGCATTGGACACTTGAAGACGATCACGCAGTACACGAACGTCGCCGCGGCTCCCCCGGATTTCAAGACGCCGTATCCCGGAACGCCGACCCCGCATCCGCTGGCGACGCCGGGGGGGCCGATCTCCCTGACGCTCATCAGCCGCGCTGCGGATAACGGCGACGGCACCTTGACCGGTATTCTCGACTCGACGGTGCACGATTCGAGCGGCAACGTCGTTCCCGACGGAACACCTGTCCATTTCGAGGTTGTACCAGCGGACGCGAAGGTGAGCGTCACGGACGGCTCGACGGGTGAGCTGCCGTCGTGCGACGTCACCGCGTATCAGGCGTCGACAGGCAGCGGCATCGTCGCGCAGCACGGCATCGCGCACAGCTGCGTGGTGTATCCGAATGGGCTCGCGGGATCATCGCGTACGTTCAGCGCGTCAGCGACGACCGTGGACGGGACCGTCAGCACGGCGGGGACGTTCGTGCTGCACGCCGCCGGTATTCGGACACCGACCCCGAAGAGGACCTGAAGTCGCCGAGCACGGCCATTCGCCGCACGTCCGGCCGTCGTCAGGCAATGCGGCTCGTCACACCGCGCGGACGCGCGACGCGTCCTGACCCGGCGGGATCGGGACGCGCAGGTGCTGCTTGTTGGTGAGGCGCAGCAGCACCTTCATGGAGTTCTCGAACTCCTCGATCGGCCGCACGTCGAAGAGCCCCTCGGCGACCATGCGGTTGAAAAGCTCCTCGCCGCGCGCCGTGCGCAGGATGGTGATCGTCCAATCCATCGCGCCGACGCCGCCGCACGAGATGTCGGCGAGCTCGGCCGAGAAGTCGCCGCAGTGATGGCACTCGGGACGGGCGTACTCCTGCGCCGCCTTGAGCTTCATCTCGACCAGGCTGCCATCATGCTTGTAGATGAGCACCTTGCCCTTGACGTTGAACTTCTTGATGTCGGCGAGCGGGATGCCCATCTCGCCCTGGATCTTCTCCACCATCAAGCCCTCGTAGGTGAAGACCTCGGTGCAGAGGAGCCCGATGTTCAGCGCAACGCGCGCGCCATAGCCCTTCAGGAACTTCGTCTGCCGCTCGATGTGCTTCTCTTTCTTGCGGCCGTTCACGAGATAGGACTCGTCGACGAGCTGCATCTTGCGGACGGGCGTGACCTGGCACGGGACGCCGACGAACGCGACGCGCTCGCAGCCGAGGCGCTCGGCGTCGGCGAGCGCGAGGTTGTTGGCGCAGTACGTGTACCAGGAGCCGCTGCTTGCGAGGATCTCGTCGACGGTCGTAACGAGCTTCGGCATCGGCTGTGCCGGCCGCTCCGGATCGGCGACGGACACCGCCGCCCCATCGATGACGCCGCGCTCGAGCGCCCAGCGCAGCATCGCGGTCACGACGCCGCCGTCCTGCGCGCGTCCGAGGACGTCGCGATCCGTGGTACGCGCGACGAGGACGCGGCGATACACGCCGAAGGCGCCCTTGTACGGCTGATCGGCGCCGTAGAGCAGATCGGCGAGCTCGAACTCACGCGGGTTGAGGCGCGGGCACACCTGGGCGCAGACGTCGCAGCCGATCCCGGTGCTGATGCCGCAGGCGTCGAACGGCGCGCTCGCCTTCGCGACCTGCTTCGGCTTGCCATCGATGTACTCGATGACGTTGTGCGGGCAGACGAGCACGCACGAGCCGCATTCGCAGCAGCTCCCGTACGCCACGACCTCGTTCATCATCGCTTTGAAGCTGGGATTGACCGGCACCGGCGGAGCATAAGCAAGGCCGGGAAGACGTGTCAATTTCGATCGTCAGCTCGAGGTCACGGCACGGAGCCCCGCTCGAGGAGGCGCGCGAGCGTCGCAACCGTGGCGCCGTCGACGCCGCGACGCTTCCAGGAGGCGATCACCGCCTGGGCATCCGCGTCATCGACGGCGGCGGCCGCATCGAGCGCCACGTGCGTGCGCACGCGGCGGCGCAGGAGCGCGTCGACGGCACACGCGAGGCCGTATTCGACACCGGC
>WNFP01000943.1_pt1 | contig 22694 bp, 19 predicted proteins | sample 5400201 | NCBI WGS metagenome assembly WNFP01 (sample SAMN13153355, study PRJNA577476) | soil metagenome | isolation source: 115 cm saprolite under Madrone tree | place: USA:California | collected 2016-06-14
AAACCTCCCCGGCCTGGTCCGACTCGGCGGCCAGCAGATAGGCCCGCGCGACGTCGGTGACGTAGACGAAATCGCGCCGCTGGCTGCCGTCGCCGACCACGGTGTACGGCTTGCCGTGAAGCTTCTGGGCCAGGAACACGCCGAAGACCGCGCCGTAGGCGCCGGTGGTGCGCACCCGCGGACCGTACACGTTGAACATGCGGATCGAGATCACCGGCAGGCGGTAGACCTGCGCCCAGTGGAGCGCCGCGCTCTCCCCCAGGTACTTGCTGAGCGCGTAGGGGTATTCCGGACGGATGGGAGCCTGCTCGGTGGTCGGCAGCTCGCCGGCGAGCCCGTAGCAGGACGAGGAGGCCGCGTAGACGAACTTGCGCACGCGCGCGTGCCGTGACGCCTCGAGGACGGCGAGGGTCCCGTTCACGTTCGCCCGCATGTACTCGAGCGGGCGCTCGATCGACGGGACGATGTCGCCGATGCCGCCGAAGTGGAAGACGTGGTCGACGCCCCGGAACAGGGGGGAGTCGGGAGCGAGCGTGCACATGTCGATCTGCTGGAAGTCGACCCGCGGCTCCCGCCGGTGCTGGGCCAGATTCTCGGCCCGGCCGGTGGCCAGGTTGTCGATCACGACGACCGAGTAGCCGCGATCGACCAGCAGGTCGACCATGTGGCTCCCGATGAAGCCCGCACCTCCGGTGACGACCGCGCGAGGCATCGCTCAGGCCAGTCCGGACGCCTGGATGGTCTTGACGTTGTAGTAGCGGATATCGTTCAAAGGATCCGGGATGCGCCCGGCCTTGAAGGCCCGGCAGAGATCGATCACCGCGTCCTCGATGGTCCGCTGCGGCGACCAGCCCAGCTCGCGCTTGATCTTCTCCGAGGAGACGTGGTACGAGCGCGTGTCGTTGCTCGGCACCGTCTCGAGGGCGATCGGGCCCAGCTCCGGCATCTCCCGGGTCACGATCGAGCGCACCATCTCGCCCAGCTGGGCCACCGTGTGGTTCTGGTAGGCCGCGTTGAAGGTCTTGCCCGCGATCATCTCCGCCGGCATGTCCAGCAGCTCGACGTAGAGATCGCTGATGTCCTCGATGTGGATGTTCGGCCGCTTCTGCGCGCCGCCGAACACGGTGATGCGCTTCTGGTTGACCGCCAGGCTCGTGAGGATGTTCACGGTCAGGTCCAGGCGCTGGCGGGGCGAGAAGCCGCACACGGTGGCGGGCCGGATGATCACGGTGGTGAAGTCGGGGGCCTGGTGCCGGAGCAGGATCGGCTCGCACATCCCCTTGTACTTGTTGTAGTCGGTGAGCGGGACGAGCGGATGGTCCTCGGTGACGTCCGGGGCGTCGCTCACCCCGTAGACGCTCGAGGTCGAGGCGTAGACGAATCGCCGGACGCCGGCCCGGCGCGAGATGCTCACGAGCGGCTCGAAGCAGTCGTAGTTGATGGAGCGGCTGAGCCCCGGGTTCAGCTCGAAGCTCGGGTCGTTCGAGATGCACGCGAGGTGGATCACCTCGTCCACCCCCGCCGTGGCCTTGGCCACCGCCTTCTCGTCCCGGATGTCCGCCTTCACCAACTCGAGCGCCTTGTGCTTCGGCATGACGTCGGTCCCGAACAGGAACAGGTCGATGACCCGGACCCGGTGGCCGCGCGCGAGTAGCTTCGGGACCAGCACCGCGCCGACGTATCCTCCCCCTCCGGTCACGAGCACCGTGGATCGCTTCGTCGCCATCTCAGGCCCTCCGCGCCACCGAGACGCCGCCCAGGTGAATGGCCCACCAGGCCTGGGCGATCGTTCGCAGCGCCTTCAGGATGTTCTTGGCCGACACCGCCTTGGAGCGGCCGTGAGTGCGGTCCACGTGGGTGAGGCCCACCTCGACGCAGGTGTAGCCGGCGTAGAGCGCGTGGATGAGCATCTGGGTCAGGAAGTAGAACCCACCCGCGCTCTTGGGCAGGGCCCGGGCCAGGGGCACCGGGTAGATGCACGGACCCTGGTAGTAGTGCATGCGCTGGCGGAACAGCGCGTTGACGAGGGCGGTCGACGCCCAGGTCAGGAACCGGCGATGGGCCTGGCGGGCCCGCGGATTCTGGTGATAGGGGGCGACGATGTCGGCCCGGCCCACCGAGCCCAGGATGTCCCGCACCGACTCGCGGGCGATCTCGCCGTCGGCGGCGAGGAAGCTGAAGTAGTCGAGCCGGGCCGCGCCCAGGGCCCGCTCGTAGGCGGCCGCGATCCCCATGTTCGTCGGCTGGTGGATCGCCCGGATCCGCGGGTTCTCACGCGCGAGCCGATCGGCGAGAGGGCCGGTCCCGTCGGTGCTGCCGTCGTCGATGATGAGGATCTCGTAGTCGGTGAGCACCTCGGACGCGGCCCACACGATGTCGGCCACCGCGCCCTCGAGGTTGTCGACCTCGTTGAACGCGGGCAGGAACACGCTGACCCGGCGCCGGGTCTCCATCTCAGTAGGGCCCCGCGAAGGAGGCCTGCACGTCCGCGACCCCGGTCCCGAGCGGCGCGCCCGCCTTGAGGACATCGAGGCAGGCCTGCGCGATCGTCATCGGGTTCGGGTGGAAGGCGTCCTCGAGCGGCTTCGACACCGGCGCCGGGCAGTCGGGCGGCGTGACCCGGCGCACCGGAGCCTTGAGGTAGTGCCAGCCCTTCTCGGCCGCGATCGCGGCCACCTCGGCGGAGACTCCGCACAGGGCCCAGCTCGTGTCGGCCACCACGAGGCGGCCCGTCTTCCGGAGCGAGCGCAGGATGATCTCGTCGTCGAGCGGACGGACGCTGCGCAGGTCGATGACCTCGGCGCTCACGTTGTGGTCCACCAGGATCTCGGCGGCGCGGGCCGCCTCGTAGGCCATCAGCGAGATCCCGACGATGGTCACGTCGGTGCCGGGCCGGACCACTCGCCCCTTGCCGAAGGGAATCGCCTCGAGCGTCTCCGGCACGTCCCCTTCGAGCTCGTAGAGCGCGCGGTTCTCCAGGAGAACCACCGGGCCGCTCCCGCGCAGGGCGCTCACCAGGAGGCCCTTAGCGTCGGCCGGAGAGGCGGGCAGGCCCACGTAGAGGCCGGGGATGTGAGCGAAGAGGGCCTGCAGGCTCTGGGAGTGCGTGGCCCCCTGCCCCCAGCCCCGTCCCACGATGCCGCGGAAGACCACCGGCACCCCCCCGCGGTTGCCGAACATGTAGCGCCACTTGGCGGCGAGATTGAAGAGCTGGTCCATGCACAGAAACATGAAGTCGTTCCGCGGATGGACCACGAGCGGCCGCTTCCCGGCCGCGGCTGCCCCGATGGCGATTCCGGTCATCGCGTTCTCGCCGTTCGGAATGTCGAAGACCCGCGCGGGGCCGAAGCGACGGAACGCCTCCGCGGTGGTGCCGAAGATCCCCTTGAAGTCGTCGACGCCGATGCCGGTGACGAAGATGCTGGGATCCGCCTCCATGCACTGCACGGTGGCCTCGCTGATCGCCTGCCCGTAGCTCAGTCGCCTCATCGTCGGCCTCAGTACGTCCCCAGGGTGAGGTCTTCCACCGCCGGGAAGGGTGCGGTCCGCGCCGCCGCGACCGCCGCGTCGACCTCGACCTGGCTCTCGCGCTCGAGCGCGGCCAGCCGCGCGGGAGTGGTCGCGAGCCGCTCGGCGGCCCGGCGGATGGGGCAGCGCGCGATCCACGAGTCGACCTCGGCCTTGGACCGGTAGCCCTTGTCGTAGTCCCAGAGCGGCCCCACGTGCTCACGCCAGCGGTAGGTCGTGCACTCGAGGAAGAAGGGGCCCGCGCCGCGACGGCAGTGGGCCACCGCCTCGCGCGCCGCTTCGTGGACCGCGAACACGTCGTTGCCGTCGACCAGGCGCGACGGCATGCCGTAGGAGCCGCCGCGCACGTGGATCGGCACCGCGGCCGGCTGGCGCACCTCGAGGCGAGTGTGGGTCGAGAAGCCGTTGTTCTCGCAGACGAAGAGCACCGGCGCCCGGCGCATCACCGCGAAGTTCAGGCTCTCGTGGAAGATGCCCTCCTCGACGGTGCCGTCGCCGAAGAAGGTGACCACAACGTCGTCGCGCCCATCCATCACGAAGGCGAGCGCGGTGCCCACTGCGACCGCCATGGTCTGGCCGAGAATGGCCGACGACGCGACCACGCCCGCGTCGGGATCGTTGAGGTGAACGGAGCCGCCGCGCCCGCGCGCGCATCCGGTCTCGCGTCCGTAGAGCTCGGCCACCATTCCGTGGAGGTCGCCGCCCTTCGCGAGATAGTGCGCGTGGCACCGATGGCCGCTATAGACCGCGTCGGTCCGCCGCAGCGCCGAGCACACGCCGACCGCCACCGCCTCCTGTCCGATGGAGAAGTGGGTGGGCGTGCGCATCTCCTGCGACGGGTAGAGCTCGGCCAGCGTCTCCTCGATCCGCCGGATCCGGACCATGTCGCGTAGCAGTTGCTCGCTCGTCTTTGTCGTCATCGTCCTCGCCTGCCGACGGCGTGAATGGGCACTGTCCCGCTTACGAGCAGCGTCTCGCTGACGACGCTCTTGGTCACTCGCACGCTCGCTATCGAGGGTCGGAGGCGGTCCGAAGACGGCCCGCCGCTACCCTAAAACACCAATACAAACCGCATCTTCAGGCACACCTACCCACCCGGCCAGCACGGGGATCTTCCTAGGCGGGCAGTCACTTGGCACGCACAACTTGCATCGGCCATGCCAAGGACACCGCACAGTCGGCTCCGTGCAAACGGCTCCACGGCGCGCCGAGCCCTTGCTAGAATTGCCGCCATGTCAGCCGGATCCGCGGCGCCTCTGGTGGGCATCCTCATGGGCTCCAAGTCGGATTGGGAGACGATGGCCCACGCGGCCAAGGCGCTGGACGCGCTCGGCGTCGCCTACGAGGTCAACGTGATGTCGGCCCACCGCACCCCCGCGCTGGTCGACGAATACGTGACCTCGGCCGAGGGACGCGGGCTCGAGGTCATCATCGCGGGAGCCGGAGGCGCCGCGCACCTCGCGGGAGTGTGCGCGGCGCGCACCCTGCTTCCAGTGCTGGGCGTCCCCATGCAGTCGAAGGCGCTCAACGGGATGGACTCGCTGCTCTCGACCGTGCAGATGCCGGCCGGCATCCCGGTCGGCACGCTGGCCATCGGGCAGGCGGGCGCCACCAACGCGGGCCTGCTGGCCGGCGCCATCCTGGCCGGCAAGCATCCTCCGATCCGCGCCGCGCTCCGCAAGTATCGCGACAGCCAGACCCAGGCGCTGCTCGCTCAGACCGACCCGCGCGCGTGAGTTCAAACACGCAGGGAGAGACGCCATGACCGATCCAAGCCCGTTCCGGACCCAGCTCGAGCACGCCGTCAACGCCCGGCACAGCCGGATGAACCCGTTCACCGAGAAGTGGGTCAACGGAGAGCTGACCCGCGCCCAGCTCGGCCAGTGGGTCTGCCAGCACTACCAGTACGTCTCGCAGTTCGCGCGGTGGTGCGCGATCGTGTACGGCGGCTGCCCCGACCCGGACGCCCGGGACTTCCTGCTCGAGAACATCATCGAGGAGGAGTCCGGCACCAAGCACGTGGACCTGCTGATCCGGTTCGGCGAGGCGTGCGGGGTGAGCCGCGCCGAGGTCGAGGGCGCCCGGCAGCTGCCGAGCACGCGCGCCCTCACCGCCTGGTGCTACGAGACGTCGCGCAAGCCCTTCCACGTCGCGGCGGCCGGGCTGCTGGTCGGTCTCGAGTCGCAGGTGCCCGGCATCTACAAGCGCAACCTTCCTCCGCTCCGGACGCACTACGGGTTCAACGATCACGAGGTGGAGTTCTTCGCGATTCACATCGAGGCCGACGAGGTGCACGGAGAGCGGGGCTATCAGATCGTCGAGCGTCACAGCTCGACCCCGGAGAAGCAGGCCGAGGCCGCCGACGCCGTGCGCGAGGCGACCGAGATGCGCTGGCAGTACATGACCGGCCTGCATCGGGCGTTGGTCCTCAAGGAAGACGCGTGAGCTCGACCCGGCGGGTGGCCTCGATCGACGAGGTGCCGGCCGGTCAGCCCAAGCTGGTGGAGCTCGACGGCACCCGGATCGTCCTGGCCCGGGTGGGCGACACGGTGTACGCGTGCGGCGACGTGTGCGCCCACCGGGGTGGTCCCCTCGGCGAGGGCAAGCTCACCGGGCCGCGGCTCGCGTGCCCATGGCACGGATGGATGTACGACGTGCGGACCGGCCAGTGTGTCTTCCCGGGACGCGGGACCGCCATCCCCAGCTACCCGGTCCGCCTGGAGGCCGACCAGGTCCTCGTGGAGCTGCCGTGATCACCGTCAAGCGCCTCACGCTGGAGGACGCCGTGGTGCTCCTGGCCGCCGCGGAGGCGAAGGCCCGCGAGATCGCGGTGACCGAGACGATCTGCGTATGCGACGACGGGGGCCATCCCATCGCGCTCCACCGGATGACGGGTGCGCGCATCACCGGGGTGGAGATCGCTATCGCCAAGGCGTTCACCGCGGCCGGCCACCGCCGGGCCACTCACCGGTTCAACCAGCCGCCCGGGGGCCCGGCCCTTCCGGGCAACGAGGCCTTCGGCATCCACGCCATGCATCCGGGCCGCTTCGCGGTGTTCGTGGGGGGCTTCCCGGTCGAGGTCGACGGGGAGGTGGTCGGCGGCATCGGGGTGAGCGGGGGCAACGGGGAGCAAGACACCCTGGTGGGGACGGCGGCCCTCGAGGCGTTCCGGCGGCACCTGAGCGCGACCTCGCGATAGCTCCCGGCCCGCGGGGCCGGCGTTCCTTGACCGGCTCGCGCCCGACCTCGTAGACTGGTTGATGATGTCCCTTCCCGCCTCGGCAGTGGACGCCGAAGGGCCCGCGCTTCCCGCAAGATCCCGGCTCGAGCCCTCCCTGCTCGTCCGCGTCGCCGCCTGGGCCCTGCCCGTCGAGATCGCGCTGGTGACGGTGGCGATCTTCCTGCCCGTTCTCCGCGCCGCCTGGGTGGACTGGGACGATCCGATCAACTTCCTCTTGAACCCGCACTACCGGGGTCTCGGATGGTCGCAGCTCCGCTGGATGCTCACCGCGAATGTGATGGGGCACTGGATCCCGACGACGTGGCTGACCCTCGGCGCCGACTACGCGCTGTGGGGGATGAAGCCGTTCGGCTATCACCTCACGAGCCTGCTGCTGCACGCGGCCAGCGCCGCGGTCTTCTACTTCGTCGCCCGCCGCCTGCTCGCGCTGGCGGTGCCCGCGGCCTCGGCGCTCGTCGCGAGCGCGGGTGCGACCGCGGCCGCGCTCTTCTTTGCCATCCATCCGCTTCGCGTGGAATCGGTGGCCTGGATCACCGAGCGGCGGGATGTCACGTCGGGGCTGTTCTTCCTCCTCACGCTTCTCGCGTACCTCCGGGCCCACGAGCGGCCTCCCGCGGTGCGATCGGGCTGGCGGTGGGCCGCGCTGGCGTTCGCCGCGCTCGCCCTGACCTCGAAGTCCATCGTGATGGGCCTGCCCCTGGTCCTGGTGATCCTCGACGTGTACCCGCTCCGCCGGCTCGGACCCCGTCTCCGCGACTGGATGGCCGCCGCCGCGTGGCCGATCTGGCGCGAGAAGATTCCATTCGTGCTGCTGGCGGCCGCAACCGGAGCGGCGGCGTTCCTCGTCCAGCGGTCCACCGGATATCTCACCGATGCCGAGCCGGCGGCCCGGGTGGTGATGGTCTTCCACAACGTCTGGTTCCACGTCTGGAAGACCTTCGTGCCGCTCGACCTGGCTCCGATCTACGAGCTGCCGAGCCGGCTGAGCCTGCTCGAGAAGCCGTATCTCCTGAGCGCGGCGGGGTCGGTGGCGACGACCGCCGTGGTCTGGCTCCTGCGGAAGCGATGGCCGGCCGGTCTCGCGACCTGGGCCTTCTATCTCGTGATGCTGGCGCCGGTGAGCGGGATCGTCCACACCGGCAACCATCTCGGAGCCGACCGCAACACCTACGTGCCGTGTGCCGGGTTCGCCCTCCTGGTCGGGGCCCTCGTGGTCGGGGCCGTGGAGGCCCGCCGCCGGGGCTGGCTCGGCACGCCGGTCGCGGCGCTCGTGGTCGCGCTCGTTGCCAGCTGGATCGTCGGCCTCGGCTTCGCGACCCGGATCCAGACCGGGGTCTGGCACGACTCGGAGACGCTGTGGCGCTACGCCCTCCAGGTCGAGCCGACCTGCTCCATCTGCAGCCACAATCTGGCGGTCAACCTGGGGGAGCGCGGGGATCAAGCCGAGGCCCTCGCCCTCTTCGAGCGCGCTCTCGCGCTGCGACCCGACCGGTCCGACTTCTACAGCAGCTACGGGGTCCTGCTGCTCCAGATGGGTCGGCGCCCGGACGGCCTCGCCGCGCTCCGCTACCGGATCGCCCGGGCGCCGGGCGACTTCAGCGCGCGCACCAACCTCGGCATCGCCCTGATCGAGGATGGGCACCTCGCCGCCGCCATCGCGCAGCTCGAGCAGGCCCTTCGGATAAAACCGGACTCGGTGCCCGCCCTGGACGCGCTCGGGCGGGCCCTGCTCACCGACGGGCGCGTGGACGCGGCGATGGCCGCGTTCGAGCGGTCCCTCGCGGTGGATCCGAACGACTCGGTGGGCCGGCTCGGGACGGCCCGCGTCTACCTGGCGCGCGGCGATCGCGCGGCCGCGCGCGCGCAGTTCGAGATCCTGCGCGCGCGGGATCCGAACCTCGCGCTCCGCGTGGAGCAGGAGTTTCGGTAGAGCCCGTCCGTTTCGGTGTAGACTCCCAGCGAAGTGGCCACGGAAGCGATCTCGGTCCAGCACCTGTCCAAGCTCTATGCCACGCGGGACGGCGGGGTCGCCGCCCTCGAGCGAATCAGCTTCGCCATCGACGAGGGCGCGTTCGTGGCGGTGGTGGGGCCATCGGGCTGCGGCAAGTCTACCTTGCTCAAGATCCTGGCCGGCCTGCTGCCGCCTTCGGGCGGAAGCGCCTCGCTTCGCGGCACCGCGATCCAGGGCCCGCGTCGCGACATCGGCGTGGTCTTCCAGGCGCCGGTCCTCTTCCCGTGGCGCACCGTCCTCGACAACGTGCTCCTGCCCATCGACGTGCAGGGGCTGGGGCGGGACCGATTCCTGCCGGTGGCGATGGCCCTGCTGGCCCTGGTCGGCCTGCGCGAGTTCGAGCGCCGCTATCCGTGGGAGCTCTCCGGCGGGATGCAACAGCGGGTGGCGATCACGCGCGCACTCGTCCACGACCCGGCCATGCTCCTCATGGACGAGCCCTTCGGCGCCCTCGACGCCATGACCCGCGAGCACATGAACCTGGAGCTGCAGCGCATCTGGATGGAGAAGAGGAAGACCGTCTTCTTCATCACCCACTCGATCCCGGAGGCGGTCTTCCTTGCCGACCGGGTCCTGGTCATGACGCCTCGGCCGGGCCGGATCGTGGACGACCTCGCGATCAAGCTACCGCGGCCGCGGTCGCTCGACCTCATGACCACCCCGGAGTTCGGGGCCTACACCCGTCACATCCGGGCCCTGTTCAACGTGAAGGGAGGCCTCGACGCGTGAGGAGCCCGAAGAACGTCGCGCTGTCCGTCTTGCTGTTCTGCGCCTCGGTCGGTGCGTGGGAAGGGCTCGTGCGCCTGTTCGAGGTGCCCGCCTTCATCCTGCCCCCGCCGTCCCAGGTCGCGCTGGCTCTGTGGCGCGGGTTCAGCAGCGGACTCTACCTGCAGCACCTCTCGCACACCCTGCTCGAGACGATGCTCGGCTTCATCGCGGGCTCCGCGCTGGGCCTGATCCTCGGCACCGCGGTGGCGCTGAGCCGCCCGGTCGAGTTCTTCCTCTACCCGTACATCGTCATGTTTCAGTCGCTCCCCAAGGTGGCCCTGGCCCCGCTCATCGTGGTCTGGTTCGGGCTCGGCCTCACCTCGAAGGTGATCAACGCGGCCCTCATCGCGTTCTTCCCGCTCCTGGTGAACACCATGGTCGGGCTGCGCTCCGCCGACGAGGAGCGGGTGAGCCTCATGCGCTCCCTCGCGGCGAGCGAGCGGCAGATCTTCTGGATGCTCCGCCTGCCGAACTCCCTGCCCTTCGTGATGGCCGGGCTCGACGTGGCCATGATCTTCGCCCTGATCGGGGCGATCGTGGCCGAGTTCGTGGGGGCCCAGAAGGGCCTCGGCATGCTGATCCAGTCCATGAACTTCAACATGGACGTCTCCGGGCAGTTCTCCATCCTGCTGATCCTGTCGGTGGTGGGGCTGCTGCTCAACCGCGGAGTCATGATGATCCGCAAGCGCGTGCTCTTCTGGGATCCGTCCGAGAAGGAGCGCATCGACCAGGAAAGGGTCAGCGCCTGAGCGCTCGCCCACGAGGTGAAACCATGGCTCCGAGTGGCAATCCGTCGCGTATCGGCGTCGACATCGGCGGTACCTTCACCGATCTGGTCTGGGTCGACGAGGCCACCGGCGCCGTTCGCGTCGGCAAGCTCTTGACCACCCCCAAGGACCCGTCCCAGGCCGTCGAGGAGGGCGTCGTCACGCTCCTGCACGAGGCGAGCGCGGGAGCGGCCGCGGTGCGGGCCCTGATCCACGGCACCACCCTCGCCACCAACGCGCTGATCGAGCGCAAGGGCGCGCGGGTCGGGCTGCTCGCGACCGCCGGCTTCCGGGACGCGGTCGAGATCGGGCGGGAAGGCCGCTACGACATGTACGATCTCTTCATCGACCCGCCGGTGCCCCTGGTCCCGCGCCAGCTCCGGGTCGAGGTCACCGAGCGCGTGCTGGCCGACGGGTCCGTCCTTCGCCCGCTGGACCCGGTCCAGGCGCGCGCGGCGATCGCCGAGCTTGGGACCCTGGGCGTGGAGGCCATCGCGATCTGCCTGCTCCACGCCTACCGCAACCCGGTCCACGAGCGGGCCCTCGCCGCGCTGTGCGCGGAGATCCTCCCGGGCGTTCCGGTCTCCTGCTCCTCCGACGTGGTGCCGGAGATCCGCGAGTACGAGCGCACCTCCACCACCACCGCGAACGTGTACGTGATGCCGCTGATGGCGCGCTACCTCGACGATCTCGAGCGCAAGCTGCAGGAGCTCGGGGTCCCGGGCCGGCTCTACGTCATGATGTCCGCGGGTGGCATCGCCACCCCGGAGACCGCCAAGCGCGTCCCGATCCGGCTCGTGGAGTCGGGCCCGGCCGCCGGCGCGCTCGCGGCGGCGCGCAGCGCCCGGCAGGTGGGCCTGGACCGGCTGCTCTCCTTCGACATGGGCGGCACCACCGCCAAGGCCTGCGTGATCGATCGCGGCGAGCCGCTCCTCGCGCGTGAGTTCGAGGTCGCGCGCGCCGACCGCTTCAAGAAGGGCTCCGGTCTCCCGATCCGGGTGCCGGTGGTGGAGCTGATCGAGATCGGGGCGGGCGGCGGCTCGGTGGCGCGGGTGGATCGCATGGGTCTCCTGAAGGTCGGGCCGGACAGCGCGGGCGCCGATCCGGGCCCGGCCTGCTACGGAGCGGGCGGGCAGGAGCCCACCGTCACCGACGCCGACCTCCTGCTGGGCTACCTCGACGCCGACTTCTTCCTGGGCGGCCGGATGCGACTCGACGTGGAGGCGGCTCGCCGGGCGATCGAGACGCGCGTGGCGCAACCGCTGGGCCTGAGCGTCACCGAGGCCGCCTGGGGCATCCACCGGGTGGTCAACGAGAACATGGCGGCCGCCGCGCGCGTGCACGGGATCGAGCGCGGCAAGGACCTGCGCGGTTACCCGCTCTTCGCCTTCGGCGGGGCGGGGCCGGTGCACGCCTGGCAGGTCGGCCGCATCCTGCGGGTGCCGCGCGTGCTCGTACCCCACGGCGCGGGCGCGCTCTCCGCCTACGGGCTGCTGGCCGCCCCGCTCGCGTTCGATTTCGTGCGGACCGCGCCCCAGCGCTTGACCGCGGCCGACTGGGAGCTCATCAACCGGCTCTTCCAGGAGATGGAAGCCGAGGGCCGCCGCATCCTGCGCGGCGCCGGCGTGCCCGACGCGGAGGTCACGGTCCGGCGGAGCGCCGAGATGCGCTACTTCGGGCAGGGGCACGAGGTGGTCGTGGAGATCCCGACGGGTATCCTGACTGAGGCCAGCCTGGCGCCCATCACGTCCTCGTTCGAGACGGCCTATCGCCTCCTCTACAGCCGGACGCCCATGGGGGTGCCGCTCGAGGCCTTGAACTGGCGCGCGGTCATCTCCGGCCCCTCGCCGGACCTGACCATCACGAGTGGGCTCGAGACCGGCGCGGCCACCGTACCGACACCCAAGAAACACCGCGCCGCGTACTTCCCGGAGGCCGGCGGCTACGTGGAGACGCCGGTCTACGACCGCTACCGGCTGGACCCGAGCGCCCGCTTCGCGGGCCCCGCCATCGTGGAGGAGCGAGAGTCCACCACCGTCATCGGGCCCGGCGCGCTCATCTCGGTGGATGCTCACCGGAATCTGGTGGCCGAGCCGGCATCCGGGGAGGCGCGCTGATGGACCCGATCACGCTCGACATCTGCTGGAGCCGTCTCATCGGGGTGGTCAACGAGCAGGCCGCCGCCCTCATGCGCACGTCGTTCACGTCCATCGTGCGGGAGGCGGGCGACCTCTCGGCCGGCGTCTTCGACCGGCGCGGCTACATGATCGCCCAGGCGGTCACCGGCACCCCCGGGCACATCAACTCGATGGCGCTCGCCATGAAGCACATCCTCGCGGCCTATCCGCTCGAGCGGCTCGCGCCCGGGGACGTGCTCATCACCAACGACCCGTGGAAGACCTCCGGCCACCTCAACGACGTCACCGTGTGCAACCCGATCTTCCGGGGCCGCGACTGCGTCGCCTTCTTCGCCTCGACCTGTCACAGCGCCGACATCGGCGGTCACGTGCTCTCCGCCGAGGCGCGCGAGGTCTACGAGGAAGGGCTCTTCATCCCGATCATGAAGCTCTACGACGGCGGGCGCCTGAACGAGTCGCTGGCCGCGCTGATCCGCAGCAACACGCGGGTCCCCGACCTCGTGATGGGCGACTTCCACGCCCAGGTCGCGGGGGGCGCGGTGGGCGGGGAGCGGCTGCTCGAGTTCATGGACGAGTTCGGCATCGAGCGCCTCGAGCCGCTGGCCGACGAGATCATCACCCGCACCGAGCGGGCGATGCGCCAGGCGATCGGCGAGCTGCGCCCGGGCCAGTACCGCTACACCCTCACCTCGGACGGATTCGACGAGCCGATCACCATCGCGGCCCGCTGCGAGGTCAGCGGCGAGGATCTCTGGGTCGACTTCACCGGCTCCTCGCCAGCCAGCCGCCGCGGCATCAACGTGGTCATGAACTACACGGAGGCCTACACGACCTACGGGGTCAAGGTCATCGTGAGCCCCGACGTCCCCAACAACGAGGGCGCCTTCCGCGTGCTCCGCATCACCGCTCCCGAGGGCTCCATCCTGAACGTGCAGCACCCCGCCCCGGTGGCGGCCCGTCACATCATCGGGCACTTCCTACCGCACGTGGTGGCGGGCGCCCTGAAGGAGGCGGTACCGGAGCGGGTCATGGCCGAGGGCTCGGCCAACATCTGGGGCATCCAGCTCACCGGCAAGAACCGCGACCGCTCGCCCTGGGTCTACACGTTCTTCAGCTCCGGCGGCACCGGGGCGCGTCCGGCTCAGGACGGCCTGTCGGCCACCGCCTTTCCCTCGGGAGTGCTCGGCACCCCGGTGGAGGTGGTCGAATCGCTCGCCCCGCTGCTGATCGAGCGCAAGGCGCTGCGGGACGGATCCGGCGGCGACGGGCGCTACCGGGGCGGGCTCGGGCAGGTGATCGCCTTCCGGGTGCGCTCCGACGAGCCGGCCACGTGCTCGGTCCTGTGCGACCGCACTCGCATTCCGGCCCTGGGATTCTTCGGTGGCCTGCCGGGCCTTCCGGGCCAGGTCCTGATCAATGGGCGTGCTCCCGACAACCCGAAGGGGGAGCAGACGCTCCGACCTGGTGATCTGGTCGAGGTGCTCCTTCCGGGAGGCGGCGGATACGGTCCTCCCGCGGAGCGCGACCCGGCGCTCCGGGAGCGCGACCTGCAGCAGGGCTACGTCGTCGCGACCAGCCGAGGCGTCACCGGCGGCTGACCGGGCATGACGGCCCGGGCCCGGCGGATCGGCGTCCTCGCCGTCGCGGGCGCCTGGTGGCTCATGCTCGCGGTGCCCTTTCTGCTGAACCGCGGGGAGGACGTGGGGCGGCTCCCCACCCTGCTGGCGACCAGCCTCGCCCGTCTCGTTCACGAGCCGGTGTGGGGCCGCGCGGGAATCCAGTCTCTGATCGGTCTCCTGATCGCCGGCCTCGTCGGCCTCGCCTGGTATGGCCTTGGCGAGACGATCGTCCGCCGCGTTGACTCCGCGGAGGGTGAGTCTGACGACATCCCGGTGATGCAGGTTGCCGCGCGATCGCTGGTCGGTGCCGGTGCCTGGTCGCTGGCCTGGTTCTTCCTGGGGGTCCTACCCCTCTATCGGGTCTCGGTCGCGGCGCTGGCGCTCCTGGTGGGCTTGGCCCTGGCCGGCCGGGCGCTCGCACGCGGCCGGGTCACCGCGGCCGCCATCGCGCGCTCCGCCGGGTGGGCGGCGTTGGGTCTCGTCGTCACCGGGCAGATCCTGGCGCTGGTCGCCGCCCTGGCGCCGCCGACCGCGAAGGATACCCTCCTCTACCACTACGCGCTCCCCAAGGCGTGGATCGCGGTGGGTCAGGCGATTGTGATCCCGTACAACATCGCCGGCTACTACCCGCTGGGAGTCGAGATGCATGCGGTCTGGGCGATGCTCCTGGGCGCGCCGCTCGGCGCGCGCGTCGCCGAGGCCGCGGCCGGCGCCACCCTCTTTCTCTTCGCGCCGCTCCTCGCGATGACGGTGTACGGGTGGGCGCGAGAGCGAGGTGCGGACCGGACGTGGGCGGCGGCCGCCGCGCTCGTGATCGCCTGGATCCCCACCGGCTACGAGGTGGCCGCGAGCGCCTACGTGGACCTGGCCCTGGCTGGTTACACCGCGCTGGCGGTGCGCGCGTTCGGGCGCTGGTGGACGAGCGGGCAGTCGCGTCAGCTCGCCTGGGTCGCGGCCGGGGTCGGAGGCGCCCTCTCCATCAAGCTCAGCGCCGCGTTCCTGCTGCTCCCCCTCGCACTGCTGGGGCTGCTGCACGCCCTCGGCACCGGGAGCCAGGACCGCGAGACCGCGCGGCCCAGCACCGCCCTCACGGCCGCCGGGGTCCTGGGAGCCCTGGCCCTCGGCGTGACCCTCGCCGCGCCCTGGTACGTGCGGAACTGGATCCGTACCGGGAGCCCGCTCTTCCCGTTCTATCTCGAAATCTGGCCCGCCAAGGCCCCCGGCTGGGACCTCGAGCGGTCCCGCCTCTACGAGACCCTGTTCTCGCTGTACGGGGACATCAGCGGCCCCCTCGACTACCTGTGGTCGCCGATCCGCCTCGCGGTGGCCGCCCAGCCGGATCAGCCCGCCTTCTACGATGGCGTGCTCGGTATCGCCTTCATCTTCGCGCTGCCCGTGCTCGCGTGGGCCCTGTGGCGCCGCCGCCTCGACGTCGAGCTGCGCCTGGCCGTTCTCGTCTCGGCCGGCCTCTTCGTCTTCTGGCTCTTCTCCAGCCAGCAGCTCCGGTATCTGTTGCCCGCGGCGGCCGGCCTGGCGGTGGCCATCGCGGTAGCCGGCAGCGGGCTCGAGCGGGGGTTGAGCCGGCCGCTGTGCGGCCTCGTGGTCGCCGGCGCCGCCCTCGGTCTGCCGGTCGTGCTGGCCTGGTTCCTGGCGCTGGATCCCGCGCGGGTCGTGCTCGGCGGTGAGTCCCGTGAGGCCTTTCTCGCCCGGCGGCTCGACTACTATCCCTACTACCAGGTCGTGAACCGAGACCTTCCCCCGACCGCCAGGGTCTGGCTCATCGATATGCGCCGGGACACCTATCACCTGGATCGGCCGGCCTTCTCCGATTTCATCTTCGAGGACTACACCCTCACCCGGTACGTGCGCGCGGCCACCAGCGTCGACGAGATCCGGGACCGGGTCCGGGCAGACGGCATCACCCATCTCCTGGTACGTCACGACATCCTGCTCGACTACGATCGCTCCCCCATCGTGGACGAGCGGCGCCCGCGCCAGGAGAACGTGGCGAAGCTCGAGCTGATGACCGCGTTCTTCACGCAGGGCACGCGAGTGATCAAGGGCGACCAGAAATTCTGGCTCCTCGAGCTGCCCCTCGCCCGCCCCCGCTGAGCGGCGGCGCGGGGGCCGGGCCGTCGATCAGCCGCCCGGACGCGGGCGATACACCTCGGTCGGCCCGACCCGCTCCTCGACGACGTAGCGCCGCTCGATTGCGCCCAGCATCTCGTCGGTCCAGCGCTCCCGGTGGAGCGGCAGCTCGGGAACCCGGTAGATCAGGATCGCCGCGAAGGCCTGTCGCTCGATGTCAGCGAGAAGCGGCCGCTGGTCCCAGCGCCCCGCCCGAGCGAGCTGGGTCATCTCGAAGGGCTGGAAGAAGATCGGGCGGCCGTCCAGAGGGAGCAGCCCCATGTCCTCGTCGGCCAGCACGATCCCGGGCGCGCGATGGACCACCTCAAGCAGATGCCGGGCCTCCTCGCCCTGCTTGAGACGGATGTGGGTGACCGTACGGTACGGCGAGGCGAGGACCACCAGGGCCATGTCCAGCGCGAGCAGCAGCGCGATCGCGGCGTGGACTGCCCGGCGGGGCCGCTGCCAGGCGAGCAGAGCCCCGATGGCTAGGCTCACCCCCGCTCCGAGCTCGATCAGATAGTTCACGTTCGAGCCCACCTTGCCGATGGTCAACCCGGATGCGACCGCGCCCAGGGCATAGGGCGCGACCAGCCGCCAGGACGGCACGCCGAACCAGGGCGCGGTCAGCAAGAACAGACCGACCGCGGTGAGGGCGAGTGGCATCAGCGTCCACACGTCGGTCAGGTACTGGAGGAGGGATCCTGCCTGGTAGTCGTTCAGGTTGGCGGAGACCAGTCGCCAGATCGAGCCCCACGAAGAGGGCGGCGCCCGGTCCGCCGGTGAGGCCGGCCAGCGCGAAGCCCCGGCGCCACGAGACAGCCTGCCCCAGCCAGAGACAGGCCGCGAGCGGCGCGGCGAGCCCGTACGACTGGCGGGTGTAGATCGCGGCGGTGAGCAAGAGCGCCGCCACCGGTACCGCCAGCCGCCCCGCCGGACGCCGCACGGTGACGTAGACCCCGCCGAGGCTCAGCGCGAGCGCCAATGCGTCCACGCGATAGAGAGACGACCAGTACGACACCGGCGGAAAGGCGAGCAGCGAAAGGCCTCCGATCAGGGCGGCCGCCTGATCGCGCGTGAAGGCGTGCAGGATGAGGCCGACGAGAACCCCCGCAGCAACGGTGCTGAGCTACGAGAGTAGGCGCCCGTACCAGAATGCGGGGCCCCAGACACGGCCGAGAGGGCTCAGCGCCAGCGGGTAACCGGGGGATAGTTGCTCACGGTGTATGGAGGGGAGGTCGGGTTCAGGCGGTAGATGCTTTCGAGACGCCCCAGCCGCATCGTCTGATCGAGCAGCGGCCCCTCGCCGTAGTCCATCGGATACCGGAAGCGGATGACGCGGGCGCCGTCTGTCGCGAAGAGGCCGGCGGCGGCGATCAGCACCAGCAGGAGGACACCCGCGGGCAGCATGGCCGCCAGCGATCTCGGGTCAAGGCGTGGGCGCATAGTGTCGGGCCGCGCGAGCCAGTTATAGCATCGCCCCGACGGGACCCCGCTCATGTTCCAGGCCGCCGAGTGGGCGGCCGGCCAAGACCCCGATTCTCCGGAGTTTGGAAGCGCCTCGGGGCCTGCATGCTATGATGGCCGACAACGATGATCTCCAGGCTGGGCAACCCCTGGACGAGGGAGGTCGGCGCGTGGGTCTAGCCACGTTCCTCGAACGTACCTGGAGCGGTCTCACCGGGCTCGTCAAGCCTCGGTCCGCGGCGGCGATGTTCCGTCTGGCCGACCAGTACCGACACGAGGGCCGCTACGAAGAAGCGGCCGATCTGATCGCGGAGGGCCTGCGGGTCTCCCCCAATATCGCGGTCGGGCACCTGCTGGACGCGTACGTCCACGTGGTGTTCCGCGAGATGCCGGCGGCCAAGACCTCCTTCCGGCGGGTGCTCTCCCTCGATCCGTATCACCCGCGGGCCCTGTTCGGGCTCGCCCGCATCGCCCTGGAAGAGGGCGACATCGAGGGGTGCCGGCCGTTTCTGGATCGGGCGATCCAGTACTTCCCCGATTTCCCGGAAGCGAAGGCGCTCCAGGAGATGGTCGCGACCTGGTCGGCGCCGGCCGTGGCGGTACCGAGCACGATCGGGGCCATCAACACCGAGCGGCTCCGTCTGCCGCAGGGCGCGCACGATCTCATTCTCACACACGCCGACGGGACGCTCGTGTTCGCGCAGGGCAGCGAGGAGCGGCAGCGGCACCTGTCCATGCACATGACCCAGGTCTATCGCATCGCCTCCGCCACCCTCGCCCGGGCGGGCCTGGGCGCGATGCGTCGAGGCGTCATCGAGGGCTCGTCGGAGATGACATTCCTCCGAAGCGACGGCGGCGTGATCCTCGGGGTCGCGCTCCCTCGCGAGATCGAGGTCGGCGGCGGGCTCGTGCAGGTCGGCCGGCTCTGGACCGATCTCAATATCAAGGCCTGAGCCGTGGCCGACTCGCAGACCTCCGATTCGAACGCGGCCCACGATCCCGGGACCACCGTCCCGCGACCATCCTCGCGGGCCCAGGCCTTCCGCGAGACGCTCTTCGAGCTGATCCGGCTGGACGGGGTCCGGGGGGGGCTCATCGTGACCCCGGACGGGCTCGTCATCACTTCCGAGCTGCCCCCGCGCTTCCCGGTGGAAGCGCTGGCCGCCCTGGCGGCGACCCTGGGAAGAGAACTGGAACTGGGCGCCTCCCGCCTCGAGCGCGGCGCCTTCCGGACCGCGTTGTTCTCGGCGGACGACGGGACCGTCTTCATCGGAGGCAGCCCGGTCGGCTACGTCACCCTGGTGGCGGACCGCAACGTGAACATGGAAGGGGTTCGCGGCGCGCTCGGCCGCGCGGTGGATCGCCTGCGCGGCACCTGGCGGACCACCGGCGCCGCCTGAGCTCGACCTAGGTCCCGAGCGTCACCCGCAGGACCTCCTCCACCGTCGTCACGCCGTCGATCACCTTCTGTAGCGCGTTCTGGCGGAGGGTCTTCATGCCCTGCGAGCAGGCGGCGTCCAGGATCTCGTTGGTGGTCGCGTTACGCAAGATCAGGTCGCGGATCTCGGTGCTCACCGGCATGACCTCGTAGATGGCCACCCGGCCCTTCATCCCGGTGAAGTTGCAGGTCTGGCACCCCTTGCCCTTGTAGAAGTTCACGGTGCCGAGCCCCTGGGGCACGTGCCCGTAGGGGACCAGGCTCTCCTCGCTCGCCTCGTAGGGCTCCTTGCAGTCGCGACAGACGCGTCGCCCGAGCCGCTGGGCCAGGATCAGCTGCAGCGACGAGGAGACCAGGAAGGGCGGGATGCCCATGTCCAGGAGCCGCGCGGGGGTCGACGGGCAATCGTTGGTGTGCAGAGTGGACAGCACCAGGTGGCCGGTCAGCGCGGCGCGGATGCCGATCTGGGCGGTCTCTAGGTCACGCGTCTCACCAACCAGGATCACGTCCGGGTCCTGGCGGAGGAAGCTCCGCAGGCACGCCGCGAAGGTGCGCCCGATCTCGTCGTTGACCTGCACCTGGTTGACGCCCTTCAGGTTGTACTCGACCGGATCCTCCGCGGTCATGATGTTGATGTCCGGGGAGTTGATGGTGTGGATCGCCGAATAGAGGGTCGTGGTCTTGCCGGACCCGGTCGGCCCGGTGATCAGGATCATGCCGTAGGGACTGTGGATCGCCTTGGTGAACTGCTCCATGCTCCAGGGATCGAAGCCGAGCGCGGTCAAGTCGAGCTGCAGCGCATCCTTGTCCAGGATACGCATGACCGTCTTCTCGCCGAAGATCGTCGGTAGCGTCGAGACTCGGAAGTCGATCTCGCGCTGGTGGTAGCGCAGCTTGATGCGCCCGTCCTGGGGAAGCCGCCGCTCCGCGATGTCGAGGGTGGCCATGATCTTCACGCGCGAGGTCAGCGCGGCCTCGAGACGCTTGGGCGGGGTCATGATCTCGTGGAGCACGCCGTCGATGCGGAACCGCACCCGGAACACCTTCTCGTACGGCTCCAGGTGGATGTCCGAGGCGCCCCGACGGATCGCGTCGGTCAGGATCATGTTGATGAGCCGGACCACCGGCGCTTCGTCGGCCGACTCCTTGAGGTCGAAGACGTCGGCCTTGGTGAAGGTCTCCTCGCCGCCCTCGACGACCTCGACGTCGGTGTCGGCCTCCTCGAGCTCGCTCATCATGTCGGTGACGCTGCCACCGGTCTCGTAGAGGCGCTCGAACGCCTTGCGGATGGCCGCCTCCGAGGCGACCACCGGCTGGATCTGCAGACCGGTCATGAAGCCGACGTCGTCGAGCGCGAAGACGTTGGTGGGGTCGGCCATCGCGAGAGTGAGAACGTTGCCCATCCGCTTGATGGGCAGCACGCTGTGCTTCTTGGCGATCTGCTCGGGCACCAGCTTCAGCACGTCCGGATCCGGATCGACCTGCGCCACCGTGATCGCGGGGATCGAGTACTGCTTTGACAGAAAGGAGACGAGACTGTCCTCGGTGATGAAGCTGAGTCGGACCAGGATGGTCCCCAGCTTGTCCGCGCTCCCCTTCTGCTCGGCGAGGGCCCGCTGCAGCTGCTCGGTGGTGATCAGCTTCTCGGCCACGAGACGATCGCCGAGACGGGACAGGCTGCCCTGCCGTCGCTCGCTCGCCACCGCGGCGGCGCTCCGCTTGCCCGGCCCGCGCCCGAGTCCGTTGTCCCCGCCCGGCATGCCCGGTTCCAGCTCGACCGTCGCAGGCGCAAGCGGCGCCGGCGCGGCCGGGATCGGCGCGGCGGCCACCTCCGGCACCGGGGTCACGCTCGCGGAGGGGCGTCCACCGACCGTGCCGGCGAGACGCGCGACGACGCGGCCCAGGTTCTCCCGATCGCCGAGCTTTGTGTAGATCTCCTTCAGCGTCTCGAGGGCCCCGGTGTCCGAGGGATTGGCCTCCACGATCATCTCGCAGAGCCGGGCCGACTCGGCCAGGGAGCGCTTCTCTTCGGGCGACAGTGGCTTGCTCTCGATCTGGGCCATGAGTGGTATCCGTCAGCTCAGACCGGCCGCTCCCGGAGAGTGGACTGCACCTCGTCCTTGTGCAGCGGTGCCGCGAGCGCCCCGGTGCGGTGCGGACGGGTGCGCGTCTCCGCCAGGATCGCCCCGATGGCGGTCCCGGCCTCCTTGGCGAAGAGGCGCACCATGCCCACCGTGGTCCGGCTATCAAAGATGGCGAGCAGGATCGCGTGCTCGTCCACCGCCGCCACGTGGATGCTCTCCTTGACGCCCTGGTGAAACAGCATCGTGAACTCGGTCTCGCCCAGCAGGCGCGCCATCGCGGCGGTCGAGCTGAAGGCGCCCGCCGCGAGAGCGGACAGCGACACGGTGTCGAGCGACCGGGATGCGCCGCCGCGGGCCAGGAGCTGCCCGCTCCTGTCGATCAGGAGGGCCTCCATCGCTCCGGACTCTCCCAGGAAGTGCAGGAGGACGCCGTTGATACGCTGCGCGTCCTCCTCGTGGATGGCCAGGTTGTCATTTAGACTCATTGAGCGCCCCCTGTTCTTGTCCGAAACCCGCGACGAGGACCATGCGCGACACCGTGTTGAGCGTGTCGAAGACCCCTTTGCCCTCGACGGCGACCGACTCGAAGTACGGAACCCGCCGGCCCCTACGGTTCAGCAGGTATTCGAGGTATTCCACCGGCGCCACGTTGGGCAGGTCTCGCTTGTTGTACTGGATCACGTACGGAATCTCATCAAGATTGTACCCATACTCCTTTAGATTCTCTTCCAGGTTTCGGAAGCTCTCGACGTTCTCGCGCAGACGGTCCCACTGCGAGTCCGCGACGAACACGATGCCGTCGACGCCGCGCAACACCAGCTTGCGGGTCATGTTGTAGTACACCTGCCCGGGCACGGTGTAGAGCTGGAACTTCGCCACGAAGTTCCGTACCGTCACCGCGGAGACGGGCAGAAAGTCGAAAAAGAGTGTTCGGTCGTCGCCGGTCGCGAGCGACACCATGTTGCCGCGGTTCACGTCCGGCAGCCCCCGGTAGATGTACTGCAGGTTGGCGGTCTTGCCCGCGACTCCGGTGCCGTAATACACGACCTTGAAGCTGATCTCTTTCTGAGCGTAGTTGATGATGGACATCGATCGCCTCAGGCCTGGGCCAGCATCGCGGTTGCTCGCTCGACCTGGCGATAGGCCAGGCCGGGGCGGGTGACGTCCCCGCCCGCGACAACCACGATCGACCGACCGTGCCCGACCTCCTCGGGCTGGATGACCACAAGCGTGTTCCCCGATCGCAGCACGGCAGTGCGGAACACGGCGCCGGATCCCGCAGCCTTCCTGATGACGGCCTGGAGATCCTGCGCGAACGCTCCCACCGCGGGTACGTCGGCGCCCCCCGGCAGGAAGAAGTAGAAGACACCTTCACCCTCGGTGTCCCGGAGCACCGACGCGGTGATTGGACCGTAGGCGGTGAAACTCGATGCGCAGCGCATGGCCTGGTCCGGCACCTCCGCCGGGACCAGGTTGCGATTCCTGTCCGGCGGCGCGGGTACCGGG
>WNFP01002185.1_pt1 | contig 22689 bp, 15 predicted proteins | sample 5400201 | NCBI WGS metagenome assembly WNFP01 (sample SAMN13153355, study PRJNA577476) | soil metagenome | isolation source: 115 cm saprolite under Madrone tree | place: USA:California | collected 2016-06-14
CCAACTCCTCCGGCCGCGGCGGCTTTAGGCCGCCGTTATACCACGTGAATTCCACCGGTGGCATTTCACCTCGGGCCGCGAAGTTGTAATGAATGATCGAGGCCAGCGGGTACGTCTCTTCGTAGCGATCAGTGGAACTCGCTTCCACACTCACGGGCGCCTCGAGTTTCAGCACGCGAAAAATTGTGTCGAAGCTGTAGGAACCCATGTCGCCGAGAGCGCCGCAGCCGAAGTCAGCCCACCCACGCCATACAAAAGGCGCGTACGCACGGTTGAACGAGCGTTCCGGCGCTGGGCCGAGCCACAAATCCCAATCCAAACCATCGGGCACGGGCTCCGCGTCCTTGGGGCGCTCGATCCCCTGCGGCCAGAAAGGACGGCTGGACCAGTTGTGAACCTCCCGCACCGGCCCGATCGCGCCGCCCCAAATCCATTCGCATAGCAACCGCGTGTCTTCGGACGCTTGATTGCCGACCGCAATCTGCGTTGCCACACCGGTCTCGCGCGCAATTTCGGCCATGCGCCGCGCCTCGAAGATTGTGTGCGTCAAAGGCTTCTGGCAAAAAACGTGTTTGCGCTTCTTCATCGCCGCAGCAGAGACGGCTGCATGCAAGTTATCCGTCGTGCACACAACGACCGCGTCGACGTCCTTCTGTTTTTCCAGAAGCTCGCGGAAGTCGCCGTAAGCCGCGCAACCGCGATACTCACCCGAGCGTTGCTGCGTGCCGTAATAAGCGTCCACGATTTTCTGGCACGGCTCGCGGCCGGCAACGCCGCTAGTCACCCGCAGCGAATGATTCAACTGAATGGGTTCGTCCGGACTCAGCCAATCCCACCCGCTATCCACGCCAAGCAATTTGCGCACGGATTTGCAGAACTCATGGGTGTCCCACTGTGGGTGATTCGCACCGGTCTTATTGGGATCGCACACCGCCACGCCCTGCACGTCCGGTTGGCCCAAAAAGCGCAACATCACACGCAGACCTTGCGACCCGACGCCGACAAAAGCAATATTGACCTTGTCGCTGGGCGAAACATATCCCACGCCGCCCAACACCCGCCGCGGAACGATCGAAAGCCCAATCGCAGCGGCGGCCCCTTGCCCTAAGAACTTGCGCCGCGAAACCAAGCTCCCTGGCAGACTGCGGGACCCAAGCCTATTCTCCATAGTGCCCCCCCTGAACGCAGCTCGCAGGTACGTAATTTTTTGGCCGCTATTCGCATCTTGCCGTGGTTTACCACAGTCTGGACAAGCCCGCCATTATAAGCGAACTGCAGATCTCGCCAACGAGTTGCGATATAAACGCGAATGCAAGATTCTCGTCTGAGCACTGTGCTGCAACTGAGCCAATTTTCGCGGCTGCCCTCGCCGGGCAGTGTCTCGGCGAGGCGCTCGGATTCCCAGTGGAAGGCTCTCGGACCCCTGCTACCGTATCAATCGCACTTCCGAGTAGGCCGTTCGTTCCCGCCTGAGTCTACTGTACCTTTACCGTGATAGCGGGGGAGGGGATACCATTCGCAACAACCTCCAGGATGCTCATGCCCCGCTCCTGGTCCGCCGGCACATCGAAATGCGTGGACACCAAGCCCGAATTTGCCACCGCCATACTGCTAGGGTCATGCGTCCTGCTGTAGAAGACGTGTCCCGTGGCCCGGTTGGTGATTCGCACGAGCGGAAAGTTCGTCGCAGCCTGGGCGTCGTCTCCGTACGCGGCGCCTTGCGACACTCCGTTGAACAGCGTCCCGGATATCACATACGACCCTCCGCGGCTAACGCTGGCGGGCGCTGATTTTATGGTTGGCGCCCAAGCTGGATTCGCCGCTCCGGCGGCCGAATAGATCTCGATATCATTCGAAAAATCCGTCAGCAGGACCTGGCCGGTCGGAAGGACGACCATATTGCCGAAGAACGAAGAATCGCCCGGCGCATTGGGGGGACCAGCAACCGGGTTCAGCTTGCTCCCATCGAACTCGAAAAAGAAAGTGGGACTGTTGAAGATACCGGGGCTGGTGTCGACGAGCACGTTCCCATTCGGCAGCAGGGCTGCGGGACCATCGGCAATGTCCAGTCCGTCCGGAAAATCGGGACCTGCAGTCCAGGTTCCGGCCTGCGAGTTGAATATGGCTGAGTGTCCGGTGCCACAACTGTTCGCTCCCGTGTAGAACACCGTACCATCGGGCCGCAGGATGCCGGGTCCCAACTCGAACGAAGCATGCCTCATGCCGCCGCACCCGTGACCCGAGTCCCAGAGCTGCACAATCGTGCTGCCGGCGCTGGACCACGAGCCCGTCCCGGGATTGTAAACTTCCGAGTTCGTACCCAGGGGCTCGTACGGAATGCCAATCGGGACGTAAGCGTCGACAGTTAGAACTTCGCCGTTCGGCAGGAGCGTCCACCCTTCTTCATCGCTGACGTCGAATTTGTTCGCACCCGTCGGCGTCCAGGTGAGCGTCTTGGAATCAAGCAGCGCGTCTTGCGTTGTGCAGCAGTTGGCTTGCATGTACGTCCCGTTGGGTAGCACCACGCTCTGGGCATCGCCGATATTCACCCACCCATCTGGCGGATTCACACTGGTCCATGTATTAGCCACCGGATCGTAAATCGCGCCCAGGTTCGTCCATACCGCATTACAGGTGAACGTCGCAGGGTCGCACAGGTATTCGCCACCCTCGATGATCAACCGGCCGTCAGGCAGCACGGCAGATGAGTGATAGAGCGGACTATAGCCAGGCGGCAAAGAGGCCACTTGCGTCCACGTCCCGTTGATGTAGCTGCCATTCTGGTCGGGAGTCAACTTCCACCAATCGGGAAAGCCGGCGTCCTGAACCAGCACGGTGCCGTCGGTGAGCAGGATAGGGTTGGCGGCGCCATCAACCAAGAAGGTCGGCTGATTTGTGAGCGGAGTCCACGGCGAAGCCGCGGCCGATCCCTCGACGCTGGCCTGTCCTTGGGGCTGAGCAAGCCCCGTCGACTGCGGCTGGCCCACCGGGTGTGGAATCGGCTTGAGCCGCTGTGCGCCGACAAACTGCGGTCCAGCCAGCACGGCGATCAGCGCACACTCGAGCATTCGCAGAATCTTGGTTTTGTTCCTCGCCACGTTGCCCTCCTTCGCCAAAGAAATTGAAATTACCCGGTGGTTTTTAAGCAATCTTCAGATGCGCCCGCTTGCAACACTCTCGGGAGCAACATTTGCGTGCATGCGCTGTATTGGACGAAGTTGCTTTCAGGGGACAAGAGCCGGCTTGGCGAAAATCAATTAAGTTCCGTCCAAATCGCATAGCCCGGCGGCCACCCTTATACCACCGAGGCCCTTCTCAGTGAATAAAAAAGTTTTGCAGAATCTCGCAGCCCCTTAGACCGGCCGGAGCCCCGCCTCGCGTTCCCTCGGGGGAGTCAGGGTCAAAACGGCAGTGCTGGAGCGGCCACTTTTACAACTTTTTACAATCGTTTGCGAAGGCTTGACAACTCGCCCGGAGACGTCTTTATAGTTTTGCCAGTGCAAGGGCGAGTGAAGAATCTGGCGAGGCTGAGAATGTCCAAGAAGTGGCGATTGACGGACCGCACGCGAACCCTGCTGACGCTGGAGCTGGCCATCGTGCTCCCTGCGGCGGCGTTGATGGGCTTCAGCATCTATAACCTGAAGCATATTCAGCGCTCGGAGGCCCTGGAAGCAGCCATCCAGCGCGACTTTTCCCACGTGCTCAAGATCGCAGAAAAGAAAAGCTGGGAGAAGGCGAACGATTTGCTCCTGCCGGTTCGTAAAGAATTCCCAAGCTCCGACGAAGACCAGTCAGAAATCAAGGCCAGGCTCGAGCGCATTCTGTCCGGGCATCCTGAGTATGCATATGCGGTTTTGTACGACAAGGGTAAGAACCTGCTCTTGAGCCGCACGCAGCCTGGCCGCGACCGTGATCCGGCCTACTGCGCACTCGCGGGGACTGCAATCCGAGTAATACAGGGCTGGCTGCCCCTGGAAGCACCGGACATGGTGGCGAGCGTTCGAAGGATGGCGGAGAAAGACGAGCCACCAGTTGGATTCTACGGCGGGTGGAACCTCCAAGCGAATCCGCACCTCTACTATAGCCTCGCATATTTTGTGCCACAGGATGTTCCAAAGGATCGCGTGGTGCTTGCAGTAGTTGCTTTTGATGAGGAATATTTGCGAAAAACCTTCTTGCCCGCGATGATGCAGGAAGTATTAACCAGCAAGAGCAGCGTGCTTATGACCGATGCCAACCCTCCGGTCATGATGATCCATCCGTCGAAGGATTCCGCTCCTTGGGTAGCTTCGGCAAATTGGGACGCGGGCAAGCCGGAGGCGGAGCGCACGTTTGAGTATGTTTTTCCGGAATTAACTCTCGCGATCAAGTATCAGGGCACCACGGTCGCGGATATCGGCATGAAGTTCCTCAGATTTCACTACACCGTCTTGGCCGCGCTCTGTGTGCTGATGGTCGGTGGAATTTGGCTTACGTACCGCAACGTTTCCAGAGAGATGAATCTGGCCAGGCTGAAGTCGGATTTCGTCGCCAACGTCTCGCACGAATTGCGGACACCGCTGGCTTTGATCCGGCTCTATGCCGAAACCTTGGAGCTTGGGCGGCTCACGGCAAAGGAAAAATACCACGAGTATTTCCGCATCATTCGCGAGGAGAGCGAACGCCTGACGGCGCTGATCAACAACATCCTGGACTTCTCGCGGATCGAAGCGGGACGCAAGGAATACGAGTTCAAGGAAACGAACCTGGCGGATCTGGTGAGGTCGACACTGGATTCCTACCGGTTCCAGATCGAACAAAACGGTTTCGCGTTCGAGGAGAACATCTCGAGCGATGTTCCGCCGGTCACCGTGGACCGCGAAGCGATCGCGCGCTCATTGCTCAACCTCGTGAACAACGCGTTGAAGTACTCCAAGGACCAGAAGTACATCGGTGTGAGCTTGTACCGCGCGAACAGCCGCGTGAATCTGGAAGTCCGGGACCACGGAATCGGCATCGCAGCGAACGAGCAGGAGAAAATCTTCGAGAAGTTTTATCGTTGTGGGGACCCGCTGGTGCACAACATCAAGGGCTCGGGATTGGGCCTCTCACTCGTGCGTCACATTGCGCGGGCGCATGGTGGGGACGTACTCGTCGAAAGCACCCCAGAGAAAGGGAGCAAGTTCACGATCGCGTTGCCGTTGGATCCTGCTTTACGGACTGCGGAGGCAGCAGCGTGAGGGGCCACGGAGTGTGGAGTGGTGCCGTGCTCCGGGGAGAGCCCAAGGGAGAGGTCATGGGAACGAAAATTCTGATCGTCGAGGATGAGCCGAACATGGTTGCGGGACTCCGCGATAATTTCGAGTACGAGGGCTTTCAAGTGATAACGGCACTCGACGGCGTCGAAGGGCTCGAGCGGGCCCTGAAGGATTCCCCAGACCTGATCGTCCTCGACGTGATGATGCCACGCATGAGCGGGCTGGATGTGTGTAAGCAGCTCAAGGCGAAGCGCCCCTCGATTCCCATTATTATGCTCACGGCGCGCGGCCAGGAAGTGGACAAGGTTGTGGGTCTCGAACTCGGCGCCGATGACTACGTCACCAAGCCCTTCTCGATTCGAGAACTGCTCGCGCGCGTGAAGGCCGTTCTGCGGCGGGCAAAGACGCTCCCGAAAGAGCAGGACCGCTATTCCTTCGGCGATGTCGACGTCAACTTGCGCAGCTACCAGGTTCTGCGTGGCGGTAAGCCGGTGGAGTTCTCCAGCAAGGAATTTGAGCTGCTGAAGCATTTTCTATGTCATTCCGGGGAGACCCTGAGCCGCGACCGGTTGCTCGACGAGGTCTGGGGCTACGAGAATTTTCCGACGACGCGCACTGTGGATGCTCATATCGTAAGGATTCGCCAGAAACTCGAACCGGTTCCGGAGCAGCCTCGTTTTTTTCTGACAGTGCACGGAGTGGGCTACAAATTCGTAGGATGAGATGAACATGATGACGCCGACCGAAGGAATGCTGGACATCAGGCCGAGGGCGCTCGGGGACCGCCTAGAGCGGGAGACGAAGCGCGAAGGGAACACGAGCCAAGGTTTGCCCGCCTCGGCAAAAAGCCTTACGCCGGGCATCCAGTCGGTGAAGCAGGAACTGGATGCAGTGCGACGTGAACAAGCAAAACTGCAACAGGCCATCTATGAGGCGGCCCAGATTCAACGGAAGCTCTGCGCCCCGCGTGAACTCGTCTGGGGCGAGTTCGAGATCGCCGGCGAAATTTTTCCGGTGCGCCATCTCTCGGGAGACTTTTTCAAGGTGATGGAACTCGGCTCCGCCCTTGGATTGACGGTGGGCGACATCGCCGGCAAAGGATTGTCAGCAGGAATTTGGCAGGCCCATCTGATGGGTTTGATCCGACGCTGCGCGCGAAGGCATTCGGACCCCGCGGCTGCCGTTGCCGAAGTCAACGCGGAGCTGTGCCAGGATCAGGATGAGCCACCGATCGCGGCTCTGTTCTTTGCCCGGCTCGATCCGCAAGAGAATGAACTTGTGTACTGTAACGCCGGCCTGCCAGCTCCCCTGCTGCTGAGACGCAACAAGACTGTGGAACGACTGGAAAAAGGTGGACCGATGCTAGGTGCCGTGCAAAAAGCTGCGTACGACACTGGGAGTGTGCGACTGAATCCCGGCGATATGTTGCTCGCTTACTCCGACGGCGTGACGGAGTGCCGCAATTCCGAAGACGAGGAGTTTGAGATGAGACGGCTATCGGCGGCAGCGAATGCGGTCGGCGGCGCGAGCGCGAACCAAGTTCTCTTCTCTACGCTTGGCGCGGTACTCGACTTCGCTGATGCGTGCTCACCGGAGGATGACCTGACACTCCTGGTCATTCGCCGACGCGAGGGCACCATGATCGAGCGGTCCCCTTCGCGCAGCAAGGATTTTTCGACGCCTCACCGTGGGCCGACTTCGGTCGTACGACTGAAGAAAGCTGAACGGAGAGGAAATCGTTCCAAATAGCTGAACGGAAGCACACCCGAGCTCCCCGAGTTGCATGGTGTCGGCTCGGATGTCGTGGTGTGCCCAAATTCAGCGCAAAGGATGGGCGATGGCAACGACCTCATTATTCATGGAAGAAACAGCGCCCTGCGCGGCGCTGCACCAGCCCCTACAAACCTGCCCCGAAGTATTGAGCACCATCTACACGGCTCACTATCGCCACGTTTTGCAGGTCTGCCGGCGTTTCTTTCGGCAGCCGGAAGACGCCGAGGATGCGGCGGCAGAGGTCTTTTTGAAGCTGCACACGGTCCTGGAGACTAGAGATGAGGCAGTGCCCTTCCGCCCCTGGGTGTCGAAGGTGGCAGGCCGGCACTGTATTGATAAGCTGCGACGAAGAAAACGCGAGAAAGATTCGTGCGGAAAAATTCAAGGCGCCGCTCGTGCTGCGCTATTACAAACAGATGAGTTACTCCGAAATCGCGCGCGCACTGAAAACGCGGCTTCCTGCGGTCAGAATGATGATCTTTCGAGCCAAAGAGCAACTGCGCCACAATTTGCGACGCGAGCAGTGCGGTAAGAACTAGCCAACTCGGTGCCCGTATAGGTCCGGGATAGAATGCGGTATCGCCTGTGACCGGAGGATATCCAGCGGACCCGGTCTACGGGGTTCTTAAATTACAGTAGAACGATGATTTCTCCGACCACGCCCAATTCGTCGCGATGACCCTCTATCACGTGCTTCAGTATCTGCCGTCGAGAGACTCGATGCATGACTGCGCAGATGTTGCCGGCGGGTTTGTGCGAGAAAAGCGATTGTCTTGAGGTAAAATGGCGCCCACCGGGTGGTGGCACGCAGTACTTCGGGGATCTTCTTATCGACCGCCACATTAGGAATGTCGGGCGAGGAAAAGTGGAAGTAGTGCAATGTTCTGTCACAGGTTTCGGAATTCTGCTGGGGGCTGCGCTTGGTTTCGCGGCCGGGGCGCGCGGACAGGAGCCGAACAATCCTCCTCCGACGTTTACCAAAAATGTCGCGCCAATTTTACAGAAGCACTGCCAGACCTGTCACCGGCCTGGCGAGGCGGCTCCCTTCTCTCTCCTTAGCTACGAAGACGCTCGACCTTGGGCTGTCACGATCAAGATGGCGGTCACTCAAAGAATTATGCCGCCTTGGTTTGCCGATCCTCAATACGGACACTTTGCCAACGAACGTTCTTTATCCGCTGATGAAATTCGAACCTTGGTACTGTGGGTGAATGGTGGCGCGCAGAAAGGCGCTGCGGAAGATATGCCGCCTGCAAAGCAAGATTTTGTGGAGGGCTGGGGCATCCCTGCTCCAGACGTTGTGCTTACACTACCCAAGCCTTTTCCGGTCCCCGCCGCCGGGGTGATTGACTACCAGTACGTGATCGTCCCAACCGGATTCACGGAGGACAAGTGGGTGCAAATGCTCGAAGTTCGCCCAACCGACCGTGCCGTCGTCCACCATATCATTGCGTATCTCCGCGAACCGGGCTCCAATTACTTTAAGGATCAGAAGCCCGGTGTATTCTTCACCGCCCCGCCTCGGAAGGTGGACGAAAAGACTGACACTAGCGCGTTGCCGAGCGATTTCCTTGTCGGCTACGCGCCCGGGCAGCCCGCCGAGATTCTGCATCCCGGCGAGGGCAAGCTGATCAAGGCCGGCTCCGACATCGTCTTTGAAGTTCACTACACCCCGAACGGAAAGCTTACGACGGACCAAACAAGGCTCGGACTCGTTTTTGCAAAGACTCTGCCGAAAGAACGCGTGTTGACACTTTCCGCTTCCAATGGAACGTTCAAGATTCCGCCAGGCGATCCGAATTACAAAGTGGATGCCACGTTTGAAGTACGCAAGGACGTGAGGCTTGTGGCTTTGCATCCGCACATGCATGCGCGCGGCAAATCCTTTGAGTACAGATTGGTCTTTCCCGATGGCAAGAAGGAGACGATACTCAGCGTGCCGGTTTTCAACTGGCATTGGCAGTTATGGTACAACCTGACCGATCCCATCGATTTGCCGCAGGGCACGAAAATCGAATGCACCGCCCATTTTGACAATTCAGCGAACAATCCTGAGAACCCGGATCCCACCAAGTCCGTGATCTGGGGGCAGCAAAGCTGGGATGAAATGATGGTCGGCTTCTTCAATCTGGAATTTGATGCGAGGATGTCCTCGAAAGAGCTAACTGCAGCGGAAGGGGCGGTGCATGTCCACTGAGATGCCCAGAGCCTCGCGAGATTCGCTCCATAATATTTTCTTGCGGGTCTTGATGGTGGCAGTTGCATCCTGCATGGCCGGCGGCGCTGCCACAGCGCAGGGCAAGACCCCTCGTTTCCGCGTGATTGCCATCGCCGAACACGGTGGCGTTCACAAGCCATTTGTGGACGCGGCCAAGATCTGGCTCGAGGAATTGGCCAGCGAGAGTAATTTCAGCGTCGACCATATTGAAGACACCGAAAAAATCGACGACACCTTTCTCGCGAAATACAAACTGTTCATTCAGTTGAACTACCCTCCTTACCATTGGACAGACACGGCCCAGGCTGCCTTCATCAAGTACATTGAACAAGGCAAAGGTGGCTGGATCGGATTTCATCACGCCACACTGCTGGGTGAATTCGACGGATTCCAGATGTGGCCCTGGTTCCACAAGCTCATGGGCGGAATTCGCTTCAAGAACTACATCGCTACGTTTGTCGACGGTTCGGTCACAGTTGAGGACAAGAATCACCCGGCGATGAAGGGCATCGCTTCGCCGTTCGTGATCGAAAACGAAGAGTGGTACACCTACGACAACTCACCGCGGCCGAACGTTCACGTGTTGGCCAGCGTGGACGAGAACACCTATTCGCCGGCCACCGATCTCAAGATGGGAGACCATCCGGTGATTTGGACCAACGAGCACGTGAAGGCCGCGAACATCTATATTTTTATGGGCCATCATCCGGAGCTTTTCCACAACAAATCCTTCACGCAGATTTTTACCAATTCTATTTTCTGGGCCGCGGGCGGGCGGGAGAACCGCGCAAAAGGGTGGAGGCCATAAGTTGAAGATGCTGGGCATGGCGTTGCTCGTCGTTTGTCTCGCGCTTAGCGGCCGCAGCCAGGCGCAGTCCGCCGCCACTCCACCGATGAAGCATCTTTTGATAATCGCTGAGGAAAAAGGATACCGGCACGAAGCGGTCTCTCACGCCATCGCTACTATCGAGCGCCTCGGCCGGGAAACCAGTTTGTGGACGACAACCATTCGGACGGATACGGAAGCACTCACAAAACAGAAGCTCGAATACAACGCCAAAAATCTGAGCGATTTCGACGCCGTGCTCTTCTATACCGGAGGGGACCTGGAGATGAATCCGGAGCAGAAGGCTGCGCTCCTATCGTTTGTCCACGAAGATGGAAAGGGCTTTGTCGGCGTGCACAGCGCCACGATCACGTTCACCTCCTGGCCGGAGTACGGGGAGATGATCGGCGGATACTTTGACGAGCATCCCTGGGGCACGTTTGATGCGCCCATCCTGGTGGAAGACCCCAATTTTCCGGGTATGCAGCAATGGTCAAAGTCGTTTGTGTTGAAGGACGAGATCTATCAGATGAAGGACTATTCGCGAGACAAAGTCCGCGTGCTGATGCGGCTCGACGCCTCCAAGCTCGATCTGAAGAATCCTAACGTTCACCGCAAGGATCTCGATTTTGCCGTCACCTGGGCCAAGATGTACGGCAAAGGGCGCGTCTATTACTCAGCGCTCGGTCATGTGGAACAGAATTGGGATGATCCCAGAATTCAGAAAATGTATGTGGAGGCCGTCAAGTGGGCTATGGGCCTCATAAGCGCCGATGTGACTTCGCGACCGCTGGAAAATGCGCAGCACCACGGCGTAAAAAGTAGCTCGGTATCAGCTACCCTCAGAGTGCCATAACTGAGGTTCATCGAGGAGCCAAGCTTTGTGGTTACTTGGGGGCGGAGGTTTACGCAGATGTGGCGATTGATTTTCCCGTTGCTGCTGGCATCCTCGGCGTGGAGCCAGACCAGCCACACGACCCTCGCGGCAGGTTCGCCAGCGCCTGATTTTTCTTTGCCGGGAGTGGATGGAAAAACCCATCGTCTGGCCGACTACGCCGACAGTCCCGTCCTAGTCGTTGTGTTTACCTGCAATCATTGCCCGATCGCCCAGATGTACGAGCAGCGCATTCAGCAGCTGGAAACCGAATACCACGATCGCGGAGTGGCCGTTGTCGCCATTCAGCCCAACGACCCGAAAGCCATTCGAATCGATGAGCTGGACTCTTCCGACGTCAGCGACAGTCTCGAGGAGATGAAAATTCGCTTCGAATACAAAAATCTCCACTACCCGTACCTTTACGACGGCGAAACGCAATCGGTTACTCGCTCCTATGGTCCACAGGCCACGCCGCACGTCTTCGTTTTCGACAAGGATCGTAAACTGCGCTACGAAGGCCGCATGGACAACAGCTATCGCACGGAGATGGTAACCACTCGGGACGCTCGCAATGCGATCGACGCGTTGCTGGCGAACCGCGACGTAACGGTGACGCACACCGGCGTGTTCGGCTGCTCGACAAAGTGGCAGGAAAAATCCGCATCCCGCATCGAAGCGCTCCGGAAAATCGAAGAGCAGCCTGTCACAGTAGAAATGGCAACGGCCGATGACCTGAAGCGGCTACGTCAAAACGCATCAAAACATATGATGCTCATCAGTTTTTGGGCCACCTGGTGCGGTTCGTGCATCGACGAGTTCGCCGATTTTCAGGACACGTTCCGCATGTACAAGAATCGCGACCTGGAGCTGATCACCGTCGCCGCCAATATGCCGGATGAAAAACCTAGCGTGGTGAAAATGCTCAATAAAAAGCATGCCACCAGCCGAAACCTCTTGTTCGCCACGAATGATACGGCCGCACTTCAGGCGGCATTTGATCCAAGCTGGGAGTCGGCGGTTCCCTATACCGTCCTCATCGACGCCGACGGCAAGGTTCTCGATAAGAATCTCGGCACCGTGGACATGCTGGAACTGCGGAGCACCATTCTGGCGAATCTTCCTTCTGACTACATCGGCTTCAACCAATACTGGCGGGCCGGTTCCGCGCAGAAGCAGCCGGTGAAGAGTGGCGGTCGATAAGATTTTGCCCGGTCTCGGAATCAAACTCGCCGCAGCCCTTGCGCTGACCACTCTCCTTGGCACCGCTACCCATTTACTACTGTTCGCCGGTCAGATTGCAAAACCGCAAAGTATCGCAATTCCCGTGCGATACACCGACGTACGGAAAGAGGCGGGCATCGCCTTTCTTCAAGACGCCACGCAAACCGAAGAAAAATATTATTTGGAGACCATGGGCACCGGTGTGGGTTGGCTTGACTACAATCAGGACGGCTTGATGGATCTCTTCTTTGTGCAATCGGCCGCCACCGATATTTACAAGCCGCCACATCCGCTGCGCTGCGCGCTGTACCACAACAACGGCGACGGCACCTTCACGGACGTCACTGAAAAGGCCGGACTCGCTGGCGAAGGACATTACGGCCAGGGTGTGGCCGTCGGTGACTACGACAACGAAGGCTATCCCGATATCTACGTCACCGGCTACGGTCGCGCCATCCTCTATCACAACAATGGCGATGGCACCTTCACCGATGTCACCGCGAAAGCCGGCGTCGCCGACCAAGGAGGATGGTCCACCAGCGCCGGTTGGTTTGACTACGACAAAGACGGCTGGCTCGATCTCGTGGTCACCAATTACATCGAATGGTCGCCCAAGAATAATCTCTACTGCGGGGAACATCGTCCTGGCTACCGCTCCTACTGCCATCCTGGAAATTACAAGGGCCAGACGACCAGGCTCTATCACAACAATCACGACGGCACGTTCACCGACGTGAGCGAAGCTTCAGGAGTCGGCAAACCCGAATCGAAAGGCATGGGCGTGGTCCTCGCCGACTTCAACAATGACGGCTGGCCCGACATCGCCATCGCCAACGACTCCTGGCCCAATTTTCTTTTCCTCAACAAGCATGACGGAACATTTCAAGATGTCTCGCTCGTGTCCGGCATCGCCGCCAGCGAAGATGGCCGCTACGAAGCCGGCATGGGCATCGACGCCGCGGACGTCGACGGCGACGGCTGGCAGGACGTCTACATCACGCATCTCGATTTCGAATTGAATCGCCTCTACCACAACAATCACGATGGCACCTTCAACGACGATACTTTTCGTTCCGGCATCGGAAACAAAGCGATCTTGCTCAGCGGTGTCTCCATGAAATTTCTCGACTACGACAACGACGGCTGGCCGGACATCTTGCAACTAAACGGCGCCATGCTCGACAACGTGCAGCTCTACCACGGCGAAGTTTCTTACAAGGAGCCCCTGCTGATGTTCCGCAACGTGGGCAAGGGCCAGTTCGAAAAAGTCTCCGACTCCCTCGGCCCGGATTTCATGCGTTCCGTCGCCGGCCGCGGCCTGGCCACCGCCGACTACGACAACGACGGCGATATCGATATCATCACCAACAATCGTGGCGACTATCCCTCGCTCCTCCGCAACGATGGCGGCAACGCCAATCACTGGCTGGAAGTTCTGCTCATCGGAACAAAATCGAATCGCGACGGCACCGGCGCTTCGCTGAAATTGACCTGCGAAGGAGTTTCCCACGTCGAGCAAGCCAAAGGCGGCATGAGCTACATGTCCGCAAGCGACCCGCGCATTTTCTTCGGTCTCGGCAAGCGCACTAGAATCGATTCGCTGGAAATTACCTGGCCCAGCGGCTTGGTGGAAAAACTGACAAACGTGCCGATCGACAAAATCATTGCCGTAAAGGAAGGCGCGGGAATCGTGGCGCACCCATTTTCGAAAATTGTGCCCAAGACGGCGAATAAATGAATTCCCTTCGACGACGCTTCCTCGGCTCCTCTGCAATTCTTCTCGGTTCCGCGCTGCTGGACGCGCTCGCCACCCCTCTTTGGAAATGGAAACGCAGCGCGCGCCTCGAAGCCGCCACCGTTTCGAATCCCGCCGCAGCATCGCCGGTTACTTTCGTTGATGTCGCAAAAGACGCCGGCCTCAATTCTCCCAACGTGTGGGGCGGCGTCGATCACAAACGCTACATCATCGAAGCCAAAGGCAGCGGCCTCGCTTTCTTTGATTACGATCAAGACGGCTGGCTCGATATTTATTTGACTAACGGAACGCGGTTGGATGCCAAGTGGCCGGAAGGAAAAGCGCCGACTTCGCATCTTTACAAAAATAATCGCGACGGAACTTTTACCGATGTCACCGACAAATCCGGCCTCGCGCGCACCGGCTGGCAAACCGGAGTGTGTATCGGCGATTACAACAACGACGGATGGGACGATCTCTTCTGCTGCTTTTGGGGCCACAACGTTTTATTTCATAACAACGGCGACGGCACCTTCAGCGATGTGACGAAGAAAGCCGGAATGTACGACGACAAGTATCGCTGGGGCGCGGGCTGCACCTTTCTCGATTACGATCGCGACGGCCAGCTCGACCTTTTTGTGTGCAATTACATTCGTCTCGATCCGGACAAAGCGCCGTCTCCCAGTGATCCGCTTTGCCAGTGGAAGGGAATTCCGGTGATGTGCGGGCCGCGCGGAATGCCGGGCGATACAAATGTGTTGTTCCACAACAATGGCGACGGCACCTTCACGGATGTTTCCGAAAAATCCGGCATTTTGAAACCGGGACCGAAATATTCCATTACTGCGGTCTCCTACGATTTCGACAATGACGGCTGGCCGGACATTTACGTCGCGGTGGACTCGCAGCCGAGCATTTTATTTCGCAACAATCACGACGGCACGTTCACCGATGTCGCGATGATCGCTGGCGTGGCCTACAGCGAAAACGGTCACGAGCAAGCGGGCATGGGCATCGGCGTGGCCGATTATGATTGTGACGGCTGGCTCGACATTTTCAAAACTAACTTTGCGGACGACACCTGCAATCTTTATCACAACAACGGCGACGGAACTTTCAGTGACGTCACGTTTGCGTCCGGTATCGGCATCAACAATCAGTACGTCGCGTGGGGCTGCGGCTTCATCGATTACGACAACGACGGCTGGCCGGACATCCTGCAAGTGAACGGGCACGTGTATCCCGAAATCGACGGTCAAAATATCGGGCAAACATTCAAGAATCCGCGGCTGATCTACCGAAATCTCGGCAAGGGACAATTCAAAGATATTTCGGCCGAGATGGGTCCGGGGATCTCGGAGCGTTTTTCCAGCCGTGGCGCGGCGTTTGGCGATTACGACAACGACGGCGACATCGACGCGCTGATTCTAAATATGAATGACTTCCCTTCCCTGCTGCGCAACGATGGCGGGAGTTTGCAGAATTGGATCAAGATCAAACTGATCGGTACGAAATGCAATCGCACGGCAATCGGGGCGCGGGTGCGCGTGGTTACTGGAAAGCACGCGCAGATGGATGAAGTGCACAGCGGAGCGAGCGTGATGTCGCAGAGCGATCTGCGGCTGCACTTCGGCGTGGGGAGAGCGCAGACGATTGACGTACTCGAAGTGAAATGGCCGACCACGCAAAAGGTGGAACAATTTACAAAGGTCAAGGCCAATCAGATTCTCACTATTCGCGAAGGCAGCGGCATTGTTTCGTCGGTTGCGCTCAAGTGAAGTGAGTTATCAGGACAGACACAGAAACGCGCATCGCTGAAATCTTGTTCTCGCAAGGTGGGGCGCAGCGTGCTGCGCCCCTACGTTGAAGTCGTGGGGCTCGTCGTTATTCGTGGAGCGGTTTTGCGGCATATACATAAATTGTTCAACGCGGCTGCGGCGGCGTGGCTTGTGGCTGGTCTTTCAGGATAATTAGGAACTGCCGGATTTCACGGCGCTGCTGCTCGATGGTGGCGGCTTCAGTTTTGTCGGCTTGCTTGTAGAGCTGCAGCTCCTGCTCTGATTGTTCGTCCTCGCCCACGCGTTTGTAGGCGAGCGCCAGGCGGTAATGCGCTTCTCCGGATTGCGGATTTACTTCGATGGCTTTTTTGTAGGCGTTGATGGCTTCCGGGAAGTTTCCTCGCGCGGAATACAAGACTCCGAGTTGAATGTGGGCTTCGTCGAGTTGGCTGTCGGCGGTGATGGCTTTCTGTAGCAGCGCTTCGACTTGCTGCAACGCAGAGGAATTTTCCAAGCCTCTCGATTGTTTCCAGAGCGCGACGGCGTAGTAGTAGCTACCCATGGCATTTGCGGGCTGGTCGTGGGTAAACCGCGCAAGCTTTTCCACCACACATGGCAGCGGATCGGGAGCGGCCTTTTCCATTTGGCCGAGGAAAAGGTAGGGAGTGGGATCGGCGGGTTGCAAATCGGAAGCTTCGCAGACGCGGCGCGCGGCATCGGAATAGGAGCCGCCGGCGTACAGAGCGGCGCCGAGTCCCGCGAGCATTCGCGCGGACTTGGGATGCGCAACGGATCCCTTCGTAAAAACTTCCACGGCGGGCTTGATGGCGCGGTGCAGGAGTAGTTCGGTGCCCCAAGTGAAATAATTCTGCTCGCTGGGATCCAAGCGCACTGCCTGCTCATATTCACGGACGGCGGCGAGAGAATCGCCGGAATGCTCCGCGCGATCGCCCGCCAAACGATGCGAGTCCGCCGCCCTTGTTGTCTCCGATGCGCTTTCGGACGCTTTGCCAGGATCGCCGGATTTCATCGCGACCGTTTCCTTGGCTAGCGATTCACTGGTGCGCAATTTCGTGTCGGAGCCGTGCCCACCGACGTTGGTCCAATCGGTGACGCCCGCTACAGTGAAGCTGGGCGAGTCGTCGAATTGCATTGCCGCTGAGGCTGAACCTGATTTTTTGGCGTTGGGCGATGGTGACTCTTTCGCCGGCGAACTTTCCAGGACCAAGTCGATCCGCTTCCTTTCACCAATGGAGAGAAGGAGCGACGCAACGGCGGAAGCGCGCATGCCGGCTTTTTCCGCGCGGACGGTGTAGGTACCGGCACGAAGAGCCAAGAAGAAGAAAGTGCCGTCGGTTTTCGTTTTCGTCTCGGCCAAAGCGGCAGTGGCTTTCTCTTCAAAGAAAACGGAGGCGTCAGAGACGGGATTTCCGACGGCGTCGCGAACAGTGCCCAACACGGTGATTACGGGGCGCGGCTCGGCTGCGGGAGCCTGCGCGAAGGTCGCTGTTGCCGACAGGATCAGGTGCAAAATGGCAGCCGCGAAGGAGCGAAAGTTTCTGAAGGGGGGTAGCGAGTGCAAGTGCTTCGCGTGTCGCAAGCCGTTCATTTCTGGCATTTTACGCTCCAGATGACCACTGGCAAGAAAGGGGTCGGCAGTATGCGGCCGTGGTGACGGGAAGTCTGCGCGATTGAGTGGGGGCACAGGGGATAGAGGTTATGACGGCGGAAGTAAGCGCCCATCGGCAGATTCGCGTTCCCGGCATCCCTGCGCGGCACTGTCGGGTAGGTACCCCCTCCCCCGGTGTTTTTGTAAGTGCGCATTCTAAAGGAGTTACAGGAGGGGTGTCTGTAAGTGCGGATTGTAAAGGACTTATTTGCACCAAAATGGTGCAAAATGCGAGGTGTCACGGAAGTGGGGAATCTAAAGGAGTTAGGGGTGCTGGTTGGTGGCGGGTTTGTTCGAGATAACACGCGCAACCATACTACAGATCCGAACCTTTGTCGATAGTAAACTTAAGTTCAATTGAATGAACGCGGTGGAAGGATAATTCAAAACCTTCTCAACTTTGGTTGCCAGAGTAAGCCCCAAGCACCGACTTCGCAAGGAGTTGGCGTTAGGGTCTGTAGTTGTTCCGTCAATTGCATACCAGAAGCACTGCCGCGACTAGCTGAGGGTTAAGCGGGTTTCACTCAGGTCTAGCTCGTGCTCGATTTTGCGGAGGACTTCGTCGTTGATGCGGCCCTCATTGCGTAGGCGGACGGCGGTTTTTCGTTCGAGGCGAAGGAGTTCGCCAAGGATTTTGCGGTAGCGGTCGAGTTCCTTGTTGCTCATGCCATCGTCTTCGGAGTTTTCCTTGCTCATGCTGGCGAGGCGGCGGGTGTAGCGGCGCGCGAGGTCGTCGTAGACGGCAGCAAAATCCTCCAGATCTTGCCCGCGGGCACTTTCCAGATGCGATAGCGCAGTGCTTGTGATGATGCGGCGGGCCTCATCTTCTTCGCCGTCATTACCGGCTTTGCCGGCAAGGCCGAGGGCGCGGATCAGCGGAGGCAGGGTCAAGCCTTGCAGCACGAGGGTCACGAGAATGACGCTGAAAGTGAGAAAGATAATCAGGTTGCGCTGCGGAAAGGGCGAGCCGTCGGAGAGTGCTTCGGGAAGAGCGATGGCGGCGGCGAGGGCGACGACGCCGCGCATGCCGGTCCAGCCGACAACGAAGATTTGTTTGGCGGAGGGTACGGCATAGCTCTGATGCAGGAAGCGCAAGCGAATGAGGCGGGAGAGATGCGCTCCCGGAAACATCCAGAGCATGCGCAGGACGATAACGATGGCGCTGAAGAGGGCGCCGTAGAGGGCCAAGTGAAACAGACTGTAGCCGCGAATTCCGGCGAGTACGTGGGGGAGCTGCAGACCAATGAGGACGAAGACCAGGCCGTTGATGACGAAGGTGAGGGAATCCCAGACAGCCCAGGCTTGCATGCGGACGGTGGCGGAGAAAAATTCGGAGCTCTGGCGGCTGAGATAGAGACCACAAGCGACGACGGCGAGTACGCCCGAGGCGCGTAGGGATTCGGCGGCGAGATAGGCGGCGTAAGGGGTGAGGATGCTGACGACGATCTCGATGGGGCCATCGTCGATGCGGCGCTCGAACCATTCAACAATCAAGCCGAGAAGCAAGCCGATGATGAGCCCGACGGCGATGAGATAGGTGAGCCGCAGAGCGCCTTCCGCGAGGGTGGGGGTGCGGCCGTCCACGACCATGGCGATGGCGAATTCGAGAGCGAGGAGGCCGGTGGCATCGTTGACCAGGCTTTCGCCCTCGAGGATGTCCACGATGCGCTGGGGCAGGCCGATGCGCTTAGCGATGGAGGTGGCGGCAATAGCGTCGGTGGTGGCGACGACCGCACCCAGGACGAAGCCGAGGCGCCAGTCGAAGCCAGGAAAAACCCAGGCGGCGGTGGCAGCTACGCCTAGCACGGTGAAACCAACAAGGCCGAAGGCTAGAAAAAGGATGCTGACCAAATTGAATTTGAATTCACGCCAGGAAGTCAGCCAGGCAGCGGAGTACAAGAGGGGAGGCAGGACCACGAGAAAAATTATGTCGGGATTTAGTGGGATGCTGGGTATGCCGGGAATGAAGCTGAGGAGGAGGCCGGCGACGACGAGAACGATAGGGTAGGGGGTTTGAAGTTTACGCGCGAGGACGGCGAAAACGACGACGAAGAGGAGGAGCAAGAGGAAGACAATTTCGATTGCGTGGATGCCGCCGCTTTGCATCATGCGAGAGTCCGGAGATCCTAGAGTACGACGAAAATGGCGGGTTCGACCACAGAGCAGGGGCCCCTAGCAAGAAGCCGGCGTCAAAATTCGGAGGCATCGGGCGATGGCGAGTGCGGGCGAGATCGAAGGCGCCGCCCTAAAGGGACGGCACTACATGAGCTAGATGTCACTCATAACGGAGGGCGATCAGGGGGTCAACGCGAGAGGCGCGGCGGGCTGGAATCCAGCAGGCGACGATTCCGGTGATTAGGAGGAGCGCGGCGACGGAGGTCAGCGTGATGGGGTCGTAGGCGGAGACACCCCAGAGTTGCGTGGCGATGACGCGGGCTACGCCGAGGCTGGCGATTATGCCAAGGACGATGCCTGCGCCGACGAGGCCTACGCCCATGCGGACTACGAGGTGGAGGACATCGCGCTTCTCGGCTCCGAGGGCCATGCGGATGCCGATTTCGTGGGTGCGGCGAGCGGTCGTGTAGGCGAGGACGCTGTACACGCCGATGGTGACGAGCACGAGTCCGATGGAGCCGAAGACGGTCATCAGCAGGAATCCGAAGCGAGGTCCAGCGTAAGAAAAAGAGGCGATGAAGCTTTCGAGGGTGCCGGTGAAGGTGAGGGCGACGTTGCTGTCGGTGGCCCAGATTTCGTGGCGAATGGCGCTCATCATGGTCATGGGCTCGGGTCCGGTGCGGACGAGAACGCCGCGCGCGCCAGAGCCGGTCATGGTGTAGGGAACCCACATTTCGGGCCGCACGGGATCCTGCAGGCCGTTGTTCTTGACGTCAGCTACGACCCCAATGATCTCGAACCACGGGTCGGCGAGCTTGTCTGGAAACCGCTCAAGTTGCGGGATGTGCACGCGCTGGCCGAGGGGATTTTCGTTGCCGAGATATTTGTGCGCGAAAGTCTGGTTGATGACGGCGAGCTTGCGTTTTCCTTCCACCTCAGCTTCGGTGAAAGGGCGGCCGTCGATGAACTGGATTTTGAGAACCGGGAAATAGCCTTCGCTGCAAAGCTGAAAGAGCGCCTCCCATTTTTCGGCGTGAGTTTTGCCGGGTATTTCGATTTCGGTGTTGATGCCTCCGTAGGGCGGAAGCGTGCTGGTTTCCGTGGCTTCGAGGACACCGGGAACGGCTTTGAGACGATTTAGCAGCGGGCGGAAGAAGCCGGCGAGCTGGTCGGAGGTTTTGTAGCGGTCCTCGGGGAGAGGAAGGCGCGCGACGAAGATGTGATCAGGCTGCAGACCGAGATGAACTTCGCGGAGTGCGACGAAACTGCGCATGAGGAGACCTGCGGCGACGAGGAGGGTCAGGGAGACGGCGACTTCGAGGACGACAACGGCGTTGCGCAGGCGGCCATGCGCGGAACCGCCGCTGGTGCCTTTGCCGCTGTCGCGGAGAGGATCGTTGAGGTCGCGGCGGACAACCTGAAGCGCGGGCGCCAGACCGAAGATGATGGCGGTGAGCACGGCTACGGCGAGTGTGAAAGCTAGAACTGGAACATTGAGACGGATGAGCGCTTCGGCGGGGATGATTTGCTGGGGCATGAGCGCGACGAGGCCTTTGAGTCCGCCCCAGGCCATGACGGCACCGAGAACGGCGCCACTGACGGCAAGGAGGAAGCTTTCGACCAGGAGTTGGCGGATGATGCGCCAGCGGCCGGCGCCGAGAGCGGCGCGGATGGCGAATTCCTTTTCGCGGGTAGTCGCGCGGGCGAGGAGCAGATTGGCGACGTTGCCGCAACCGATGAGCAGGAGGAGGCCTACCGCGGCGAGGACGATGTAGAGGGTGGTACGGAAGCGGCCGACGACTAGATCGGTGAGTGTTTCGATGTGGACGCTGAACTTTTTCGGATAGTCCTTGGGATAGACGGTGGAGAGATTTTTGGCCACGACGGCTAGGTCGGATTCGGCCTGGCGGATGGAGACGCCAGGCTTGAGGTGGCCGAGCAGGAACCAGAAAACGGGAAAACCGTTGCGTTCCTGGGCAGCGGAACGGCTGGGCGTTTGCGGAATCCACATGTCGGCATCGCCCCAGCCGAAGCGCGGAGGCATGATGCCTATGAGCGTGCGCTGCGTGCCGTTGAGAACAAAAGTCTTATTGACTAGAGAGGGGTCGGCGCTGAAGCGGGTGACCCAGGTCTTGTAGCGCAGCACGAAAACGGGCGGCGCGCCGGGCTCGTAGTCGGCGGGCTGTGCGACGCGGCCGAGGAGCGCGGGCATTCCGAGGAATTCAAAGGTGCCAGGGGTGACGTAGTTACCGTCGAAGCGCTCGGTGCCTTCGCCGGAGCGGTAGAGTACATCCTTGCCGGCATTGGCGATGACGCGGTCAAATACATGATTTTGGGCGATATAGTCGAGAAATTCGGGACCGGAATAGCCAGCGCGGCCCCCGGGGTCGTTTTGCTCGGTGTCGTGGATTTGGACGGAAACCAGGCGCTGCGCGTCGGTGTAAGGGAACGGCTCCATCAAGACATTTTCGATGACGCTGAAGATTGCAGTGGAAGCACCGATCCCTAGGGCAAGGGTGACGGCAGCAATGATTGCGAACGCCGGGCTCTTGCGAAGATTGCGCAAAGCGAAGCGAATGTCCTGGCCAAGCATGCCCATGAAGTCCCTCCCCGAGGTAACTGCGCCTGAAAACTATACGTGCTCCGGGGCTTAAAGGTTTCGATACCCGAGCGCAGCAAAGAAAACAGCGAGCATGATAGAGACGACGAGTGGGATGCCGAAAGGGGAGCCTGGAGTTGGGGGGCGGCGAGCACCGAGGATGCCGCCCTAAAAGGGACGCGCTACATACGCTATGTGATTCGCACAGCCAGAAATGGTTGTGCCGCCTTTGTACCGGGACGCGTCAGAACGCGTCCCGGTACGCGAGCAGCGACGACAGATGGTTGGTTACTAGTCGAGAGTGATTACGCCGAAGATGCCATTGGCGTAGTTGTTCGAACCGGCGGTGAAGAAGAGTTGGTTGTGGGTGCCGTTGGGGCCGCCGTCATGGCCGAACTGAATCCCCCAGAGGCCGTCGATTTCGATGGGTTGGCCGGTGGCGTTGCGCAGCGGGCCAAGAAAAGCGCCTGAGCCAGGATCAAAAGCGTTCACGCGGCCGCGGGAAATATTGTTGGTGATGAGAAGAGCGTTGCTCATGGGGCCGAAGTCGGGAGGAGCGATGGCGATGCCCCAAGGCGAGTGTAAGGGGCCGTTCGCAGCAAAGTGATGGATGAGGACACCAGCGGTGGTGAAGGAATCGA
>WNFP01001705.1_pt1 | contig 22669 bp, 20 predicted proteins | sample 5400201 | NCBI WGS metagenome assembly WNFP01 (sample SAMN13153355, study PRJNA577476) | soil metagenome | isolation source: 115 cm saprolite under Madrone tree | place: USA:California | collected 2016-06-14
TTGTCGTTATCGCGGTCAAACGCGCCCCAGCCGCCGTCGCGGTTCTGCATGCTGAGCAACCATTGGATTCCACGGCGTATGGCGCCTTCCATGCGCTTGGGGTCGGGATATTTCACGCGCTGGAGCGCCATCAGCACAAACGCGGTGTCGTCGACGTCGGGATAAAAATCGTTGCGAAATTCGAAGGCCCAGCCGCCCGGTTCGGCGTCTTTGTTCTTCACCTGCCAGTCGCCCGGCCCGAGCACTTGCTTCGAGAGCATCCAGTCCGCGGCCTTCACCAGGGCGGGTTGATCCGCGGGCAACCCGGCTTCTTCCAGGGCGACCATGGCGATACACGTATCCCAAACCGGCGAAACGCACGGCTGCATGCGGATGGTGTCGCCCTCTTCAATTTCAAATCGCGAAAACTCCTTGATTTCCCGCCATGTCAGCGGATCGTCCGGGCCGTGTCCCAGGGCCATCAGCGCGAAAATCGAATTCATCATCGCCGGGTAGATTGCCGCCAGTCCTTCGGTTCGCTCGATGTGATTCAGCATCCAGGACTTCGCTTCGCGCAACGCGCGCTGGCGCAGCGGCTTCCAAGGCAATTTTTCGTAAAGCTTCAACCCGCGATCCAGCGCCAGGAAAACGTTTTTCCAGGAGATGAGCTGCGTGCTCCAATCAAATGCCGCAGTCTTCCTCGTAGGGTCTTTGAACAATTCATCGACGCGCGCGCGCTCCGGCAAGCGCCAATCTGGCCGCAACGAGGACAAGATGGCCATGGGGATCACGATGCCGCGCGTCCAGGAAGACATCTCGTAAATGTTGAAATAGAACCAATTCGGCAGGAGCATGAACTCCGGCGGGATCGATGGAACAAGCTCCCATCCGACCGCCCCGATCAGGGCCAGATAGAAACGCACGTAGGAATTCGTGTGCTCGAGGCCGCCGAGAAGATGGACGGTCTCGCGCGCTTGCACCAAATGGCGCGCTTCCGTGGAGTCGCCCGCCAGCTTCAAGGCGAAATACGCTTTGCAGGTGGCGTTCAGCTCCGAAGGCCCGCCAGGATAGATGGACCAGCCGCCGTCGGCGAGTTGCCGGCGGCGTACGTAGTTGGCGAGCTTGGCAATGCGCTCCGGATCGGCCTTTCCCAGAACGTGCAAATAGTAGATGTAATCGGATTCGAGGGTGGTGTCCGCTTCGAGCTCGCCCTGCCAGTATCCTTCCTCTGCCTGGAGGGAAAGGAGATGATTTGCGCCGCGCTCGATGGTTTTTTCAAGACGCTCCGCCCAGTCCCGTTCCTGCCAAGACGCAGGCACGGGTGCAACGGAAATCTCTTGTCCCATTCGGGCGAATGAGGCCATTAGTGCTCCCCTAGAGCGGACCGACAATCTGGCATGTCCAGCAGGCTATACAGCCAACACTAAGATCAGTTTAACTGCCGTGTTGCGTATCACTTCCCCACAAAAGCAGCGCGGCGGTTAGGATTCGGGTAATACGAGTACTATTAAATTATCGCCGCCTTCGGCGTGACGGTCAACGGCTAAGATGCGCCATTCGCAACCCCGCGTCGTCAAATCGAAACACTTGGGGGGTCCTCCAGCATTCGATGCACGAGCACGCGGAGCGGCTCAGGCAAGGGCTCACCCTCGCGTTGCGATACAGTTGGTTTTTCTCGAAGCAAGCGTGAGGGAAGCTTCATCCACGCCGGTCCCATCGATGGGAAGGTATCCGAAGACCCTCGCACCACTAGAGCATCCGCACGGTCCAGCGCCACGCGCGCCGAATCTTTGAAATCTTCCTTCGCCGGATCGACCACGGAAAAGTAGAGGCTGGGCCTCAGGAACTGCAGCAAGGAGTTGCTTTCCACGATCAGGGGTGGCAACTCCGCCTTGGCATCCGCAAGCGTTTCCTGCAAGGCAGTCCTCAGGAGTGGCAGGCCTTCCGCGAGAAATCCCTGTTTGGTTCTGAGCCAGAACGACCGCCGAGCCCCGGCTGACAGGAAACGGGCGCTGTCCGTTCCCGTGTCCGCCTGCAACTCCCAGTTGATCGCGCAGACGTGTTCATCCGGTGCGCAATCACAATTCTCGCCATTCTGCGCGCAAACCCCGTGCCCATACTGGGTGATTTTCCCGGCGATCCAATTAGCCTGCGGAAACGTGGAGATCACGTCGCACACCAGTTGCGTCTTGCCAATGCTTCGCGTGTGCCCGCCAACAACGATCACGCGCCAACGCGTCAGCGAATTCTTCCTATTTGCCGCCAAGCTTCTCCTCTATTCCTTTGATGCGTGCGGCCAGCTCCGGGAGCCGGCCATACCATGCGAACAGCTCTTTGAATTTTGCCAGCGAACGGGCGGGTGTTCCCCAAACAGTCTCACCGCTACGAATGGTTTTTCCTCCGAGCACGCCACTTTGTCCGCCGATCACCGCACCGTCCTCCAGCTTGCAGCGCTCGCCAAAGCCCGCCTGTCCGCCCACAACCACGTGCTTTCCAAATACGCAAGACCCGGACAACCCTGCCAGGGCCGCAATCACGGAGTGCGCCCCAATCTGGCAGTTGTGCCCCACGTGCACGAGATTGTCCAGCTTCACGCCTTCCGCGATGCGCGTGTCGTCGAGTGAACCGCGATCGATCGTCGAATTCGCCCCGATTTCCACGTCATCGCCAATCTCCACTATCCCCGCCTGCGGAAATTTCCAATGCTTCCCTTCACCGAACGCATAGCCGAAACCGTCCCCCCCAATCACCGCGCCTGAATGGACCTCCACGCGATTCCCCAGGCGTACGCCTGCGTACAGCGTGACCCGCGGGTGAATGCGGCAATTTTCGCCAATCCAACAACCTGCGCCGATCACCGAGTGTGCGCCGATCTGCGTGCCGGCGCCGACATGGGCATCTTCACCGATCACGGCGTACGGCCCAATACCGGCATCCGGCGCTACCTGCGCGAGCGGTGCGACGATCGCCGTCGGATGAATCCCCGAAGCGATCGGGGCGCGCCCGAGCAGCAGCTCCGCTGCTCGCGCGAACGCCACCTTCGGTTGCCCGCTCCGCAATACCGTTTTTCCCGCTAACGCTATTCCCTCAGCCGCAATAACACAGATCGCGGCCGAAGCCACGGCCCGCTGCGCGTGCTTCGCGGATTCCACATAAATCAAATCGCGCGCTCCCGCGCGCTCCGGCGCGGCAACTCCGCCAAGTTCGTTTGCGCCGTCGCCTTCCAGCTTCGTGCCAATCGCTTCGGCCACTTCCTTAGCAGTTCGTCTCATCATCTACCTCACTGGAAATCGTAGAGCGATGGCTCGCCCTTCGGCCTGGTGTTCCACCGCCCGTGCACCCAAACCCATTGCTCCGGATACTTCCGGACAATCCCTTCGATCACTTTCGTGAACTTTTTCGTATTCTCCAGGACGTCGCGCTCCATATCGCCAGTTCGCATCAACTCCACGGGCGGCTCGAAACGCAATATGTACTTTCGGATGCGTTCATCCCAAACGGCATATCCCGGCACGACCGCCGCGCCGGTGTGCAATGCCACGCGGGCAATCCCGGTAGTCGTGCTGGCTGCCATGCCAAAAAAATCCACGAAGGTGGCTTCTTCCGGCATGGTGTTCTGATCCGCCAGAATCCCGATCGTGCCGGCATCTTTCAATACCTTCAGCATCACGCGCGCCGACTCATTCTTGAAAATCGGACGATTCCCTGACAGGCACCGGTAACCATTCACGAGCGCATCGATCCTTTGATTGTCGATTGGCCGGGCCATGTAGTGCAGAGGAAATCCGTAAAGCGCGTGGGCAAAGGAAGACAACTCCCACGCGCCGATGTGCCCCGTCAGATAGAGCACGCCTTTCCCGCGCCGCTGGCCTTCCAAAAAGTTTTCGTGCCCATCGAGCACGACAAGCTGCTCGATGTTCTCTTTCGAATACTTCGGAAACCGGGCAAATTCCGCGGCCATCCAACCCAGATTCCGCAACATTCCGCGGATGACTGCCCCGCGCTGCGCCTTTCTCCAGTCTGGAAAGGCAATGCGCAAATTTACCTCCGCGGTTTTTCTCAATACAGGCAGCAGCGCATAAAAAATGCGCACCGCTCCGGCGGCAAAACCCCGTGCCAGCGGACGTGGCAACGCACCCAGCCCTTTCAGAATGGCCCACACTGCCGCGTATTCGACCCATTCCTTCATTGCATGCCCAAGTTCGCGCCAGTTCCCCGCCGGGCGACAGTATGCAAGAGGTCCGCCGCAGGAAGATAGTGGTTCGATGTTAGACTCAATTTTCCGTGACCGAAACAACCGCCCCCATCACCGAGAATTCGCGCGCCAAAACTGCCGCCCGAATCGGCTGGGCCATCCTCATCCTGGCTACGCTCTACGTTTGCTACTTCAGCCATCTCGGCGCCATTGGCTTCGTCGGGCCTGACGAGCCGCGTTACGCCTGGATCGCGCGCGACATGGCCGAGACCCGCGATTGGGTCACGCCGCGCCTTTACGGAAAACCGTGGTTCGAGAAACCTCCACTTTTCTATTGGGGCGCGGCAATAAGTTTCAAGGTCTTCGGCGTGAGCGAAGCTGCCGCGCGGCTGCCGAGCGCCATATCCGCGCTTCTCGCCACACTTGCGCTGGCATGGCTCGCGCTTCGTCTCTATGGCGCGGAAACAGCTCGCTGGCTGCTGCTTCTGCTTCCGACCACCGTTGGCATGATCGGCTTCTCTCACGCCGCCGCCACGGACATGCCCTTCAGCGGCATGCTCACGATTGCCATGATCGGCGCCGCCGTCGTCCTGGGCCTCGCGCGAAATAAGAATTCTCCCGTCATTCCACAAACGCCTTGGCTCGCTCTCATTCTTTTCGGTTTTTTCCTGGGTCTCGCCGTCCTCGCGAAAGGCCCCGCAGCCATCATTCTCTCCGGCGGCGCCATTTTTTTCTGGGCGCTTTTCACGAAGCGCTGGCGCGACGCCTTCCGCCTCTTTCATCCTGCCGCTCTCGCGTCTTTTTGCCTCACCGCTCTCCCCTGGTATATCCTCTGCGCCCGCCGCAACCCCGACTTCTTCCGCATCTTCATCATCGAGCACAATTTCAAGCGCTACCTCACCCCCGAATTCCAGCACATCCAACCCTTCTGGTACTACGGGCCAGTTTTGTTGGTGGCTTTTTTTCCCTGGATCCCTTTGTTGCTTTGGACTGTCGTCGCCGGCACACGACATTTGCTCCATACCAAAACCGCGAGTCCTGCCACAACATTTCTACTTACCTGGTCCAGTTTCTGCGTAGCCTTTTTTTCCACCTCTCACTCAAAACTTCCGGGCTACATTCTCCCAGCCTTTCCAGCAATTGCCCTCCTCCTCAGCCACTCGTGTTTTTCCCCCATCATTGCTAATCGCAAAGCATCTGGAGCAACACTATTCTTGTTTGCAGGGTTGGCGCTCATTACCGCGATGGTCTTGAATGGAATTCATGTCCACGCGATAAGAGACTTTGAAATGGTGAAGTTCGCGGGTCTCGCGCTGCTCGCATTGGTACTCGTTACTAATGCATTGCTCGGGTGGGCGTTCCTGTGTAGGGACAAAACGACGATAAGAAATCTTCTTATCGCCCTCAGTCCAGTGCCCGTTCTTGCGGTATTGCTGTTTGCCGGAAAGCCTCTCGCAGCTCTGGACCGCAATTGGCTCTCATCAAGAGGCGTGGCAAATGAAATTCAACTCCACGCAATTCCATTCGATAAGCTCTCGGTACGCGGTTATGAAAGCCGCGGCTGGCGGTACGGACTGAATTTCTATTTGCATCGTCAGATCGACGACTGGAACCCCAATTCAAATGCTGAAGCCTTTGTACTTTCCGGTGGTAGGCACTGCAACCTGGTAAGAACAGCGACTCAGGATTGCTCTGAGATTTCGCTTGATTCAGATGAAGCGGGTTGGTGGGTTCTTCATGTGTCGCCTAAATCTTCAGCGGACAGCCATCCCCGAAGCGGGCAGCCTCACTAGAAAAAACGACACCACGCGGTTCTCATACGCGCGCTTCTCTTCGTCGTTCATGCTCACAAAATTTCCATGCGGAAGGATGGCCTGCTCGCGCGGCTCCGGGGCCTTAAGAAAAATCTGCCGTGTAGTCTCCGCGAGCTCGGGGTCGTCCAACGCCTGAATGTACAGCGTTGGGACGCCAACGAGCGCAAGCAGCTTTTGCGAGAGCGGCGGGTCGTCGCGGTGTGCGTAGTTCAAGTACTCAAAGCTTAGCCCTGCCGCGCGCACCATGAACGGAAAACCGCCCAGGCCGTTGCGCTCCACCCCCACCTTGACCATCTGCTTCGGTTCGTCATACACGGAGTCCAATACCAGCGCGCGAATCCTCTTGTCTCTTTCCGCTTCGCGCAGCGCCGCATACGCGCCGAGGTTATAGCCCCAAAGCCCGAACCGCGTGGGGTCCAAATCAGGCCGCGCGGCCAGGAGATCGACCGCCGCGCGCACTTCGTCCACTTCGCGATAGCCGAGCGTGCTGATTCCCGCGTTCGCCCCATGCGCGGCAAAATCGAAGATGAAAACGTTGTACTGGTGGTCCTGCAGCGCCGATTCCAGCGTCAGCAGCTCGCCGCGGCTGGACTCGTACCCGTGGCACAGAATAATCGTCGGCGCGCCGCGAAAGCCAGGAAAGAACCACCCCTCCCGCGTTCCAAGCCCCCCCGGCACCTCGAAATTCAACACCTCCGGCCGGCCAGGAAAACTCGCCATATTGATTTCGGAGCTGGTCCGTTGCGGTTTCACGATGCGATAGACGAGAAAGCCCGCTATGGCCGTTGTAGCCAGTACGGCGAAAAAGACCAGGGCCGATAGAGCCATCAGCAACTTGGTGTACCAGCGTGTCGGATAGCGGAGTTCGTACAGGATCTGCATTCGTCGTCTGCGCAACTGGGCTGGCGGCAGCGGCCGCCTCTTCTATACCTCACAAAATAAATGCAATAGCTGGCATCCTAGCACACCTCCCCCGTCCCACTCCCCGAACACCCTCCCTGTGTGTCGGATTTGTATCACCTGCGGCACGCCTTGTGGCCACTCGTCTGCAACGAATCGGCTATGATAGTGTTCGCGCGGCAGGGGCCGCGCCGCTTTTCGCACATCCATGAACATCGTCGATTTGCGACAGACCACCGTCCGCCAGATTGAGCCATTGCTCGAAGAGGAAGCGCGGCATTGGCGCGATGAATTGCATTGGGATTACCGCGGCGCCCTCGAACTCATCAAGCGGTTCCTTGACGCCCACGCCCTTGCCGGCTGCGTGGCGTTCGAAAACGGTTCCGCCGCGGGATATACCTTCTACGTCCTCGAGGATCAGAAAGGACTAATCGGAGGGCTGTATGTCTCCTCCAAATTCCCGCAGAATTCCATTGGCCGACGACTCCTCGAGGAGATGCTGCTCTCGATGCGCGCCATCCCATACCTCGCGCGCATCGAAGCCCAGCTAATGCCCTTTAGCGGCCCGGTGGACGCGCCGCTGCTCGACCAGGGATTTCACCTCTACACGCGCCAGTTCATGCTCCTGGATCTGCATAAGTCGCGCGCGGCGAATGCCGAAGCCTCGGGAGGCATGCGCCTCAACCGCTGGAATGACCGCCACTTCGAGCCTTGTGCCAAGTTGATCTATCTGGCTTACGCGAGTCACGTCGATGGCGAGATCAACGACCAGTACCGCAGCCGCAGCGGCGCGCTGAAATTCTTGAAAAACATCATCCTGCTTCCCGGCTGCGGGCAGTTCGTGCCGGGCGCATCGTTCGTTCTTCACGAGCCCGGCAGCGATGAACTCATCGCCGCGGTTCTGACCAGCGAAGTGTCACCCGGCGTCGGTCATACCACGCAAATTTGCGTCCTGCCCGGCTACCAGGGACACGGCCTCGGCCGCATGCTCATGCAAACTTCCGCCGACGCCCTTCGCTCCATGAAATTCCGGGAATTGACGCTGACGGTAACGTCGGACAACCACACCGCTGTCCGGCTCTACGAGAAACTCGGCTTCCACACCCTTAAGTCCTTCACTGCGGGTGTTTGGCCGCGTTAGGTGGAGTTCCTGCAGCGTTTCTTCTTAAGCTGGAAGCCCGTTCACGAATGACTGGAGCCAACGGGCTGAAGATCTCCGGCAGCACATCACGTCTGGGGAAGCTTTCTCAATGGGCGTGAGCTTTAAACACAAAATCCATGGTCTTGGCTTCTCCGGCCGCAACCGTGATGGTTTGTTTCATAGTCCCTAATTTTTCGTGCCAGGCCTCCACGGTGTATTCGCCAGGCGGCAAATTGCGCAGATCGAAGTGCCCGTCCGCGCCGGTCACTGCGAAGAAGGGATGCTTGAACACCGCGATGTAGCTGCGCATCCACGGATGCACGTTGCACTTGACGGGAATTGCGATCTCCTCCCGCGCAAAGGTTTCTTCCAGCGTCGTGCCCGCGGGCTGCGCTTTATTCCATTCGCGGTTGTTGATTGGAACGGCATGGATATTGTGTGTTGTGCTGTCATTATTCACGATGCGAATTTTCTGCTGAGCCTGAAGCCCGATGACGTGCGGCAGATACATGCATCCTTTTTGGTCAACCTCTACCGGTTCAGCCGGTACGTCGAAGGTCCGGTTGCCAAGCCCCTCCGAAACAAAAACGATCACGTTACCGAGCGCGCCTCCGCTTCCCGTCACGTATTCTTCGTTGACAGCGGGCCCGGGATGCGCCTTGGCGCAACTCGGGTCTGCGGACATACTAATGCGATTGGGTTGAGGCATCTGGCCCTCGATCCTGACCCGGCCAGCCACCGAACTCCCCGCGTGGGTGTCGGGCTTGGCCAAACCCAAATTCCCAAGGCTCGCAAGTACCGCGCAAAAACCAAGCATTAAACTGAAATACAGACTCTTAGGTCGCATGATAATTCCTTCCTGGAAATCTTTACCGTCAATCCCGCGCGGTGGCATTGTGTGGATCCAACACGAAGCGTTTTCAGGTTCCGGTCCTTTTACTGCCGCTGAAGGTAGTAGCCTTGTTGGTATCCATTTGAATAAGCCCGGCGATAGAACCGGACGTAATCTTCGGGATGAGCCTTGGCTTCCAAGAAGCCTTGGCCCGCATTGCGATAATTGGCGGTCTTCTCCACCTGGAAGGGTTGCGCCTTAATGCGATCGGCGGCGCCATCCAACGTTCCATCGCAGTAGCCCGCCAATTCCGCCGCCGTGGGCTCCGCCAATTTTCCCGACTGAGCTTCGGAGTACTCGCGGTAACCCTGCTCGTAGCCGGCAATGAACACGGCGCGATCGGCGTTGTTACCCCAGCGGCTAGTGCGCAGGCGGGGCATTCTGCCGTCCTGAACATCGAGTTTCGCCTGATACAGTCCATCGCGGAATGCCGCTTCGATGGCTCGCGCCCCCTTGCCGGCCTCGATCTTTGGCCGGTAAGCCGACACTCCCACCATCGCCACAATCGCGAGGCCCAAACTCACATCCAAAACAAAAAGCGATTGTCTTTTCACGGTTTCACCTCTCTGTCGCTGCTTCCAGGTGCGCGGGGAGCTTGCACACACAAATAGCTCTCGGCTCCTGAGCACGCCTTGAGCCTCCCCGGTCTGACGCGTTGCCCTCAAACAGAAAGAAGAGGGCACACTACTACTAGTAGGTGCAATCGGGAAACGATTGCACGGGATACAGGCCGCACCAGCGAGGACCGCGGTAGCGGCGCCGATAGCGTGATCGCGAGCGTCCGATTCGCAATCGCACTTATCGGCGCGCCCATTTAATCCGCTCTGTGGCTGTAACTCATTGGTGTACCGCAAATAAGCTGTAAAGTAGCTGTAAACTTCGCTAAACGATCGTTGACGTTCACTCCCGCAAAACGCATGACCATTCAGCTCGACGGGAAACTCGGCTTACCCAATAAAATCCTTCTGCGCGGTTGTTGGGCCTCGCCGATTGCGCTGGAGCAGCCTCCTTCTGACGCGAAGAACGCCGGACGTATGGTTTTGCGCACAGACATAGTTGAAATCGAAATTTCGGCTTAAAATCTGCTGTGTGAGCATGGGGCTCTGCCGAACGGAGGTGGCCGTTGACAACGGACAAGTCGGGTGTGGAGCTGCCGCCCTCCAAGGGAAAAAACAGGAGGAGTGACCGTTACCCTGTAGTTGTTCCCGTGCAGGTGAAATGGTCGGAGCCTAGCGGCGCGGGCATCATCGAGTTTGCTGAAGCCAAAGAAGTCAACATGCACGGCGGGCGGCTCGACTTGAGAGGCCGTCCGGCCATTGGCAGTGTGATCGAGCTGACTAACCTTACTTCAACTAAAATAGCCACTGCCCGAGTGATATCCCTGCGCCCCTCCAAGAAGAGCGAGGTGCTGGGAGTGGCCGTCGAGCTTCTTACTCCCAGCGAAACGTTTTGGGGCGTGACGTTTCGGCTGAAGAGAGCCATCGACGACCTGCAGAAACTGGAAAACGCCATCAGGTCGGGTGGAATGGACCCTCGCGTCCTTCGTGAGTTTCGCGACGCCGTCGATTATGTACGCAAGACCGCCTGGGCTCTTCAAGAATTGCAGGAGCGCCAAGCCCACCAACGGGATACCGCCACGGTGCGCTCCTTGCTCACGGAGGAGCGCGTCCGCCGCGGCGCTCAGCTCTGCAAGGCGCTGGCCTCGGATTTGGACTCCCATGAAGTAACCGGCGAAACCACCGGCGCTGCAGATCTTTTTCAAGCCATCCGAGGGCTTTATCAGCGCTTGGCAACTCTATTCAAGATCCGTGAATCTCGGTAGCCGCTCCCAGCCAGCAATCCCTCGAAAACGCAAAAGGAAGCTGATATCTCAGCATATTGCCAACTCCTTATTACTGGTGGCTTGCCCTACAGCGAGCGTCCGTCAGTGGCCCAAAGCGGAAGGCCCCGCATCCACCGCCTGGTAAAGGTCGAGGCGCCCATTGCCAAGATCGGGACTGATCCAGACCGCGTTCGCCAACGCCCGTTCCGCAGAAGATTCGCTGAAACTCATGCTAACGTTTAACAGGAGGGCCGCTGCGCCGGATACAAATGGCGCGCTGAAGGAGGTTCCCCATCCCGCGCCAAAGGTGCCAAATGGATAGGTGGTGATGATGCCTTCTCCCGGAGCCGCCACCCACACGAGTTCTTCGCCATAGTTAGAAAACGTAGAGAGCGTGTCATTGTTTGTGGTCGACGCTATGCCCATTACACCCGAAAGCGCGGCGGGATAGACTATTTCCTCCTTGCCGTCATTTCCCGCCGAAGACACGCAAATCAGTCGGTGGCGGTTGGCATACTTAAGGGCGTTGGACACCTCAGCGGAATACGTTGAGAAACTGAAGCTCATATTAATCACTCTGGCTCCGTTCTGCACCGCGAAGTAGATGGCGCGCAGAACATCTGACAAATAACCGGTGCCATCGGCTTTGAACGCTTTCAGAGGCATGATGAGCGCGGTCGGGGCCACGAGGTGAATGATGCCCGAAACCATGGTCCCATGACCAAACGCCTGGTATTGTGGCTGTCCGAGATTGAGTGCCGACGCTGGATCGAGAACCGCAGCCGTCGATTGGTTAACCATCGCTGGTGAAGCGCCGCTGCCGTCAGAGGATTGGTTCACGTCCGCGAGCTCAGAAGCTGAACCGGCGATGTTGCGCGTAAAGTCATAGCCCTGAACAAGCGCATTTTGAAGCACGGGATGCGTCGGATCGACGCCCGTATCAATCACCGCTACCGTCCCCGCACCGCTCACGCTGAAAGTAGTTTGTGTGTCTGGCAGCCGGATAATGGCAATGGCAGGCTGGCTGACATAGCCGTGGATGACCGTCACTCCAAAGTAATCCACAGGCGCATTATCCGACAATCCACTGGGCGGCGCCGTTGCCGTGGCTTGCATGACTTTCAGAAGGGCGTCTAGTTCGACGTGCCTGATTCCCGGCTGACTTCGGAGGATTTGCAGAAAGGCGTTCGGGTCAATGAAGTCGGGAGTAGAGACCAGGAAAACTCTGCCAAGGCTGCCGTCCAGGCCACTCCCTACGTTACAACCGAGCACTAAGCAGGCATCCTGTAGTGGATCGAGCCCGGACGAAACACGGACAATAAATCTGTTGTCAGCGGCAGCTGGGCTGCTCCATATCCCAAACAAAACTAGAAGGACCCACAGCGCTCTCGATTTCATGGCTTAGCCTCCATCTCTCCATCCCAGGGAACAGTTCTCATAGACGTCGAGCTGTGTTGCCAGATCGAACCGTTACGAGGATCCCGCGGCGCTCCAACGAGCTCGTTCCAGAATCGGCAACGGAACCGTTATGCAGTTAGTTTCAGCAATTTTTATTTCTAGACTGACGTTTGTTTCAAAGCGGAAATCCAAATGGAACTCGCCGAGCTCCCCGGCATTTACCTGCGCCACCGGACCCCTCCAGCCCTTAAGCGTCACTGGAACACCATCAAACCTGCGATCTGGCTTGGCTGAATCCAGAATTTGCCCCGCGAGTGCCAGGCGATGGGATCCTGCGTCAGGCTCGATCAAGAGATCCACCCTTAGGCTCCCGGCAGCGTACAGCAGCCTTCGACTCCGATCCTGCAATCCTCGCACCCCAGCTGGAAGCGGGTCGCGGAGGCTATCGGAGATGACGCGGGCCACGTGCGTGGCGTCCGGAAACAGCGCCTCAGGACGGAACAACGCTTCCAGGCTGCCCAAAAGTTGTTGCAACAGGAACTTCCGTTGTACGTGGGGGATCGCGTACCGCTCGGCCAAATCCTTAACCTCTGAATCCCTGTTCTCGTCGGTGATAATGACTACATGTTTTATGAGATCCGGATGGAATTCGTTAATCCTCGAAATCATTTGTGCTGCTTGCGAACTTGAGGACTTCGGGTCAAGTACGACACCGTCGAAATTTTTTTGCCCCATCGTCGCCAGGGCCTGTTCAACGCTCGCGGCCACCGTGCATTCACAGCCCGCACTTCCGAGCAAGATTCGTATGTCGTCGCGGGCCAGTGGTTCCTCCCCGACGATCAATATTCTCGGCCGCTCGCGACCGGTACTCATATGAACTCATCGCGCATCAGAGCTTTGGCGTCCCCAGCCACCATCCCAGAATCGTGCATAGTCCTTAAGGTGTGGCGTCCACCCCTGGTATGTGAAATCCAGCAAAGCCTCCTAGGAACGGACGACCGCGAACTCACCTGCCATTCCCGGGCTCCCAGTTGGTGCTTATTTTTTGCAATCGCGGGAATCGGTGAAGCTGTCACTTCGGTCGACCGAATGCCTTACCTCAGCCACCTGCAACTAGGTCAAACTCCCTTGGGCCTTGTACATTTGGCTGCGGTGGACCATAGGACAGCCCTGCTTCTAAATCAATCAGGTAAAGTACGTAATTTGAAGGCGGGAGAATCCCGAGGGTAGAAATTATGGTATTGCCCCCTGAAAGCACTTTCGATCACGCAAACGGAATGGCGCGCCGGTAGACTCGCACTATCGCAATGTTTTTCTTGACTATCCTCTATCCCATAGGATAATTTACTCTGTATGAAACTCTATTTGGACTGCTGTAGCTCGCTGCCGCCTTTCTTTTTTAGGGCAGCCTTGTTTGCCGATCCTTAGTCCTGCGCACCCAAGAACATGTCTTTTAGAATCAATTATTTGCAAAATGCTCATTCTGTAAGTCTTTTCTTTTGATATTCATGCGTCATTGATGGGGGGTATGGGGGGTGTCGGCTCTTCGCAGGCAACCCTCCCTTATTTCCAAACCACTATCCCCTTTTTTCTCATACCCTTGGGCGCTCTTTTGCACCTTTTTGCACTTGCGGAAACCACAACTCTTTTCTTTTCATGGAATTGCGCACTCTTCGACAGGAAACCGGGGGGTGTGGGAGGCACACCAACTGGCTGTCTAGCAATCCGACGAGATGCATGTGCCCAACATGCCGTGGTACCGTCCCGTTATAGAAAGACGAGGTACATGCATCTCAAACTGCTGGCTGAACGTTGCTGCCTTTTCTTCCGTTCATTTTTGATTACTGATTCCTGATTACTGATCACTCTTTCTTCGCGCGGCCTCGAATTCGTCGCCGGGGACCCATCCCGCCATCCTGGGCAGCCATGCCGCCTTCGATCCCAGCACGAAGCCGAACCTGGCGATCACCGCATCGCCGGTAAAATCCATGTCTGGACTGTATTCGTCGCTCGGCTGGTGATAGCGGTGCTCGGTGAAATATTTCGCTTGCTCCTCGCCCCACTCCGCCGGATGGCCCGCGTACTTGATTCCTTCATTGATCGAAAACGACGGCACTCCCACGCGCGCCAGGCTGAAATGATCCGAACGATAATAGTGTCCGGCCTCTGGACGGGGGTCGGGTCGGATCGCTAGATGAAAGTCCCGCGCGGTCGCCTGCACCACGGGATAAAACGTGGTGCGCTCCGCGCCGCTGACTTCCACCTCCTCCGGCGTCCCCAGCGGCGGCACATCGTCAAAATTTAAGTCCACCATAATCTTCGTCGGCGGCACCGGCGAATGTTTTCCCAAATACTCCGACCCGAGCAGCCCCTGCTCCTCCGCGGTGACCGAAGCGAACAGAATCGACCGCGGCGCCGCTGCCGGCATCGCTGCCCATACGCGCGCCAGTTCCAGCAGAATTCCACATCCCGTCGCATTATCATTCGCGCCGTTGTAGATTTTGTCGCCCGGCAGGCTCGGATCGATCCCCAGATGGTCGTAATGCGCGGTGTACAGCACCGCCTCTTTGCCGAGCACGGCATCCGTACCCTGCAGCATCGCCAAAACATTTCTCGAGACGAACGGTTTCAGCTGGCTCGCTACGTGGGCCTTCAGACGAATCGGCAATTGCATCGGCTTGAAGTCCTTCAACTGCGCCCGCTCGAACATCTTGTCCAGATCCAGTCCCGCCATTCCCACTATTCTTTTTGCCACGTCCAGTTGGATCCATGAAGCCGCCCGCAGCTTTGGCGTTGCATCTCGTTTCAAGTACGAGCGCTCGGTTCCCCACGAATTGCGTACCACCTCCCAACCGTAACTCGCGAGGTCCTTACGGTGGATGATCAGCGTGGCTGCCGCCCCGCGCCGCGCCGTCTCCTCAAACTTGTACGTCCACCGGCCGTAGTACGTCAGGGCCTTGCCCTTGAAAAAATTAGGATCATCCGAGCTGGGCTCGTTCACGAAGAGCAGCGCCACTTTCCCGTGGAGGTCGACGTTCTTGTAATCGTCCCAGTTGTACTCCGGCGCCTTGATGCCATAACCCACGAACACGATGGGCGCATCGATGTCCGCCATCTCTGTCTGGCTCTCGTTGTTGGTCACGAAATCGATCAGGTTTTTGGCCTCGAAGGATTTTCCACTTGCCTCCACGAATTGGAAAGTGGTTCCCGGAAGCGTCTTTACGCCCACCATCGGCACTTCCTCGAAAAAAGTTCCGTTGTCCCCCGCCGGCTTCAACCCATACGACGCAAACTGTTTCCCAATATAATCCACCGCCATGTTGCCGCCGCGCTGCCCCGTCCCGCGCCCTTCCAATTCATCGCTCGAAAGATATTTCACATGCGCGCGAATCTTTTCCTTGTCAATCTGCGGCAATGGCGCATCTGTCGCGGGCGCCTTCTTCGCCTGCACCCCCGCCATCTTCCCCTGTCCTGCTGCGCGATTCTCTCTTGTGAAGACGCACGCGAATCCAAGCAAGGCGCACGAAAAAATCACCACAGTTTTCTTCATGAACGCTCCTCGATGACGGAAGGGATTATTTCTTGACGCGATCCTTGAGCAGATTCTTCAGCTCGCTCATGAATTCCTGCACGTCCTTGAAGTCCATGTACACCGATGCAAATCGCACGTACGCCACCTTATCCAGCTTTTTCAGACGGTGCATAATCATTTCGCCGATTTCCGTGGTGGTCAGCTCGCGTTCCGTAGCTTCGTGCACCACCCCTTCGATTTCATCCACGATGGCTTCCAGCTTGGGGGTGGCCACGGGACGTTTTTCGCACGCCTTCAAAAGTCCCTGCAAAATCTTTTGCCGCTCGAAGCGCTCGCGCCGCCCGTCCTTCTTGATGACCATGTACGGAATTTCGTCGATGCGTTCGTAGGTTGTGAATCGGCGGCCGCACTTCAGGCACTCGCGCCGCCGGCGAATCGTGTCGCCGCCGCGGCCTTCCCGCGAATCAATCACCTTGTCGTCAACGTTTGCGCAAAAAGGACACTTCACTGGGCTGATTCTCCTTGCCGGGCCGCACTTTCGCCCGCTTCTTTTTCGTGTTCGGCCATCGCGCGCAATTTCCCCAGCGAAAACCCTTCATGGATGAGCAACGGCACACCCGCCAAGCTGCACGCCGCAAACGTAATCAGCCACATCACGATGGCCGCCGCCGCCGCAGGCTCTTTTTCTACTCCAAAGATCGTCGTGTACGCAAGGAACGAAGCTACTTGCGACCCGCCGCCCACTCCTGGCAACTGTACCGCCGAACCCACTAGCGTGAACGCCATCACTAGCATGGCATCGCCCAAACTAATCGTGCCCAACGTGCCACCGAAACTGTGCGACACCCAGAGGTACACCATCAACACCAGGAGCCAATGCGCCAATGAGTAAAAGATCGATAGCGCTAGGTCGCCCCAGCTCCGAATTGTCTGAACACCGCGCGCAAATCCCAGTAAGATTTTCGCGACACTTCCGCGCCATCCATGCGCCTTCTGCCATCCTTGCAGTCGCCGCTCGAGCAGGGCCGTGCCATGCAACCGCAGGTAAACCAGAAACGCAATCGCTCCGATTACTCCGGTGAAGAGCAACGATCCAGTCGTTCTCGCCGCCGTCTCGAGCTTGCTGGCGGTCTCCCCCGCGTGAGCGTGCGATCTGAAAAGCAGCAGCGCGACGGCGGCAATGACCGCCGCGCTGGCCGTGTCAAACAGCCGTTCCAGAACGTAAACGCCAAACATGCCGGAAACGGGTAGTTTCTCTTTTCGCGCCAGCAACAGCGGCCGCACAGGCTCTCCCGCGCGCCCAAGCAAAAAAACTGCCGCGAAACCCGCCAGCGTCATCGCGTAGATGGTCCCGAAATGCGATGGACCCAAGTTTTGTTGAAACACTTTCCACCGCAGCGAGCGCAGCGCGTAACATCCGTAAATGGCCAGGATAGAAAGGATCAAGAGGAACGGATTTGCGTTGCGGATGGCGTGAAGCAGCTTCGCGCCGCTGAAATCCGCGAGATGGATCATCCCGCTTGATCGGTAGACGACAAATCCCAGCACCAGCAGCCCGATCGCGACGACAAGAAGCTTCCTCGACGATGATTGCATGCGCTGGCCAGCCTTCCCAGCAAGGCGGCCACACGAGCGCGCACGTGTTCCAGAATCGATCGCGGGATTTTTCCGGCCTTCTGGGCTTGCCGCTGGCGCCAATCGAGGTTTTTCAAATGGTCGGAAAGAATCGCACCTTTGATGCGCGACCCTGCAGGGAGGCTCACTTCGAAGGGATAGCCCTTCACATGGCGCGTGACGGGGCAGACCACCGCAAGACTCGTCTTCTCGTTGTAGCTCCTGGGTGAAAGAACCACGGCGGGCCGGCGCCCGGCCTGTTCCCTGCCGGCTTGCAGCGTAAAATCGAGCCAGATTAGATCGCCGGCATCAGGCACATACTCGCGGGCTACCACAGTTCTTTGCCTACTGGGGCGCCCCAATCCGTTTCCGTGTGGAGATTTGCCGCAGTGATTTCCCGAATGAGATCTCTAAGTCCTGAAGTTCCTTTTTTCTTACGAATCCGCACCGTCCCCGAACCTTCGACAGACAACTCCAAATTATCGCCTGGACGAAGCTTGGCAGCTTCCGCCACGTTCTTGGGAATTCGCACCGCGATGCTATTGCCCCATTTTGCGACCTGTGTCCTCACGGCGCGCACGCTCCCTGTAGATACAAAGTATATACGCATGGCGCCCATGTCACTTCGCCAGCTTGACCGCCATCCGGTCGGCGGATTCCTCGCCGGTGCGCAGGGCGCCTTCACTGGAAAGGCCATCGAGATAGTCGCCGCACAGGTCAAACGGGAAATCCCAATCCGCGAGGCGGTTGCGCAGGGCGGTCATTTCGCGCAATCTTCCGGGCGGAAACTGGGCGATGCCAATATTCCATCGCACGAGATGCACAAAGAGAACCTTGCCACGGCACTCCGGGAAGGTCCGCTCCACAATTTCGCTTGCTTGTTGTTTGACGGATTCATCGTCGGCGTCCAAGCGACGGAACTCCGGCGTGTTCCACAGGAAGACGCCCGCCATGCCCGTGCCTTCGGGACAGCGATTGGGAGCGCGCAGGTGCTCCATTTCGATTTCCGCGCCGGGTACAACATCCGGTGTGAAGGCATAGCCGGCGTAAGGAACACCCGGCGGCTTCGAGAGTGCTACCGCCGCGTTGGCAATCCTCGAATACTGCGTTCGGGACAGCGACTCGCGAAGTTCCGCAGGGAGTTGCGGGCAAAGCTCCGGCACGAGCTGTCCGGGAATTGCGAAAATCACCGCACGCGCTCGAAGAGTTTGTTGCCTTCCTTTAACTTCAGTCTCAACCTGAACGCCTTTCGGGCGCTGCTCGACATGCAGGACACGGGCTTCCGTCACGACACGCACCTGGGAAGCCATCGTTTCTGGAATGCGATCGACACCATCCGCAAGAGTCCATTGTCCACGCACGAGCAGGTTCCAGATCACTTGCATGAGGATTACACGCGAAGACGTCTCGACCGATCCGCCAACGGGACCATTCAAGCCAGGCCAGAAGATGCGCTCGAATACTTCTTCCCCGCCGATCCGGCGGAAATACGTCCGCGCGTCTTCGCCGTCGAGCGAACCGCTGAGAGTGCTGCGGCCATGGACGAGTGCGCGATGGTGACGGATCAGATCGAACCCGAACCGCAGGCAGGCGGCGCGAGCGCGCAAAGATATTCCGCGGTCGAAGATCAGGTCCTCGAAACGCCCGCGGCGATAGCCGCGGCAACCTGCGGCATCTTGAATCCCCACACTGAAACTTCCTTTGCCCACCAGCGGCGACAATCCCAAGCGGCGCACGAGCGATCGCATGCGCACAAATCCATTTCCAAGCAGCGTCACGCCACGGTCGATCACAAATCCATTGACCCGGTCGGTGGTCATCCGGCCACCGACGCGCGACTCCGCCTCCAGCACCAGCGGGTCGAGGCCGCGGTCCTGTAGCCGGAGAGCCGCAGCAACTCCCGCGATCCCTCCGCCAATCACGATTACGTCGGCGTCTCCGCTCTGGGTCTCCATAAGGATTCTCGTTAGCGGCGCGTCCCGGCGAACAGATCGACGGCCTGCGTGCTGCGCGCGTACTTCACGTCATCGAAACGCTCGCGCAAGAACTTGTCCCAATCTTGGCGCTTGGTCACGTGATGGATCACCGGGCCGAAGATCACGTAGTTGTGCGCGTCCCATCCGTGTTCGAAGAGAAGTACCTTTCCTCCGGGCTTCAAGATGCGCTTCGCCTCGCTGAACAGTTTTTCTCGCGCACCTCCCGTGGGAATCTCGTGCGTCCCGAACCCAAAGCAGACCGCATCGCAGGAGGCATCCGGCAGCGGCAACGTGAAGTGGTCCGCCCTGAAAGCGACAATTCGCGGGTTGCTTGTGGGAGGCGCTTCCAGGTCGCGCACGTCTTGCACGGCTTCTTCAGGCGACTCGCCTTGCACGTTCCAGCAATCCACGCTTTGAACGGTGGCTTCCGGCAGCACGTCGGAGAGCAGGAAGGCGTGGCGGTACGTTCCGATGTGCAGGTCCGCGACGGTCACTTTGCCCTTTACACCGCCCAATTCCACCAACCGGCGCACGTAACGCACTCCCGGATGACCGTACATGCGATACAAACCGAAGAGTGAATAGGCCAGAAGCAGCAATCCGATTTCTGCGAGTGCCACGGCCGCCCAAAATGCCAGCGGCAGACGAAACAAAACTCCAATCGCACCAAGCGGAATTCCGACCGCGAGAAAATATTTTGTAATTCTCCAGTAGTCGCGGCGGCTGACGTACACGGCGCGTCCCCAATACCACCACGGTGTCGGCCGCCTCGCGGCAACTGATGCGGGATACCAGTGTGTGACCGCTTCGTGTGACTTGGTCATCGCTCCTCCTCGATTTCGAAATTCAAGGTCGCATTCCTCTCGCACTTTCGAAATTCTTAGATCCCTCCGTTCCAGCCTGCCTCACGCAGCATTCTCAGAATCTTTGTCTGGAAGGGCTGAACAAAGGGCCCCACGAGCGCCGCACTTGTCACTTCTACAAACTGAGTTAGCAAGTCCAGTATTCCGTCCGCCAGCTTGTGCGTTCTCTGCTGCCCTTCTGTTTCGTCGTAGATGAAGAACAGAATCATGCCCAGATGCGCCAGCCAGAGTGCCCACGGAAGAAGTTGCTGCAGTTCTTCGCTCACGCTCGTGCCCGCAATCGCTTCCTCGAAAATCGCAATGCTCTGGCTGCGCTGCGCGTGCGTGCCTTTCCCAAATACCGACAGCGGATGGTCCGGATCGCCGGTGTAGCGGAACAAGGCCCCCAGAAACATGCGGTCATCCTTCAAGATTTCCAATTTCGAATGCATCGCCACGCCCAAGCGCTCGCGGAGGCCGGCCTTTCCTTTCACCTCTTCGCGAACTTTCTCCGCATGCAGGCGTTGCACTTGGTCGTAGTAAGCTGCCACGATCGCTTCCTTGCTCGGAAAGTAGTAATAGGCAGCGCCGGTCGCTACTTTGGCGGCTCGGGCGATGTCGCGCATGGTGGTGACTTCAAAACCGCGTCTCCGGAAGAGTTCCAACGCCGTTTGCAAAATTGCCGTCTTGGTCTTCTCGCCGGCTCCCTTGTGTGCTGTGCTCATAGCGTTGGACCGTTGTTGAACATGTTCAAATACTAAGCCCAAGCTAGCCCCAAGTCAAGCAAAAAATGAACATGTTCGATAAATTTCTATGCTATTTGTAATCAGTAATTTACGAACATTTCAGGAGGTGGCTTTCGATTCGACGACTGCGAGGCATCTTGGAACTGATACATAGCCAGCAGGAACAGCATGCGAGTCCAGATAATCGTAGGTCGATTTGAACCAAGACTCGACGCACTTCACTGATTCTCTTGTCTCTGCGGAACTAGCTGAGTAAGATGCCGGCTATAACGGTCGGGAGACAGGGGCTGATCCCGCGGGGAACATTTCGGGAGCATTTTACGTTCCATAGTTGGCAGGCCGAGATGGACTGCCAGACGGCTTTTGAGAAAGAAGCCGACTCGCAGACACGCCTTGCACCGCAGCAGGTTAAGAGGCTGATGATACGTTGGAGCAGGATGCCCAACTGGTCCAGCAATGCCTCCAGGGCGACGGGTCGGCCTGGGAGGAACTTGTGCGTCGGCATACCAGGCGCATCTTTAACATCTGCTACCGGTTCACCGGAAACCGAACGGAATCCGAGGACTTGTCGCAGGATGTTTTCCTCCGGGTGTATCGCACTCTGGGCAGTTATCGTTCGGCCCATGGCGGTTTCGCAACTTGGATGACCAGCGTGACACGCAACCTGTTGATTGACCATTACCGTAGAACCAAGCGGGACCGCATCACGGATTCGCTGGACGACAAGATGCCGGTGGTGGAGAACAAGGAATCGGCGGGACGGCGGCCGGATGAGCAGGCGCTGCTGGGGGAATTGAGCGGCCAGGTGCAATCGGCGCTAAAGCGGCTTTCGCCGGAATTGCGCGAGGCGGTGATCCTGCGCGATCTGCAGCAACTCGAGTACAGCGAGATTCAGCAAGTTTTGGCGGTACCGGAAGGGACGGTAAAATCACGAATCAATCGCGGCCGCATCGAACTAGCGCGCGTGCTGCAGCAGATGGGAGTGGGCCCGTCATGATGGAATTTGGAGTTTCGAAGCGAGCGCGGAGCATGCCATGAACTGGACTTGCGAACAAACCGAAACGCGGCTGAGCGATTACCTCGACGGACTTCTTGGTCCCGCCGAGCACGCCGCTTTCGACCTCCATGTGAACGCGTGCGAGCGTTGCACTCCGCTGGTCGCCGGTGTTTCCCATGTTCTCAGCACTCTGCACACTCTGGCGGAGGTTGAACCGCGGCCACAACTTTTCGATTCGATTCTGACGGCGACTCTCGGACCCCAGAGCTGGCGCAGCGCGAAGCGCTGGCTGCGCGGGCTGCGGTCGCCGCGTTTTGTGTACAGCGCGGTTTCCGTTGCCGCGACTTTCGTCGTCATTCTCACGGCCTCTGGTTTCTCGTTTCGCAAGCCGAAGCTGGCGGATCTTAATCCCGCCACGATTTATCGCAAGACGAACAGCCAGGCGCATCTCGTTTATGCCCACAGTGCGAAGTTCGTCAGCGATCTGCGCGTGGTTTATGAAATTCAAACGCGCCTGAACGAAAACGAACAGAATCCCACTACCAGGGAGCAAACCATTCCGCAGAGTTCTCCCGGCAAACAACCTGGCCGCACCGACAACACGAATCCGTCCGCGCCCAAGCAGCAGAACCGTGCCGACGAAATCGGAAGGAATTTGCGGGTTCTGGCTTCGCAATTCTCCGTTCTGGGCGGCTCGATTGGTGAGAGGAGAACTCCATGAAGTGTGCCGTCCATTCTGACGTGGACGCAGTCGGCTACTGCCGCAATTGCGGCAAGGCCATGTGCTCGACGTGCGTGCGTCCGGTGCGCGACGTGCTCTA
>WNFP01000945.1_pt1 | contig 22666 bp, 18 predicted proteins | sample 5400201 | NCBI WGS metagenome assembly WNFP01 (sample SAMN13153355, study PRJNA577476) | soil metagenome | isolation source: 115 cm saprolite under Madrone tree | place: USA:California | collected 2016-06-14
TTCCGTGGCGATTTTCAGCGCGTGCACCGTGGTAATGGTTTCAGAGACTTCCTGCCCGTAGGCCCCCACGTTCTGCACCGGAGTCCCACCGACGGAGCCGGGAATGCCGCTCAGGCACTCAATCCCTGAGCCGTTCTTGCTTACGCTGAGGGCCACTAAGTCATCCCAGCTTTCGCCTGCTGCGGCATGGAAGAGCATCCGTTCACCGTCGCCTTCAAATTCCACACCCTGTAGGGATATCTTCAAGACCAGGCCGGGCCAGCCTTGATCGGCAACCACCAGATTGCTGCCACCTCCCAAAATAAACAGGGGGAGATGGTGGTCCGCCGCATAGGCCACGGAATCCTTAACATCTTGTTCGGTGCGCGCGTCAACAAAATAGCGTGCTGGGCCGCCCACCTTAAGGGTGGTCAGCGGCGCAAGAGGAATGTTTTCCAGGATGTTCAAGGAATTGATGTCAGATTACCCCACCATGTGATGCTAGGGAAATGTCTTTTTACTTGGTAGAATCACGTAAGAGACCCATTTGGGAGGGGACACGAATGTATCCAGAAGGAATGGTGGCGCCCATGCGCCAGGAACTGACGGCCGGGGGCATTGCAGAGGCGCGCACCGCGGCTGATGTGGAAAACGCAATTAATCAAAAAGGCACGCTGATGGTGGTGGTGAACTCCGTTTGCGGATGCGCCGCTGGACGCATGCGTCCTGGCGTGCGCGCGGCCATACAGAATGGCATCCGCCCGGAACGCATGATTACCGTGTTTGCCGGCCAGGACCGCGAAGCTACCGATGCTGCCCGCCGCCACTTTACCGGCCATCCGCCTTCATCGCCCTCGATTGCTCTTCTGCGCGACGGTCAACTGGTTTACCTGATGCAGCGGAGTGACATTGAAACCAGCGATCCAATGACCATCGCTTCCCGGCTGAAGCAGGCCTTTGAAAAGCATTGCGCTAACGTGAACGCCTAAAATATCCGGCAAATGATCATAAAAGGGCAGGCCGCATGAGAGGGCAGGCACGCATGGGCGTGCCCTTTTTGTTGGGCGATGCTGGTCACTTGTCCGATTTTTTCTGCGGAATGGTAATGTCGATGGGCGTGACCTTACCGAAGGTCGCCAGGTCCTTATCAAACTCCTTGGCGTTGCCTACCACCAGCACGGCCATCTTCTCCGGATGGATATATTCCCGCGCCACCCGGTCCACATCCGCGGGCGTGACTTTTTCAATGCCGGCGCGATAGCGCTCCAGGTAGTCTGCTGGAAGACCATAAAACTCATAGCGCATGCGCTCAGCAAGGACTTTTTCCTTGGAATCGAACTGAAAGATAAAGGAGTTCAGGATGGAATCCTTGGCCTTCTTCAACTCGTCAGGCTTAATGCCGTTCTGGATGAGATCGTCCATCTCTTTTCTTAGCGCCGCAATTCCGGCGGTAGTGGTCCCGCTCTTGGTGCTCATTACAAAGCGTGTGATCCCCGGATGATCGAATGCCGCGCCCACCCCTCCACCAACGCTATACGCAAGGCCAAGTTTGGTGCGGATGCGGACAAACAGGCGCGAAGAGAAGCCGCCGCCAAAAAGATCATTCATCAGGGAAAGGGCGTAATAATCGGGATTATTGCGGTTTGTTCCCAGGCCAACCATGGCGATTGCGCTCTGGTTAACGTCACTCTTCTCAATGAAATAGAACCCCGGCTGGGGCGGGCGAAACGCAATTTTTGCCGGAGGAAAAAGTTCACCGCGCGGAAGCCCGCCGAATGCCTGACGCAGGCGCTGTTCCATGAGCGTGGAATCAAAATCGCCGGCGATGCCCAGGATCATGTTCACGGGCGCAATGGTTTGCTGGTGCCAGCGCTGCAGGTCTTCGCGCTTGACGTCCGTCACGGTGTCATATTCAGCCGTGCGGCTGTATGGATTGTCCGGGCCATAGGCCAGCTTGGCGGATTCGCGCTGCACGATTTCGTCCAGATCATCATTGCGGCGGGAAATAACACTCATGAACTGCTGTTTGGCCAGATCGATCTTGTCCTGGCGAAACTCGGGATGCTCCAGCAGATCAAGCACCACGGGAAAGACCTGATCGAAGCTCTCCTTCAGGCAGGACCAGGAAAGAAACGTGGAATCCGCGCCATCTGAGGACTCAACGCGAGCGGCGTGCGATTCCAGAAAGTCATCCAGCTCGTCGCCGGTTTTACTGGTTGTTCCTCCGGTGCGCCATACCTCGGCATACATGGCCAGCATGCCAATCTTACCGGCCGGTTCTTCGCGTGAACCGCCGCGAATGCGTATGGTGCCGTCAATCACGGGCAGTTCATGATCTTCCTGCAGAAAGATCACCATGCCGTTGGGCAGTTCAATCCGCCGGGGTTCCTGGGGCTTGAATTGATGCAGTGGTGGAATAGGGACTTTTTGCCATGAGTCCGGTGGCGCTGTGGCAGGACCGGCCTGGGAGAGTCCATGCGCGGGAGCAGCCTTTTCCGTCTGGCCGGGGCAGGGCTGTGTGAGACAAAGCGCAGCGATGAGGAAGAACAACTTCAGCTTGTTGATTTTCATTGGTGCTCTCCGCGCTCTGCCGTGGCCGGCGCTGGTTTTTGCTGCTTAACTTCACTGGTGGCAACGGTGCGGTTGTCCTCGCGAAAGGTGGCATTGGCCACGCGGCGGATATCGGCTTTGGTGACCTTTTCAATCTGGTCAATATCGCGGAAAAGCTCCCGCCAATCACCATACAGGGCCTGGTAGTCTCCCAATTGCTGCGCCAGGCCTTGATTGTTCGCCAGTCCACGGATCAAATCCGCCTTGGCGCGTGTCTTGATGGACTGCAACTCCTCATCGCTTACGTCCTGTGTCTTGAGTTTTTCAATCTCTTCATGAATGGGGCCGGCCATTTCCGCGGCGGTATGTCCCTGCGAGGGTGCGGCAAAAAAGAAGAAGAGGCTGGGGTACTTGTTTCCGGGAAAAGTGCCGCCCTGGGCGGCGATGGCAATTCTTTTATCGCGCACCAGCGAGCGGTAGAGGCGCGACGTGCGCCCTTTGGAGAGCAGATCGGAAAGCACGTCATACACGGCGTCGTCCGGATCGCGAAAACTGGGGCGATGATAGCCTTCAACGTAAAGGGGCTGGCTATTGTCCTCAATGCGGACCATGCGCACCGCCTGTTGTGGCGGTTCCTGGACGCGCAAGGGCGCGGGCACCGGGCGCGCGGGAATGCGCCCAAAATATTTTTCTATGATAGGCAGGGCCTGAGCGGCTTTTACATCTCCCACCACCACTACCACCATGTTGGCGGGCACGTAATATTTATGAAAGAAGTTGATGGCGTCAGTGGCGGAAAAGGCGCGCAGGTCAGAGGGCCATCCCAAAACCGGCCAGCCGTAAGGATGAGCGACATAGGCTGCGCTCAGAAATTGTTCCAGCAGGCGGCCCTGGGGCGAGCTTTCCACGCTCATCCGGCGTTCTTCAAAAACCACGTCGCGTTCCTTATAGAACTCGCGCATCACCGGTTCCAGGAACCGTTCTGATTCCAGATAGGCCCACAGCTCCAGGCGGTTTTGCGGAAAGGAGTAGAAATAGGCCGTTTCATCGCGGTCTGTGGTTGCGTTCAGACCTGCGCCTCCCTGGCTTTCAACAATCTCCGGGAACTGGTTGGGGACCACGTATTCATCGGCTGCGGCGACGGCCTCTTGCCAGGCTTTTTCCAGCTCAGCAACCTTCTTGGGATCGCGGCCAACTTCCTTGAGATTTTCCCGCAGGTAGGCGGCATAAGCGGTCTCTACTTTTTCAAGCGCCGCTTTTTCCGCCGGCCAGTTCCGCGTGCCGATCTCATGCGTGCCTTTGAAGGCCATATGTTCAAACATATGCGCCAGGCCGGTAATGCCGGGGACTTCCTGGGCGGAGCCGGCATCCACGCGCGTATAGAAGGAGAAGACCGGGGCTTCAGGGCGCTCCATGATCAACACCGTCAGGCCATTGGCAAGCTTCTGGACGGTGATTCGCTTTTCAAAGGATGCGATGTCCTGAGAATGAAGGCTGATTGCGAATGACGCGAAACAAGCGAAAATGAAGCAGATGTGACGGAGAGTAGAAGTCTTCATAAATACCCGTTCAAAGGGTAAAGGGTACAGCGCATGTTTTTCAAATAGATGAGGCCACTTGTTGGCGTGTCACCAAAAGCTGTGACGCTGCGGGGGGAGAAGAAAAAACCATTCGCTCAAAGAAGAAACAAGGCTATATCAAAAGTAACTTTAGCGGATCGCTTTGCCGAGAATAGCAGTAAACCAGGAAGTGCGACAGGTACATATCCCCAATGGCGTTTGCCGCAGGATGTGCTGTGCGTTTATAAAAGCAATGGCAGCCAAGTCACGCACGGCCAACGAATGTCTAAATACGATGATCTGCTCAAGGAGTTCGGGTATTTTTCCCAGTCTGCGCGCACCATTGACGCGCTGATGGAACAGATTGCGCAACGGCTCCACGCCACCATGACCCGTTACAACTGGGTGGGCTTTTACATTGCCGATACGTCCCGGCCTGGGCAGTTGGTGCTGGGCCCGCATGAGGGCAGCTTTGAACCCCATGAGAGCGTTTCCCTGGACAAAGGACTGTGCGGAACGGCCGCTGCCACCGGCAAGACAGTTGTGCTCAACAATGTGGCCGACGATCCCAGTTACAAGACAGGATCTTCCCTGGTGAAGTCAGAGATTGTTGTGCCGGTCCTGGTCAAAGGCCAACTCTATGCTGAGATTGACATCAACAGCTACTTCACCAACACCTTCGCCCGGGAAGACCAGGACTTTGTGGAAGCTTGCGCAACCGTGGTGAGCACTTACCTCGAAAAGCCGCGCTAAAGCAGTTCCTGAGTTGGTGTACTCTCTTCGCCGCAGATTTGCGCATAGGAACGAGAGATCAGGTGAAGTATCAGCCGCGAATCAACGCGAAAAACGCGAATCTATAGTCAGTCCAGCCAGGAACGTTTCTCAAAAGCATGTTTTTCTCCGTGCCTCTGTGCCGCCGTGGTGGAAGTTTGTTTTTTGGGAGCGCTTTTCGCGGCGCGCCAACAAAAAAAGACACAAACCCAGGACTGTCCTAAGAGACAGACTTGCACGCCGGGCATATCCTGCTATCATGTCCGGCTTATGAACCGTCAATCCCTTCTTGTACTTCTCGTTCTGGCCTGCACATCCTTCAGCTCTGCTCAAAAAACCGGCTTTACCGTGGAACAGGTGATGAGCTCACCGTTTCCCACGGCCCTGACTGCGGCAGGCAGCGCCAATCGTGTGGCGTGGGTGTTTAACAGCAAAGGGGAACGCAACGTTTGGGTAGCGGATGCGCCGGAATTTTCCGGTCGCCAGGTCACACACTATCAGGGAGACAATGGGCAGGACATTTTTGCACTTAAGCTCACTCCAGACGGGAGGACGGTGCTTTATGCGCGCGGCTCAGAGGTGAGCAGCGAAAGCCATGTGGCCAATCCGTCCGGCGAAATCAAGGAGCCCAGACAACAGGTCTGGGCTGCCGATGTGGAGACAGGGAACCCGCGCCTGCTCGGCGATATGGGATGCCCGGAGGAAGATTGCGAAGACATTGAGATTTCTCCGGATGGCCAGCGGGCGGTGTGGGTCGCCGCGAAAAACCGGCTGTGGATTGCACCCGTCAGCGGCGAAAAACCGGCCCACCAGTTGACTGAGCTACGCGGAGAAGAAGGGCAGCCGCAGTGGTCGCCTGACGGTAAACACCTGGCATTCAGCTCCATGCGCAAGGACCACAGTTTTATTGCCATTCTTGATCTTCATTTTGGGCCGGACGCGACGGTGGAACAGGTCCGCTACATTGCTCCCAGCGTGGACCGCGATTTTGCTCCCCGCTGGTCGCCCGATGGCAAGCAGCTGGTATTTCTTCGCGCTGCCAGCACGGAGAGTCATCTGCCGCTGATCTCCCGCCGCGCGCAGCCCTGGGCCATTTGGCTGGCGGATGCGGAAACCGTGGAGGCCCACGAACTTTGGCACAGCGGGAAAGAAAACAATGATTCGCTGCCACCGTTTGCGGCTGAGTCTCTGCAGTTTGCCGGCGGAGGATGGATTGTATTTTGCTCGGAGCAGGATGGTCGGAACCATCTTTACTCAATTTCCACGCAGGGCGGTGCGCCTGCTTTGCTTACGCGCGGCGACTTTGATGTGGAAGACGTGGCGCTGACCACCGCAAAAGATGCCGTTTTATATACGTCGAATCAGGGCGATGTGGACCGCCGGCACATTGCGCTGGCCATTTTAGGGCCAGGCGCCCATCGCTCGAATAAAGTTTCTCTTGAGAGCTCTCCGATCACGCAGGGGCCAACCATCGAATGGCATCCGCAGATGCTGGCGGACGGCAAGACGGTGGTTTGTTTTGGATCGTCCGGCACATCGCCGGCCATGCCGTACTTTCTGGTCCGCGCAAAGGATGGAGCAAATGGCGGCCAATCTTCCGGGCTGTTTAATCGCCAGATGATTGCTGCCAGCGCTCTGCCAAAAGAGTTCCCTTCGGCCCAGCTGATTGAGCCGCAGGCGGTGGTCTTCCACAGTGAGGATGGAGTGGAAGTCCACGGACAACTGTTCATGCCGCGCAACCGCACGCAGCCCGGCCCGGCGTTGATTTTTGCGCATGGCGGCCCGTCACGCCAGATGGTGCTGGGCTTCCATTACATGTACTACTACCACAATGCTTACGCACAGAATCAGTATCTGGCCAGCCTGGGTTACGTGGTGCTCTCAGTGAATTATCGTCTCGGCATCATGTACGGCCGCGCCTTCCGCGAGCCAGCCAACAGTGGTTGGCGCGGATCGGCTGAATACAAAGACGTGGTGGCCGGAGCAAAATATCTTCAGGGACTTTCCTCGGTTGACCGGAAGCGGATTGGCATCTGGGGCGGCTCTTACGGCGGGCTCTTAACGGCGCTGGCGCTGGCGCGCAACTCTGACATCTTTACGGCTGGAGTGGACTTCCACGGAGTGCATGACTGGTCAATGCTTATGGGCCGCCGGACGAGCGGAGAGGATGCGCCGGATTACAAAGAGGCGGTAAAGCTGGCATTCGATTCTTCGCCCGTAGCGTCAGTTGGTACATGGAAATCGCCCGTGCTGCTGATTCATGGCGACGATGATCGTAACGTGCCTTTCCAGCAGACCACGGACCTGGTGCAGCGCCTGCGAAAGCAGAATGTGCCCTTCGAGCAGATCATCTTTCCGGATGAAATCCATGATTTCCTGCTGTGGAAGAGCTGGGTGCGGGGCTACAAGGCCGCCGCGGACTTCTTGAACAGACAATTGCGGCAACAATAGGACCAACCATGAGCGATGCGCAGAACCGGGTTTGTATCGGCGTAAGCCGCTTCTTTCGTTAATCTCCATTTTCTTTTCCGCAAATGATTTGTGGTCCGCCAGAAGCCGGCCACGATTCAATTACCTTGGTAATCGCCGACCAGTGTTCTTGTGGGCCTATGTGGGGCTGACCTGGGGTATGATGCAGGTGTTTACTCTCCCAGGAAACTTGCATAGGTGCGCCGCGAATGCAAGAACACGCAGAAGCTACGACAGCAACCACCACGACAGCTACGGCTGCAACTCCGCGGACTGACCGGCTCGAACTGATCAAGGAACTGCCGCGGGGAAGCATAGGAGTTGTCCACCATGCCAGAAGTCCGCAACAGAACCGTTCCGTGGCGCTGCGGAAGTTTGAGGTCCCGGAATGGCTGGATGATGCCCAGGACCTGATCAAGAAAATACTTACGGAAGCTCGCGCGGCAAGCACGATTGAGCATCCCAACATCGCCCGCCTTCACACCTGTGGGTTTAAAGACTTTACGCTTTTCATGACCTCAGAGTTTATTGAGGGGCAGACGCTGCGCGAACTGATGTCCAAGCGGCAGCCTGAGATGGGCGAAGTGCTGCAACTGGCAAAGCAGCTCTGTTCAGCCCTGGATGCAGCGCACAGCAAAGGCGTCTTCCATAATTTCCTGAATCCGTACAACATCAAGGTGCAGGCAGATGGCACATTGACGGTGCTGGATTTCGGCTTGCTGCGAGATAAGAACCTGCTTACGCAGAGTCCGGCCAAGAAGCTGGAGAACGAACCGTATCTTTCGCCCGAACAGGTGAAAAACAAGCCGGCGGACCGCGCGGCCAACATTTTCAGTGCGGCAACCATTCTTTACGAGATGTACACGGCGCGCAGCCCATTTCATGGCAGGCACCTGGGCGAAGTGGACCGCAATATTACCGATATTGATCCACATCCCATGAACATGGCGCACCCGCGCGTGCCGGAGGCGATTTCAAGGGTGATCCTGAAGGCGCTCTCCAAGAATCCGAGTGACCGGCACACCAGCGGCCAGCAATTATTTTCAGCGCTGGAAGAAGCTGCAAAAGCCGAGCCGATGGCCCGCGCAAACGCCACAGGAGCGCGTCCGGCATATCCTTCCAGTCCAAATCCTTCGGCTAGCCAGACCATGAAGGCGATGCCCTCGGCCAGCCAGACGATGAACGCTATGCCTTCGCCTGGGGCCAACCAGTCCTTCAAGGCAGTATCTGCATCATCCCCGGTTACGGCAAAAACTACCGCTCCGGGGACGACGCGCGTGGCCACGCCGCAAACCACTGCAAGAGCTCAAAGCCGGCCAGCGAACAACTATTGGAAGCTGGTGGGATGCGTGGTTGGCGGCCTGTGTCTGATCATTGGGTTGGCCATGATTTTCCGGCGTCCCGCAGCTGAGGCTCCAAGTGAAAACGCAAGCGCGCCTGCCACCACACAGCCAGCGGCCAGTGCTGCTGCCCCGTTCACGGGAGACCTAGAGGCGCCCAAAGCACATTCAGGTTCCACACGGACAAACCGGGCGGCAAGGTCCGCTGCGGCAGAACCCGCGGCAGCTGTGGCCAGCGAAGGACAGTTGATTGTCTCTTCCACGCCGATGGGCGCTACCGTGGAGATTGAAGGCCATCCGGGACAAACCTGGAAGGCCCCGCTAACGATTCCAGCCCTTGCCGCGGGAACTTATAAGGTGACGTTCAGCCTGCTCGGCTATGGCAGTGAGACGCGCAGCGTGCAGGTGGTTGCGGGAGCCAGAACGCCGCTTGATGTCCGCTTGAATGCGGTGAAAGGCTTTATCACAATTGCGGGTTCGCCCGCGGGCGCGCAGGTTTTTATCAACGGCAAAGATACCGGCAAGGTCACGCCGATTGAGTTCATGGTTGAGCCCGGAGTCCAGAACGTGGTCCTGCGCAAAAGCGGATATCTTGAGTCCAGCACTGAACTCAAGCTGGCCGCTGGACAATCATTGAGTTATTCTCCCACCTTGATGGTGGCTGGCCGCACCGACAACATCAAGCTGGTGAATGGCGGCATTGGAAAAGTATTTGGCGGCGGGGGAGCGCAAGGCGCGGCCCGCATTGAAATCAAATCTGAGCCCAAAGGCGCGCAGGTCATTATTAACGGCACTTCTCTGCAAAAGACCACCCCGGTGGAAATACAGGTTGATGCCGGAAGCTATGACATCACGATCCAGAAGGATGGTTACCAGCCCGTCCATGAAAACGCCATTGTAGGAATTGAAGACCGGGTAAAGATCAACCGGGCCCTTTCCCGTTAGACTATTTTCATCACGCAAACGCAGACGGCGGGGCTGTCCGCCCGTTTTTTTTCTTCCTCTTGCCTCAGAAGCCGCACTCAGCGGGTTTTCCGGCTAAAATAGAAGCTAATCCACTCCTGCGAAAGCACTGAGCCAAAAAAGAGACTGATTTGAATTCCAAGATCCGTAATATCGCCATTATTGCCCACGTTGATCACGGTAAAACCACACTGGTGGACGCCATGTTGCGTCAGAGCGGCGCGTTTCGCGTCAATGAAGCCGTCGTGGAGCGCGTCATGGATTCCAACGAACTGGAGCGCGAGCGCGGTATTACGATTTTGGCCAAAAATACGGCGATCTGGTACCACGAAGTGAAGATCAATATTGTGGATACCCCCGGCCATAGCGATTTTGGCGGTGAAGTTGAACGCGCCCTGAAAATGGTAGATGGCGTGATGCTCCTGGTGGACGCCAGCGAAGGGCCGCTGCCACAGACGCGCTACGTTCTCAGCAAGGCTTTGGAAGCCGGACTGCCGCCGGTGGTGGTGATCAACAAGATTGACCGCCCTGACGCGCGGGCGCAGGAAGTGCTGAACGAGCTGTATGACCTGTTCATTGACCTGGACGCGCGCGAAGACCAGCTTGATTTCCCCGTGCTCTATACCAACGCGAAGGCCGGTACGGCTTCCACCAGCACGGAGGTGCCGGGAGAGGATTTGCGGCCGCTGTTTGACGCTATCCTGGCCCGGACGCCGGCGCCCTCCGGCGATGCCGCCAACCCTCTGCAGATCCTGGTGGCCAACCTGGATTACAGCGATTATCTGGGGCGGCTGGCCATTGCCCGGGTATTCAACGGACAGTTGCGCAACGGTGAAGATGTCGGCATTGCCAAGCTGGATGGTTCGCTGCAAAAGATCAAAATCACCAAGCTGTTCTCCTTCAGCGGGCTCAAGCGCGTTGACATTGAGCAGACCGAACTGGGCGATATTGTGGCCATTGCCGGAGTTGAGAGCATCGGCATTGGCGAGACGATTACCAACGTTGAAAATCCGGCCCCCCTGCCGCACATTGTGATTGATGAGCCGACCATCGCCATGCAATTCGTGGTGAACACATCGCCGTTCGCCGGGCGCGAGGGGACCTTCGTTACGTCGCGCAACCTGCGCGAGCGGCTGCAAAAAGAACTGTTGACCAACGTTTCTCTGCGCGTGGAAGAGATGGGAAGCACGGATACGTTTAAAGTCCTGGGCCGCGGCGAACTGCAACTTTCCATTCTGATTGAGACGATGCGGCGTGAGGGTTATGAGCTGATGGTGGGCAAGCCGGAGATCGTGACGAAACGCATTGACGGCAAGCTGATGGAGCCGCAGGAAAAACTCACGATCGATATTCCGGACGCATTTGTCGGCGTGGTGATTGAAAAGATCGGGCAGCGCAAGGGGCAAATGGTAAAGATGCACAACCATGGCTCAGGCCGCGTGCGTATGGAGTTCACCATCCCCAGCCGGGGAATGATCGGCCTGCGCTCTGAGATGCTGACTGACACCCGCGGCACCATCATCATGAACTCGCTCTTTGGTGGATACACGGAGTGGCTGGGCGATATACCACACCGCATGACCGGAGCGCTGGTGGCGGACCGCAACGGCACCTCAACCGCCTATGCGCTGTGGAGCCTGCAGGAGCGCGGCGTGCTCTTTGTTGGGCCGGGCGTGGAACTTTATGAAGGCATGCTGATTGGGGAAAATGCCCGCGATACCGACCTGGACGTAAACGCAGTCCGCGAAAAGAAACTGACGAACATGCGCGCTTCCAGCGCCGATGACGCAATCCGGCTGGTGCCGTTCAAAAATCTGACTCTGGAGCAGGCGATTGAGTTTGTGGCGGATGACGAGATGGTGGAGGTTACACCGAAATCTCTCCGGCTGCGGAAGAAGATTTTGCAGTCAAACCGGCGTCCGAAAAAGAATTCACTGCCGGCCGGTGCGGAGATGGCGGCGAACTAAGGCCAATCAGGCGAATCCCAATTTCCAGAAAACTCACTCCAGCTGCTTGCCCATGGTTTCCGGCAGCTGCGCGGCCATCAGTGCTGTAAGGACAAAGGCGACGGCGCACAATAGAAATGCGGCGCTCAGGCCATGTTTGTCTCCTACCCGGCCGATGGTATACGGTGCTACGCAGCTCAAAGCGCGAGCGCCGTTGTATGTAAAGCCCAGGGCGCGGGCGCGAACGCGCGTGGGAAACAGTTCGCTGCCAATGATCCCCGAGCCGGCGAAGAAGCCTGTGCCAAAGAAGCCGACAAGCGCGCCCAGAACCAGAATGATCCACTGGGACCGTGCCGCCGCGTAAAGGGGGATGAGCCCGGCAGCGCACAAGGTGTAAATAATGAGCGAGCGTTTGCGGCCCAGCTTGTCCGCTACCCAGCCGTAACACAGATAGCCCGGAAACATTCCGACCAGGTTAAGCGTGACCAGCAGAGTGGCGGAACTCATCAGGCTGAAGCCGCGTCCGCCGCGCGCGACCGGCAGAGTCAAATAGGGTGGCATCCAGCTGAACAGCCCCCACCACGCGAACAATCCAAAGACATTCAGCAGCAACAGAAAAATAGTGTTCCGGCGCAGGGCAGAGGAAAAAATTTCAGAGAATGGAGCTTTGCTGGTGGCGCGGTCTCTCTGTTGCTCCCACATTTCGGATTCGGGAACGCTTTTTCTGATCCAGAGCGTTACCAGGGCGGGCAGAACGCCGACAAAAAATACCATCCGCCAGTTCTGATGCAGCTGGTCAAGGACAACCCAGGCCACCAGTGCGGCAGCCGCCAGTCCCCACGCCCACGCGCTTTGCACCATGGCAATGGCCCGTGAGCGAAGATTGGTCGGCCAGGTTTCAGCCACCAGCGTTGCGCCGGTGTTCCATTCGCCGCCCATGCCCAACCCCAGCACGAAACGGAAGAAAATCAGCACAAAGATCGATTTGGATAAGCCCGAGCCAAGCGAGCATAAAGAATAGGTAAGGATGCTGAGCATCAATGCCTTGGTCCGGCCAATGCGATCAGCGATAAAGCCGAAGAGCACGCCGCCAATACCTGAGGCCAGCAACATGAACGCGTTGGGCAATCCTGAAATGGCTTTGTAGTGTGCGTCCGTGGGGTAGACGTGTAGAGACTCCATCACCTTGAGCTGGACATTGCTGTAGAGCAGCACGTCAAAACCATCAAGCCCCCAGCCCAGTGCGGCAGCAATGAGCGTGCGTTTCTGCGCGGTGGTGACTTGGGAAAAGCTCGAGACTGTGGTGGAGGCCATGCGCGGGCATTTTAACAGCTTAGAGAGCCAATGCCACAACCGGCCTCAGGATATCGGGCTGATGAATCAAAAGGAGAGAGTGCAGCCTTTTTTTAGACCGCTTTGGGCGCAAGAAAATTCAACAAAGCGAAATACCGTTGTGCGAGCTTTATGTCACGGCCAATCTGTTCTTTGAGCGCGTCCACGGATGGAAATTTGATCTCGGGACGATGCCAGCGCAGGAAGGACACTTCAACCTCGGTCTGCGCGGTAATGTCGATGGGATGGAAATCCAGCAAATGCGTTTCGATGGCGAAGCTTTCGTCACCAAATGTTGGGCGCAGGCCAACGTTGGTCACAGAGTTGAAGGTTTCGCGGTCCACGCGGGTTTGCGTCAGGTAGACTCCATTGGCAGGCGCCAGATCATCGTAACGGCTAAGGTTGATGGTTGGCACCGTGTATTTGTGCCCGTATCCGCGGCCACGCCCGGGCGCTCCGGTGATGCTGAAGACCCGCCCAATCAGGTGGCGGGCCATGCCAACCTTACCGGCGGTAAGGAGTGAACGTATCTGGCTGCTGGAAACCGCCTTGCCACGAACCATCATTACGGGATAGAGCCGGACTTCGAATCCAAATTCATGTCCGAGTTCTTTCAGGCTGGCCGTAGTGCCCTGTGCGTTGTGCCCAAAGTGAAAGTTGTCGCCCTCGTGGACTTCTTTTACGTGCAGCTTGCCGCACAGGATATTGCGCGCAAATTCTTCAGCCGTGGTCATGGAAAAATCGCGCGTGAAGGGAATTTCCAGCAGGGCATCCAGACCGCAGACCGCAAGCAGCGCTTCTTTTTTCGGCAGCGGAGTGATCAGCCGGGGCGCCATATCCGGCCGCAGGACCCGTGCCGGATGCGGTTCAAAGGTCACGGCCACCGCCTTGCTGTTGGTCTCTCTGGCGCGCCGCACCACTTCCCGTAAGACGTGTTGATGGCCACAATGAATGCCGTCAAAATTACCCACGCTGACAATCGTGCAGCCGAGATCAGCAGATACCTCGTCAAGCGAACGAAAGATTCTCATGCGATCTCAAACTCCAGTTTCAGGCCGTCATGCGCCAGGCGGACGTGTTCGGGAAAGTTGCGGTTGGTTTCCTGGTGGGGAAGATCGTGCGAGATATGGGTAAAGAACGCGCGCCGCGGCTTGAGCTCTTCCACCAGGCTGAGCGAATTGGCGACCGTGGAGTGCGTGGGGTGCGGGCGGTGGCGCAATGCATCAAGAAAAAGGATATCCAGCCCGCGCAACAGCGGTTTTGAGTCGGCAGGGATCTCGCTGAAGTCCGTGAGATAGGCGGCGGAACCAAAGCGGAAACCGTGGATCTCCGCTTCGCCATGCACGATTTTTACCGGCTCAAAGCGCGCGCCGAAAAGCTCCATGGAGCCGTTGAAGCGGTGCATCTCCACCCGCGCGATGCCGCCAAATTTATAGTTTGCGTCAAAGATATAGCGGAAGATGCTCTCCAGAGCGTCCGCCGCGCTTTCATGCGCATAAAGCGGGATTTTGTTTTCGCTCTTGAAACTGAGCGGACGCACATCATCCAGGCCGAGGATATGGTCGGCGTGGGCGTGCGTATAAAGGACCGCGTCCAGGCGCGTGATTTTCTCGCGGATGGCCTGCTCGCGGAAGTCGGGCGTGGTATCAATGAGCACGGAGCGCCCTTCATACTGGATGAGCACAGAGGGACGGGTGCGCCGGTCGAACGGATCGTCCGACGTGCACACGCGGCAATTGCAGCCAATGGTGGGGACCCCCATGGAAGTGCCGCTTCCCAGCACAGTGAGTGTGGCTTTCATTTCTTAATGAGCGGTGGCATGGCCCCTGGTTTTGTTGCCGATGTGGCCACGGCGTTGGTGATCTCGATCCATGCCATGCGCAGCTCAAACAGGACGTTCTGCAGCATGGTCTTCTCGCGATCGTTAAGATTGCCCTTGGTTTTCTCCTGCAAAACCGTGAGCGAATCAATGGTTTGTCGTGCTCCCAAAATGTCCACCCGGGGCGGTTCATTCTCCTGCCGGATGGCGCCCATCTGGATCAGCGCACTCATATAAAACGATTCCACAACCCGCTCAAAGTTGATTTCCAGAGGGCCCTGGCCGCTCTTGCCGGCAGCGGCAATCATCTCATCAATCTTTTTGCCGGAAGCCTTGTAAGCCTCATCTTGCTGAAGCTGCTCTTCCAGTGTAGGAGGTTCAGGCGCTTCCTCTTCTTCCTGCAGAGACCCATCCGCCGCGGCTTCCGTGGGTTTGGGCGATGGGCCGGAGGCAGACTTCACTTGCGGCGGAGCTGCCGGCGCAGCCTGCTTGGTGGGCAGCGGCGCAACAGGCTTTTCCTCCTCGGCAACTTGCGCGTCCGGACGCAGCTCACCCTCCGTGCCGAATCTGCGGCGATCACTTACAACAAACTCCTCTTTTTTTTCAGCCATACATCCTCTAAGTATTCTCTGGATTTTTTTAAGACCCAATCTCAAACGGTAGATCGACGACGGTGGCCTGGATGCCATTCAAGTCAATCCCGGCGCCATTGACGAGTGCTTCATGGCGCACATACCCCAACCCGATGTTCTTCGTTCCGAGGTTCTTCGCCGCAGCGGAATCAGGCACGCGAGCAAGGCTGGTAATCTCCGCCACCGCGCGGCCTTCAGACTCATATTTTCCTATGGCTGCCACCTGATCAGGAAACACAAATCCCACAAATTTGCGATGCACCTGGCCGCGGGAGCGGATGCGCTCCACGATCTCCTGCCCGATATAGCAGCCTTTGGTAAAGCTGAGGGCCTGCATCTGCCCCGTCTCCTGCGGCAGATCACGGTCGCGTATGTCCTGCCCGTAATTGGGAATGCCGTGCAGGACGCGCCATATCTCCAGCGCTTCCGCGCCGATGGGCTGCGCACCTGCGCCGATAAGCGTGGCCCAAAGGCCGGGAGAGACGGTTGGATCAAGCCAGATCTCAAACCATCCCGGTTTTTGCCCCGGGCCTGCAGCCACAGTCACCACGCTGCCATTCAGGTTGGTGTCGCGAAGTTCCAGAGGCTGCATTCCACTTAGGTCGAGTCCGGCGCTGGCGAGGACCTGTTGTGCTTTCGGGCCGCAAATGCCAAAAGCAGTGACTGCTTCGCCGGCGGGCAGCATTTCCACCTTGTCCATGATGATGAAGCGCTTCATGGCGGTGAGAAGAGGTTCTACCTGGCGGGCGTCTGTATCCAGGACGAATGATTCACCCCGGTTGTAAATGTATATGTCCCCCAGAATGCGCCCTTGCGCATTGAGGACAAACGCATAGGTACCGCGATAAGGCGGCAGGTCGCGCACATTATTTGTAACCATGTTGTGCAGCCAGCGGACCCGGTCCTTGCCCGTGACATTGATCTTGGCGCGCCAGTTCAGGGAAAACACGCTACAGCCCGAGCGCAACGCCGCCAGTTCAACAGCAGGATCGCCAAAGCTCAGCGATGTTTCCACGCCGATGTAGCCGCCAACGAGCGCAGCGGAGGACAGCCAGGGATGGAGAGCGGTTTGCGACATAGCCCAACATTTGATTATAGCCAAGGGAAGAGGATGCACGCTGGGGGTGTTTTCATTCTTGGTTTACCGAATCTTCCGGGATGCATGCCCGTAAATACGATTCCTGTTTTGATATTGCCACTGTTAAACTGGCCCTATGCCTGATCTACCTCCCGAAAAGGAAAGCAAGGAGCCAAACGTCTGGCGGCAAATTGGCCGGTACAGCAATTTGGGGTTCGTGCTGCCGGCTGCGGTGGTTGTGGGGGTGGTGATCGGCGCGGCGCTGGACCACTGGTTGAAGACTACATGGATAACTTTGGCCGGACTGTTGGTGGGTTGCGTTGCTGGATTTGTTGAATTGATTCGCGGCGCCGTCCGGGCGGGGAAAGAATGATGAGCGATCTTCTGCCGTCAGAGCCCGTTTCCGCCCCGATACCTGTTTCGCCCCAGATGGAAGAGAGGCTCTCCGGAGCCTATCAGCGCATCGTGCGGGTTGCGGTGGTATTGAGTGTGGCTGCCAGCGCGATTGCCGCATTACTGGCGGGATGGCGTAACGGGCTAGGCCTGGCGCTGGGCGCGCTGGTTGGTCTGCTCAATTTTATCTGGTTGCATCACGGAGCGGATGTGTTGGTCCATAGAATGCTTTTTTCGGGCAACCAAGGCCCGGGGAAGCTCTGGGTATGGCTCTCGTTTCCTTTGCGCTACCTTCTGGTGATCGCTGCTGTTTATGCTATGATAAAAGGTTATCCGCGGATGCTCATCGGCTTCATCGTGGGGCTGGCTTTACCTGTGATGGCTTCTATGGGCGAGGGCATATACGAAGCGCTTGTCTTAAAGTAAGACCGGTCGTACTGTCGGATTTAGCTTTCAAAAAATTCAAATTAGATTTCACATCGATATAACGGGAACATGCCTGAGCAATTGGTATTTACTGAATTCCTAAATCATCATGTGGGTGCGGTCGTGACTGCGCTGTTGCACCGACTTGGCATCCAGCCAGCCTATCCTGACGCGCCCATCAACAATGCCGTTGCCATGCAGATGCTGGTGGTTTTTATTCTGCTGGCCTTCTTTGTGGCGGTGCGAGCCAGCTTGTCAGTGGAAAAGCCGGGCGGCATGCAGCATGCCGTGGAAGCGATTGAAGAGTTTATCGCCGAACAGGCCCATGGAGTCATTGGACATGGCTACGAGCGCTATCTGCCGTATGCCATAGCGCTGGGTCTCTTCATCCTGCTCTGCAATTTGCTGGGGCTGATTCCAGGGTTTGAATCGCCCACAGCCAGCCCGGCCGTTCCGCTGGGCTGTGCGTTGGTGACCTTTTTCTATTACCACTTTCATGGCGTCCGCACCCAGGGCTTCCATTATGTGAAGCAGTTCATTGGGCCGGTGATTGTGTTGTCGCCGCTCATATTTCTGATTGAAGTGGTCAGCCACTTTGCCCGTATTCTGTCCCTGACCGTCCGCCTTTATGCCAACATGTTTGCGGGTGACATGGTCACGCTGGCGTTCTTTTCCCTGGTGCCGGTACTGGTCCCTGTTCTTTTTCTGGGACTGCATTTGGGCGTGGCTTTGGTCCAGACGTTTATCTTTGTTATGCTCACACTGGTTTATCTGGGTATGGCGGTCAGCGAAGAGCATTAAAGAGTTTGGTTTAGTAACAATGCTGCGAGCGTGAGGGCGCGATCCCCCAAGGATGGACGTCAACCACCCACTGGCAGCAAATCCATAAGGAGTGAGAACATGAGAAAACTTACGTTTCTTTTTCTGGTGCTGGCGGTCCTGATGATTGCCTCACCGGTATACGCGCAGGGTGGCGCAACTGTTGCAAGCAACTGGTCTGTACCCATCGGCGTAGGCCTTGGCATGGGCCTGGCAGCCGGTTTGGCTGGGCTAGGCCAGGGTAAAGTCGCCGGGGCAGTGGCCGAAGCGCTGGCAAGGAATCCCGGAGCGCGGCCTGGCATCCAACTCGCACTGTTCATTGGACTGGCCTTTATTGAATCGCTGGTCCTGTTCACATTTGTGCTGCTTTTCCTTCGCACCTCCTAACAAAAATGAGTTCCAAAGCCAAGGCCTTCGCTCCGGCGAAGGCTTTTGCTTGTGTGCCGAACATGTTCGACAGCTTAGGGGTGAAAGTCCCTGTCCAACCTGGTGGAGGTGAAGGACTAGAGAAGCGCAAGGGCGTCGTCGCGAGGCGGGGTCTGAAAGAAGCGTGGATCAAAAGCGCGAGCCGATGAACAAGAACCGGATGATGATGCCTACGGTGTGGGGCGAGCTGGCAAGCGACAGCGAAGCCCGTTTCCACCAAGAGCGCCGGTGGTAAATCCGGGATCGCCTACGTCGACGATACAGTCACTGGAACCAACTGATCCTGGAACGCTATCATTCCGGGCCAGGACTTTATAAAGAGTCTACTTTCCAGAAATATCCTGCGGGCGATGGCGGGTTTGTTCCTTAACAGACGAGTTGCAGCAGGCTTGGCTATTGTTTTTTCCGGCAGTTGTTGATTGACAAAAACCGACGAAAGGAAACGCGCCTTGGTACTGTTTCGCAGATTGTAGTCAAGCCTGGAAGGGCAACCTGCCTGATCTGCCGTCACATCACATGGCAGCAAGGAGAATACCTAGACATGCGTTTCTTTGCTACATTCATGGGCATTTCACTTCTGGTTTTAGGTTCATTACTGGCAAATGCACAGTCGAAACCTTCATGCACCACCACCATCATCACGGTCAACGCTACTGGGGGCAATGTATCTCCTTCCGGCGTCAACGCGTTGGACAAGATTGTAGGGACCTTTCAGGACTCAGGATTCCGGGAGCACGGATTTCAGTGGTCCGATGGAACCGGTCTACTCTATGATTTTCCCGGAGCAGACCAGACTGTCCTTTCAAGAATCAACAATTTGGGGGTGGCTGTTGGCAGCGCTTTCATGAGTGATGGATCATCTGTTGGCTTTCTGCTGGACAAAGACGGGAAAGCCTCACAGTTCTCGGTTCCAACCGCCTTTAACACTTTTGCCAGCGGCATCAACAACCGCGGGGACGTGGTTGGCTCCTGGCAGGCTTTCGGAGCGAATACTAGCGTCGGCTTCGAGAAAACAGGAAACACATTCAAACCAATCCAGTTCCCTGGTGCGATAAGCACTCTTCCGGTGGCTATCAACGATCGTGGTGTGATCGTAGGAAACTTCTCTGATGGCAATACCACCCAGGGATTTGTCAGTACCAATGGCCACTTCCAGACGTTTTCCTTTCCTGGCGCTAACTCCACCTCGGTGAGCGCCATTAATGACCAGGGCGAAATCGTGGGTGAATTCCGGCAGACGGCGGATTCACAGGGACAGGGATTCACATTCAAAGATGGCAAATTCACCAGCTTCCAGTTTCCCAACGCGACTTTCACAGAATTCCTGGGGGTCAACGTTCAGGGTGACCGGGTTGGTGATACTGTGACCAGTCAATGGGTTCCTCAGCGGCCCTGGTTTTCTGTTGAAGTGCCGTTAGCTCCGCTTGTCAGATAGCTCAACCGAACTGAACCGCCGGATGCGGCCCCGCATGTCTGGTGGTGTGGCAGGGGAAAGCAGGTGACTGCTTCCCCTATGCCGATTTGGTGCGCCCAGCAGGGTGCCTCCGGCCAATATTTAGCCCTTCCGCAAGGGGCTCAGTGCTATTCTTGATTTCTCATGCCCACGCCGGCCCTTGCGTTCAATGACATCAGCAAGCAATACCGTGGATTCTTCCGCAGCCAGTGGGTTACGGCACTACAAAATTTCTCCCTGCGCGTGGAACCAGGGGAGATCTTTGGTTTCCTGGGGCCAAACGGAGCCGGCAAGACTACTGCGATTCACATTGCCATTGGATTGATGTTTCCCAGCAGCGGTCATGGAGAGATGCTTGGACATGCCTTTGGCCATGCGCCCACGCGCCGCCGCATTGGTTTCCTGGCTGAAAACGTTGCGCTGTATCATCGCACGGCGGTGAACATTGTGCGCTTTTATGGCGGTTTGAATGGCATGCATGATCCACAGCTACGCCGGCGCACTGCGGAGATGCTGAAGGAAGTGGAGTTGCGAGATGTTGCCGGGCGCAACGTGGGCAAACTCTCCCGGGGTATGCTGCAGCGCGTGGGGCTGGCACAGGCGCTGGTCAATGACCCGGATTTGCTGATCCTGGATGAGCCTGCTTCGGCGCTTGATCCGCTGGGCCGCGTGCGGGTGCGCGAGATCCTGCTGCGGGCGCGGGAGGCAGGCAAGACGGTTTTTCTCAGTTCTCATCTGCTTTCTGAGGTCGAGCAGATTTGCGACCGTCTGGCCATTGTGATGAAGGGCAAAGTGGCCCGGGTTGGGACCGTGGCGGAACTACTGGAGGCACAGGACCGGTTTGTGATTACGGCCAGGGGAGTAGACGCGTTGATGTTCGAGGGCTCCCAGCAGAATGGCTATATCAAGATCACAGTGCCGGCGCTCAATCAGCGGAGAACGATCGAAAAGATATGGCTGGCCGGAGGAGAGGTGCTGGCGGTCCATCCAATCCGGCGCACGCTGGAGGACCTGTTTGTGGAGCTGGCAGGGCAGAACGGCGGCGGCCATGACAATGTGACGAGGTCACAATGAAGAAGTGGAAAGGAATTCTGGCCCTGCTGAGCCTGTGCTGTTGCGCCTCTTATGGAGCTAACAGCGTCGAGCCCAAATGGACCGTTGACGTGAAAGAGAAGTTCGGGTTTCAGGCGTTTGACCGCGAGATTACTTTCCGCTGGACGCTGCATCAGGGCGTGCTTTTTCTTTCGCCGGACAGCCTGCTGGTGTATCAGGTGAATCGATCGCGCGGGCCGGTCAGGTTGTCCCGGCGCGATGCCAGCGGTGGTGGCGGAAATTTTGTTCTGGATATCAGGGTACTCAGTACGCTGGACGGACACGAAATCAAAGCGTTTCGCCTGCCCACCAATGCAGAGTTTTCCAAAGTGATGGCAACCCGGCAAGGTAGGTTTGTGGTCCGTACCGGCGACATTCTCTATCTTTATTCCGCGGATTTTCAGAGAATTGCGGCGAAGCCATTGCCGCTGCGGAGACAGGTCCAGGAAGAGGGTTGGCAGATTGACGTCTCACCTTCCGGCGAGGAGGTGGCGCTGGTCCATCAGGAGATTCTAAAGCGTGATCCACTCTCGCCCACGTCAGATGTGGTCCACGCAAACGTTGATCTGGAGATCTTGGATGCTGAGACATTCAGCGTTACCAAGCGTCTGAGCCTGCCGTGGTTCCTGGCATCCTGGTTCGCCGCCGATCATAGACTGCTGACTTCCACTCCAACGTCTTTACCGGAGGGCACGGGCTATGGCTTGCTGGACTTTGAAGGCCACTGGTCATATCTGATACCGGACGGGTTTTCCGTGGGACAGGCATGCCCTTATCAGGCCCAGCCGCTGGACAACCAGCTTTTTGCGGCGTACGGCTGCGGCAATCTTTCTGTATTTCCACTGGCCGGCCGCCGGGTCTTTTTCCTGAAGAATGCAAAGAAGGAATATGTTGGCTCAGTGCAGGGCGGAGGAGATTTTCTGGCCGTGCTGATGGAACAACGTTCTAAAAAGATGGATAATGCCGGAAATATTCCCATGACAATTATCAAACCGCTGCGCATTGAATTGTTCAACTTGAAGACCCGGACCCGGCGCGTTTTCACGGAGGTGCGGCACAGCAGCTACTATGCCGTATCGCCTTCAGGCAAGCTGGCGGTAGTGGACGGAACATTGCTTCAGCTGTTTGAGCCGGCACACTGATTCATGCGAGCCATCTTTCTTCTCGGTCTCAATTTTGTTAGAACGCAATGGATCGCGCTGGCCATTATCACCGTCTACATGACGGGCATCGGTGGGGTCTACGGTTTGCACGTACAGCGCCAGGAAGTGCTCTTCTTTTTGCGCTGGCACGCCGGGTATGCCATGGTTCTGGCAACGTTGCTGGCGATTCCTGCCTTGCAAACGGAGCGCAAGTCGCGGCGCATTCTGGCGGTGCTCTCCAAAGGCATTTATCGCTGGCAATACCTGGGTGGGCTGCTGTTTGGCTGCGCGCTGGTGGCTGCTTTCTTCTGCACGCTCGTTGGCGGGATTACGTGGATACTGGCCGAGGAGAGCGGATTGCGGCCGGACGGGCTGGCGGCAGTCACGCTGGCATTAGTTCTTTCTGCCGTGGCAGCATCGTCCCTGGGAATCTTCTTTTCGACATTTCTCCATCCCTTGTTGGCGATGGCTGCTACT
>WNFP01003068.1_pt1 | contig 22654 bp, 25 predicted proteins | sample 5400201 | NCBI WGS metagenome assembly WNFP01 (sample SAMN13153355, study PRJNA577476) | soil metagenome | isolation source: 115 cm saprolite under Madrone tree | place: USA:California | collected 2016-06-14
GGGTGATCCACGTCTTGTTGCCGGTGATGCGATAGACATTGCCCCGGCGTTCGGCCCGCGTGCGCAGGCTGCCGAGATCGGAGCCGGTGCCGGGCTCGGTGAAGACCGCCGTCGGCAGAATCGCGCCGCTGGCAAGGCCCGGCAGCCATTTTTTCTTCTGCGCCTCGGTGCCGCCGAGGCGAATGAGTTCGGCGGCGATTTCCGATCGCGTGCCCAGGGAGCCCAGCCCGATATAGCCGCGCGAAAGCTCTTCCGTCACCACGCACATGGCGAGCTTGCCCAGGCCGAGTCCGCCATGCTCCTCCGGTACGGTGACGCCGAAGATGCCCAGGCCCGCCAACTCCTCGATCACCTCGATGGGAATGAGCCTGTCTTCGCGATGCCAGCGATGGGCGTCCTCGCGATGGCCGTCGGCGAAGCGGTGGAATTGCTCGCGGATCATGACGAGGGACTCCTCGCCCAACGTCGCCTCGCCGAACTCGCCCTCCGCGATCAGGTCGGCCAGACGCTGTCGCGCGGCAGCGCTGTTGCCCTCGCGCATGAGTTGGCCGGCCGCCTGGTCGGCCTGGAGGGCGACCGCGGCCTTTTCAATGCCGAGATCGGCCGGCCGCGCGATTTCACCCTGGCTCATGGCAAGCCCGCCCGCCATCTGGGCGAGATACTCGCCGAAGGCCGCCTGAAGAATCAGGCGCTCGCGCTCGGCCAAACGGCCGGAAGCATTCAGCCGTTCGGCCCATTCCAGCATCTGGCGCAGGGCCGTGGCATATGTCGCGTACCAGGCGAGCCCATGTGCGGCGAACTGCTCGCGCTCAAGGGCCGCATTGTCGATGCGCCCGCCGCCCACACGAGCTCTCAGGCTGCGCCGGGCCTCCTCGACCAGCGCCTCGGCGGCGTTCAACGCCTGGCGGGCAACGGAAATGAGCCTGGCGGATTCGATCATGAAGATTGATTTACCACAGAGACACGGAGGCACAGAGATAGCGGGTTAGCTCGATGAATGGCGAGGCTCTCGAAGCTCAAGGCAGTTTATCTTCTCTGTGCCTTTGTGCCTCTGTGGTCAACCTTATCTTGAACCATCGACGAGCGACTATGCCTCGCGTGCGTCGTCCAGGGTGCGCATGCCGGGGCGCTTGGCCTGAATCAGGACCGCCATGTTGCCCGGCTTATGCTGGTTCTTCATCATCTTGGTATGCGCGCGGGGAATCTCCAGCCAGGGGAAAACCTCCGACATGCAGGGGTCGATCCGCCGTTCGAAGACCAGCTCGTTGGCCTGGCTCGCTTGCAGCAGATTGGCGAAATGGCTGCCCTGGATGCGCTTCTGACGCATCCAGACGAAGCGCGCATCGAAAGTGATGTTGTAGCCCGTGGTGCCGGCGCAGAACACCACCATGCCGCCGCGCTTCACCACGAAGCAGGAGACCGGGAAGGTCTGTTCGCCCGGATGCTCGAAGACGAAGTCGACATCGTTGCCCTTGCCGGTGATGGCCCAGATCGCCTTGCCGAATTCGCGCACGCGCTTCATGTACTCGTTATAGCCCGCGACGTCGTCCACATCGGGCAGCGGGCCCCAGCAGTTGAAGTTGCTGCGGTTGATGACGCCCTTGGCGCCCAGCTGCATGACGAAATCGGTCTTGGCATCGTCCGAGATGATGCCGATGGCATTGGCGCCGGCCGTCGAGATCAACTGCACCGCCATGGAGCCGATGCCGCCGGAAGCGCCCCAGACCAGCACGTTATGCCCAGGCCGCAGGATGTGGGGGCGATGGCCGAACAGCATGCGATAAGATGTCGCCAGCGTCAGGACATAGCAGCCGCTTTCCTCCCATGTGAGATGACGCGGCCGCCGCATCAATTGCTGGGCCTGCACGGCCGTGAATTGGGCGAATGAGCCGTCCGGCGTCTCATAGCCCCAGATGCGCTGCGAGGGCGAGAACATCGGATCGCCGCCGTTGCACTCCTCGTCGTCGCCGTCGGTCTGGTTGCAATGGATGACGACCTCGTCGCCCACTTTCCAGCGCCGCACCTTGTCGCCGACGGCCCAGACGACGCCCGCGGCGTCGGAGCCGGCGATGTGATAAGGCGCCTTGTGCACGTCGAAGGGCGAGATCGGGCGGCCGAGCCCGGCCCAGACGCCGTTGTAGTTGACGCCGGCGGCCATCACCATGACCAGCACCTGATAGGGGTCGAGATTCGGCGTGGGCACCACTTCGACCTGGAAGGATTGCTCGGGCGGGCCGTGGCGCTCGCGCCGAATGGTCCAGGCATACATGCGCGCCGGAACATGGCCCAGAGGCGGGATCTCCCCCATCTCGTAAAGATCCTTCATCGCGGCGCCGCCGTTGAAGGGAATCACTTCCGCCGTCTTGCTCATGCCTGCCCCCAAGTTAACGGCGCGGCCATTGTCAGGCCGCTGGAACATTCAAACTCTATTGCCGCAGCTGCTCAGTTTGCAATGTCCACTTTAGTTGGAAGTTGTTCTTTTTGAATCAGATGCGAAATAAAATTATAAGAACCTATCCGCTTGTCGCAGCGGCCGCTGATTTTGTGCTGCAGTGCACCCTGATGAACCATGTCGGAAGAATCGCAATGTCATGGAATAAAGCCAGCCTTCGCACAGTTGTTCCTTCGACGAGCGGCAAACGCCTATCGCGCCGCTGCCGACGGCCGGCGGTGAGCCTGCCAAGGCCAGTTTCCGGCCGGAAAGCCCCGCGCTTCCCTCCTTTCCCCTCGTTTGGAGGGAGGCGCGGTGGCAGCGCCCAACATTGACTCTCGGCGGCTCTCGGCGGCCCTCGGCGGCCCTCGGCTTGACCCCCGCCTTGGCGCTCCCTATTCTGCAATCGTCGTGGTGATTTGAGCCGACCGGCTTGCGGCCACGTTAAAAAAGCCCGCTAAAAGGTCGGTGGTCATGTTCGGACCCCGGCTCTGCGGCCGGGGTTTTTTGCTTTCGGAATTTGGGCAAGCCGGCCAGGACGCAAAACGGGAGCAGGCGAGATCGCAATCATGAGCAGCAAAAAGACATCGTCGGGAAAAGGCACGGCACCCACCGACTGGCGGCTGGCCACCAAACTGGTCCAAGGCGGGCTGATGCGCTCCCAATTCAACGAGACCAGCGAAGCCATCTTCATGACCTCCGGCTATGTCTACGGTTCGGCGGAGGAAGCGGAGGCGGCCTTCGCCAACACCAAGCCGCGCTTCGTCTATTCACGCTTCGGCAATCCGACGGTGCAGATGTTCGAGCAGCGCATGGCTCTGCTCGAGGGAACGGAAGCGGCCAGGGCGACGGCCACGGGCATGGCGGCGGTCTTCGCTTCCCTGATGAGTCTCGTTCGCGCCGGCGATCGCGTTGTCTCCTCCGATGCGCTGTTCGGATCCTGTCAGTATATTCTTGCCGAAATCCTCCCGCGCTTTGGCGTGGAAACCGTGTTCGTGGATGGCCGCGATCTGGCGCAATGGAAAAAGGCGCTGTCGAAGAAGACGGCCGCCGTGTTCGTCGAATCGCCCTCCAATCCGGGCTTGCGCATTGTCGATGTGGCCGCGGTCGCCAAACTGACCCATGCCGCCGGCGCCCAGCTGATCGTCGATAATGTCTTCGCCACACCGTTGCTGCAGCGGCCTCTCCAGCTTGGCGCCGATGTCATCGTCTATTCGGCGACAAAGCATATCGACGGTCAGGGCCGCGCCCTGGGCGGCGTGGTGCTGGGCACGAAGCGCTACGTCGAGGAAAAGCTGCAGCCCTTCCTGCGTCATACCGGCCCAGCCCTCAGTCCCATGAACGCCTGGATCATGTTGAAGGGGCTCGAGACCCTCGAACTGCGCGTGGCGCGCCACTGCACCAACGCCGCGCGCATCGCCGATTTCCTGTCGCGTCAGAAAGGGCCGACGAACCTTCTCTACCCGGGCCTCGCCAGCCATCCCCAACACGAGCTCGCCATGGCGCAGATGAGTGCCGGCGGCAGTCTGGTGACCTTCGAACTCGCCGGCGGCAAGAAGGCGGCCTTCCGCTTTCTCAATGCGCTTAAGCTGGTCGCGATCTCCAACAACCTGGGCGATACCAAGAGCCTCGCCACCCACCCGGCGACGACGACCCACCAGCGCTTGACGCCCGAGATTCGCGCGCAGCAGGGCATCACCGACGGGATGGTTCGGCTATCGGTGGGGCTAGAAGATCCGGTCGACCTCGAAGCCGATCTGACCCGGGCCCTGGCCGCGACTTAATCTCAGAGGAGAAAAGGAGACATCCCCATGCGCCATATTCGATTCCTGCTCCTTTTGCTGACCTTCGTGGCGATGACCCCGCTCGCGCGGGCTGAATCGCCGTGGAACGTTCTGCCGCCGACCCCCAGCCTGCCCAAGTCCGCGCACAGCGGCTATGCGCCGGTGAACGGGATAAAGATCTGGTATGCAGTCTACGGTCACGGCCAGCCGGTCATCCTGCTGCACGGCGGGTTGGCGAACTCGAACTATTGGGGCAACCAGGTGCCCGCCTTGGCCAAGCACTATCAAGTCATTGTCATGGATAGCCGGGGCCATGGGCGCAGCACGCGCAACGAACAGCCCTACGGCTACGACCTCATGGCATCGGACGTCGTCGGACTGATGGATTTCCTGAAGATCCAGAAGGCCGCGATCGTCGGCTGGAGCGACGGCGCGATTCTGGGCCTGGACATCGCAATCCACCATCCCGAGCGGCTGACCAAGCTCTTCGCCTTCGCCGCCAATTCCGACCCCAGCGGCGTCGCCGACATCAGCAAGAGCGATGTGTTCAACGCCTATATCGCGCGGGCCGAGAAGGAGTATGAGCATCTCTCGGCGACGCCCACGCAATACAAGGCGTTCCTCGACCAGATCGGAAAAATGTGGGCGACCCAACCGAACTTTACCGAGGCGCAGTTGCGCGGGATCACGACGCCGACCTGGATCGTGGACGCAGACCATGACGAAGCGATTAAGCGGGAGAACACGGAATACATGGCGAAGATGATTCCGAATTCGGGTCTGCTGCTTCAGCCCGAGGTCAGCCATTTTTCGTTCCTGCAGGATCCCCAACAGTTCACCAATGACGTGCTGCATTTCCTGCAGCGGGTGCCCGACGCGAAATAGGCGCAAGCCTGCGGTGACAGGACCGCCTCATATGTTGCGACGCGGCATCCCCATGTCTAGGCTGGGAGGATGAGCGGAAAGGACAAGGAGCCAGGTTCGCGCCGCGACCAGCCGTGGCTGTTCCGGACATATTCGGGGCATAGCTCGGCGGCGGCATCCAACGCGCTCTACCACACCAATCTGGCACGCGGGCAGACGGGCTTGTCCGTTGCCTTCGATCTGCCGACCCAGACCGGATATGACGCCGACCATCCTTTGGCCCAGGGCGAGGTCGGCAAGGTCGGCGTGCCCATCGGCCATCTGGGCGACATGATGCGCCTGTTCGACGGCCTGCCGCTGGCGCGCCTCAACACCTCGATGACCATCAATGCCACGGCGCCGTGGCTGTTCGCCCTCTATATCGCGGCGGCGGAGAAGCAGGGCGCGGCACGCGCCGAACTTTCCGGCACGGTGCAGAACGACATCATCAAGGAGTATCTCTCGCGCGGCACGTATATCTTCCCGCCGGGGCCGAGCCTGAAGCTCGCCGTCGACGTGGTCGCGTTTGCCTATCGTCAGACGCCGAAATGGAATCCCACCAACGTCTGCTCCTATCATCTGCAGGAAGCGGGAGCGACGCCAGTGCAGGAGTTGGCGTTCGCCTTGGCGACCGCAATCGCGATCCTCGATGGCGTCAAGGCTTCGGGCCAAGTGCCGGACGCCGAATTCGCCCAAGTCGTCGGGCGCATCAGCTTCTTCGTCAATGCCGGCATCCGCCTGGTCACCGAGATCTGCAAGATGCGGGCCTTCGCCGAGTTGTGGGACGAACTCTGCCGAAATCGCTGGGGCATCGCCGACGAGAAGCTGCGGCGGTTTCGCTATGGCGTGCAGGTGAATTCGCTGGGCCTGACCGAGCAGCAGCCCGAAAACAACGTCTATCGCATCCTGCTCGAGATGCTGGCGGTCACACTGTCCAAAAAAGCGCGCGCCCGCGCGGTGCAGCTTCCGGCGTGGAACGAGGCGCTGGGCTTGCCGCGGCCCTGGGACCAGCAGTGGTCGCTGCGCCTGCAGCAGATCGTGGCCTATGAAACGGACTTGCTGGAGTTCGGAGATGTTTTCGACGGCTCTACGGTCATCGCCGCCAAAGTGGCCGAGCTAAAGGCCGCGGCATGCGAGGAGTTGGCGCGGATCGAGGCCATGGGCGGGGCGGTCGCCGCGGTCGAACAAAGCTACATGAAACGCAAGCTGGTCGAATCCAACAGCCGGCGCCTGGCGGCCATCGAGGCTGGCGAGCAGAAGGTGGTGGGCGTCAATTGTTTCACCGAATCCGCCGCATCGCCGCTGGTGGCGGGCGCCGATGGCGGGTTTCTCAGCCCCGATAGCGAGGCCGAGCGGGCCCAGATCGAATCGCTCCGGGCTTGGCGCGCCGCGCGCGACGGCGATGGCGCGGCCCGCGCGCTTGCCGGCCTCAAGGCCGCGGCCGGCGAGAATCGCAACATCATGGAGCCGTCCATTGCCTGCGCTCATGCCGGCGTCACCACCGGCGAATGGGCCCAGGTTCTGCGCGAGATCCATGGCGAGTATCGCGCACCCACGTGCGTGGGCCGTGCAGCGGCGGTGGGCAGTGGCACCGGCCTGGCACCGGTGCGCGCCGCTGTGGAGCGCGTCTCGGCGCGTCTCGGCCGGCGGATCAAGATGCTGGTGGGCAAGCCGGGTCTCGACGGGCATTCCAACGGGGCCGAGCAGATTGCCGTGCGCGCGCGCGACGCCGGATTCGAAGTGGTCTACGAAGGCATCCGCCTGACCCCGGCGCAGATCGCCAATACCGCGCTGGAGGAAGGCGTGCATGTGGTGGGCCTCTCGATCCTGTCGGGCAGCCATGTGGCTCTCGTCGGCGAAGTGGTAGCGCGGCTGAGAGCCTTGGACCTGGGCGAGCTGCCGGTGGTGGTGGGCGGGATCATTCCGCCGGAAGACGCCGCGAAGCTGGCAGAGGCGGGCGTGGCGCGGGTCTATACGCCCAAGGACTACGACCTCAACGCCATCATGGCCGACATCGTCGAGGTGGTGGATCGATCCTGCCCCGAGGCGGCCTAGAAACCGATCGTCCTAGCCGCCCGGTTTTCCCGGCTCGGACAAGGCGGCGCTTGCCACGCTCTCCAAGGTATCCGCCTGCCGCAAATCGGGGAACAGGCGCATCCACAGCAAGGCCACCAGAATCGTGCCGGCGCCGCCCAGGATGACGGCGGGAACGGTGCCGAAGAGCGCGGCGGTGACGCCTGACTCGAACTCGCCCAGCTGGTTGGAGGTGCCGATGAACATGGCATTGACGGCACTGACCCGCCCGCGCATTTGGTCGGGGGTGCTGAGCTGGACGAAGGACGAACGTATGACAACGCTGATCACGTCGGCCGCGCCCAGTGCGATCATGGCCAGCGTCGAGAGCCAGAGGGAACGCGAGAGCGCAAAGACGATCGTCGCCAATCCGAAGACGATCACCGCCTTGAACATGGTGGTGCCGACGCACCGGCGCAGCGGTCGATGGGCCAACAACACCGACATGCCGAGCGCGCCGATGGCGGGGCCCGAACGCAGCAAGCCGAGGCCCCATGGCCCCGTATGGAGAATATCGCGGGCGTAGACCGGCAGCAGCGCGGTCGCTCCGCCGAGGAAGACGGCGAATAGGTCGAGGGAAATGCTGCCGAGCACGATGGGATGGCTGCGGATGAAGGCGAAGCCGGAGAAGAGCGATGTCAGGCTCACCGGCACGCGCCGTGGCGGGTTGCGCTCCATCCGGATACGGGAGGAGAGGAAGCTGGCCGACAGGCTGAGGCACGCGGCCGTGGCATAGGGCGCCTCCGGCCCCAGGATATAGATCAAGCCGCCCAGAGCCGGACCGATGATGGTGGCGGTCTGGATCGCCGAGGCCGAGTAGGCTGCCGCGCGGGGAAATAGGGCCGTTGGCACGAGGCTGGGCAGAAGCGCCTGCATGGTCGGCATCTCGAAGGCGCGACCGGCGCCGATCACGGCGACGGCAGCAAATATCAGGGGCGGAGTCAGCCAGCCGCCGAAACTGCCGATGGCCAGCAGCGATGTTGCCGACCCGCCGACCAATTGGCAGATCGTGGCGATCCGCCGCCGGTCGTAACGATCGGCCACATGCCCGACCAGCAGCGTCAGCGCCAGCATGGGCAGGAACTGCACCAACCCGACGAGGCCCAGCGCCAGGGTGCTATGGGTGAGCGCGTAGATCTGCCAGCCAACGGCCACGCCCTGAAGCTGAAAAGCCATGGTCGAGAGCACGCGCGCCGACCAGAAAAGCCGGAAGGCGCCATGGCCGAAGATGGAATGCGGCCGGTCGGGCGAGGCATGACTCATGCGGGCAAACGGGCGGTCCGGCGGTTGCGGGGAGATGCCTCTGGCTTAACACGCCGGCGCTCGCCGGCAAAGCCGATGGCCTATCGGCGGAGGGTTCAGGAGGTCGGCACGGGTCCGGCGCTGACGGTGCCGCCGACGTGGTCGGGGTAGATGAAGCCGTAGGTTTCGTAAGTGATGCCCCAGGCCTTGGCTTCATAGTTCCAGAACCGCACCACCGACCAATCATTGGCCGGCGAGACGTCGGTCGCCGGCATTGAATCGTAGATGATCCGTCGGCCGATCGGATCGCTGCCGAAATTGGCATGGGTGACGCGGATTTCGCGAGCCCCCAGCACGTCGACGACGACGGCCACATGGCCCAGCTTCAAGCGCTGGGTGCGGCTCAAGACCAGCACCGACATGAATCGCGGCTGATGGCCGCGCTCATATTTGCCTTGCGCCGCCTCCCACCAGGACCAGGCATCGCCGGTGATGTCGATGCCGGAAATCTCTCTTGCGTAGGTCACGCATTGCATCAGTTCGCCCTGATAGGGATGGATGCCGCCCGTCGGGGTCTGCGAGGGAGGCGCGGGGCCGACGGCAATCTGCGGGGGCGCCTCTGTCTTGGCGCAAGCGCTCAACGCCAATAGAAACGTCAGGACAAGAATCCGGCTTCGGGACCCCGTCATTGCCTGAGAGTCAACGTGTCGCCGCTGACCTGATAGCCCGACAGGCGACCGAGAAAGCTCATGCCCAGCAGCGAGCCTTCGGTCTCGTGCTCGTTGACGGATGCTTCGACATTTTTCAAGTGGATCGGGCCGATGGCGACCTCGGGAATCGTCACCGGTGCCCCGCGCACGGTGCCGTTGGCCGTTCGAAAGAGGCGTGTATACGCCAGCGCTGCCGGTTCATAGCCCAGGCGTCGGGCATCGGCGGAGCTCAGCATCACTTCGCTGGCGCCTGTATCCACCAGGAAGCGTATGGGCGTGCTGCCGATCATCGCCTCGACATGGAATTGGCCGTCGGCTTCGGCGGTGAAGCGCATCTGCTGACCGTCGACGGCCTGGCCCGCCGAGGGCACGAGGTCGCCGGAAAGGCGACGGGCGACACTGCCAAGTTCGTCGCGGTAGCTATATCCCACCAGCAAGACCAAACCGATGCCGACCCAGATGCCGGCCTGCTGTAAGGCGGCACTGGGCCGTTGGGCGACGCGAATGAAAAAACCGCCGCCGAGGAGGACAAGAAGCGCCAGGAGATAGGCAAGCTGCGGCCCGTCGCTGCCGACATCGAGACTACCGGGCCAGCGATGGATCAGAAGTTGGACGAAGGCGACGACCGCGAGTGCCGCAAGCAGATACCAAATCCAGCCCCGCGAGCGTCCCCCAGGCCCGCTCATGGGCGCGGCTGCGAGCCGGCGGCCAGGGCCGGCGCAACGCCGATCATGGAATCGCGGGTGACGAGCCCGGCCAGCCGTGCCTCGTCCCAGCCTTCCGTGCCCGAGGGGCGCAGCGGGAGAACCAGATAGCGGCAGTCGGCGGTGCTATCGACCACGCGCAATTCGACATCTGCCGGCAGGCGGGTGCCGAATTCCGCCAGCACGCCGCGCGGGTCGCTGACCGCCCGGCTGCGATAGGCGGGCGCCTTGTACCAGGCGGGGGGCAGGCCGAGCAGCGCGCGGGGGTAACAGGAGCAGAGCGTGCAGACCACCAGATGGTGGCGCGCCGTCGTGTTCTTGAGGGCGACGATCTTGGCGCCGCGGGCATCGATGCCGAGTTCGCCTGCCGCGGCGTTGCCATCGGCCAGCAGACGGGATTCGAAGCTTCCATCGACCCAGGATCGAGCGACGATGCGGGCCCCTAGCGCCGGCGTCTTCTGTTCCCATTCCTCGATTTTTCGGCGGATGTCTTCGGCGTTCAGCACGCCCTTGTCGATCAGCAGGCTGCGAATGGCGGCCTCGCGCCGCTCCCATGCCTTGGCCGGATGGTCGCCCTGGCGCGGATGGGGATGATCGTGGTCATGGGGATGGTCATGCGCCACGGGCGGTCTCCCCCGGCCCCAACCCCATTGGCTCCAGCCAATGCTCGAAAATGTCGAGGGCGAGACTATCCGCGGCAGCGCCACCATAGCCGGGCCATAGATCGGCCTGGCGAAAGCGCACCAGATAAAGCGGCTTGGCGGGCAGGCCGTCGCGGCCATAGGCGCGCTGTTCGGGATCGGGAAAGCTGCCGTGGCAGCGTTCGACCCAGCCCTGTTGTCCCCGCACGTAGCCCGGCGTGCGCATATGGCCCTCGGGGCGGAAATCCTCCGGCAGGTGGCGCACCTGCACGCGCGCGCCGGCGGCGAAGCGGGGCTCAACCATGGTCCCTCTCCATGGCGGCGATTTGGGAATCGATTTCCGCCCGGGTCAGCACGCCCTTTTCGACCAGCAGGCGCTCGATGGTGAGCAGCCAGCGCTCGTAGTAGTCGTGGCGCTCATAAATCTCGCGGGGCAGATTTTCGATGGTGCGGCGCATCTCGTCGACGTTGAAAATGGCGCGATCGGGAGCCATCAGCAGGCTCATCAGGGCATCGACCCTGCGCTCGGCAAAACTCGAATCATGCTCCTCGCGCTCAACCGCGCCGGCCGGCAATCCGCCCATATCGTGCATGGCACGCATGGACCCATTGTAGCCGGCCGGCGGCTGGTCGGCAAAGTCTGCTGGCAGCGGGGAGCAAAAATTGCTCTCATGGGTCGACAGGCTCACGATGAGGCCTTTGATTTTGCCTCATCCGGAGCTCATCAAAGGATGAGCCTGGCGAGGAATTCCATGAGTTTGCTGGACCGAATCGACGAATGCCGGCGCTGGGATCGGGCCGGCTACCGGCCCTTCCGCATCGCCGATAAGCCCCTGGGTTGGGTAACCCACGGTTTTGCCCAGCGCCTGGCGGACTTTCCCAACGTGTTCCGGGTCGGTGAAGCGAGCGTCGATCTGTCGTCCGATCTCACGGATTTCGCTTCGCGCAGCGCTGCCGTCGCCGAGGTGCTGGGGCGCTTCAAGGGCGAAGGAATGATCAAGGGCTGGCGCAACGAGCCCTATCCGGTGGGCCTCGATTTCTACGCCCCGCCGCTGCTCCAGATGGAACGCGCAGCGGTGCCCTTGTTCGGGGCGCGCGCCTATGGCGTCCATCTCAACGGTTTCACCGGACAGGGCCGCGATTTGAAGCTCTGGGTGGGCAAGCGTTCGAAGAGCAAGCATACGGCGCCGGGCAAGCTCGACCATCTGGTGGCCGGCGGACAGCCTCTGGGCCTCAGCTTGATGGACAATCTGGCCAAGGAATGCGCCGAGGAGGCGGGGATGTCGGCCGCCCTTGCCCGCACGGCGCGTCCGGCGGGCTTCGTCAGCTACGTCACCGAGCGGGAGGAGGGCCTGCGCAACGACATCTGCTTTGCCTTCGATATCGATCTGGCACCGGATTTTCGGCCGAACAACATCGATGGCGAGATCGAGGAATTCTATCTTTGGCCCATCGCGCAGGTGATGGAGCGATTGAGGGAGACGGACGATTTCAAATTCAACGTTGCCCTGGTGAACATCGATTTCCTGGTGCGCCGCGGCTATCTCTCGCCCGACGAGCCCGGCTATGTCGATATCGTCGAGGGCCTGCGCCTTTAATTGACGACGGTGGCGGCGCGCATGACGTCCACCGAGCCATGGTAGATCATTTTCACCGCGACATAGAAAATCACCGCCAGGCCGACATAGGAAATCCAGGGGAAACGCTTCAGCAATCCTGCGATCATCGCGGCCGCCGCACCCATGAGCGCGACCGACAGCACCAGGCCGAAGATCAGGACCCAGGTGTGGTGAAGCGCGATGCCGGCCACGGCGAGAACATTGTCCAGCGACATGGAGATATCGGCCAGCACGATCTGAATGATGGCCTGACGCATCGTCTTGGCCGGTTTGATCTTGGCCGTGTCGGTTTCGCCCTCCGCCTCGACATGGGCTTGCGACCTGATTTCGCGCCAGAGCTTCCAGCAGACCCAGAGCAGCAGCAGCCCGCCGGCCAGCGTCAGGCCGATGATCTGCAGCAGCTGGGTCGTAACTACGGCGAAGGCAATGCGCAAGACCGTCGCCGCGACAATGCCCATCATGATGACCTTGGCCCGCTGCTCGCGCGGCAGGCTGGCCGCGACAAGGCCGACGATGATGGCGTTGTCGCCGGCCAGCACCAGATCGACCACGACGATCTGAACCAGGGCGCTCAATTCTGCTAAGGGAATCATCGGCGGCGGATCACCAGTCGATGGGCGGGCGGGCGACCAGCTAGCAATACACGGCCTCGCCCTGCACGGCTAGCTGTCCTCGGCAAGGATGTTGGGTCCAGGCGGCGGTTCGACAAGGCAAAATGCGGATCCAGGGCCGAATCTGCAAGCCGTTTTCATGTTCATCGTGCTTGTTCATCCGACAAAGCCAGTCATCGCGCGCACCTCGGCCGGCGTATGGCCGGCTTGGCGAAGCGCGGCCAAGGTCATGGCGCCATCGCGCTTGGCCAGACGTTCGCCCTTGTCGTTGGTCAGCAAACGATGATGACGATAGACGGGGGTGGCAAGATCGAGGAGCGACTGCAGCAGGCGATGGACATGGGTGGTGGCCAGCAGATCCTCGCCCCGCGTCACGAGGTTCACGCCTTGCAGGTCGTCGTCCAGGGTGACCGCGAGGTGATAGCTGGCAGGGGCGTCGCGCCGGCCCAGCACGACATCACCAAGCAATTGGGGCTCGGCCAGGATGACGCCGCGGTCGAGGTCTTGCCAGGTGAGCGGCCCCGTGCGCGCGAGGCCGGCGGCAACGTCGAGGCGCAGTGCATAGGGCCGGCCGAGCGAGATGCGCGATTTACGCTCGCTCGCCGACAGCGCACGGCAGGTACCGCGATAGAGCGGTCCCTCGGGCGCGGGCGATCTCGGCCTGAATTTCCTTGCGGCTGCAAAAGCAAGGATAGAGAAGGCCAGCGCTCTCAAGCCGCTCGAGAGCCGCGCGATAGTCGCCGAGGTGGTCGGACTGCCGGCGCACCGGCGTTTCCCATTGAAGGCCGAGCCAGCTGAGGTCTTCGAGGATGCCCTGCTCGAATTCTGGCCGGCAGCGTGCGGGATCGATATCCTCGATTCGCAGCAGGAAACGTCCATTGGATTGTCGGGCGGCAGCTTCGGCGAAGAGCGCCGAATAGGCATGCCCCAGATGCAGCCGGCCGGTCGGGCTGGGGGCAAAGCGGGTGACAATTGCGGGAGATATCGACATGACAGCTTGCGCGGAGGGAAAAGGTTGGCAGAAATGACGCCATGACACTGGTCCAGCCGGCTCTCGAGAGCAAGACGCTAAAGGCGGCGCTACGCGCGCTCGCCCGCCAGGATCCCGATCTCGCAAGCGCGCTCGCCGACGTCGGGCCGCCGCCGCCGCGCGGCCGGCCGGCGGAATTCGCCTCGTTGCTCGATATCGTTCTGGCGCAACAGGTCTCGACCCACTCCTACCGCGCCATCGCCCAGCGCCTCGAGGCCACCATCGGCGTTTGCACGCCCGCTGCCATTCTCGACCTGGGCGAGACTCATTTCCGCGAGATCGGATTCAGCCGGCAGAAGGTTATCTATGCCCGGGGCCTGGCCGAGGCGGCCCATGCAGGATCGCTCGACCTCGCGGCCATCGCGCTGCTGCCTGACGATGCGGCGGTGGCCGAGTTGACAAAGCTGAAGGGGATTGGCCGCTGGACCGCCGAGATATATCTGATGTTCTGCCTCAGCCGGCCGGACATATTGCCGGCGGGCGACCTTGCTTTGCGAGAGGCCGCCGGCATGGTGAAACGCAAGCGCAAGCGGCCGGACGAAGAACATCTGCGCCGAATGGGCCAGGCCTGGCGGCCGTGGCGCAGTGTTGCAGCGCGGCTGCTTTGGCATTACTACGCAACCAGCGACAGAGAAAAAAAGGCCAACGGAAAAAAGGAATAGCGGCTCGATGCGCGATATTCTCGAACTCTCCGGTCCGACGCAAAAGCCGCTCTCCGGCGGCCGACCCAAGCAACTGGTCGTGCTGCTCCATGGCTATGGCTCGGACGGCAACGATCTGATCGGGCTGGCGCCCCATTGGGCGCAAATGATGCCCGATGCGGAATTCATTGCGCCCCATGCGCCCTACCCTTGCGAGATGGCGCCCTTCGGTCATCAATGGTTCAGCCTGTCGGACGATTCGCCGGCGGCGCGGCTGGCCGGCGTTCGGGCGGCGGCAGCGCAGCTGGATGCGTTCATCGACGGCGCGCTCAAGGCGCGCGATCTTGACGATTCCCAGATGGCGATGGTGGGTTTCTCCCAGGGCACCATGATGTCGCTGTTCACGGCGCCGCGCCGCGCGGTGGCGCCCGCGGCCGTGGTGGGATATTCGGGCGCCCTCATCGGACCCCAGGAACTCGCGGCGGAGATTCGCGTCCGCCCGCCGGTGTTGCTGGTGCACGGCGATGCCGATCCGGTGGTGCCCTACAGCGAACTGGCCTGGGCGCAGAAGGCGCTGAGCGAGCTGGGCGTCCCCGTCACTGTGGAAACGCGGCCGCGTCTGACCCACAGCATCGATGAGCGGGGATTGATGCTGGGTGGACGTTTTCTCGCCAAGGGCCTTGCGGTCAAAGCCGAAGCGTCATGACAAGGGCGTGAAGATTACGAAAGATGACCCACCAAATCTTGTGTTTTTCCGCGCCAGCCGCTAAATCTATCCACAGGGAATGACGATCACGGATGCCGCGCCCATTATGAATGCATCGCCTGAGAGTTGCGCCGCCCTCGTCCTCAATGCCGATTTCCGGCCGTTGAGTTACTTTCCCTTGTCTCTTTGGCCCTGGCAGGATTCGATCAAGGCGATCTTCCTCGATCGGGTCAACATCGTCTCGCAATACGATCGGGTGGTGCACAGCCCCAGCTTCGCAATGAAGCTGCCCAGCGTCATCGCCCTGAAGCAGTTCATTCCGCTGAACCGGCGCCCAGCCTTCACGCGGTTCAACGTCTTCCTGCGCGACAGCTTCACCTGCCAATACTGCGGGCGCTGCTGTCCGACCCATGAGCTGACCTTCGATCATGTCGTACCGCGCTCGCGTGGCGGACGCACGACCTGGTGCAATGTGGTCACCGCCTGCCAGAGCTGCAATCTGGTGAAGGGCAATCGCCTGCCCCAGAAATCGGGCATGTTCCCGCGAAGTCGGCCCGCGCAGCCGACGACATTCGAGTTGCAGGAAAATGGGCGGGCTTTCCCGCCCAATTATTTGCACCAGAGCTGGCGCGACTTTCTCTACTGGGATACGGAACTCGATCCGAGCTAGGGCGCGGTTGCCGCCCTGCTCGGCCGGGCCCAAGGCCGAGCCTGAGGAACAGAAGAAGGCCGCCTTCAGGGATCGACCAAGGCGGAGGCATGCTCGCTTTCTCCCGGCGGTCGGCTTAGGCCCAGGCTTCCTCTCCTAATTCGTTAACACGACCTGACTCAAGGATGAATCGCGTAACTCGTTTTTCTTACTAGTTACTCATTTATTAATTCTCCGAGCTGTGCCAGTATTCATTGTCGCGTCCTTTCCTGCGCGGGGAGGAGCGCCGTCAACTTTCTTGAGGGGGGTTCCATGCGCAATTGGTGGCGTATCGTCTGTCTGGCAGGTCCGATCGCTCTCGGACTCGGCGCCGCTGCTTTGAGTGCGGACACGCAAATCGGCACGGTCGTCCAGAAATCCTTCAACGGGGCCCACGGCGTCCGGGAACCGTCCTCGCTCGAAGCGCTTTATTTCGGCCATGACGTATTCGCCCTGGAAAAGGTGACGACGCCGGTCGGCGGCTCGACCGTGATGCGGTTCCGCGATCAGACACAACTTCAGGTTGGCGCAAATTCAACCGTGCTGCTCGATCGCTTTGTCTACGATCCCGATTCGGGCACCGCCGACGCCAGCATGAAATTCACCAAGGGCATTTTCCGTTACATCGCCGGGCAGGCGAAGAACGAGCAGGACATCAAGCTCAGCACCCCGACGACGACGCTCACGATTCGGGGAACCAGATTTATCCTGTATATCGCCGATGACGGCGCAACGAGCGTGCAGGTGGTCGAGGGCCTGGTGGATATCAGGCCCTGCGGCGGACAAAAGCCCGTCCATGCCCATGCCGGTCAGACCTTCACTGTGCCGACGACGTGCGTAATCCTGTTGGCACTGGGCACCGACACTCTGCCAAGCGATCCTGCCGTCACCGCGGATTACAATTCCGCCGGCGACACGAGTTCGCAGGTGAGCGACACCGGTGGGACGGAGCCGGGAGAGGGAACCAGCGGCACCAGTGGCACCAGCGGGACAAGCGGCACCAGCGGGACGAGTGGCACCAGCGGGACGAGTGGCACCAGCGGGACGAGCGGTACCAGCGGCACCAGCGGCACGAGCGGCACCAATCACTCTGGCGGCGGAGACGGCACCAATCCAGGCGGGCACGGAAATTCGGGCGGATCCAATAATCCCGGCGGTGGGGGCAAGGGTCTGTAACACGCAGCCTGGAACGGCGAGGGTTGGTGGTCTTGGTCTCTATCCAGCTTCATCCAACGAGCCGGCTGACGCAGACCTTGGGAAAATTCGCTCCGGCGCCATCATGATTCCTGCGCGAGACCCGGGCTAGGCGGCACATAACGCAAAATCGGCGCAGCCCGCCCCAGCCACTTCAAGGCGCCATGCTCGTTGATCCACAGAGCGTAGGTGACGTATGCCGGATCGCGCGAGAGATGGCGCTCTTCGGTTCTGGCCCGAATGAAATAGATGACGTTCACCAGCCCCAGCATCAGGCAACCCCGCAGGGCATCGGCACTGCCGGTCGTGGAGATAAACGGCACAGCGATAAGCCAATAGCTGAGATTCTTCGATAGATAGGCGGGGTGCTTGCTCAGGCGGTAGGGGCCGTTCGTCAGAATTCCCCGGTGGGTGAGATTCGAGAATCGGCAGCCGAAGATCACCGTCGCCGAAGCGTAAATCGCAACGCAGCAGAGAATGACTGCTCCCCAGATTTCATAGAGCCGCGGAAATGCCTCGAGCCAGGATCCCCAAAAAACGGCGTGGGAATCATAGGGCAAGAAACGATCGGCGACAAAAGGCCAGAATGGCGGGTAACAAGCCAGCGCCACAAGCCAGCCGAGGAGCGTCGTTTCAGTGGACCGGATATGCGCATCGGCCAGTCGGGTCGTGAGAAGATAGCCCAGCGTGCCGAAGGTCGTGTCGATGCCGTATAAGAGGACGTAGCCGAACTCATAGAACCGCCGAAACCCCATTTCACCTCGGAGCAGGCCGCTGTCGAAGATCGCGTTGATGTCGGCCACGAAGAGCGAAATCACGAAGGGAATGAAAAAGCCCTTCATCAGCCAGCCCAGGCAATATTGACCGAAGACGATCTTGTCGACTTGCTCGACGCGCCCGATCACGAAGCAGCCCGCCTGCCAATAGCCGTCTCGCGGGTCGCTCATGTAAGCGTCCACGATGAAGATGTAGATCAGCGAGAACACGGCGAAATAGGGCCACGTCGCCCCGAAGAATTCGAAGACGATGGTGTATTGCGCGCGGTGGTATTCGGGGAATAGCCAGTAGCAAAACAGCAGCACGGCAAGAGTCGCAGCAAGACCGAGCAGCTTTATGGCCGAGCGATGAAGACTGAATTCCGGCGCGCGCGCCCAGTCCAGCCCCGTCGTCGAACGCCGATGCACTTTGAGGACGAAGATGTCCACGAACAGCATCGGCAGCGCCGTGGATGCCAGGATCAACACGATCTCGCCGATCGGCGGCAGCTGCAAATTCCGAACGGCGACCAGTCCGACGGCAAATCCGGCCAGGCCAAGACAGGCGACCGACGCCCTGGTGGCAGAAACGGGCGGGTCGATCGGACCTAGGTTGCCCTCGACGGCAACCGGCTCTTTCAACGTCGGCAAGGCAGGATTGCGATCGGGCACCTGGCTTCAACCACTCCGGGGCGCATCCAGACGGCGCCGGACAAAGAAGGAATCGATCGGTGGCATTAATAACATGCGCGCCTGCGTGAACAAGCATGGCTCACGCTCGCCCCCGTCGGCCGCCGTCCCGCAGTTGATTGTCGCTAGATCCGTTCGGCGAGCCAAATGGCGAGGCGCGAGCCCGCCTTGATGGCGCCGGTCAGCAGGGGATAGGCGGGCGCCTCGGTGGCGCCATGGGCGAGGCCCAGATCGCGATGATCGATCTCCTCGGCGCGGAAGATTTCGATGGTCGTCTTGAGTTCGTCTTCGCTCTCGGGCAAGGCTGCGGCCTGGCGCGCGTAATGCCGGTCGATCACTTCCTCGACGGCGACCGTGCAGGCCATCGCGGCCTTGCCGCCCAGCAGCGCGGTGGCGGCGCCCAGCGCATATCCGGCGACATGCCAGAGGGGGCCAAGCGCCGTCGGGCGCACGCGGCGATCGACCATCATCATGTCGAAGACCTGGAGATGGCGGCGTTCCTGGGCCGCCATATGTTCGACCGCCGTGCGCGCGGGCCCCGGCGGCAGCACGGCCAGCTGGCCCTCATAGATGCGCCGCGCGCCGTACTCGCCGGCCTGGTCGACGCGGATGACCCGCGCGATAGCCTCGGCCGGCGTCGGATCGCCAGGAAGGCGGCGCTTGGCGGTCATTGCCGGCGGATCAGGCGCAGCGCTGCCAGCAAGCAGAGCAGGCCGAGCGCGCCGGCATAGAGAAAATCGTATCCGGCCATGGAAATGCCGAACATCGTCCAGGCCGGGCGGTCGCAGGGGATCACGGGCGTGGCCAGCAGCTGCTGCTCCAGGACGTCCAGCGATTGGCTGGTGTCGAGATTGCCGGTGCAGCTCGCCAGACCCTGCCACCAGTGATATTCGACGCCGGCATGAAACAAGGCGAGCCCCGCCGTCGCCAGCAGACCCAAGGCGGCCAGCGCCGCGCCATAGGGGCGCTGGCGGCTCGGCAAGGCGAATGTGGCCAGCGCCAGCGCTATCGTCGCGGCATAGCCCCAGCGCTGCCAGATGCAGAGTTGGCAGGGCTGCAGGCCGCCCAGATACTGGCTGGCGAACGCAATGGCCAAAGCCGCGAGCGAACCGAGCAGCACCAGGCCGGGAACGGAGCGCAGAGAGGGCGGGCGTTGTTGGATCATTCGGTCGGGCATGGCGCTAGGAAACATAGCGGAAGGCGAGCAGGCCGCCCAGCAGAAGCGCCAATAAAATCATCGCGACCAGCATGAGATTCTGCTCCAGGAAGCGCTTCGCCGGCGCGCCGAAATAGGCGACCAGCCCGGCGACCAGGGCGAAATGCAAGGCCCGGGAAAGCGCCAGCGTCACGGCGAAGGCGGCGATATTCAGGCCGACGGCGCCGCTGGCGATGGTGACGACCTTGTAGAGCATCGGGGTAAAGCCGCCCAATGCCACGATCCAGATTCCCCATTCGTGATAGAGCGCGCGGAAGCGCTCGTAGCTCGCCTCGGCGCCATAGAAATGAATCAGCGGTTCGCCGACGGCCTGGAACAGGAAATGGCCGATGGCGTAGCCGACGAGGCCGCCGGCCAGCGAGCCCAACGTGGCCGCCGCCGCGATGGCCCAGGCCTTGCGCGGCTGAGCATAGGCCATGGGAATGATCAAAAGGTCGGGCGAGACCGGCAGGATCGAGCTTTCGACGAAGGAGATGACGGCAAGCCAAGCCAGCGCATGGCGATGGCCGGCCAGGCGCAGGGTCCAACCGATGAATCGCCGCAGCATGGCAGGTGGGCTCGATTCCGGAAAACGGGCCGTTCTCAACGGCCTTGGGGTGGGCGTAACCTGACGAGGCGGTGCCGGGCTGTCAATGCGGCGCGGCGCCGTCATTCGAGAGATGCCGATACACCAGCCAGGGAGGTTCGCCATGATGATGGATTGGAACGGATACCGCCAACAACTCAAGAGCACCATCGGACAGCTGGCCGGCCTCAGCCCCGATACGTTGAGAGGCTATCAGACCCTGTCGGGCGCGGGACAGAAGACCAACCACCTCGATGCCAAAACGCGCGAGCTGATCGCGGTCGCCGTGGCGATCACCTTGCGCTGCGACGGCTGCATCGCCACCCATACCGAGCTGGCAGCCAAGCAAGGCGCCACGCGCGAGGAGATCGCCGAGGCCCTGGGCGTGGCCATCATGGTCAATGCTGGTGCCGCCCTCGTATATTCGGCCCGCGCCTTGGACGCATTGGAGAACGGGGCCGCCTGAAGAATTGATCGGCCAGGCGCGGGGACTAACCGATGAATGGGTTTTGGGGCGCTGGATTCCCGCTTCCGCGGGAGTGACAGAGGAGAGAAAGGCAACGGGCACCGCGCCACCCGATGGCACGTCGACCTTCGTGACTATTTCTTCATCGCATCCGGCAGCAGGTCGTCGTGGCCCCAGGAGAAAAACAGGAGCAGGGCGAACTGCGTGCTGTTCGATTTGCCGTAGGCCGGCCCGGTGGAGGTGGTCAGCGCGCCGTTCTTGTCATAGGCGGTGATCGCCAGTTTGGCGATGCCGGTCTGCTGGTCGCGTTCGTAGAGAGCGACCTTGGGAGTCGTCAACACGGTTCCTGCAAATGGCACTGGAACCGGGATTGCTGGAATGCCGACGAGAAGAACGTGATGGTCGATCGACTGCCCTCCTGTGCGCACTTCGGCCACCACGTCCGCATTCTTGCGGTCATCGACCAGTCGCGCGCCTCGCCGCAGCATCAGGTCTCTGATGCTGGCTATCGCGTATTTCGTATAGAGGGCCGCGTCACCAGGGGCATTGTCGAAATATTGGGGATCGACGAAAACCTTGGTCCCGGCAGGTATGGTGGGATTGAGATTGTTGACGGCATGATCCACGGCAACCGAGATCAGCAGTTGCTCGGTCGCGGTCTGACTGGGCTCAGTCAGCCTGTCTTTCGTGCAGCCCGCAAGCCCGAACATGATTGCTAGCGCCACCGGCAACACGAATTTCATCTCGCTGACCCTCCAGGCTGGCGCCAATTCGGAGTAGAACACCCGTAGATGCGAATGGTTCCACGGCACGGGGGATGCTTGGCGCGCTTTCGAGCAAATACGCCAAATTGACGCGGGCCCGACGTCGGTTCTGGTCCGGGCGAGACAAGGGGCTACGCCGGGATCGACATCTTCCGCCTGACCGACGAGGCCAAGATCGTCGAGCATTGGGACGTGCCCGGTGACCTCATCCTTCGACCGGACGTGCCCGGTGACCTCATCCTTCGACCGGCTCAGGATGAGGTCACCGGGCACCGAAAGTCAGCGCGCGCCCTTCGCCAGCAACGCAGCCAGCTTGTCGAACGATCCGTTCGCGCCGCCAAAGCCACCTTTGTGTCGATCGCGGAGTTCCGCGTCTGCAAACCCATCCTGGCGCAAATGCATCAGCGTTCCGATGCCATCGGGCTCGAAGGTGACCGTTATGGTCGTTTCCTGTTTGTTGTAGTCGGCGAACCACGTGAGCACGAGCCTCTTGGGCCGGACCAGCTCGCGATAGACGCCGGAGATTTCAACCGTCCTGCCGTCGGCCATCGACATGCGGACTCGGTAGCGTCCTCCTACGCGCGGGTCCAAGTCGCTCACCACGCAACGGGCGCCCTGTGGGGGCAGCCACTCGCCCCATTCCTTGCTCACCCAGGCATCGAACACCTGCTCGGGCGGCGAATCGAAGCGGCGGGTAAGTTCAAGCGAAACGGTCTTGTCAGCGGTCATGGTCATTTGTGCGCCTTTCCTTTTGTTTGAGATGTTTGTCCAGCCGATCGACGGCCTCGTTCCAGAACCGCCGATAGAATTCGAACCATTCGTCTGCCCTCTCCAGGGGGCGCGGGTCGAGACGACAGATGCGATGCTGTCCGCGTCGCTCGCGAACAATGAGCGATGCTTCCTCGAGAACGCGCAAATGCCGGGAAATGGCCGGCTGCGAGATCTTGAAAGGCTCAGCCAGCTCTCCTGCCGTTGCCTCACCCAGCGCCAGCCGACCGAGGATTGCACGCCGCGTCGGGTCGGAAAGCGCCGAGAACGTGATGTCGAGCTTGTTCATAACCATCATGTTATATAATAACCACGTTATATGTCGAGCACGGCCTGGCGGTCTGCACCCCAGGGCAATCGCATTTGGCGAGACTGTTGCCTTTCTCTCCTCTGTCATTCCCGCTTGCGCGGGAATGACGGCAACAGAGAGGTCGGAGAACTCAAATGCGATTG
>WNFP01000965.1_pt1 | contig 22629 bp, 20 predicted proteins | sample 5400201 | NCBI WGS metagenome assembly WNFP01 (sample SAMN13153355, study PRJNA577476) | soil metagenome | isolation source: 115 cm saprolite under Madrone tree | place: USA:California | collected 2016-06-14
ACCGCTAAAACGAGCACCAAAATTGGAATTACGAGGCTGAGACCGTTCAACAAGAGCCCCGCCGTAGCTAATTTCCCCGCTCGTGTTGGGTTACGTCTGACGGCGAGCGCTGCGAGCAATCCAGCGATCGCGAGCGCAAAAACGACCAATCCAAAGAATGGCAACCCCCAAATAATATCGCTGCCACCTTTACCGAATGGAGGCATTTCCATGAGCGACATGAAAACCAGAACTTCAGTTCCGAGCGCAACGATTGCCGCAATTAGGGAGAAGTAGGTCAAATGATGTGTTCGCGATTATCTGACCGGAGCCGGATCGTCTTTGTCTGCAGATTGTGTCGTGCCCGAATGAAACGAACAGTCTTGCTCTTGGCCCGCATCAAGATCGAATGGGTGATTGCCGTGACGCCACCGCGCGCCCGCACACCCGGCAAAAGCGCGCTGTCACTGATTCCGGTTGCGCAGAAAATGATGTTCTGGCCGTTCGCCAGATCGTCTGTCGGGGTCAGGCAACGACGGGGCGATGGCCGCGGCGATGTCGCCGTCGCCAATCATACGCAGCGACGCGCCTGCCGCCCGAATTTGTTCGACAATCTCTTTGTGTCGCGGCCGATCCAGCATCATCACCGCCACGTCCTGCACGCGCTTGTCCACCGCGCGCGCGACAATCGCCAGCATCTCCGGAATTGGCATGTCGACGTGAAGCGAATCGCCGCGCTTCTTCATGTAATCGATGACGCCCGGGCCGTAAGCCAGCTTCGACATGTAAAACGACGGCACATCCCGCAGCGCGACTTTCACTCCTTCCTCCGGACTCGCCGCCGCGATGCAACTGATCGAATTGGGCGCGCCTTTAGAGATGTTGGTGGTCCCGTCGATCGGATCGATGGCGATATCGAACTGCGGCGAACCTGGAATCCAGGTACCGAGCTGTTCGCCTTTGAAGATACCGGGCGCGTCGTCCTTTATTCCTTCGCCAATTACGACTTCGCCGCAGATGTTCATGAGATCGAACATGCCGCGCATGGCGTCGCAGGCGGCTGCGTCGGCTGCTTCCTTGTCGCCGCGCCCAAGCCAGCGCAACGCATTCAGTGCAGCCGCCTCGGTCGCGCGAATAAAATCGAACTCGATGATCCGCTCGATGTCCTGATAATCCTGTTTTGGCAGTCGCAGAGCCACGGGGCGTCAAGTTTCACGCATCTCGCGCACGCTGACAAGATATCAAGGCGCGGCAGCTGCCGAGACCGGAAAACTTTCGGCGCTGCCCAAGTGGGTTTTATCCGCAGCCCTATCCATCCGCGGCAGGCCGGCTTCAAGCATGAGTGGGATTAAGGAAGCTGACGAAACTTTCGCATTTTCGCTTAAACCGATCTCGAGTAACGCGCCGCGATTCCACGACGTGATCGATGGCGCACCATCGAAGACCAGATTACCCAGCGAATACGCGATCGGGCAGCCGTGGTAGAAATCGAGCGGCTGCACACAATGCGGGTGTGCGCCAACCACGAGATCGACTCCATTGTCCACGAGCCAGCGGGCGAGTTCACGTTGTTGGTCAGTAGTATTCTCGTTGTTTTCAATTCCCCAGTGGGCCAGGCAAACCACGAAGTTTGCGCGCGAACGCGCACTGGCGATCGCGCAGCGCAGGCGATCTCGATCGGCTGCTGCGGCGATTTGAGATCCCGCAGCGAGCTGCCCAACATCATTGATCGCAAGGAGCGCGATTTTCTTTCCGTCGGCGACGGAGAAAAAACCCGGTCTGTAAGCGTCGCCAGTTGGGGTTTGAAGTCCGATTGGCTCGATTTTCTCACGAAATAAGGACGCTGCGCAGTCTTGCAATGCCGCGGTCCCGAAATCGAGCGCGTGATTATTTGCCAGTCCCATGGCGTGAAATCCGGCGCGACGGAGCAATTGCGCCGAGCGTGCCGGAGCGCGGAATGCATAGCGCTGCGTGGAGTCGCCAATGTTCGAAATCGTGCATTCCAAATTTGCGGCGGCAAACGATGCACCGCGGAGCACAGCCGCAATGCCAGCAAAAGGATCGACCCCGTTTTCGATCTTTGCTGCGCAACTGCGGCCCAGCATGAGGTCGCCACCAAAAACTAATGTCGCCACACTTTTTGGTGGCGGGACGCGGAACAAATCGAAGCGATTTCTTTTACGCTCTCTCAGAAGTTCCCGAAGCGTTACTATTTCTGGAGCGCCAGCGAGTTGGTGCGCGATGAGATCGTTCCCATCAAGAATCCCGACAGGCTGTCGATCCTCCATTACCGCCGCAACGTGCGTGTCGAGATGGATGATCATACCGCGCTGCAAATCTTCGGCCGTTATTTTTGCCGTACCTCGCACGGCAGACCGCGCGACTAGATCGAGATGCTCGCGCAGTTGCTTCGGGTCTGACCACGGAACGCGGTGGCCTTGGCGGCGCAACGCGTACACCACGAAATTTGCGCAATCGGCACCGAGATTGGTTTCGGATCCCGTGTCTGAACCTTCTGACAATTCGCCACTGCCGAAAAGATACGGTAGACCAAATTGCTCGCTGATCGCCGCGCGGAAACCGGTGCCGACGAATCGCCGCAATTCCAGAACGGGCGTTTCGCGAATTTTCCCATCGACCACGGCGCGGGCTCGCAACCGAAGTGAGCCGCAATGCAACTGTCGATCAAAGAAGTTGTCGATCCTGGTCATGGGCAGGACGGAATCGTGATGATCAATCGCAATTTCATTCCAAGCAGGGCGTGCCGCCGCGTTCGCGACAAAACCAACCTGATCGATCGATAGATCCGTCACGTTGCAGCGCCAATATTTCGGAGTCAGCGCGAACCACTCGATCTTCTCCGGCTTGCTTGTCCAGGGCTCGCTGACCAGTTCGATTTCGGCCGGCTCGTCCGCCGGGATGCGCCAAACGTTGTCTGTGGAAGGCTGGCGATCTTTAATCTCAAGATGCAATTGCGGCGCTTCACTACTCCAGCCGCGCAAGAGTTGTTGCCAGCGTGCTGCATCGTGCCGCACAATAATGCGTTGACGGTCGGACAAAATTCGCGCCCGAAGTTCTTGAGGTGCTTGCGCGAGATCGAATGCAGGTAATTTCTCTCCTTTCGCCATCAATTTCTTGGCGAGATTCGAGTGATCGTTGGGAACTGTGAGGAACGGTTCAAACTCGATGTGTGCGGTCGGCAACGAGAGCGCGGAAGTCAACGCCACCTTGAGCAGCCGCTGTCCGTCTTCTTCGGTTTTTAAATACGGACGCGAGATCGCGAATGTAATGGCGCGCAGCTTTGGCCGTTCGATCACGAAATTCCAGACCCGCGCGAAGGCTGTTTCTTGTTCTGCGGTTGGCAGATCGGCGAAATAATCGAGGTCAATCGTGACAACCAGCGGCTGATTTGGATCGAGATGTTTCTCGAGGCTTTCAAAATCGGAACCGACATACGATTCACGTAATGATCCCGACTTCCGCGGCGCTGCTTCGAGGTGGCCATCCAGTAACGCTGTTGCCTCTTGCCTGCGTTGGCGGATTTCGGTTGGAGAAAGTTTCTTGGCTGGCACCCAAATAACTTTTCCGAATGGCGCTGGCATGAGCGGCTCAATCCAATTGAAGCATTGGACAACGCCTTTACTGCGCCAGCGATCGAGAAGCGCTTGTCGCGCCTGCCGGGACGGAACGTTTCGAAGCGCATCCCGAATTTTATCGGAATCGAAAATGCCGGATGCGTCGCTGTGCGCGTCGAAAAGGATGAACGTGCATCGCTGGTCGAGATCGATATTTTGGGCCAGCCAGTAAAACGTACCGGCGTGGTTGTCTTCGATGTAAATGGGTAGAACGTTCGCCCCGGCGCCTGCGGGCCTGGCGGCAACCAGCAGCGCCGCCATGCAGAGCGCGGCCGCTCGTCTGTTCATCGCGCTCCGTGAATTTCAGGTTTCTTGGCGAGCGGCGCGCGCAATTCAACCAGCGAGATGCATGTGTCACGAAATTGCGTGCCGGGATGCACACCTTTGATCGCCAGTTTGATTTTGTTGACCAGCTTGGCGTAATCCCGCACGCGGATCAGATACGGTTCCTGGAATGTCTCATCGGGAATCGTTTCAGTGAACGTCCGGTCGTCATTTAATGTGATCTCGAGTGCAGCAACGCGGTTGTTCTTCTTCCATACGTCATCGTTCCCGTATTCCCAATATCCCGGTCGAATCAAGATGCCGTAGAGCGGCAGAGGACGTTTCACGTTTAACGTGATGCTTTCGTCGATGCCATCGCCGTCGACTCCTTCAGCCCATGGTGATCCTTCTTCCGAGTGACCTTTGATGTTTTCGACCTCGTAATGGTGTTCGCCTTGGGCTGCGAGAGTCGAACTGGCAGTCGCATCGTAATCGGCGTGATCGAGAAAGTATTGGTGATTCCGAATGACGTAGGAAGCGTGGCGTTGAAGTTCCTCCTCCGAATAACCGGTCGGATAGGAATCATATTTTGAATGCGCGATGATGCGGATGTCGTCCGCCAGCGTCGGCTTCAAATTTTCAAACTGCCATTCGTAACGCGCGTCGCTCACTTTCTTGAAGCGCCTTTTAGGTTTTTTGATCGAGACGTCTTCGGGCTCAGGGTGCAAGATGTTGATGTCGATTTTCCCCTTGCCAATTGGTCCTTTCCAAGTCGCAGCAGGCGACAGCGAATACGCAAAGGTCGCGTCACTTACGTGCGAGTCATCTGAAACCGATTCGCCCTTCTCGGCGTACGGTGCGCGATAATGAACCGCCACCTCGCGCGTTTGATTGCGTTCGAAGGGAATGACCGATTTCTTCCATGATCTAATCGTGGAAATGCTTTCTTCCCACATCTGCCCCGAAGTGGTTTCGCTGCTTTCTTCCTTCCCTCCGGAGAGATTGGTCCATTCTAATTCTTTTCCATCCACGCTGACGCGATAGTCAGCGATATCGCCTTGTTTGTCGTCCGTGTCGGCGTCCGGATTCTTTCCCCAACGCTCGACCGGAAAGAAGAAATCCTGTTGCACCTTCGGTCCTGTGTTGTGCATGCGGTAGTGCACATCCACTTCTGCGTACTCCGGATGCAGATCAATTTTCAGGCTCTCATCCTCGATCGTGACATCGGTCCGGCGATTGTTGTTCGAGGCGCTTGCGCTGCCCGTTCCCGGAACGCCTGTCTGCGATGCGCCGCCATTGGCAAAAACTGTGCAGGTTCCGACGAGAAGCGATGCTATCGCGAGCGATGTTTTTTTCATTTCGGCATTTCTTAACATGTCCGCGCGGCGTTTGGCGAAGCGATAATGAGCTCTGACTGCCGCTGAGCGCTTACTTCTCCATTCCAGCAACGTGCTCGGAGTGCTGGTGAAAGCCATGGCTGTGCAGGGACGGACGAACGCGCAGAAAAAATTGGAAGGCATAGCCGAGATCGTCTCCGTAGTAGCGATCGAGACGATCGGGACGATCGTTGATGGTAAATTGACTCCCGAGTCCGACATCGAGGCCATTGCCATGCGACAGGTCGCGGACGTAACCAACCGTGTAACCGCTCACCGGAAAAATGTGAGATTCATCCTGCGGCTTAAGGACGAGTTCATGTCCGGATTTCTCCACGCGCTCCCACCGCAGATAAACGGTATTAGGTCCGCGCTGATAATCTGATTCGATCAGGAACGATTGCGTCTTGCCTTCGCCGGTGTCGTGGTTCTGTCCCCAGACGAATGTGTTTGACCAGTTGCTATCGTCGCCAAGCGACAGGTTGTAGATGATCGACGCCGTGGTGCGGTGACGTTTCAGGTCTGGCTCGAGTGCCTCGGGACTTTTGATGTAACCATACGAAACTTGCAGCGCCAGATTTTGCGTGGGGTTCCAGGAGATCCGGCCACTGTATGAATCGAACTCCGGCTGATCGAAATCGTAACGGTCTTCATCCGGCTCGCGCCCGGTAAAGACGCTGCCTTCAATTTTTATCCCGCCGAAGCGGGACCAGACCAGACCGGCGGTGGCGACGCCGAAGGTGACGTGCGTCGAATCCTGCCAATGATGCCCGAGCGGCGCGTCGGGATCATCCATCGCTGAGGGGCGATGCATGAATGTAGGAGGGCCTAGCGCTGGTTCACCGGGATACCCGAAATAGACATAGCCGCTGAAATCGTGATCGAATTTTTGCGATAGGCTCACTGACAGTTCATCGAACAAGTCGTGGGGATGTTGTCGATCGTGTAACGGCTGATCATGCCACGATTCGCCGCTTTGAAACAGAAGCGGATAACCGCGCCCGCCTTCAGTGAGCGGATCGAGACTCATCATCAAACGCGCACCGATCTGTGCGCTGTCGCCGAGCGGATGCGAATACATCGCCATGATCCAGTTCGGCGCATCGATCCGATCATCGCCACGTCGCGTGCTCACGTTGGTGTAACGCGGGAAAATTGCGCCGTGCAGCATCAGCATGTCCTCGCCGAACATGAACATCTTGCCGTACATCGGAGATGAATCTGGCAGCCAGCTTGTGCCTGAGCCTTCTCGGCTCATCGGATCCGCGAGGTCGATCGACGAGTGCATGTCCATGCGCATTTGATGGCCGCCGTGCGAAGGCGGGGACATCTCATGCTCATGATCGCGATCGTGCTCGTGGCGCGGGCGATTGAGGTCAATCGCCCCTACCTTCGACCTTGGGCGTTGGACGTCGGGCGTTCCACGTTTCTCTTGTTTCAGCGGGACGAGTTTCATTCCGCATTTCGGACAATTGCCTGGATGATCGGTTATGACTTCAGGATGCATCGGGCAGGTGTATTTCTGCTTCTTCTCCTGCTCATGCTCGTAATCGTGCTCGTGCTGGGCATGCGGGCGATTGAGAGCTTGTCCTGAGCGAGAGCCGAATGGATCAATCGCCCCTACCTTTGCAGTGACGCTTATCGTCAGCACAATTACACTGATGAGAATGATCCGTCCGTTCATATCATCCGGTTGTTTCTGTAGTGGCAGCCGTGTCGGCTGCGCCGGTATGCGCAATGCAGGCGGCACGCCTGCCGCTACAGTTGAAGATTGCGATCGCGGATCGCGGACTTGTTAGCCCAACAAAGGCGGAGCGTGAGCGAGAAGGCTCCGCTGCAAGATCTGTTCAGCAAATGAGCGCGCACCGGGCGGGCCTGTATCGAGCAACAACGGCAGCGTACTTAACGAACACGCGATGAGCGCACGTTCTTGAAGGCAAAGATCGACAGTTGAAAGCTTCGCGTCGTCGCGCGCCCAACTTTTCGTTTTCGCAAGAGCAACAGCACGCAGAATTTTGCAGCATTGCACCTGCGACGATTGCTGTTTTTCCTTTGCCGGTTTGGAATGAAACGGGCACGCTGATTGCGTCGAATCGATTGTTGTCGCGATCGCCGCGAAAGCGCAATGATTCGAGATCGCAATCCAGGAACAAATTGCAATCGCAACACCCGCGCAGCGAATGCTCGCTTTCATATCTGGTCTCGGCTTTGCGCGGACATGTCCGCGCTTTAAAAGCGGTGACATGTCACCGCACTCCAAATAGGTCACCCGCTGCGACTACTCAAATGTTTTCTTCCGCTTCGGTAATCGGCGCAGCGCCAGTCGCGGTGACCTCCGGTGGCGCCAGCGGCACGTTCGGTGGTGTGGCCGCTTGTGATTGGAATGGTGTTTGCTTGATACGTGTCGACATCAGCATCGCACTAAAAAGAAGAGCGGCCGCGAGATAATACGGCGCGCCTGGAAGATGAATACGATTTTTCGGATCGATGAACCAACCGAAAATTCGAAGGAATACCCACGGGCCGATAATGAACGTGATCGAACGCATGTTCTGGAGCGCGCCTTGCAATTCGCCTTGCTCGCGCTCGCTGACGCGTTGAGTCATCATGCTCTGCGCGGCTGGCATGGAAATGTTCCAAAGTGAAATAATCGGGATCGAAGCCAGCAACCACGCGCCCGTTTTGGCCAGGCCGGCGACAAGCATTCCGGTCGATCCAAAAAATTGGCCGATGTAAAGCGTCCGTTTTTCGCCGAAACGTTTCACCATTACACCAGTCAACCCGCCGGAGATCGCGGCGGTGAAGATTCCGACGACCATGAGCGATAGTCCGATCATTCCCTGGCTCCAGCCGTAGCGATAAATCGCGTAAAGCACCCAGACGCTAAACACATTGTGCGCGAGATAGGCAAGAAATTGGATCGTGGTCAGCCGCCAAAGTTCGTGGTGAGAACGCAATAGGGTGAGTGAGCCGACCGGGTTCGCACGCCGCAACTCGAATTTGTTTCGCTGATTTTGCGGCAAGGATTCTGGAACGAAGAAGTAACCCCAGAGCCAATTCGTTAGACTAAGAGCGGCTGCAATCCAAAACGGGAGACGCGGATTGACGTCGCCCGCCAATCCACCAATTGCCGGTCCGAACGTGAATCCGACACCGAATGCCACGCCGATCAGGCCGAACGCTCCAGCTCGCTTTTCTTTCGGCGTAACGTCGGAGATGTAAGCCATCGCCGTCGGAATGCTTGAAGTCGTGATTCCGGAAATAATTCGGCCGAGGAAAAGCCAGCTTAACGTGGGCGCCATCGCCATCACGATGTAATCCAAGCCGAGCCCGAGATTTGAGAGCAGGATGATCGGACGTCTTCCGACTCGATCTGACAAAACTCCGAGAAAGGGTGAAAAGAAAAACTGCATCAGCGCGAAGACCACCGCGAACCGGGCGGTCCATTTCGTCGCATCGGTCATCTCGCCGCCGAGAAAATCCAGAATCAGCTTTGGCAAAACGGGGATGATCAAACCCATCGCCAAAATGTCGAGGGTCACCGTGACGAGAATGAAAATAATCGCGGCCGGGCGAGATTTCATGCGGAGCATGAACGCAACGTTGTAGCCGCGGTTGTGTCAACCGCCGAGGCAGATGAAGGCGCTTGGCACAAGGGCCTCTACAACTAATCTCTCGCAACAATGCGAGTTTCTTATTTGTCGCCCAAGACAGAAGTGCGCGAGAGCAAAATCCATGGACGCGGGCTGTTTGCAACGGCTGACATTTCCAAGCACGAAGTCGTCGCAGTGAAGGGCGGACGCATCGTTGATGGAAAAACTTTGCGCGAGAAAATCGCGCCCCGCCTTGGCCCGGTGGAAATTCAGATCGATGAAGATTTGTTCATCGCTCCCGTCACGGAGGAAGAACGCGATGGGTCGATGCTTTACAGCAATCATTCGTGCGATGCGAACCTTGGAATGCGCGGCGAGATCACGTTCGTTGCGATGCGCGACATTCGCGCCGGCGAAGAGCTCACGCACGATTGGGCCACGACCGACGACGATGATTATTCAGTGGAATGCAAATGCGGCGCGCCTAATTGCCGGCAAATTCTGACCGGCAAAGACTGGCAACGCGCGGATTTGCAGAAACGCTATGCCGGTTATTTCTCAGCGTATCTTGGGGAGAAGATTGCGCGGCAGGTTATGGTCGGAGGATGAAATTTGTCTTCGTCTTCCCTTTCGTCTTCCTCGCAGCGGTTCTCGCCCAGACGCCGAGCGATGACAGCGCCTCGGTGCTGCAAGCCGAGCGCGACGGATGCGTTGCGTATCTGCGCGGTGACGCAGACAAGATCGCAAACTTTCTAACTAACGACTACGCGCTAACAAATTCAAAAGGTGAAATCACCACCGCCGCCGATGATATCGAAGATGCCAGGAATGGCAGAGTCCATTACGATGTTTTTGAAAATTACGATATGAAGGTGCGAGTTTACGGCGGTGACACTGCGATAGTGACAGGCAAAACGAAAATAAAAGGTAACGCCGAAGGTAAACCGATCGATATCATTGTTCAGTTTACCGATACGTTTGTGAAACAGAACGATCGGTGGCGTCTCGCCGCCGGTCATGTGTCGCGCTTGAAAGAATAGGCGTTAATTATAATCCGGCGGACATGTACGAGCGCCGAAAGCAGCGTCTTCTCAGTCGGGCTGAATTTAGCAATTGTATCGGTGCTGCTCGCGCCGTTTGTTCATCGAATGCTGTATCGCTTTCATGCGGAGCGTGAATAATGGATTTTCCGAAGTGCGTCGCGAGCAGTTCCGATTTCTTCGATATGAAAAAGTTTTTATTACATTGGTTTATCGCAGGGGCCGCTCTGGCGGGAATGGCGGGTTGCGCCCAGGTAAAGAAACCGGCGGCGCAGGTCAAGGCGGCGGCGGTCGGTTCGCGTTTCGATCAAGTCGGGCGGGTTACGCTGTATGCCGGCGAGCCGTGCACATCGCAAATCATGTTTGATTTTCACGGTGCAAGATCAACGGTCTGGCTGGCGGCGCCGAGGAGTGAAACGGACATCCTCACCGATGCGGCGAAGAAAAACCGGCGCGTCCATATTTCGGGAAAATGGCGACGTGGCGGACAATCAAAGTGTAGCTACGTTGAAGTCACGAGCGCGGAGTTAACGAGATGAAATCAAACGAAATTGAAGAAGTACGAGGGCAGTTCGGTCCTATTGCAATTCGCGCGCTGGCCGTCGGAGCGCAATCGATCGGTGCGGTTGCTGTCGGCGCTATTGCTGTCAGTGCACTGGCGCTCGGGTTCATCGGGATTGGCCGGCTGGTCATCGGCCGCGCAAAGATCAAGCGTCTCGAAATCGGCGAGCTAAGAGTGACTCGTCTGCACGTTACCGACTCGCTCGATACGCCGAATCAGTAGCGATAATGCTCTGATTTGAATGGGCCGTCGATCGGCACGCCGAGGTAGTCGGATTGCTTTTGGGAGAGCTTAGTGAGTTTGACGCCGATTTTCTGCAAATGCAGGCGGGCGACTTCTTCGTCGAGTTTCTTGGGCAGGACGTAAACGCCAACCTTGTACGTGTCGCGATTTTTCCAGAGATCCAATTGCGCCAGGACTTGATTGGAAAATGAGTTGGACATCACGAAGCTTGGGTGGCCGGTAGCGCAGCCGAGATTTACCAGCCGGCCTTCGGCGAGCAGAAAAATCTCATGCCCGTCGGGAAATGTGTACTTGTCCACCTGCGGTTTGATGTTGGTTTTCTTCACGCCTTTGGCCGCGTTGAGCGCGTCCACCTGAATCTCGTTATCGAAATGGCCGATGTTTGCGACGATCGCCTGATCTTTCATCCGCTGCATATGCCCGAGCGTGATGACGTCGAAATTGCCGCTAGCAGATATGTAGATGTCGCCACGCCCCAACGTCTCCTCGATAGTCGTGACTTCGTAGCCTTCCATCGCGGCTTGCAGCGCGTTAATCGGATCGATCTCGGTAATCACGACGCGTGCGCCTTGGCCGCGTAACGATTGCGCGCACCCTTTGCCGACGTCGCCGTAACCGCAAATGACGGCCACCTTTCCAGAAAGCATGACATCCAGTGCGCGGTTCAATCCATCCACCAGCGAATGCCGGCAACCGTAAAGATTATCGAATTTCGATTTGGTGACGGAATCGTTGACGTTTATAGCGGGCACGAGGAGCCGATTTTCCTGCGCCATTTTGTAAAGCCGACGCACGCCGGTTGTAGTTTCTTCCGAAACGCCGCGCCAATCCTTCGCGATCTCGTGCCAGCGGTAGGGGTTCTCGCGATGAATCTCAAGCAGCAAATCCTTGATGACCTGTTCCTCCTTGTTCGCGGATTTTGTCTTTGCCCAATCGCTGCCTTCCTCCAGCTCGTAGCCTTTGTGAATGAGCAATGTGGCGTCTCCACCATCGTCGACCACCAGTTGTGGACCTTTGGCGTCCGGATGCGAAATCGCTCGGTACGTACACCACCAGTAATCTTCAAGCGATTCGCCTTTCCACGCGAAGACAGCAATGCCTCTTTTGGCGATCGCCGCGGCGGCATGATCTTGTGTTGAAAAAATATTGCAGCTGGCCCAGCGCACGCTAGCGCCAAGATCCACAAGCGTCTCAATCAACACCGCGGTCTGAATCGTCATGTGCAGCGACCCGGTGATGCGCACGCCTGCGAGTGGTTTCTGCGGCGCGTATTTCTCCCGGATGGCCATCAGGCCCGGCATTTCTTTTTCCGCGATGGAAATTTCTTTGCGCCCGAAATCTGCCAATGAAATATCGGCGACTTTGTAATCCGGTTTTGTCTTGGATTCAGTAATTGTCGTGCTCATAAGATTCTACAGATAGATTTCGTCCACAGATTTCACAGATTTACGCAGATTTTCAGTAGGACCGAAGACCAAGCGTTTATGTTCGAGACTCGCGGCTCCGAAGTTTAGCAATAGTCCGCGTGTGAGACCGGTTGCCTTTAGCTCATTGATCAGTTGCGCCTCATCAGCACTGGTGAGCGTCGAGATCGCCTTGGTCTCAACAATGACTGACTCGAAACAAACGAAGTCTGCACGATAGGCGCACGTCAGCAGCCTATTCTTATATTGGATCGGGAGTGCGACCTCGGATTTAAATGGAATACCGCGCTCCTGAAACTCCAGTGCAAGCGCAGTTTGATAAACGAGTTCTAGAAAACCGCGACCGAGTTCGCGATGCACTTCCATCGCCGCGCCAATAATCGCGAAAGTTTCAGGATCCTTCTGCATTTGAATCTGTGTGAATCTGCGAAATCTGTGGACAACTAGTTTGCTGCTTTCCGCAGCGCGTCCGCTTTATCAGTCTTTTCCCACGTGAGCGAATCAACATCGTCCACACGCCCGAAATGACCGTAATTGGTTGTTTTGCGATAAATCGCGCGAAGCAGGTTGAGTTGTTTGATGATTTCCGCGGGCTTGAAATTGAAAACTTCCCAGATCGCGCGCTCCAATTTTTCTTCGTCCACTTTGCGGGTGCAGAAAGTATCGACACTCACGCTCACTGGCTCGGGGTGACCGATGGCGTAGGCGAACTGGACTTCGCATCGGTCCGCCAATCCGGCGGCGACAACATTCTTCGCGATCCAGCGTCCCATGTAAGCGGCGCTGCGATCGACTTTGCTCGGGTCTTTTCCCGAAAATGCGCCGCCGCCGTGTCGCCCCATCCCGCCGTAAGTGTCGCAAATGATCTTGCGGCCCGTTATCCCGGCATCGCCTTCCGGACCGCCGATCACGAATCGCCCAGTCGGATTGATGAGGTAAGTCGTTTTAGCATCGAGCCATTCGCCCGGAATGACTTTCTTGATCAGAAGTTCAAGCAGCGTCTCGCGAATTTCCCTTTGTTTCACATCGGGAGTGTGCTGAGTGGAAACTACTACTGCAGCAACGCGGACCGGCTTGTACCCATCGTATTCGATCGAGACCTGCGTTTTGGCATCGGGACGGAGCCAGGGAAGTTCGCCAGATTTGCGAAGGCGCGTGAGCTCACGTCCGAGTTTGTGGGCGAATGAAATCGGTGCCGGCATTAGCTCTGGCGTTTCGTCGCACGCAAAACCGAACATCAAGCCTTGATCACCCGCGCCCTGCTCGGCAGTCCCTTTTCCGTCTGCCGGTGCTTCATCGACTCCCTGTTTAATGTCGCGCGATTGCTCGCTCATCTCACAAATAACCCGGCAGGTGTCGGCGTGGAAAATGCAATCGCCATTGACGTAGCCGATGTCGCGAATGGCGGCGCGCACCCGCTCCTCAAAATCAAACTTCGCATTGCTGGTTATCTCCCCGGCAAGCACGACGAGGTTTCCCTTGGCAAGGGTCTCGCAGGCGACGCGACTCAACGGATCCGTTTTGAGACAGGCGTCGAGAATGTAATCGCTGATGGTGTCGCAAACTTTGTCGGGATGGCCTTCGGTGACGGACTCGGAAGAAAAGATGTAACGGCGGGACATGGTTTCAGCGGAGTGATTGGTTAAAAGAGTTACAAAGGTTAAATCGGATGATTGGAACGCTGATCGCCATGGCCGTTGTAACGATTTAACTCTTGTAACGGTTTAACCATCGCGCTAGCGACATATTGACCAATCATGATGCGTCGATATATCGTTGGCCGCTATCATGGCGTCAACCATTAATTTGTTGCGGTTGCTGGCAGATCCTACTCGGCTGCGTCTGCTGCTTCTGCTCGAGCAGGAAGAGCTTTCCGTCGCGGAGTTGCAGCAAATTTTGGGTATGGGCCAGTCGCGCATCTCCAGTCATCTTGCGCAGTTGAAACGCGCGGGCGTGGTGGCTGATCGACGCGTCGGGAAAAACGTTTATTACGGCGCAAACCACGATGGGCACAGTGCACAGAAGGAACGCGTGGCGGAAATTACGCGACTGCTTGCGCGCGAATTGCCGGAAACCTCGCACGATCGCACAAGCCTCAAGCTGGTCCTGCACAAGCGCCAGGACAAAGCGCGGAAATACTTCGATGAACTTGCCGGCAAGTTTGGCCGAGGTTATGTGCCGGGCCGGTCGTGGAAAGCGCTCGCACACACGTTGATCACGTTGCTCCCGCCGCTGACCGTGGCCGACCTCGGAGCAGGCGAGGGGACACTTTCGCAGCTACTGGCAAAAAAAGCGCGCAAAGTCATTGCGATCGATAATTCGCCGAAGATGGTCGAGTTCGGCTCGCAACTGGCGAAGAAACACGGATTCGATAATCTCGAATACCGGCTTGGCGATATTGAAGACCCGCCGATCGGAAAAAACAGCATCGATCTTGCAATCTTGAGCCAGGCGTTGCACCACGCCATTCACCCTGAGCGTGCTATCCAGGCAGCTCACGGGATTTTGAAACGCGGCGGCCGTCTGGTCGTTCTCGACCTATTGAGCCACCGGTTCGAAAAGGCCCGCGAACTCTATGCAGACCACTGGCTCGGATTTAGTGAAGTGAAGTTGCACCAACTCCTGGAAAAAGGCGGTTTCCGACAGATCGAGGTCAGCGTTGTCTCTCGGGAAAAGCAGAGTCCGCACTTTCAAACCGTGTTCGCCACAGGGGTGAAGTGAACGCGGCAGGCAGCTTTTATGTCTAACCTACGCCTATGTAGTATCGTCCCGTGCAAACCCAATCTCTTTTTATGACCGGTTTCTTCGAGGAGGTGAAACGGCGAAAGGTTTATCGGGTAGCGGCGGCTTATGTCATTGCGGCGGGCGGCATCATCCAGCTTGCTTCGGCCGCGTTTCCGGCGTGGGAATTGCCAAACTGGGCATTGCGCTTGGTAATCGTGCTGTTGTTGCTCGGCTTTCCAATCGCGCTCATTCTTGCCTGGGCGTATGACATTACGGCGCAGGGTGTTCGGGCAACTCCGACGGTTGCGGGACCGCGATCGCGTCGTCGCCGTAACATAATCATGCTTATCGCAAGTGGGGTGATCATCTCCGCTGCCGCCGGATTCTTTCTCCTACCGCGCGTCTCCGCGCGCAAGATCGACAAATCGATTGCGGTGCTGCCATTTGAGAATCTCAGCGCCGAAAAAGACAACGCCTATTTTGCAGACGGCATTCAGGATGACGTCCTTACCAATTTGTCGAAAATAAGCGATCTAAAGGTGATCTCCCGCACGTCGGTTATGCCCTATCGGGGGAAAACGTCGAACGTTCGTGAAATCGGAAAGGTTCTGGGCGTGGCTACCATTCTCGAAGGCAGTGTTCGGCGCATCGGTAATCGGGTGCGCGTAAATGTACAATTGATTAACGCTGACACGGATGAGCACCTCTGGGCTGAAGATTACGATCGTGATTTGACCGACGTCTTCGCCATTCAAACCGATCTGGCACAAAAGATCGTGCGGGAATTGCAAGCGAAGCTGTCACCCACTGAAAAGGCACAGATCGAGCGCAAGCCCACGGAAAACAGCGAAGCCTACTTCGCGTTTCTCCAAGCGCACGATTTGTCCACGCGTCCGGACAAACTTCGCCCCGCTATTGAAAGGGCTGAGCAACTTTATGAGCAGGCAACAAGACTCGACCCGGACTTTGCACGAGCGTTTGCCGGACTGGCATGGGTCCAGGATTGGATGTATCACAGCTACGATCCCACTCCCGCGCGAAGGGAAAAGGCGCGTGCGGCCGCCGACACGGCTATTCGCCTCCAACCAGACCTGCCCGAGGCGCACTTAGCGCTGGGTTTTTATTATTACTATTGCGAGCGCAATTATGAGAAAGCGCTGGACGAATTTGCGATTGCAAAACGAAGTTTGCCAAATTCCGCAGACGTGTACATGGCGATTGCGTCGATTGAGCGCCGCCAGGGCAAATGGGCGGAGTCCACAGCCAACTTCGAGAAAGCGGCATCCCTCAGTCCAAAGGACGCATTCGTCCTCGTGAATCTCGGCGATAATTATCGGGCCAACAAAAACTTCGAAGCCGCAGACAAAATCTTCGATCGCGCAATCGAAGCTGCGCCCAGCTCGTTGAGTGCACGCGGGGAGAAGGGGAAGCTCGCATTGGATTTGAAAGGCGACTTCACAGAGATAGAGAGGCAATTGACGCAAATGGCCGGGTGGGACGATCCAGAAAAACTCGTAACGCTCGGCCGGGCAAAGATTTTGATGCTGCAACGAAAATTCCCGGAGGCTCTCGCGATCCTAAACCAATTGCCACAGGAGGTCATTCATGATGGCACCGCGCCGGTACCGAAAGCCTCTTTTCAAGGTATGCTTTATTTGTTTCAGGGCGACAAGGCGAAAGCACAAGCTGCATTCCGGCGGGCACTTCCGGTTGCAGAACAATCCTTGCGCGAAATCCCCGATGATGCTGGTCGACATATACAACTTGGTTTCATTTTGACAGGCTTGAACCGCAAGGAAGAAGCCATCGCTGAGGGCAAACGCGCGGTCGAGCTAACGCCAGAATCGGCGGATGCCTTCAGTGGTCCAGAGCTCACTGCTGCGCTCGCTCAAATCTATGCCTGGGTTGGCGAAAAGGATCAGTCCTTGCGACTAGTCGATCGTTTACTCGAGACTCCCAATGGAGTCACAGTACCGATGCTGAAATTGGACCCGATGTGGGATCCGCTTCGCAACGATCCGCGTTTCCAGGCTTTGATCGATAAGTACGCTGCGAAAATTTAGCGCCGCCTTCGCTTTTCACACTCAATGAGAGCCGGCCGAATTCGCAACGGGAACGCTCAAATGCATAGAGTGAACGCAGCGGCTCACTTTCGTGTCCATATTTTCGTCGTTGAATTATAATCCCGGTCAGTCCAAGTCTCCTGTTATGAGCGATGGCTTCTTCGAGGAAGTGAAACGGCGCAAGGTTTACCGGGTGGCCGCGGCTTACATCATCGCTGCTGGAGGCGTAATACAGTTGGCCTCCGCTGCGTTTCCAGCGTGGGAATTGCCAAACTGGGCGCTGCGTTTGGTGATCGCCCTGTTGCTCCTGGGCTTTCCGATCGCACTCATGCTTGCCTGGGCGTACGACATCACTGCGCAGGGCGTCCGTGCAACCCCAGCGACTGCGGCACCCGGACGACAGCGCCGTCGCAACGTAATCTTACTTGCCGCAACCGGCGTGATCGTCTCTGCCATCGCAGGATTTTTCCTGCTCCCCCGTATTTCTTCCGCACACAAAGTCGACAAGTCCATTGCGGTGCTGCCGTTTCAGAATTTAAGCGACGATCCAGAGAACGCTTACTTCGCCGACGGTGTTCAGGACGACGTGCTCACCAATTTATCAAAGATAGGGGACCTCAGGGTAATTTCTCGCACTTCAGTCATGCAGTACAAGGGCAACGCGCCAAACCTTCGCGACATAGGCAAAGCCCTTGGCGTTTCCAACATTCTCGAGGGCAGTGTGCGTCGCTCCGGGAACAAGGTTCGAGTGAACGTTCAGTTGATCGACGCGAACAGCGACGAACACATTTGGGCTAACGATTACGATCGTGACGTAACCGATGTTTTTGCGATCCAAAGCGACCTCGCTCAAAAGATCGCCGAAGCGCTCCAAGCCAAGCTGTCGCCGGGAGAAAAATCACGGATGGAGCGCAAGCCCACGGAAAATGGAGAGGCATACCTGGCTTTCGTCCAAGCGCATGATCTTTCCTGCGCCTTTGAGGATCTCGAAAAACTGAAACAGAGCGAGCAGCTTTACGCGCGGGCCATCGAATTGGACCCGAACTTCGCTCTAGCCATTGCGCGCTACTCGCAATTGGAGAGCTGGCTTCTGCGTGACGTTGATCGCTCGCCGGAGCGCCGCGAGAAGGCGCGTACTCTCGCAGAACGAGCCTTGCAGCTACAGCCTGATCTGCCGGAGGCGCATCTGGCACTGGGGTTCTCCTATTACTACGGGGATAACAACTATGATGCAGCGCTGAGAGAATTTGAAATCGCTCGGAGCGGATTACCTAACGAATCCGAAGTCTATCTTGCCATCGGCGCAATCCAACGCCGGCAGGGGAAATGGGCTGAGTCCACTGCAAATCTGGAGAAGGCGGTCAGTCTAAATCCTAAAGACATCTGGTCGCTGCAAAATCTCACTTTCAACTATCAGATGCTCCGGGACTTTACCAAGGCTAACCAGACCATCGATCGGGCACTGGCGCTGGACCCGAAGGCTATAGGGCCGTTGGAGGTTAAGTCGAAGTTGGCCATCTTTGAAAAAGGCGATTTCAGTGTGGCAGAGAAAGCATTTGAGACTGTCAAATCAGCACCTATGAGCGCCGAGCAGAAGCTCAAGATGGCCAGTGCCCAAGCAGACGTGTTACTCTTGGAACGCAAATACCGCGAAGGATTGCAACAAGCGGAAAGCCTGCCGGACGATCAGCTCTCCGCTTTTCCAGGACATTTGTGGAGCAAGTACTTTTGCATCGGGTTCGCTCGAAAGGCGCTCCAGGACGAGCTCGGGGCGCGTGTGGCTTTCCTGAAAGCGAAGACCGCCGCCGAGGGAAAACTAAAACGGAACCCCGACTCCGAGGACGCGCACCTCCAGTTGGCAAAAGCGCTCGCGTATCTCGGCGAAAAGGAGGCCGCTCTGGCGGAAGCTCAACGCGCGACCGAACTACTTCCCGAAACCAAGGACGCATTCGGGGGACCGGAAATTATGACCGGTGTGGCAGAAGTTTATGCAATTGTAGGTGACCATGATCGCGCGATTGAAATCCTCGAGAGATTATTAAGCCGACCAAGCGGGGTTACCGCACAGCTTCTAAAGGTAAATCCAATTTGGGATCCACTGCGAAGCGATCCGCGCTTTCAAGGTTTGATCGACAAATACGGTGCTAAAGCTTAGGACTTTTGTCCTTTTCTTCACCGTTGTCGGTGCCGCGCATGCGGACTGGAAGGTTCTCTCAGTTGAATCGGAACCAGGTCGCGCAGGAACTGAGCATCGACATATTGTTTCGGAAAACACGGCTGCCGATCAGCGAGCCGATCTGGATCTTACAATTTTCTCCAGCAAGTCATGCACGTTGCGCGTGATCGATAATCCTGACGGCCAGACACTCGCCCCGGTTATGAAACGCGAAAAATGCGTGTGCGGAGTGAACGGGGGCTACTTCGATGCGAATTTCGAGCCGATCGGATTGCGAATCGCAAATGCGCAAACGATCACGCCGCTACGACGCGCGCGTCTGATTACGGGGGTGCTGATGACGTCGCCGCGCGGAGTGCAAATCGTGCGCGCCCGTGAGTTTTCACCGCGTCAAAAAATTGTCGCTGCAATTCAGTGCGGACCGTTCCTCGTCGATGCATCGCAGCGCGTTCGCGGGCTGAATGAATCAGCTGTGGCGCGGCGAACTTTTGCCGCGACAGCTCGGAATGACCGCGCGTTGCTCGGTTTTTGCTCGGAAGTTTCGCTCGCGGAATTGGCAACGGTCCTTGCTACCGTACCAATCGCTGCGGATTTAAAAATTGAACGCGCAATAAATCTCGATGGCGGTTCCTCGAGCGCATTCTGGTTTGCGCGAGAGAACGGGAGCGCATTTTCAATTTCGGAGCAAAAGCCTGTGCGCGATTTCGTCGCTGCTGTTCCCAGATGACGGGTCCACAGATTTCACGGATTTTCGCAGATTGTCTAAGTCTTGGTTTCTTTAATCTGTGTAAATCTGCGTAATCTGTGGATCTCAATGAGAACATTCGGCGGCTTCAGATTGGGCGATGAATTCTACTACGGCGAAGTGCGTGGCGACGACGTGCATCTGCTGGCAAAGCCGTATTGGATCGAGGTGGAACCCACCGGCGAAGTGTTGCCGCTCGCAGATTTGCAGATCAACGTTCCAGTTGCGCCGTCGAAATTAATCGCGGTCGGGTTGAACTATGCCGATCACATCACAGAGATGAAGCGGACGCCGCTGGGCACGCCGCTGATCTGGTTCAAATCTCCGAGCTCGCTTTTGCCGCACAACGGCGCAATTGAAATTGCGTTTCCCGAACATCAAACTGATTTCGAAGCCGAGTTGACCGTCGTCATTGGCAAGACCGGGAAAAATATTTCCGTGGAACGGGCGCCCGACTTCGTTTTCGGTTACACGATCGGTCTCGACATCAGCGACCGGGATTTACAGAAGAGTGAGAAGCAGTTTGGCCGTTGCAAATCGTTTGACACTTACACACCGATTGGGCCGTTCGTTTATGCCGATGTGGATGTCAGCGATGTGTCGCTGGAGCTATGGCAGAATGGCGAGTTGCGCCAGAGCACGCGCACGAGCCGAATGATCTATTCGATTGCGCAAATTATTTCATTCGCGAATCAATCGCTCACACTTTTGCCGGGCGATGTGATCTTAACTGGAACGCCTGCTGGCGTTGGACCGATTCATGCCGGAGATCAATTGGAAACACAAATCGATGGTTGGCCGCGCCTGCGGAACAACGTTGCGATCGCGCGGCGCGTTTCGAGTCGCAATGCCGAAGAAATCTCGGCGAAGATAATTTGAAAGACTTGCCTTACGTCCCTGCAGCAGAGATATTTCGAATCAAAGATGCGGGGCCTTGCAGAAGGAAGCACCGCGGAAAAAAATGAAAAGTTTTGCTCGACTCGCAACCAAGTCGTCTGCGATAAGAGAAAACCTGTACCGAAATCGAACCGGTCACATCAAACTCCTGCTTCAACTATGAAAACACTACTTACCACGTCTCTATGCTCACTCGCGTTTGCGCTGATTTCGCTGGCGCAATCCCCGCCTCCAGCAAAAGCTCCGCCTGCAGCAGCAGGTACGAGCCCGGCCGCTCAGGCGCCCACAAATCCGGCTGCTGCAGCCCAGCAGGCGCCTGCTACAAACGTTCCGCCGGGGCAGCCTGCAGCACAACAACCCGGAGCGGCAGGACAACCCGGAGCGCCTGGACAACCCGGAGCAGTAGGACAGCCGGCAGCGCCGGGACAACCCGGAGCGGCAGGACAGCCCCCAGCGCCAGGCGTACCAGGCGCAGTGACGAGCCCTGCACCAGCTGGTGCTGAAAGTCCTGCTGCGACGGTCGCTGCGACGGCCGCTGCAAGTGTCGCGCCGTCTGCTACGCCCGCACCTGGCGTCCTTTCCGGCAACTGGTTGATCGACAAGTTCCACAAAGGCGGTCCAATCATGTGGCCGATTTTGATTGTATCAATCATCGGCCTCACTGTGGTGATTGAGCGAATTTTTTGGTGGACCGGCCGCTGGTTTCGTCGTGACCCCAAACGCATCGAGAAAGTGTTCACTGCGATTGAGAATGGCGATACCGACGAAGCCTCCCGGCTTTCCCGCGGATCGCGCGATCCAGTTCTGCGCATGATGTGGAATGGCCTCAATCACCAGCACGCTTCGCTGCAGGGCGCGTTACAGGTCGCTGCCGGTATCGAGATTAAACGCGCGGGTCGCTTTCTCGTGGTGATGGACACGCTGGTCACACTGGCGCCCTTGCTCGGTCTGTTGGGCACGATTACCGGTCTTATCAAGTCTTTCAGTTTTCTCGGCAACGAAGAGCTGGCGGTGCAAGCCGTCACCGGCGGTATTGCAGAGGCGCTCATTGCCACGGCCTGCGGTCTCGGTATTGCCATCTTCGCTCTGATTCCGTTTAACTTTTTTACTTCCCGGGTGTCTAACTTGGAGTTCGAACTGCAGACAGCAGCGACGAACCTGGAAGTTATGTTAGGAGCACAAACCGCGGCGCGCGAGATTGACTTCGCGGGGCAAGCCCCAGCCTCTGGGAAAGGCTCGTCGATTTAAAGATATTTTAAGGTATTTAATGACTGTATACTCACCCATTCCTCACAAGAAAGCGCGGATCGAGATCATTCCGTTGATCGACATCATGTTCTTTCTACTTGCCAGTTTCATGATGGTGAGTTTGAGCCAGGTGCATATGAAAGGGATTAAGGTGAACCTGCCCTCGGGTGTTTCGGGTCAGACACAGACGAAGCGCGAGTACATTAGCGTCTCTGTAGATAAGGACGGCCATTACTTCTTCGACAAGGACGAAGTTTCTGACGAAGAACTGTTGAACCGGCTGCGCAAGGTGCACGAATCAGCCCCTGAGGCCAAGGTGTTCGTTCGAGGCGATCGGGACTCAGTTCACCTGAACGTTACCCATGCGCTTGATGTAATCCGCTCGGCTGGTTTTTATAAGATCTCGTTTGAAATTAGGAGCGAATCGCTCAAGGGAGTTCCGGGGCCACCCCAGTGATTGCGTATGGCAACAACGGATGAAGTAAAACCGCTCCTTTACCAGCCGCCGCCTCGATGGTATTTCTGGACCGCCTTTGGCGCTGCATTGGCAATCCACCTTACAGCGGTTGCAGTCTCTCAAAGGCGGGAGGCCCCTCCGGTAGACATCCCTCCTCAACCGCCCAATGTCGTCGAGGCGGTACTGGCGCCACCTGAGGCCAC
>WNFP01001055.1_pt1 | contig 22597 bp, 16 predicted proteins | sample 5400201 | NCBI WGS metagenome assembly WNFP01 (sample SAMN13153355, study PRJNA577476) | soil metagenome | isolation source: 115 cm saprolite under Madrone tree | place: USA:California | collected 2016-06-14
CTAACGAGCTCATCTCTTTTTCTAATTGTACGGACACCGGTACTCCTTGCTGACTGTTTTTCCGGCGTGCGGATAGGGGAGGAACGCTGGAACGTTCGCTGGGAAGGCAGTTGCTGGCGCACGAGGAGTATCGTGCTGCGGCCATTTTCTGTCAAGAGTATTTTTAGACTTTTTTTATTTTTGCTCGCGGCGAATCCCAGCTCTACGCTGGACCTTCGCTGTCCCAATGGACATGCGCGCTTTCTCGCTCCCCTTTTTTCCGCAATGCCTTGTATACTCCCGCGTGCCGCACCGCACTGCTTGTGGTGCTGTCCCGCATCCAAGTTTCTCCATAGGCCGGCTATCTAAACTCTGTTCCCCTTTAGGGACACGGTAAATCCCGCCCTTCACAGCACAGACTCGTCTCAACTTCCGCATTGCGCAAGGGAATTGATCTGCCGGACGCACTCTTGGCTCTAACAGACGACCTGCGGTTCGTTTCTTTCGAGAGTGTACAAAAGTGGACAGATACCGGTCTGCAATGGCTGTTAGCATTCTCGCCGGTTTGGAAGCTCGAAGTCGACTCGACAATGCTGTTCCCTCCCTGTCCGCAACTATAAAGACAAATCCAGCCAAGGAGCTACGCTATGAATAAAGTATTGTTGGTTATTTGTATGTTGAGTGCGGGCGGAGAGGCCTGGGCACAGTCGGCGCCACCACTTGCTTCCGCTCAGAGCTTCGCAGTCCTCGGAACCACGACAGTGACGAATACCGGTGCGAGCCTTATTACTGGCGATTTGGGTCTTAGCCCCCCAGGTGTTTCGGTCACTGGCTTTTCGCTGGTACCAGGTGCGAACCGCATCGTCGTGGGGCCACCCCCTGCCACTGGCGTGACCGCTGGGTCGGGGATCGTGACCGGAACCATACATGTGGGAGACCCGGTCGCACTTATGGCTCATGCTGATGCCACCAAAGCATACGCTGCCCTTTTAGCCCAGACCTGCAATACCAACTTGAGCGGCCAGGATCTGGGTGGGCAAACTCTTGCGCCGGGCGTCTATTGTTTCAATACGTCAGCTCAGTTGACAGGACAGCTCACACTGAACGGTAACGGTGTCTATGTTTTCCAGATAGGCAGCACGCTCACGACAGCGAGCAATTCCTCTGTTCTCCTGGCTAGCGGCGCCCTGGCTGGCAATGTCTTCTGGCAAGTTGGCAGCTCCTCCACTCTCGGTACCGCCAGTGCCTTCGTGGGAAATCTGATCGCCTTCACCAGCGACACCGTGACTACCGGCGTTAGTGTAATGGGCAGAGTTTTTGCGCTAGGCGACAAGGACCATCATGACAAGGGCAAAGACCATCCTGACAAGGACCATTAGGACTGACGATCCCATAGACTGAATCTAACCAGAGAAACGCCGGGAGGCGCGGCCTGTTTCACGCTTCCCGGCACTTTGGAGTGCGGTAACCCTGCTGGTGTTCTTCCTCTCTTCTCCCCTTGACATTCCCTCTCCCTATGCGTATAGGTAGAACTGCTAGGTGTCAACGATGCCCCAGGAAAAAACTGAGCTCCTCAAGGGAACTCTCGACATGCTCATCCTGAAGATTGTCGCCGCTGGTCCCATTCACGGCTACGCCATCTCCCAGCGCATCCAACAGATCTCCAAAGATTTTTTCCAGGTTCCGCAGGGCTCTCTTTACCCCGCCCTCCATCGTCTCGAGGAGCAGGACTGGCTCGACGCCCAATGGAAAGACACTTCCACCGGAAGGGAAGCAAAGTTTTACACGCTTACTCGCAAGGGCCGCAAACAGCTGGAAACGGAAGTATCGAATTGGGAGCGTCTTTCCGACGCTGTCGCATTGATCCTCCGAACCGCGGAGTAGGGGATTGCCCATGCGCTGGTTCCGCCGTCTTTGGCATAAGTCTTTGACCGAAAGGCGCCTTGACTCCGAGCTCCAATTCCACCTTGAGCAACAAATCGCGGACTATGTCGCTTCCGGCCTGCCCCCTGGCGAAGCTCGCCGCCGCGCCTCCCTCGAATTTGGCAGCCTCGAACGCTTCAAGGAAGAGTGCCGCGAAGCCCACTGGGAAAATCACCTGGACATCTTCGCCCGTGATTTTCGATTTGCATTTCGCGGTCTGCTGAAAGATCGCCGCTTTGCTTTCATCTCCATTTTTGCCCTGGCCCTCGGCATCGGAGCTTCCACCGCCATCTTCAGCGTCGTGGACAACGCGCTCTTTGAGCCCTTCCTCTACAAAGACTCCGGGCGCCTTGTGACCATACGGCTCCACGATCAGGACCAGGCCGATAGTTGGCGCGGAGCCTTCTTGTTTGACGAATTTCAGGATCTGATAAAGCAGAACCATGTGTTTGATGACATGGTGGCCAACCTCGAGGATGACATTGTCTACACCGCCAGCGATAGCAATCTGCGGCTGGCTGGCAATTATGTCACCCCAGGCACGTTTGAGCTCTTCGGCGTTGCGCCATTCCTCGGGCGCTCCCTCGAGGCTGCCGACTATCAGCCTGCCGCTCCCCCTGTTTTCGTCCTGCGTCATGCCGCCTGGGTTGGCAAGTTCAATTCCGATCCTTCCTTGATCGGCAAGACCTTTACCTTGAACGGCGTTCCCCGCACTCTTGTCGGCATTGCAGCGCCCCGCTTTGCCTGGGGTGGCGTTGATCTCTGGATGCCGCGCGGGTCGGACGAGCCGAAGGTTCTAAGGGAAGGCGATTTCCACCAGTACTGGGGCATTGTCGCCCATCTCAAACCTGGTGTGTCCGTTCACGAAGCCACAGCGGATCTCGCCGTAATCGCCCAAGGGCTCTCCACCGTTTACCCGAAAGAGTATCCAAAGCATTTCGCTATGGAGGTTCTATCCTTCGGGTATGCCGTGCTTCCCCCGCGTTTTCGCAACAGCCTTTATGTTTTCCTCGCGGCAGTAGGACTTCTCTTGCTCATCGGTTGTGGCAATGTTGCCAATCTCTTGCTTGTCCGGGCAACCGCACGTGAAAAAGAATTTGCCGTGCGTGCGGCCCTGGGAGCAAGCCGGTTCCGTCTCGTGCGCCAACTGCTCGCTGAAAGCTTTCTTCTGGCAATCAGCGGCGCAATCCTCGGAATTTTCTTCGCCGGGGCCGGGGTGAAAGCCCTTGCTGCGGTAATTCCTGAATTCACCATTGCCTCTGAAACCGTCATCGAAATGAATGGGGCGGTCCTTCTGTTCGCCTTGGTTGTCGGCGTTAGCACGGTGTTTCTCTTCGGCCTGGTTCCCGCGCTCCAGGCTTCGCGCTGCGACCTCCACGATTCGCTCCGCGACACCGGCAAAGGAGTAGGCCGAACGGTTGGCCGCGCCGGACTGCGCAATGCCGTAATCGTCCTGGAAGTGGCTCTCTCACTCACACTGCTTTTCACCGCGGGTTTGTTCATGCGCAGCTTCGTCGCTCTTCAAGGAGTGCCTCTTGGTTTGCGGATGGAAAATGTTCTGACTGCGCGTATTCCGCTGCCGCCAGCGCGCTATAAGACCGCTGCTCAACTCGCATCTTTCTTCCGGCCCCTCCTGGTCCGTTTGAAGTCCGTGCCTGGCATTGCCTTCGCAGCGGAAACCAGCACGCTTCCCCCCTACGGCGGAATTCGCAGTGAAGTGGAAGTCCCCGGCAAAGCGCACACGGAAAAATGGAACACCCTGTTTCAGCTTTGCAGCGAGGACTATTTCTCGGTGCTCCGCATTCAATTCCTGGATGGCCGCTCTTTCACCGAGGCCGAAGTCAATGACGTCCGGAAGGTCGCGGTCATCAATCAAACATTTCGGCGCCGCTACTTCGGAAATGAAAATCCCGTCGGCCGCCGGGTACGCCTGCTGGAGTTGAAAGAGTTTCCAGATCCTTTGGACGATCCCTGGTTCGAAATCATCGGCGTGGTTGCGGACGCGAGAAATCGCGGATTGCAGGAACCCATCGATCCTGAAACGTGGATCCCCTACACGGTCACCGGATCAGCCATGCGCGGTATCCTCGTCCGCACCGCGAACGAGCCCAAGTCCATGATCAAGGCCGTGGGCAAGGAAATTTGGGCCACCGATCCGAGCGTGGCCATGGCGCAACCCGAAACTCTTGAGTACTTTCTCAATCTCTTTACATTTGCCCAGCCGCGCTTCGGGCTCTGGCTGGTCACCATATTTGCTGCCATTGGTTTGATGCTGGTCACCATCGGCGTCTACAGCGTGATTGCCTACACCACCTCACGCCGGACCCACGAAATCGGCATTCGGATCGCGCTTGGCGCTGCCAGAGCCGATGTCCTGAAGATGGTCCTTCTAAAAGGCCTGCAACTTCTGCTGGCAGGCATCGCTACCGGGCTGGCGGTAAGTTTCACCGTCTCTCGAGTCATCGTCACTCAACTTTGGGGCGTTTCCCCGTATGATCGCCTCACCATTGTCTTCGTGGCTGGTTTGCTCCTTCTGGTGGGTCTGATGGCCTGCTGGATTCCCGCGCGGCGGGCCACGCGCGTCAACCCCTCCACCGCCCTGCGCTACGAATAATCAAAAAAGTTCTCCTCCCGGTCCATTTTTCATGGAACATTTTGACGAGTAGGACGTCTAGGTATATAGATAGAAGACCTACAGGTAGGGAATCTGCCTACCCGGGTCTCCGGTCCCTTGCGGTTCCCGCAAGTCTGCCTTCGGGAGGAGGATAGCCATGCAACGATTCGATGAGAACGAGATGGCCCTGGGAGTCCGCCGGTATTGCGGCGTGTGTTCTGTCGTGATTCTCGGTGTTTTGTCCTTGCAGCCGTTGGTTCGCGCTCAACAAAACGAAGTTTCCTCACTTTCGGCTTGTGTCCCGTCGGACCTGGCCGCGCTTATCGTTCCGGAGGGTCGCGCGATCCGCGTAAGCCCCGTCCCCGAGCTTGCCGGTGCTCAGCGAAGCGCGCTTGGAAACGCCGCAAAAGGCGGCGTCGATCCTAGCCCCTCCGCAGACCGCGCCGCCAGCGCAGCCTACAAAATCTTTCAACGGGAAGCGCGCCAGGGCCGCCCCGCCGCCATGGTGAATCTTGCCGTGACTTCGCTTGCCGGATGGGGCACTGCTCCAAACGCCGGCGCCGCGCTCTACTGGCTGCACGCGGCCGCTGATCGCGGCTACTCTCCGGCGTTTTACAATCTGGGCATCCTGTACTTCAGAGGTTGCGGCGTAGGCCAGGATTTCGCGGAAGCCTTCCACTTCTTTGAGCGAGCCGCGCGTGGCGGCGATCTGGCCGCCGCAGTGAACCTCGGCTACTTGTACACCCGCGGCCTCGGCGTCCCTCAGGATCACGGCGCCGCGGCACACTGGTATCGCCAAGCTGCGGAAACCGGCCAGCCGCAGGCGCAGTTCAGCCTCGCCGATCTTTATCTCCACGGTGAAGGAGTGGCGCAGGACGACACTGCGGCGTTTGCGTGGTTCCGCAAAGCGGCGCTCCAGGGACACACCGGAGCGCGCATCATGCTTGGCTCCATGTACGCCGCCGGCCGCGGCACGCCCAAAGATCTGCCATCCGCTTATCTTTGGATCTCCGCCGCCGCCTTGCAAGGCGACACCCGGGGCAACGCCACGCTCCTGTCGCTCGAAGCTCAATTGACTCCCGCGCAACTTGCCGAAGCAAAGCTGCGCGCCCCATCGCTTGCTGTCAGCTCCGCGCCTTCGCGTGACGTCGCTTTGCTCCATTGAGGCAATTCGCGTCGCGTGGGCAGCATTGTTGATACGGCTCGAACTGGTAGACAAGAATCCGACACGCAAAAGCGGCGTGAGGGACATCCGGCTGGCAGAAGGAAAGATCAAAAGCGCGGGTCTGAAGACCCGCTACTACAGGGGGGCTCAGCCAATCATCTCTGTCCTCGCGACATCGCGCGGCTGATCGAGGAGCGCATCGACGCGCTCGAGGAAGCGAACGGTATGGGGCAATTCCGCGTGGGTTTGGAATGCGGCTTCGTTCATCCAACGCGAATGAATGTAGAAGAGCCGGCGGTCCCGCATCGAACGAAAGGTATGGAAACTCAGGCAGCCGGCCTCCTCGCGGGATGGCCCTGTGACGCCGCGTAATGCCTCCTCTACGGCGCTCTCCTGCCCCTCCCGCGCATGCAGGCGCACAAAGACGTATTGGTCCACGGGTCCCTCCATCTGCCTGCTTCATTACTTCCTGCCTCTCACGGTACACTACTGCTCATTTTGGAGGAGAGTCGAAGAGAGGGCACGATCTGGAGAGCCAAGAACCGGTCTAAAGACCGGCCACTACAGGGAGAGACGCATGCCGACACGCTATGACGCATGGAGACTGCTGTGCGAGTACACCGCTTCGGAGAGCCTGCGCAAACACATGCTCGCCGTGGAAGCGTGCGTGCGCGCTTATGCGCGCAAATCCGGCGCCGATGAAGAGGCCTGGGGCCTGGCCGCGCTGCTGCACGATTTCGATTACGAGCGCTGGCCCAATCAGGAGCACTCCGCCGAAGTGGGGCATCCCTCCGAAGGGGCAAAGATTTTGCGCGAAATGGGCTACTCCGAGGAGATCGTCCGCGCGATCCTTTCGCACGCGGATTATTGCAACGTGCTGCGCCAATCCGCGCTGGAGCACACGCTCTTTGCCTGCGACGAACTGGCCGGCTTCCTGACCGCTTGCGCGTACGTGCGCCCGTCGAAAAGCATTCTGGATCTGGAAGTGGATTCGGTGAAGCGCCGCATGAAAGACAAACTCTTCGCCAAGGGCGTGTCTCGCGAGGACGTGCGCAAGGGCGCCGAAGAGCTTGGCGTGCCGCTGGAAGAGCACATCGCCTTCTGCATCGCCGCTCTGCGGGAACACGCCGACGCCCTGGGGCTGCGCGGCTCGCTCTGATGGCGCCCGGCTCGAGCTGAGATTTAGGAGGAGGGGTGGCTGGATCAGCGGTGGGCGTACAACACTAGTGCCGCGCCAAACAACATGCTGGCGATCACCAGGACGACAACCGCGGCGGTAAACCATTTGGAAAGAATAGCGGTGCGAAAGAACGACGATTTGCTCTCTGCGCGCTGCTGGTCCGCCGCGATGGCCGAGAGTTCCGCCACCTTTGGCAACTGTTGGGCGAGGGGCTGGTCGACGTATCTTACTTGGCCGACAAAGCTGTAGCCCTTGCGCGGGATGGTGTCCACGAAAGCCGGCTGATCCGGTGAATCACCGAGAACCTGGCGGAGCTTGTTCACGGTGGTGTTTACGTTGGCATCGTAGTTGACGTGGGTGTCCGCCGGCCAGAGTTGCATGCGCAGCTCTTCGCGCGTCACGATTTCGCCCGGTTTTTGAAGGAGGGCCAGGAGGGCCTGATAGACCTTGCCCTGCAGCTTTACGCGCGTGCCGTCCTTGAAGAGTTCTTCCTTTTTTAAGTCCAGGTGAAACGCGCCAAAACAGACGTAACGCTCGGGAGCGAGTGCGGGGCTATTCAAAACTTGGTTTTGTTCCGGCGAGCGCGTGGGAACCAGCGGTGTAATCATGGAGATCACCTTCGTTCACAACTTTAGACTGATTCAACATTCGATTTATTCCACTCGCGGAACGGCGCCCGACGGGGGCATGGATGCCGTCGCTTGACATCACATTGAGGTCAGTTATATCTTAAGATGTATATACAAGTCAAGCTTTGGAATGCGAAAATGAGAACAAAATCCTTCCCGCTGGACCTGAACGGAACGGGCTACTGCGCTTCGTTCAACTTTCGAAGGACCGCGCGCGCCGTCACGAGCCTCTACGACATGGCCCTGCGGGAAACGGGTATCCGCTCGACGCAGTTCGCTATTTTGGTGGGCATCGCGAAGAACCAGCCGGTTTCCATGGGGGCGCTCGCGGAGGTGCTCGTGATTGACAGCACGACACTGACGAGGAGTTTGCGGCTCTTGCAAAATGAGGGGCTCGTGGCCATTTCGAATCGCGCGGCAATGAGGCAGCGTTTTTTGACGATTACGGCCAAGGGAGAGCGCACGCTCGCGCGGAGCCTGCCCGCCTGGCGCGCGGCGCACGAACGATTCGTGGCGACGATCGGCTCCGAGTATTGGGTCGAACTGAGGAGTGAATTGGAAAGACTCGCTCACGTGGCCGTCGAGCTTGAGAAACCGCAGAAAGACGATCCTGCCCTGGCGCCCACAACCTTGTAAAGCCGCTGAAATGTAAGGCCTCCGAGAAGTCAATTTCGAGAAATAAGGATGGCGACGACTGTCTGGCGGGCGGAGCGAGGCGAGCTCAGGCACGTCGGTGAGCTCTGATTTACCCCGCGCCGAAAGCCCACATTGGATTCGAAGAGCAGCGGGCACCTCCTCACCTGCGAACACACTCGATTTCGCGGGAGGGGCAAATCACGATAGAATTAAGGGGAATGCTTACACAGATTGAAGGATTTGACGCTGCCGCGAGCCGCCATCCGCGGCGGAAGACTTATGGCGTGAAGGTGGGACACGTGCGCGTGGGCGGAGGCGCGCCCATCGTCGTGCAGTCCATGACGAATACGGATACCGCCGACATCGAGACAACACTGAAGCAGACTTTGGAGCTGGCCGAGGCGGGGTCGGAGATTGTGCGCTGGACGGTCAATGTGCCGGAAGCGGCGGTAGCGGTGCCGGAAATTAAGAGGCGGATGCTCGATGCGGGATGTGATGCCCCCATCATCGGCGATTTTCATTACAACGGGCACGTGCTGCTGACGAAGTATCCCGCGTGCGCCGCGGCGCTGGATAAATACCGCATCAATCCGGGCAACGTGGGCGCGGGGCAGCGGCGGGACGAGCAATTCTCCACCATTTGTAGGATCGCGCGTGACAACGGCAAGCCCGTTCGAATCGGCGTGAACGGCGGCTCGCTGAATCAAGAGCTGGTGATGCGCAAGATGCAGGAGAACACGGACAAGAGTCTCGGCAAGGAGTCCGAAGAAATTATCAACGATTGCATGGTGCTTTCGGCGCTGCAATCGACGGAACTGGCGCTGGAGTCCGGGCTGCGGCACGACCAGATCATTATTTCGTGCAAGACTTCGCGGCCGCGCGACCTCATCACTGTTTACCGCGACCTTTCCGCGAAGACCGAACAGCCTTTGCACCTGGGCCTTACGGAAGCAGGGATGGGAATGAAGGGGCAGATTTGGTCGGCGGCGTCGCTGGGCGTGCTGCTCTACGAAGGCATTGGCGATACGATTCGCATTTCGCTTACGCCCAAACCAGGAGGCGATCGCCGCGAAGAAGTTTACGCCGCGTGCGAACTGCTGCAGGCGCTGGGGCTGCGTTCGTTTGCGCCCAGCGTGACGGCGTGCCCCGGCTGCGGGCGCACCACAAGCACAACGTTTCAGGAACTGGCGGAAAGCGTTCAGGGCTACATCCGGGACATGATGCCCATCTGGAAAACGCAGTATGAAGGCGTTGAAGAGATGACCCTCGCGGTGATGGGTTGCATCGTGAACGGCCCGGGCGAATCGAAAGCCGCCAACATCGGCATCAGCCTGCCGGGCACGGGCGAGGCGCCGCGCTGCCCTGTGTACATCGACGGGCAAAAGGATGTGACACTCGAAGGCACTTATGACGAGCTGGCCGTTGCGTTTCAGGCGCTCGTCGATAACTACATCGCGAAGAAATATCCCCCCAAGTTAACCGAAGTCGTTCCCGCTCGCTAACTACTGAGCAGAGTTGCGAAGAGTTGTAAAAAAACCGGGCTAGCCGAGCCACTGCGGATTGTGGACGGTGCCGTCGAAGTTGTTGGTGGTCTTGTAGCCTTCGAATTGGCCTTGGCGAGCGGCTTGCTCTGTTTTGGCAAGAAGGGAGGCGGACTCGGCAGTGGTCAGCGGCTTGAAATTCCGCGCGACATCCAGAGCCTGGTGCACGTTGGCAAGGGACTCGCAACCGGTGATGACGACGCTGGTGGGCAAGCTCATGGCGTAGCGGAGACACTCGACGGCAGAGACGGTGTTGCTTTTGAGCAGGATTCCGGCACCCATGGGCTTCATGCCGAGGACGCCGATTTCATTTTTCACGAGGACGGGAAGGACTCTTTGCCCGAAACTCTCGTAGTGCGCGTCCATGGCGTTGAGGGGCATCTGGACGGCGTCGAAATGAAACTGATGCGTGGCGGCGGTTTCGAGCATGTGCAGGTGCATCGCAGGATTTTTGTGGCCGGTGAAACCGATGTAGCGGACCTTGCCGGCTTTTTTCGCTTCGAGGACGGCTTCCATACCGCCGCCGGGAGCGAAGATGCGCTCCGGGTCGGTGATGCGAATGACTTCGTGGAATTGGAGAAGATCAATGTGGTCGGTCTGAAGGCGGCGCAGCGATTCATCGAGCTGCGCTGCGGCGGCCTTGCTGGTCTGGCCATCGATTTTGGTCATGAGGAAGGCCTTCTGACGGTAGCCGTCGCGCAGCGCCTTGCCCATGCGGATCTCACTGCTGCCGCCATTGTAGTCCCAGCAGTTGTCGAGGAAGTTGATGCCACCGTCGAGAGCGGTGCGGATGATCTTGATGCTTTCCTGTTCGTCGGACTGCATGCCAAGGTGATAGCCCCCGAGGCCAACAACAGAGACCCGCTCGCCGCTGCGGCCGAGCTTGCGATAGGGAATGCCGTTTTCGGCGCCGGCGGCCCAGAGTTCAGCGCCGGCGACGCCGGCCAGGAGTGACGTGGTCAGCATGGCGCTCAGGAATTCGCGGCGGGTTAGATCATCCGGGTCGGGCTCGAGGAAAGAAGGCGTCGGGTGTTCCATGGAGAGTTCCTCCCAGAAAGTTCTCAGGGTAATTGCCAGAATTGGAAAGCGCAAGTCGAAGTTTGCACCGGCGAGGCTTCCACGGGAACTGAAATAGAGGTCAGACCGCGTGTGACCTTGCAGCCTGGTTTCACCGACTTATTTCGCGACCAGAGGCCTTCTCATGGCCTGGAGTGCTGGCCGCAGTGTTCTTCGCGGATATGCTAGAATTTTCCCGTCGTTCGAACGCCTGAATTACAGGAAATCACTTTGAAAATTAGCCGGGAAGATGTGTTGCGTGTGGCGGAGCTGGCCTACCTCGATTTGAGCGAAGCCGAGCTGGAGACGTACCGCGCACAAATCGACGAAATTCTGGAATACATCGGGAAGCTGAACGAGCTGGACACGAGCAAGGTCGAGCCTATGGCGCAGGTGCTGAGCGACGACCAGACAGCCGATGCGACGCTGCGCGAGGACCTGATCGTGCCGTGCGCGGTGGCCGAGGACGTCCTGAACCATGCGCCGGACCCCGAGCCGCCGTATTTCCGGGTGCCGAAGGTGATTGAGAGGTAGGCAGTTATCAGTGTTCAGTTATCAGTTTGCAGTGAAGAGAAGAAAATGAAGTGAGAGGTTGAGTGCGCCAGCTCCGCAGGTAGAACGCAGGAAATGCTGGCGGGAGGCCACGATATATCGTGCCCCTACAAGAGAACATGACCAGATGAGTGCGAACTGGACCGTTGATGGAGTGCGAGAAGCGCTGGCGGCGAAGAAGGCTTCGGCGCGCGAGCTGGCTGCGGATTTTTACAAGCGCATCGAAACGCGGAATCCGGAGCTAAACGCTTTCCTGACGCTTTCGCGGGAGCGGGCACGGAGGCAAACCGACAGAATCGACGCGTTGGTGGCGGAAGGAAAGCCGCTGCCGCCGCTGGCAGGCGTGCCGGTGGCCGTCAAGGACGTCATCAGTACCCGGGGGATAAAGACGACGTGCGGTTCGAAGATTTTGCAGAACTATGTTCCGCCGTACGACGCGACCGCGGTTGAGCGGTTGGAGGCAGCCGGCGCGGTCATTCTGGGCAAGACCAACTGCGATGAGTTTGCGATGGGAAGCTCGAATGAGAACTCGGCTTACGGGCCGGTGAAGAATCCTCTGGCACCCGACCGGGTGCCTGGAGGATCGAGCGGAGGGTCGGCGGCGGTTGTCGCGGCGGGGCTGGCAGTGGCATCTCTCGGGACGGATACGGGCGGTTCCATCCGGCAGCCGGGCTCGTTTTGTGGAATCCCCGCGATGATGGGGAGCTACGGCCGAGTTTCGCGGTATGGACTGATCGCGTTTGCATCCTCACTGGATCGAATCGGGCCCTTCGCGACTAATGTCAGGGACGTCGCCGCCGTCCTGCAAGTGATCGCCGGTCGCGATCCGCACGATTCGACTTCGACGACGGCACCGGTCCCCGATTACCGGGCGGAACTTGGGAAACCTGTGAAGGGGCTGCGGCTGGGCATCCCCAAGGAGTATTTCGCCGAAGGCATGGATGCGGGAGTGCGGAAGAAGATCGAAGCCGGCATCGAAGTCTTCAAAAAACTGGGATGTCAACTGGTTGACATTCGCATGCCGCATACGGACTACGCGATCGCCACCTACTACATTATCGCGACGGCGGAAGCGAGTTCCAACCTGGCGCGCTACGACGGCGTGCGCTTCGGACTGCGCGTGGATGACGATTCCCTGCTCGCGATGTATCGCAAGACGCGGGGCGCCGGATTTGGCGCGGAAGTAAAGCGCCGCATCGTGCTCGGCACGTACGTGCTTTCGGCGGGCTATTACGACGCCTACTACTTGAAGGGGCAGAAGGTTCGTTCGCTGATAGCCCAGGATTTTCGCGATGCGTTTACCAAAGTGGATGCGATCCTGACGCCGACTTCTCCGGTTCCACCGTTCAAATTGGGGGAGCGGACGGACGACCCACTCCAGATGTATCTTGCTGATATATATACAGTTACGGGATCACTGGCGGGGGTGCCGGGGATCTCCGTACCCTGTGGCAAGATCGACGGAAAGCTGCCGGTGGGCCTGCAAATCTTTGGGGCGGCTTTTGGAGAGGCGCGCGTCCTGCAACTGGCTCATGCTTTCGAGCAGGCGGGCGGAGCCACTGTCTGAGCTCTTCGCGCGAGGATGGATGAGATCTTGCGATCACTTGCGACCATCATCGAGAGCCTTGCTCGCGCACAACGCGAACTTCTGTGTGCTCCGTCGCTGCGGAACAGCTGTGGGAAAGCCTGAACGCGTATCAGTGGCTCCAATTCATTGCCGCGCAATGAAAAACGGCAAATGAAACCGATGCGAGAGATTGCCGAGACGCTACCGAAAACCGTAACAAGTTTGCATAAGTAGAACATTTTTACCACTTTGCTGGCCTTTGCTTTCCCTTCGTACCACCCATAGAAGCTGCGGAAAAATGCGGGAAAAGCCCCGATTTACCGGGCTTTAGGGAGAAAGTACTATACGGATAGTTTTTTCTTGACAGAACGGAACGACTATTGCTCAGGAATTAATGCAGCGCATATGATGGCGATAGCATCAAAGAAAATGAAAGCGTAGTTGGGGCGGGAAAGAGGAGCGGGCCATGGTTACCGTGAAGTCGAGCCAAAAAATCTTCACCGATTCAGAGGTCGCCAGCTTGACGGGAATCTGCGTCGAGCATGTGCACAATTTTGCCAAGAGCCGCCACCTGGGCTTCATCGCGCGGGCAGCGGAAGCAGCCGGTATCAGCGCCGATCAATGGCTGTTCACGCTTTCGGATCTGATGGTTCTGGTGACCCTGTTTCCGAAGTGCACGCACTAAAGCAATAGAACCAAGCTGGCTTTTTGCATGGCTCCCTGGCTTGGCCGGGGAGCCATTGCCTTTTCTGGGGCGTCCAAAACGGCAGGTTGCAGGTGCGGAAGGCACAGGGGTATGCTCGCGATAGGGGCAACCGGACGTACTCGCATGGTTCGCACACCCTAGGGCACCGATGGGATCATCTAGAATAGCTGCCGCAGTCTATTGCGCTCTCCTGGCAAGCTGGGCAGGCACGCCCAGTTACGTCCAATCGGCAAGCGGTACCTCAACCAAACAAGAACAGCCACCCACAGGGAAGCCAGCCAGTGGCACGGATTCGCAGGCGGGAGTGCCTGCTGTGCTGCGAGGAAAAAAGCTCGTCCTGAAGGACGGTACCTTTCAACTGGTGCGGGATTATCAACGGAACGGGGAGCGGGTCCGCTACCTGAGCGCGGAGCGGGGCGATTGGGAAGAGATCCCCGCCGCCATGGTGGATTGGGAAGCGACGGCAAAGATGGCGGCAGAGGAAAAGAGCGAGGAGGATGCCCTCGCCAAGAAGATCCGCGCTCAGGAGCAAGCCCAGAAAATTGAGACGTTTATGGACGTAGACGCGAGCCTGCAGGTGGCACCGGGTGTCTTCCTGCCGCCTGGTGAGGGGATGTTTGTTATCGACGGCAAGTCCGCGAAGCCTTTGGAGCAGGTGGGCTCGCAGATCAAGACAGACAAAAAGCAGTATCTGAAGCAAGTGCTCTCGCCCATTCCCATCGTCCCCAGCAAGCAGAACGTACAAATTCCGGGAACCCGAGCTAGCGTCCGGGTGACAAATGGACAAACGGAGTTTTATTTGCGCGAAGCGCCAGCGGATCCGGACCGCACGACGCCAATCGTGAAAAGCAGCCGGCCGGGTGAATCCGGGCCGGAGGTAGAGCTGGTACGAGCGACCGTGAAGGGCAACAAGCGGCAGTTGGAATCGATCAAGAGTCTTTTCGGACAGTTGGAGGAAAAGCGCAATACGATTTCGATCCAACGATGGGAAATTGCGCCTACCGTCTTTCGCTTCACGCTAAGCGAGCCCCTGCCACCGGGCGAATATGCGCTGGCGGAGATACTACCGGATGGAATGAACCTCTTCGTGTGGGATTTTGGAGTGGACCCAGCGACGGGCGCGAAGCCAACGACGCCGCTAAAAAAGAAGAACTAACGCGGAAATCGAGGATCGCACAAGACGATCGGAGACGAGCACATCCTGTTGCCTTCGAGGCCTCGCCGGCAGAAACGGGATACGAATCACCGGGTATCGCGCGTTTCCGCTGGAGCATCCGACAGAGCCTCCCTTAAGAGAGCGAGCACCTCAGAGATACGGAAGGGTTTTTGAAGACAGAGGGGCTCACCGCGGCCTGCCGTTCCCTGTGTGATTTCAACCAAATCACCGGTCATGTAGACGATCGCAGGTTTCTGGTTTCCCGCAGCTTCGAGGATGCGGCTGGCGGCGTCGCGGCCATCCACCCGGAAGCCGTCAGAAGAAAGATGCAGATCGCAGAGAAACACGTCATAGCTGGAGCGCCTGAGATGGGTGAGAGCCTCTTCGATGGTCGCGGCACAATCCACGTGCAATCCCTGGGCTGAGAGACCTTCCCGAAGAAGCATCCGGAGACTCTCTTCATCATCGAGAACGAGAACCGCACGATCCCGGAGAAAATCGGCCCTCGTTCGAGCCGCATCAGAAGAGGCGACCCCAGCTTCCGAAGGAGTGGGAAGGGCCTCGGGCTCCTGGCCGAGCGCTGCTGGGAGATAGATGGTGAAGGCCGAGCCGCCGGCGGGAAGTACTTCGGCCTCGATGTTTCCGCCGTGTTCGCGAATGATGGACATGCAGATACTGAGTCCCAGTCCGGTGCCGCCGCCGGGACGCTTGGTGGTGTAAAAGGGGTCGAAGATGCGCGGAAGCGCTTCGGGGCGGATGCCGACGCCGTCGTCCTGAACGGTGATCGTAAGCTGGCTGCCGACGCGGCCGGTACGAATCTGGATGCGGCCGGTGTCGCGGACTTCGCGGATGGCCTGCTCGGCGTTGGTGACCAGGTTCAGAAAGACCTGAATGAGCTGGTTGGCGTCCCCGATGACGCCGGGAAGATCGGTCTGGGGATGGAAATCCACCTTGATGTTGTTGCGGCGCAAAGAGTGTTCTTGCAACTGAAGGGTGCGCTCGAGAAGGTTGTTGAGATCGAGGGGCTTTTTCTGCGGCGAAGCGGGCCGTGAGAATTCGAGAAGATTCTGGACGATGCGCGCGGCGCGGCGGGCCTGGCGGTGCGTCAGTTCCAGCTGGCGTCTGGTGGAATCATCGGTTCCTTCACGCTCGCGGAGAAGCTCAGTAACGCCGATGATGGCAGTAAGGGGATTATTCAGCTCATGGGCGACGCCGGCGAGCATCTGTCCCATGGCGGCAAGTTTCTCGGCCTGGATGAGCTGTTCCTCCAGACGCTTGAGATCGGTAACATCGCGGCCGGAGAGAACTACGCCCTCGATATTGCCCTTTTCATCGGATAGAGGACTGAAATTGAAACGAATCCGGCGCCAGTCTCCCAGCTTGTGGCGCACGCGAATTTCGAGAGAGGCAAAGGTCTGCGAGCCGGCGATAATGTCCTTGTAGAGCGACAGGGCGGAAGGCAAATCCTCCGGATGGGAGCGGCCGCCAAATTCCAGGTGTTGCATTTCTGCGACGTCGTACCCGAGTATCTCTTTGCAACGAGGACTGACAAAATTGTAGTGGGCCTCGGTATCGAGCACGAGGATGAGATCGGGGAAGCTGTCGACGAGACGGCGGGCAAATTCCTGCTGCTGATGAAGGCGGCGCTCCATCTCGCGCCGTTCGGTGATATCCATGAGGGCGCCCTGATAGCGCAGCACGCGTCCGGAATTGTCGCGAACGGCGGCAGCGGTGTTGAGGCACACGATGGACCTGCCGTCCTTGCAAATCAAAGTGATCTCGCGGCCCTGGATCATGGACTGCCGATCGACCTCGGTCTGGACAATCTTTCGCTCTGGCTGATCGACGAAGATTTCCGCAACCCTTCTTTTCAGCAATTCTTCCTTGGAATCGTAGCCCAGCATGCGCGCCAGTGCCGGATTGACGTCCACAATGGTTCCGTCCGGCGTGACGATGTAGATGCCTTCCTGGAGCGATTCGAAGAGTTCCGTGAAGCGAGCTTCGTTCTTACGGAGTGCGGAGACGTCGCGCCCAAGAATGGTGATGCCGTGGATTTCGCCGTCACGCATCATGGCATGGGCTACGCAATCGAAGAAAAAGGGCGTCCCCCGGCCCTTCAGCCGCACCTGAACGACGCCAGACCATTGGCGGCGTTCCATGAACCGGGGCATGGCGCGCCGCAAAAGCTCGGATCCCTCTCCGGTGCCCTCCTCCAAGAAATCCGTGATGGGCTTCCCGATCATGTCCTGGAAAGGCGTGGCGACAAGATCGGAAAAACTGCGGTTGGCGGCGCGGATCTGGCCGTCCAGCGTGAGGGCGAGTAGAACGTCGTCGAAAGAGTCGATCAGGTCCCGATAGCCCTGCTGGGAACGGGAGATGATCTGAAAAAGCTGATCGAGTTGTTTCCCGCTCGGCGGATCAGCCTCGCGCTGTTCGAGGCCGCGCATGAGCCCGCGCAGTTCGGAGATCTCGTGCGTCTTATTCCACATGTACCAGCCGAAGAGGCCGATGAGAACGACAAAGAGGACCGGGGGCGCTGCTTCGTAGCGGTGCGCGAAGGCACGAATGGAACCCCAGGACGTCCAGGCGAAAAACACGGCAAGGACAAAGAGGACGACAAAAGTGAGCCGCCAGAGTTCGCCCTGCCGCTTTTCGAACTGCTCAAAGCGGGAAGTGATGGCGGCACGCTGGTCAGCGTGCTGCGTGGAGCGGCCGGGGATCCGGGGGTCGCGTTGGTTTTCTTCTAGCATGAAAGTGGACGGGACCCTGCAGAGCCAGGAGTCATCCGCCGATACGAGCTATACCCCTTATTGTAAGAATTCCGACTGGATTTCGGCAATCTAAGCGGCAGGAGGAAGTTCCTGAAGGACACCTTTACGATTTGCGCACAAACAACAACGGCGCCCCGGCCTGGCCGGAGCGCCGTCTGATTTGGTTTTTGCCCCGCCTGCAGACAGGCCAAAAAGGGGCTTTAGCCTTCGGTAGCAGCGTCCGCTTCGGTATCCTTCTGGAGGAAGTCGAGCGCGGCCGCTTCTTCTGCGGTGAGCTCGGCGGCTTCCGGAATCTCCTCCATGGGAGCAGGAGCGGGCATTTCCGTCAGCAACTGAATGCTGCGGTAGTGCTCGAGGCCTGTACCGGCAGGGATGAGGCGGCCCATGATGACGTTTTCCTTGAGGCCGCGGAGATAGTCCACCTTGCCGGCGACGGCCGCTTCCGTGAGGACGCGGGTGGTCTCCTGGAAGCTCGCGGCGGAGATGAAGGAATCGGTCGAGAGCGACGCCTTGGTGATACCAAGGAGCAGCGGACGGCCCGTTGCGGGGCGGCCGCCATCGGCGATGACGCGATCGTTCTCCTCGCGGAAGCGGAACTTGTCCACTTGCTCCTCGAGGAGGAAGGTAGTGTCGCCCACGTCCTCGACCTTGACCCAGCGCATCATCTGGCGCGAGATCGTCTCGATGTGCTTGTCGTTGATGTTGACACCCTGGAGGCGGTAAACCTCCTGGATGGCGTTGACCAGGTACGATTGCGTGAACTTTTCGCCGAGGACGGCGAGCAAGTCGTGCAGGTTGAGTGGGCCATCGATGAGGGCCTCGCCGGCCTTTACGTGGTCGCCTTCCTGAACGTTGATGTGCACGCCGCGGGGGATGGAGTATTCCTTGGTGGTCTTGCCATCCTCGCTTTCGACGTAGACTTTGCGCATGCCCTTGGCGATATCGCCATAGCGGACGACGCCGTCGATTTCGCTGATGACGGCGGGATCCTTGGGTTTGCGGGTCTCGAAAAGTTCGACAACGCGCGGGAGACCGCCGGTGATGTCCTTGGTCTTGGTGGTTTCGCGCGGGATCTTCGCGAGCACGTCGCCAGCCTGGACCTCATCGCCATCCTTGACCATCAAGTGGGCGCGGGAAGGCATGAGGTACTTCTTGCGGACCTTGCCGGAAGAATCGCGGACCAGAATTGCGGGCTGATGCTTTTCATCGCCCGGAGGCAGAGTGACGACGTCCTGCGAGAGGCCGGTCACTTCGTCCACCTGCTCTTCGATCGTTAAGCCGGGGCGCAGGTCGTCAAACTTCACGGAGCCGGCGGTTTCGGTGAGGATCGAAAAGGTGAAAGGATCCCATTCGGCAAGAATCTGGCCGTGGGTAACGTGTTCGCCGTCCTTGACGCGGAGGCGCGCGCCGTAAACGACGTGGTAGCGCTCCTTCTCGCGGTTCTTTTCATCGACGATGGCAATCAGTCCGGCGCGGTTCATGGCGATGGAAGTGCCGCCACGGCCTTCGACGAACTTCATGTCCACGAACTTGACGACGCCGTTGTTGCGCGCTTCGAGCGTGGAACGTTCGGAGACGCGCGTAGCGGTTCCGCCGATGTGGAAGGTGCGCATGGTCAACTGCGTGCCGGGCTCGCCGATGGACTGCGCGGCGATGACGCCGACGGCCTCGCCAAGCTCAACCATGCGGCCGGTGGCGAGGTTGCGTCCGTAGCATAGAGCGCAAACGCCGCGGCGGGATTCGCAAGTGAGCACGGAACGGATGCGCACGCGCTCGATACCCGCGCCCTGCACCTGGTTGGCGAGCTCTTCGGTGATTTCCTGGCTGACGTCGACAATGACGGTGCCCTCGAAGTCCTTGATCTTGTCGAGGGAAACGCGACCCACGATGCGGTCGCGGAGCGGCTCGACTTCGACGCCGGCTTCGACAATGGGTTCGACGAAGATGCCGTCGCTGGTGCCGCAATCGCGCTCGTTGATGATCACGTCCTGCGCGACGTCGACAAGGCGGCGGGTCAGGTAGCCGGAATCGGCGGTTTTGAGCGCCGTATCGGCCAAGCCCTTGCGCGCGCCGTGCGTCGAGATGAAGTACTGCAGCACGGTAAGGCCTTCGCGGAAGTTGGAGGTGATGGGCGTTTCGATGACTTCGCCGGAAGGCTTGGCCATCAAACCGCGCATGCCGGAAAGCTGGCGGATCTGCTGTTTCGAACCGCGCGCGCCGGAGTCCGCCATGACGTAGACGGGGTTGATGTTGCCCTCTTTGTCCTGGTTTTCGAGGGCCTTGAACATTTCGTCGGCCACGCGCTCGGTGATGTCGCCCCAGATGGCGATGACTTTGTTGTAGCGCTCGCCGTTGGTGATGGCGCCGTCGAGGTACTGCTGTTGCACCTTGACGACTTCCTTTTCGGCGTTTTCCACGAGCTTGTATTTGTCGCTCGGAATGAGCATGTCGTCGATGCCGATCGAAATGCCGGACTTGGTGGCGTAGGTGAACCCCAGTTCCTTCAAATGATCGAGCAGAACGACGGTGTCTTCGAGGCCGAAACGCAAGTAAGCGTAATAGACGAGTTGCTGAACGCCCTTTTTCTTGAGGAGGCCGTTCACAAAAGGAAATTTTTCCGGCAAGTGCGAATTGAAAATGACGCGCCCAACGGTCGTCTGAATGAACTGGCGCTCCATCTTCACGGGGACGGTGTGCGGCACGTCCTGGTTGTCGTACGCGGTGGTGAGGTCGATGACTTCACCGGTGTAGCGCAGGCGAATGGGCGTGAGCAGTTCCACTTCGCCGGCTTCCAGCGCGAGGACGACTTCATCGGTGGCGCCGAAAACGCGGCCTTCGCCCTTGGCTCCGGGCTTGTTCTTGGTCAGATAGTAGATGCCGAGGACCATGTCCTGCGACGGCACGGCCAGGGGCAAGCCGTGAGCCGGCGACAAGATATTGCGCGAGCTGAGCATGAGCACGGACGCTTCGACCTGAGATTCGGGCGAAAGCGGGATGTGCACGGCCATCTGGTCGCCGTCGAAGTCCGCGTTGAACGCGGTGCAGACGAGCGGGTGGATGCGGATGGCTTTGCCTTCGACGAGCACCGGTTCGAACGCCTGAATGCCGAGACGGTGAAGCGTCGGGGCGCGGTTGAGCATCACGGGATGTTCGCGGATGACGTCTTCCAGGATGTCCCAAACTACGGCTTCCTGTTGCTCGACCATTTCCTTGGCTTGCTTGATGGTGGTGCAGTGGCCCTGGGCTTCGAGCTTGTGATAGATGAAAGGCTTGAAGAGCTCAAGCGCCATTTTCTTGGGCAGACCGCACTGGTGGAGCTTGAGTTCCGGGCCGACGACGATGACGGAGCGGCCGGAGTAGTCCACACGCTTGCCGAGAAGGTTCTGGCGGAAACGACCCTGCTTGCCCTTGAGCGTATCGCTGAGGGACTTGAGTGGGCGGTTGTTGGTCCCGCGCAGAACGCGGCCGCGGCGGCCATTGTCAAACAGGGCGTCAACGGCTTCCTGAAGCATACGCTTTTCGTTGCGCACGATGACGTCTGGCGCGCGCAGCTCCATGAGCTTCTTCAACCGGTTGTTGCGGTTGATGACGCGGCGATAGAGGTCGTTCAAATCGGAAGTGGCGAAGCGGCCGCCGTCCAGAGGCACCAGCGGGCGCAACTCCGGTGGTAGAACCGGAATCACGTCGAGGATCATCCACTCCGGCTTGTTGCCGCTTTTGCGGAAGGCTTCGAGCACTTTGAGACGCTTCGCGAACTTGATCCGCTTTTGGAGCGACGGATCGGTCTTCATTTTTTCGCGGAGCTCTTCGGACAATTTGTCCACTTCGACGCGGCGGAGAAGCTCCTTGATGGCTTCCGCGCCCATCTTGGCGGTGAATTGGCCCGGGTATTCCTTCTGCAGCTCGCGATATTTGTCTTCGAGCAGGACTTCGCGCTCGCGGAGAATGGCGACCTCGCCGGGATCCACAACGACGAAAGCTTCGAAATAAAGAATGCGCTCGAGATCGCGCATGGAAATGTCCAGCAAGTAACCGATGCGGCTGGGCAGTCCCTTGAAGAACCACACGTGCGAGCAGGGCGAAGCGAGCTCGATGTGGCCGAGGCGCTCGCGGCGGACCTTGCTCAAGGTGACTTCGACGCCGCACTTATCGCAGATAACGCCACGGTGCTTCATTCGCTTGTACTTGCCGCACAGGCATTCCCAGTCGGTGACGGGGCCAAAAATCTTGGCGCAGAAAAGGCCGTCGCGCTCGGGTTTGAACGTGCGGTAGTTGATGGTCTCCGGCTTGGTCACTTCTCCGTGAGACCAGGAGCGAATTTTTTCAGGACTCGCCAGGCTGATGCGAATGGAATCGAAATCGGCGATCAAACTGGCGCGATCGTAAGGGCTGCTGCGATACAAGGTTGTTTCCTCCCTCCCCAGCTTTCGCCGGGGCCGCGGTCCGGTGACTTCGACTGAAGAAACCAGACCGGCTGAGAACCCAACTACTCAAAACTGCTAAACCAAACTTTGTTGCCCTGTAGTGGCGCAGCATGCCGCGCCACTACAAGCAAGATGCGTAACTAATCGGCGGCTTTGTCTCCTGCCGGCTTTTGCCGCTTCATCAGCTCGACGTCCAGACAGAGTGACTGCAACTCGCGCACGAGGACGTTGAACGATTCGGGCACGCCGGGCTCGATACCCGGTTCGCCCTTGACGATGGCCTCGTAAATTTTCGCGCGGCCATAGACGTCGTCCGACTTCGCCGTGAGCAACTCCTGCAGGATGTGCGCTGCGCCATAGGCTTCCAGCGCCCAAACTTCCATTTCGCCGAAGCGCTGGCCGCCGAACTGCGCCTTGCCGCCGAGCGGCTGCTGCGTAATGAGCGAGTATGGGCCAATGGAGCGCGCGTGAATCTTGTCGTCGACGAGATGCGAAAGCTTAAGCATGTAGATGTAGCCGACGGTGATCGGCTGGTCGAACTGGTCGCCGCTCATGCCGTCGAAGAGGTTGATCTTGCCGGCGTGCGGCAGACCCGCGACTTCGAGCAGGTGGCGGATTTCCGGTTCGCGCGCACCGTCGAAAACCGGCGTGGCGAAGGGAATGCCTTCGCGGAAGCCTTCGGCATACTCGAGCAACTC